>Ga0209638_1000781_pt1 | contig 20867 bp, 18 predicted proteins | sample BarGraNGADG00211_FD_184490 | JGI IMG/M metagenome (GOLD analysis project Ga0209638, IMG submission 184490) | Arctic peat soil microbial communities from Barrow, Alaska - Barrow Graham LP Ref core NGADG0002-211 (SPAdes) (version 2) | ecosystem: Environmental > Terrestrial > Soil > Wetlands > Peat...
CCAGCCGGAATATCGACCACCTGCTGCATCATTCCGCCGTCGATCACGTAGCTCGAGCCCGTGACATAGGCCGCTTCGTCGCTGCAGAGCCAGGCGACGAGAGCCGCGACTTCCTCGGGCTTCCCAGGCCGCCCGAGCGGCACTTCGGAGTCGAGCTGCTTCGCGTCCTCCTCGTTGCGCGGCGTCGCAATCACGCCGGGCGCGACCGCGTTGACGCGCACGTTGAACGGGCCCAGCTCGAGCGCGAGCGAGCGTGTGAGCATGCCGAGCGCCGCCTTCGCCGATGCATATACCGCGAGATTCGGCCGCGGGATGTGCTCGTGCACGGAGGTGATGTTCACGATCGAGCCGCCGCCCTGGTCGCGCATGTGTCGCGCCGCGTGCTGCGCGAGCAGGAAGCTCCCGCGCACGTCGAGGTCGAACGTGAGGTTGAAGTCGTCGACGGTGAGCTCGAAGAACGGCTTCGGGGTCGCGATGCCCGCGTTGTTGACGAGCACGTCGATGCGGCCGAGCTTGTCGACGACGCCGGAGACGAGCTGCTCCGCGACGGCGACGTCGGTGAGGTCGCCGTAGACCCAGGCGATCCGGTCCTCCCCATGCTCGGCGCGAAGCTCGTCGAGCGGGCCGGTGTGCTCGGCGTCGTCGCCGGCGGTCGCGTAGCCGAGCGCGTACCCGTCGGCCAGGAAGCGCTGCGCGATCGCGAGACCGATGCCGGTGTTCGCGCCGGTGACGAGAGCGACCCTGGTCATGAGGGCGTTGTACCGCCCGGCTCAGGCACTAATCAAGACGCCGTTCGGCGTCGCCGCAGCCAACCTGCGATCGGCGGTGACGAGTGGGCCGCCGAGCGTCTCGGCGAGAACGACGTAGCAGGCGTCGTACGCGCTGAGCCCGCGTGACAGCGCCAGCCCGAGCGCTGCGCTGACGAGAACGGTGAGCGATTCAGCACGGATCGGCAGATCGAGCGCAGACGCGAGGGTGCGCTCCGCAAGAACGTCAGACACGCGTCCGGCCCGCACAAGCGTCGTGAGCCCGTTTGCAACCTCGAGCAAAGCGAGCTCCGGCCAGGCCGCGACGACGTCGCCGGCCTGCATCCGGCCGAGCCAGTCGAGTGCGCTCTCGTTCCCGTCGACGAGCGCGCGCATAACGGTGCTCGCGTCGATGACGGCGTCAGGAGCCTTCGTCACGATCCGTGCCGTCTCGATGGGCGCGGATCGCAGCGATCGCGAGGTCCGCATCCTCCGACGACAGGCCGAGCTCGCGTCGGAGCGCCAGCAGCTCCTCATACCAACCGCTATGACGCCGTCGGCGCTCCGCCTCTTCTTCGAGCAACACGAGCATCTCGCTGTTCACGGATCGACCGGACTCCTCGGCCCAGTGCGCAAGCTCGGCGTACAACGGCGCCGGCACGTTTCGGACGTACAGCGTTGCCATGCCGCGCATGCTAGCACTATGCAAGCTTTAGTTCCAGGACGGGTCGAGAGCACCGATCAGGCCCGCGACGGTCTCGTGCCAGATCTCGTCCTCTGCAGCCGCCGGGAACGGCTCCTCGACGAGCGTACGCAGCTCCGCCGCGAGTGCCGGGATCGACCTCGAGCCGAGCTCGGCGAGCCCTAGTAACCACGCCCGCACCGCGCTCCGGCGTTCGTCCGTCGCGAGGACGGCAGCGGCATCGCCTTGCCCGGTGACGAACGTCATGGTTGCGGCCGCGGCGCGGACCTCGGCCTCGGGAATCGCGGCTGCGCGCCGCGCCATCCGCGCGACCCGAAGCGCGACAGCCCTCCGGTCGCCGGGCGCACTTGCCGTCAACGCATCCTGCACGCAGAGAATGCAGTGAATGGGCTCCTGCTCATCGAAGGCGAGCTGCACCGCTCCCTGGGTCAGGAACGAACGCGCGATGCGCCCGTCCCGCGGGCCAGCCGCGAGATCCTGCCGCGCCTTCCCGAGCAGCTTGCGAACGTGCGGCGACGTCACCGCGGTCTCGGTGAGCGCCGACTCGAGATCCTCGCGCAGCGATCCGCGCCAGAGCTCCTCGGCGATCGGCGTCGCGATGCTCTCGATGACGTCGTCGTCGGCCCAGACGAGCACCGCGTCGACGAGCGGCGCGAGCAGCTCGATCTCGGGCTCGCTCCATTCGAGGGGCACACAAAGCGCCAGGTCTCGGGCTGCGTCCTCGCTGAGCATCCAGCTGACGCTAGATGCGCCGTCGCGCCGGCGCTAGATGCTTCTTTCGGACAGGTGTCCGTCTCAGACGAGCTGAGGCAGGGCGAGTGTCGCGGCGAGGATCCCCGCGCCGAGCCACACGATTCCGAGCAGTTGCAGGCCGGGTGACGCGAGCGAGCGCACGACCCGCTGCGTCAGCGGGAGCCGCACGCCCACGGTCTCGCCGCGCCGCATCCGCCAGAGCGTGAGCCGGCGGGCGCCGCGCCAGTCGGTCGCAAGCAGCAGCCCCTCGGCGATCAGGACGAGGCCGAGCGCGATCCTCAGCCAGGCGAGCCAGGCGGCGTCGCTCGAGGCGGCGAGCAGGCCGAGCGCGAGCCCGGCGGAGATCACGAGCGACACCGCGAAGCCACGGTGCGCGGCGAAAGCGAGCGAGCGCTGGAAACGTCCGACGGGCGGCGCGAGCGGCCGTTCCAGCGCCTTTTGCGCTGCAACCGCCTGATTCGCGAGCCGGGCGAGCTTGAGGAACGAGGCCACGGAGCGAGGCTATAGCCAAGCCGGGGGACGCAACGTCGGCAGTTGCGCCTAGTCTGAAAGGTTCATGTCTTCTCCAAGCCTCATCGCAACAGAGCCGATTCTCGGCTTGCCGACCCTCGAGGTGATCTGGCAGCCCGACGCGAGCGCGTGCGTTTTGACCCGCAGCGCGGAGGGTGAGCTCTCGGCCGGGCACCTGCACGTGGGCATGCCGTCGATGGCCGACATCGAGGGCGTGGGCCGCGCGGTCTCGGCCCGCCGGGTGAGCGTCGGCGAGCTGATCCGCCTCGCGGAGTCGCCGCCCGCGGGGGTCGAGCTCGGCGGCACGGCGCGCGCGACGTTCGCGGTGCTGGAGCTCGCGCAGGGCGCGGTGACTGAAGGTCTCGTGCATCCGCAGCTCGAGTACGACTCGCGCACGTGGTTCGCGTTCTGGGCGGCGACGCTCGACACGCCGATCGAGCAGGCGCTCGACGAGATCGCGGCGGCGTTGCCCGAGGTGTGCGCGGCGGCGTTCGACGGCGACCGCGACGCGGCCGTGCGCGACCTCTATCCGTACGCGGTCGACCACATCGCGCGGACGCGGCTGCGCGAGGCGAACGTGCGGCTGACCTCCCCGACGCGGCGTCTGCGCTCGGCGATCGAGCTCTTCCTCGAGGGGCTCACGGCGCCGACGCCGGAGCTGCCGGAGAACTCCGGCTACTCGGCGCTCGAGCAGAAGCTGACGAAGTGGGTCGACGACGGCCTCACCCAGCTCAACACGTCGCCGTGGAAGGTCGTGCTGCATCTGGATGAACGCGAGAACAACGCTCTGGCATTGGAGGTGTGGCTGCAGGCGGAGGACGACGCGACGTTGAGCCTGCCGGCGTCGCTGCTGTGGAACGGCGGCGACGAGGTGTTCGCGTTCCTGCGCGCGAGCGATCCGCGGCGGGCGCTGATCCACGGGCTCGCCGACGTCGAGCCGGTGCTCGCCGACGGCGGCATCGAGTTCGACAAGCTCGAGCCGACGGACGCCGAGCTCGACCCCGACCGCGTGAAGTTCTTCCTACGCGACGCGATCCCGAAGCTCGAGGAGCTCGGCGTGACAGTGCTGCTGCCGTCCGAGTGGCTACGCACGTCGACGAAGCTGCGCGTGAACCTGAGGGCGACGACGGCGCGCGACCTGACGGCGCGCTCGACCGGACTGCTGGGAACGGCCGAGCTCGCGAAGTTCGACTGGCGTCTCGCGATCGGCGACAGCGAGCTGAGCGAAGAGGAGCTGCAGGAGCTGATCACGGCGAAGGATCCGTTCGTGCAGATCGGCGGGCGCTGGCATGCGGTGAAGCGGACGGACGTCGAGAAGGCGCTGCGCTTCCTCGAGCAGCGGCGAAGCGGGAACGGGATCGTCGAGCTCGTGCGCGCGGTGTCGGGGCTCGAGACGGAGGAGGCCGGTCTCGAGCTCGGCGAGGTGTCACTCGACGAGACGCTCGACGATCTGCTGCACGGTGGCGAGGACCGGCACTTCCATCCGTTGCCGACGCCGGCGGCGATGACGCATTCGCTGTTCCCGTTCCAGGAACGCGGGCACGGGTGGCTGCGCATGCTCAGCGACTTGCGGCTCGGCGGGATCCTCGCCGACGACATGGGGCTCGGGAAGACGGTGCAGGCGATCGCGATGCTGCTGTCGGAGCGCGAGGAGTCGGGTGCGGATGCGTTCGGGCCGACGCTCGTCGTGTGCCCGATGAGCGTCGCGCGGCAGTGGGTCGCGGAGATCGACAAGTTCGCGCCGTCGCTGCGGGTGCATCTGCATCACGGGAGCGATCGTTTGTCGGGCGAAGAACTCGCCGCGGTCGCGCGCGAGTCGGACGTCGTGGTGACGTCGTACGACATTGCGACGCGCGACGTCGAGGATCTGTGCCTGGTCGCCTGGGATCGGCTGCTGCTGGACGAGGCGCAGGACGTGAAGAATCCGACGACGAAGCGTGCGCGTGCGTTGCGTCTGATTCCGGCGCGGCGGCGGCTGGCGATGACGGGCACGCCGATCGAGAACCGGCTGCAGGAGCTGTGGGCGTTGATGGACATCGTCAATCCCGGGCTGGTCGGGACGCGCGAGTGGTTCGAGCGCACGTTCGCGGGCCCGATCGAGCTGTACAGCGACGAGCGCGCGCTGGGTCGGTTGAAGTCGATGGTGCAGCCGTTCATCCTGCGGCGGCCGAAGGACGCGGACGAGGTGGAGCTCGAGCTGCCGCCGATCACGGTGGAGAAGGACTACTGCAAGCTGACGATCGAGCAGGCGAGTCTCTATCGCGCGACGGTCGACCGGTGGATGCCGCAGATCGAGAAGCACGAGAGCACGTTCAACCGGCGCGGCGCGGTGCTCGCGATGCTCGGGCAGCTGAAGCAGGTGTGCAACCACCCGGAGATGGTGCTGCACCAGGGCGGCAAGCTCGAAGGCCGGAGCGGCAAGCTCGAGCGGCTGGTGGAACTGCTGCGGGCGGTGCCGCCGGAGGACAAGTCGCTCGTGTTCACGCAGTACCCGGGCTTCTCGGCGCTCGTGCCGCATCTCGAGGAGCGGCTCGGCCGGAAGGTCGGCTTCTTCCACGGCCGGCTGACGGCGCGGCAACGCGACGAGCTGCTGGCGTCGTTCGCGACAGAAGGCGGACCGAATGTTCTCGTCATCTCGATTCGCGCGGGCGGCCGTGGCCTGAACCTGCCGGTGGCGAACCACGTGTTCCACTTCGACCGCTGGTGGAACCCGGCGGTGGAGCAGCAGGCGACGGATCGTGTGTACCGCTTCGGCCAGCGCAAACCGGTCTTCGTGCACAGTCTGATTTGCACCGCGACGCTCGAGGAGCGCATCGACCAGCTGCTCGAGTCGAAGAAGGAGCTCGCGGAGAAGGTCATCTCCGGCCACTCGGAGGATTGGCTCAGCGAGCTGGACATGGACGCGATCCGTGAAGCGGTCGCGCTGTCGCCCGATGCGTACGAGGAGGAAGCAGCGTGAGCGGCGAGCTGCTGAACAGTGACCTGCTAAACCGCGGCGAGCCGATCGTGGTGTCAACGCCGCGCGACCGCATTGGCCACGGCCCGTGGGCGCGGTTGCTCGTAACGACGATCGTTCGGAACGAGGGCTCGTCAACGGCGGAGCGCGGGCGCGCGCTCGCGCGCGGCGAGAACGTGCACAGCGTGAGTATCGGCAGCGGAACGATCTCCGCGCGTGTCGTCGGCGAGGCCGGGCGAGAGTGCACGGTCACGTTCACGGCGGAGCCAGTCCCACCGAGAGTGTGGGCCGCAGTCGCGCTGACAGCGCGACGCAACGAGCGTCTCAACGCAGCGATGGAGGGCCGCGAACAGTCGTTGCATCTCGAGCACGTGATGCGCTTCGACTGGGACGAGCCGCTCATCCCGAACAGCGACGGTCTTACCCGGTGCACATGCGACAGCGAAGGCGCATGCGAACACATCGCCGCGCTCACGTACGTCGTCGCCGACCTGATCGACGGCGATCCGTCGCTCTTGCTCCGCTGGCGCGGATGCAACGCCGCCGAGATCGTCGAAGCACCGCCGGAACCCGAGTTCGTGCAGCCGATCAGCACGGACGTTGGCCCATGGCAGGCAGGCCAGTTGCCCGCCGCGCGCCGATTGCGGCCACTGCCCGCCGGCGCTGTCCTGATGTGCCTCGGCCCGAGTGAACTACGTGTCGGTGGCGGCGACCTCGCCGACGTGTTGAAGCGGGCATACGCGGCGTTAACACCTTGAAATCCAACTTCCGCTCGTCGCCGCTGTGGTGAGACACTCCGCGCTCAATGACCGCTGAGCAACAAAAACCCGGCATTCGCGAAGCACTCGTCACGGCGAGACTAACGCGCGCCCTTGAAGCCAGTGACCAATCGCTGATTCCTGAGATCACTGCACTCGGTGAAGGCGAGGCATCTGATCGGATTTCACGGCACGTCGCTCGACTTCTCGCACGCGTGATCGACGGCTCACCGGACAGTCAGCGAGTTGAGGTGGGGATTCGTCTCGCCCGCCAGATGTTGAGCCACCTCTCGAACGTCGCTCAACAGCCAGATCTGGAAGATGACTCGCCAGGCGAGCCCGGTGAAATTCTCGCTGCATTGCTTCGGCGACAACCTGACGGCAGCGCCGAAATGATCGAGCGTCCTCTCACACCGTTGCTTGACACCACGGTGTTCACGAACGCTCCAGGCGAACCAGCGGTTGGTCATGAGCTTCGCGCGGAGATTCACTCGGCAGAAGCAATCGACGTCGTCATGGCGTTTATTCGCTGGAGCGGTGTCCGCCCGCTGATGGACGCGTTGAGAAGGCATTGCCAGAACGGAAGGCCACTACGCGTCCTCACCACGACATACACCAACAGCACCGAGCAACGCGCGCTTGACGAACTTGCGGCACTTGGCGCGGAGATTCACGTGTCCTACGACACAACCATGACGCGGCTACATGCGAAAGCTTGGATCTTCCATCGTGCCGATGAGTACTCGACTTCGTACGTCGGCTCGTCAAACCTCACGCACTCAGCCCAGGTCAGTGGTCTCGAGTGGAACGTGCGGCTCTCAGGGGCGCGAAATCCGGATGCCCTAGCGAAAGTCTCGGCTGTCTTCGCGAGCTACTGGGCGAGCAGCGACTTCCGACTCTACGATCCAGACGAGTTCCGACTCAAGACTGATCTCGACATACCAGCGGCTCAGATTCGTCTGAGCCCCTTCGATCTCGAGCCTCGGCCGTTCCAGGAGCGACTCCTGGAATTACTTGCTATCTCGCGCCGTCAGGGACACCACCGGAACCTTCTTGTGGCTGCGACCGGCACTGGTAAGACCGTCATGGCAGCGATCGATTACGCACGATTACGAGGCACCTTGCCTCGCGACAGGCTGCTTTTCGTCGCGCACCGCTCGGAGATTCTCGACCAGAGTTGCGAGATCTTTCGACACGCAATGCGCGATCTGTCATTCGGTGAGATGTGGGTTGGGGGCCGTCGTCCATCTCGGTTTGATCACGTTTTTGCCTCTGTTCAGAGTCTCAGTGCGTCCGGCGTCGATCGAATTGACCCAGATCACTTCGACATGGTCATCATTGACGAGTTCCACCATGCAGCCGCCGCTTCGTACGAAGCGTTGCTCAGTCACCTGAGTCCAGTCGAGCTACTGGGGTTGACAGCGACGCCCGAGCGCGCTGACGGACTCGACATTCTCGGACACTTCGGCGGGCGGATGGCGGCCGAACTGCGCGTTTGGGACGCGATCGATCAGCAGTACCTAGCACCGTTTGCCTACTTCGGGGTCCACGATGGCATGGATCTCAGAGACGTCCCATGGCGCCGCGGGGCAGGTTACGACGTTGCGGAGTTGACGAACCTCTTAACTGCCGACCACGTTTGGAGCAATCGCGTCCTTGAACAAGTGCGGGACAAGATCAGCGACCCGCATTCCATGCGTGCACTCGGATTCTGCGTCAGCGTCCGGCATGCCGTATTTATGGCCGAACGATTTACGGCGGCTGGCCTTCCATCTCTTGCTCTCTCAGGCGCTAGCAACGAGGCCGAACGAGAGGGGGCCTTACGTGAGTTGGCATCCGGGCGAATCAGAGTGCTCTTTAGCGTGGACCTCTTCAACGAAGGACTCGACATTCCGACCGTCGACACCCTGCTCCTGTTGCGCCCAACCGATAGCCCGACGCTCTTCTTACAGCAACTGGGCCGCGGACTCCGAAAGACCTCCGGCAAGACCGTATGCACGGTCCTCGACTTCGTCGGCACGCATCGCAAGGAGTTCCGCTTCGATCGACGGTTCCGCGCACTTCTCGGAGGCAGCCGTACCGACCTTAGAAAGCAAGTCGAAGACGGATTCCCGTTCCTTCCCGCAGGATGCCACCTTGAGCTTGACGCGGTTGCTCAGGAGGTCGTACTCCGAAGCATCCGCGAGGCACTTCCGACCCGCTGGCCGGAACGCTGTGAGGAACTTCGGGCACTTGGCGACGTGAGCCTCGCAAAGTACCTCGAGGAAACGGGGCTCGACCTCGCGGACGTCTACGCGGGCACGCACAGTTGGTCAGAGATGCGTCGCGTTGCCGGACTCGACACCGCGATCGAAGGACCCGGCGAAATGGCGCTGCTGCGAGCCGTCGGCCGCCTTCTGCATGTCAATGATGACGAACGCATTGACGCCTACCGCGGATTCCTCGCGCCAGCGGGAGCGCCTGTTCCGAGTGCGCTCAACGAGATGGATCGTCGTCGGCTGCGAATGCTCATCGCTTCGCTCGCGCCGCCCCGCTCGAAGGCGACTCTCCCCGAATTCATCGAGGACGTCTGGTCGAACCCGCAGGTCCTAGCCGAACTGCGTGAACTGCTCGACTTGCTTCACGGCACCGGCGACCACCTCGATATACCTCTCGGTTTGCCCGACGTCCCACTCCGAATCCATGCGCGTTATACGCGCGATGAGATTCTTGCAGCGTTCGACACCGGCGCGATGGCCAAGCCCCCAAGCTGGCGTGAGGGCGTCTGGCCGGACGGCCCATCCCGCTCCGACCTCTTCGCGTTCACGCTCGACAAGAGCGTAGGAAGTTTCTCACCCACCACTCGGTACCGCGACTACGCGATAAGTCCCGAACTCATCCACTGGGAGAGCCAGTCAGCAACGTCCGAGGCGTCGGAGACGGGCCAGCGATACATCAATCATCGAGCGTTGGGTTCCGCGATCATTCTTTTCGCGCGTCTGCGCTCGAATGATCGAGCTTTCTGGTGCCTCGGTCGAGCCTCGTACGTCAGCCACGAAAACGAGCGCCCGATTGCCTTCGTCTGGAAGCTTGAGCATCGGCTTCCCGCAGACTTGTACTCGCAGTTTGCGGCTGCAGTGGCCTGACCTGCCACTGTTCACGCCTGGGCGCGCGACGAGGTAGTCGACTTCGTTGCCGCAGGACGGCAGCTAGAGCTGCTCGAGCGCGCGCCGGACGAGCACCTGCGCGAGGTGTGTGCGGTACTCGCTGCTGCCGCTGACGTCGCTCGGCGGCGAGGTGCCGTCGGCGGTGTGCGCGGCGGCGTCGGCCGGTGAGGCTCCGCCCGCAAGCGCATCCTCGACGCTCCGCGCGCGCAGCGGGGTCGCCCCCATGCTCGTCAGGCCCACCTGCACACGTCCATCCACACGCGCCGCCGCGACGCCGACTGTTGCCCAGTCTTCGGAGCGTCGTGCGATCTTGAGGTACGTGGCCTCCTGCACCTTCGGCACGCGGATCTCGGTGAGGATCTCCTCCCGCCCGAGCGCGGTCTCGAACATGCCGGTGAAGAACTCTGCGGCCGGGATCGTTCGCTCGCCGCTCGGGCCGCGCACGACCAGGTCGGCGTCGAGCGTCAGCACGATCGTGGCGAGATCCGACGCTGGGTCGCCGTGCGCGATCGAGCCGCCGATCGTGCCGCGGTGGCGCACCTGTGCGTCGCCGATGCCTGCAGCGGCCTCGCTGATCAGTGGGCAATGCGCCGCGAGCACCGGGTCGCGCACGAGATCCGCATGCCGCGTGAGCGCGCCGATCGCGATCCGGTCGCCGTCCTCCCGCACATAGCGCAGCTCGGCCAGCCGGCCGATGTCGACCAGCGTCGACGGGCGCGCGAACCGCAAACGCAACAGGGGAATGAGCGAGTGCCCGCCGGCCAGGAGCTTTGCGTCCTCGTCGCTGCCGAGCATCGCCAACGCCTCGTCGACGCTGCCCGCGCGCTCGTACGCAAACGCGGCCGGGATCACGTGCCCGCCCTCGCCGCGGCCTGTACCGCGCGGACGATGTTGTGGTACCCGGTGCAGCGGCACAAATTCCCCTCGAGCCCGTGGCGGATCTCGTCCTCCGTCGGGTTCGGGTTCTCCTTCAACAGCGACACAGTCGCCATCACGAAGCCCGGTGTGCAGTAGCCGCACTGCAGCGCGTGCTGCTCGTGGAACGCCTGCTGCACCACATGGAGCTCGTCGCCGTCCGCGAGGCCCTCGACCGTCGTCACTTCGCTGCCGTCGGCCTGCACCGCGAGCACCGTGCACGACTTCACCGACTCGCCGTCGATCAGCACCGTGCACGCTCCGCACGAGGTCGTGTCGCAGCCGACGTTCGTGCCCTTCATCCCGAGCTGCTCGCGCAGGAAGTAGACGAGGAGCGTCCGCGGCTCGACCTCCGCCTCGTGCAGCGTGCCGTTCACCGTGACCGCGATCTTCGTCATGACTTCGCCTCCTGAATGGCGCGCCAGACGTTCTCGCCGTTGGCGGGCAGGTCGATGTGACGCACGCCCTGGGGCGCGAGCGCGTCGAGGACGGCGCTGTGGACGGCCGGCGTCGCGCCGATCGTCCCCGACTCGCCGATCCCCTTCGCACCGAGCGGGTTCACCGGCGTCGGCGTCTCCATCTCGACCACCTCCCACAGCGGCAGGTCGGCGGACGACGGGAACGCGTACCCGACGAACGTGCTCGTCAGCGGAGTCCCGTCTTCGTCGTAGACGACCTGCTCGTACAGCGCCTGCGAGACGCCGGTCGCGACGCCGCCGTGCACCTGGCCTTCGGCGATCAGCGGGTTGATCAGGGTGCCCGCGTCGTCGACGGCGACGAGCCGGAGCAGCTCGACCTGTCCCGTCTCCGTGTCCACCTCGACGACGGCGACGTGCGCACCGAACGGGAACGTCGGGGAGGACTTGAAATCGTGCGCCATTTTCAGCTCGCCGAGTCTCCCGTCCGCGGCCGCGCGCGCGGCGAGCTCCGGCCACGAGAGCGACGGCTCGGGCGCGTCGACCACGCGGAAGCGGCCGAGGGCGAGGTCGAGCGAGATGTCGGCCACGCCTGCCTCGAAGTAGTCGGCGACGAGCTGCTTCGCACGCTCGACGACCTCGTCGGCCGCGAGCCTGGCCGCCATGCCGCCGATCTGCGTCGACTTCGATCCGTACGTGCCGGTGCCCCTGGCAACGTCGTCCGTATCGCCCTTGACGACCGTGACCTGCTCGACCGGCAACCCGAGCCGCTCCGCCGCGATCATCGCAAACGTCGTCTCGTGGCCCTGACCGTGGGAGAACGAGCCGGTGCGCACGATCGCACCGCCGTCCTCCGTGATCTCGACCTCGCCGAACTCCGTCTCGTCGATCCCGTTCGTGATCTCGACGTAGCACGAGATGCCGATCCCGAGCTGCTTCGCGCCGCCTTCCTCACGGCGGCGCCGCTGCTCGTCGCGCAGCTCCTCGAGGCCCGCCGCGTGCAGCGCCAGGTCGAGGGCGCCCTCGTAGTCGCCCGAGTCGTAGGCCGCATGCGTCACGGTGGTGTGCGGGAACGCGTCCTTCGGGATCAAGTTCGTCCGCCTGACCTCGACGGGATCCAGCTCGAGCTCGGCCGCGAACGCATCGAGCGCACGCTCGATTGCCTGCGTGGCCTCCGGTCGGCCCGCGCCTCGGAAGGCCGAGATCGGAGTCGTGTTCGTCACCACCGACCGGCCCTCGAACTCGATGCGCTGGATCGCGTAGACGCCGCTAGACATCAGCGCCGTCAGGTTCGGCAGGAACGCGCCGAGCGCGGGGTACGCGCCGCAGTCCTGCAGGGCCTCAAGCCGGTAGGCGAGCACCTTGCCGTCTCGCGTCCCGCCGATCGTGTAGCTCTGGTGTTGCGCGCGGCCGTGCGAAAGCGCGACCATGCTCTCGCTGCGCGTCTCCGTCCAGCGCACGGGCTTGCCGACCTTGCGCGCGAGCCAGACGATGAGGAGTTCCTCGACGCCGAGCATCTTCGCGCCGAAACCGCCGCCGACGTCGGGGGCGATCACGCGCACATCCGCCGGATCGAGCCCCAGCACGCCCGCGAGCACCATGCGATCCTGATGCGGCGTCTGCGTCGAGAGCCACGCGGTGACGCGGCCGTCCGGACCGACCTCGGCGGCGGCCGAACGCGGCTCGAGCGGGCTCGGCGCCATGCGCTGGCTGATGTTCGTGCCGGAGACAACGACGTCACAGCCGTCGAAGAGCTTCTCGTCGTGCTCGGCCGAGCCGGAGCGGGCAGCGACGTTCGTGCCGAGCTCCGGGAAGAGGAGCACCTCGTCCTTCGCGGCGTCCGCGGGCTTGACGACGACCGGCAGCGGGTCGTAGTCGACCATGACGAGCTCGGCGGCGTCAGCGCCCGCGGCGCGGCCGTCGCTGAGCACGATCGCGACGATGTCGCCGACGAAGCGGACGGTGTCGACGGCGACGAGCGGGCGCGCCATGCCCTGCTCGAGACCCGGGAAGGGGGGCGGCGGGATCGGCCCGACGTCGATGTCGGCGCCGGTCAGGACCTGCACGTTCGGCAGGGCCTCGGCAGCTGACTTGTCAACGCCGGCGATGCGCGCGTGTGCGAAGAGCGACCGGACGAACGTCACCGTGAGCGCGCCCTCGAGCGGCAGGTTCTCGACGTAGCGCCCCTCACCACGCAGGAAGCGCGGGTCTTCCTTCCGCAATACGCGATTTCCGAGGATGCTCACGGGCGGCGAGCTTACCGCTATTCGCCGGAGCGGACAATCGGCACCCGCGGGGGTGTCCAACTGCTCGGACAAGGTCCGGCTCTGCCGGCGTCGGTTGCCGCTCCGTCCCCTCTCCGCCGGCACCGGCTTGCGCAGCACAGCGTCCTTACGGCAGGCTCTGACCTCGTGGTTCCCGAGTCGAAGCTGGAGCAGACCCAACACGGGCTCGTCCCGAGGGGCGAGGGCTGGTACATCCTCAACATGCGCGACGCCGAGTGGCGTCACGTCGACGGCCGCGGCGCCGTCTGCGTCGTCGGGGACGACTTCGAAGGCGAGCGGCGGTTCGAGCAGCTCGGCGTCAATCCGTTCGTGCTCGAACCGGGCGAGCCGATGTCCATGTATCACTGGGAAGCGGATCAGGAAGCCTTCCTCGTCGTCTCGGGCCAAGCGGTGCTGATCGTCGAAGGCGAGGAGCGGCAACTGCGCGCGTGGGACTTCGTGCACTGTCCGCCGCACACGAAGCACGTGATCGTCGGCGCGGGAAGCGGTCCGTGCGTCGTGATCGCCGTCGGCTCGCGCGAACGGGACGACCTCGGCTTCACACTGGACGACGTCGCGAAGCGCCACGGTGCGAGCGTCGAGGCGGACACGACGGACGGCGGTGTCGCGTACGCCTCGGTCCCGGGCCGCGAGCCGACCGTGTACCGCGACGGCTGGCTTCCCGGGTAGTCGTCTCCGTGAAGATCTTCAATCTCCACGGAGACGACTGGGACCGCGTCGAAGAGCGCGAAGGCTGGCGCTCGAAGGACGCGTGGGTCGGCGCACGCATCGGCGCCGAGCTGATCGGCGGAAGCATGTACGAGCTCGAGCCCGGAGACCGGCTGTGGCCGTACCACACGCATCATGCAAACGAGGAGTGGCTCCTCGTCGTCCGTGGCACGCCAACGCTGCGCTCACCGGAAGGCGAGCGGGAGCTGAGTGAAGGCGACGTCGTCTGCTTCCCGCGCGGCAAGGACGGCGCGCATCAGGTCAGCAACCGCACCGCTGCCCCGATCCGCGTCCTGATGCTCTCGACGCTCATCGCCCCCGACGTCGTCGAGTACCTCGACAGCGGCAAGATCGGCGCCCGCAGCGCCGCAGGCGAGCGGATTCTCCTCAGCCGGCCCGGCCCGATCCTCGACTACTGGGACGGCGAGGACTGAGCTCTACCGAAGCGCATCGATCGAGGCGGTCGCGACGATCCCCTCGACGCTGCGCGCCAGCTCCGCGTCCAGGGTCACGAGCGCGTCTGCCTGCAGCTGCGTAAGTGCGACGTACTCGGCGTCGTAGGTCGAGGCCCAGCCCAGCTGGTCGGCGATGTCCCACGCCCGGCGCCGGAGCACAGCGTCGCCGAGGAGCCTGATCGGCATCCGCCCGATCCGGGCCAGGCGATCGCGGGCGACGTCGGCCGGGAGCTCGCCCCGCTGGACGGCCTCGTGCAGAGCCGACAGGGTCTGCGAGCGAAGGAGCGTCGGTGCGAGGAGCTTGTGCGCGCCCGAGACCTCGATCTCCGCGCTCGCCAGGTGAAGGACGGAGCTCGCATCGACGACGAACCTAGCCATCCTCGACCACCACGGCGCCGTTCGCACCGCAGACGTTCGACGTGTCGACGAGCCGCTCGGCTCCGAGCGCTTCCCCGTCGCGGACGAGGAGATCCATTGCGAAAGTATCCCACGCGCTTCAGGAGACCGCGTACGCCATCAGGATTGCGTCCACGTCCCCGCCGGCCCGGTGGTAGTGCCCCTTCCTGAAGCCTTCGCGCTCGAAGCCGAACCGCTCGTACAGCTTGATCGCCGGCTCGTTCCACGGGAAGACGTGCAGCTCGAGCTTGCGCACGGCGCTCGCCCGCGCCCAGTCGACTGCGGCTTCCATCAGGGCCCACCCCACGCCCTGGCGGCGCGCGTCCTGCGCGACCATCAGCCCGAGGTCGGCGACATGGGCGCTCGCCGGATGCGTGTCGCGCGCGAGGCTCAGCCGGCCGACGATCGCGCCGTCCTTTCGCTCCGCCACGAACACGGCTGCATGCGGATACCGCCGTACCGCCTTCAGATAGCGACGCTCGTCGCCGACACTGCGCCACTCGCCGTCGGTTGAGATCAGCCACGCTTCCGGCTCCGCGCTGACGGCTTCCGCCAGGCGGGTCAGCGCTTCAGCGTCCGCCGGGTCGGCCGGGCGCACGATGAAGTTGCGGCTCAGGGGATCACCACTCCCGCTCCGCCCCGGCGAGGGTCGCCCGCGGCGGCGAGCGCGCCGTCCGCGAGCACCTCGACCGCGCTCACGCCGCCGAAGTACAGGTTCCGCCGGTGAAAGCGGACGATCGCACGACCCTCTGCCTCGAAACGATCCGCCACCGCGGGATCTTCGCAGTGCACGACGCCCTCCTCGACGTGGATCCGCGGGGCGTCGACCGCTTCCGCCACGTTCAGTCCGCGGCCGATGACATTCGCCACCACCTGCAGAATCGCGCCGCGCAGGCGCGCCGAGCCGGCCGAGCCGAGCACGAGCCTCGGCTCGCCGTCCCGCAGCACGATCGACGGCGCCATCATCGATGTGAGCCTTTCACCCGGGCGCGCTCCCGTGACGAGGTGCGCTTCGCCGAGCATGTTGTTCAGATGGATCCCTGTTCCCGGCACCACGACGCCGCTGCCCGAGCCGAGCGACGCCGACAGCGACGCGGCGGATCCATGCGCGTCGACGACCGAGATGTGCGTCGTACCCGACAGCACGCGCTTCGACAGCCCGCCGTGGTGCAGCGCACGTGCGAACGCGCCGCCGCGTGCATTCTCCTGTGCCTCCATTGCCTCGGCGATCGTTTCCGGCGTCGGCTCCGCGTCGCCGAGCGCCCGCAGGCCGAGTGCGACCAGCAGCCCGCCGGCCGAGGGCGGCGGGTTCGAGCGGAACTCGTGGCCGCGGTACTCGACCGCGAGCGGACGACGGCGCACGACGCGGTATCCCGCGAGATCCTCGAGTGACAGCGTCCCTCCGCCCGCCTGCACGTGCTCGACCATCGCCCGCGCAAGCTCGCCGCCGTACAACGTCTCCGCTCCATCCGCGCCGATCCGCTCGAGCGTCTCGCCGAGCTCCGGGACCGCGAACCGCTCGCCTGCGAGAAGCGCCCGGCCGCCGTACATCGCGTCGCCCTCCGGCGAGTGCCGCAGCAGTCCGTCGAGGATCCGATGCAGGTACGCCTGCGCGGGCGTCAGCTCGAGACCCTCCCGCGCGAGCCGTGCGGCCGGCGCGGCGAGCTGCGCCCACGGCACCGTCCCCCAGCGGCGGTGCGCCGCCTCGAGGCCGAATGCCGTCCCGGGCACCGCGACGGCGGCCGCGCCCGTCCGGAAGTGCTGCTGCGTGTCGCCGTCGAAGTCGACGACCAGCTCCAGCAGCTCGCCGGCGGCGTGCGCGGCAGCCGGAACGGAGACGAAGAAATCGAGCAGCCGCGTCTTTCCGTCCCGCGCGTCGTGGACGAGCATGAAGCCGCCCCCGCCCGGGCCCGTCAGCGGGCTCTCGCACACCCACGACGTGAACGCGGCCGCAATGCACGCATCGACGGCGTTTCCGCCTGCCGCCAGTATCTGCGCGCCCGCCTCCGCCGTTGACGGATGGCCTGCTGCAATCGCGCCTTTCACGCCCTGGAGCGTAGGCCCAAACACGAAGCTCACGAACTATTCAGGTTGTTCTTAGTCTTAGCCGATAGCAAGGCATAGATGAGCAGCACCGTTCAGGAAGTCCGAAGCCGCCTCGGGACGCGCGGCCTCGCCGCTACCGCGGCTGTCCTCCTCGCCCTCGTCGTCGCCGTTGCAACGCCGCAGATCCTCGGGACGCGCGTCGCAGCTGCTCTCGGCGCGCTCGACAACGCCGACGCCAAATGGCTCTGGCTCGCCGGCATCGGCTTCGCGGTAGCCGTCTTCTCGGCTGCCGGCTCCTGGCGCTCCGCCCTCAAGCTCTGCGGCGGCACTCTGACCCTCCCGGACGCCTGCGCCCGCTACGGCGCCGGCTCGCTCGTCAACACCTTCATCCCCGCCCGCGCCGGCGACGCCGTCCGCATCGGTCTCTTCTCCCGGGTCCTGCCGAACCGCGAGCGCCTCTGGACGACCGGTAGCGCCTTCGCCGCACTCGGCGCGGCACGCGCCGTCGTCATCGCCGTCCTCGTCATCGCGGGGTCGGCGACCGGCACCCTGCCACTCTGGCCGCTCTTCGCCGCGGTCGGGCTGATCACGGTCGCCGTCGGCGTCTCGCTCTACGCACGCGGCCACAACCCGCACAGCCGAGCCGGCCACCTGCTCGACTCCTTCCATGCACTCGGCCGTGAGCCCGCGGCCGGCCTCCGCATCGTCATCTGGATCGCACTCTCCTTCGCCGGGCGGCTCGCGGCGGCCACCGCGGTCGCGGCGGCCCTCGGGATCCACCACCCGTTCGCCGCCGCGATGGTGATCGTCCCTGCCCTCGAGGTCGCGGGCACGATCCCCCTCACGCCGGGCAACGTGGGCATCACGAGCGCCGCCATCGCCCTCGCCTTCCAGACGCAGGGCGTCTCGTTCACCAACGGCCTCGCCGCCGGCATCGCCTTCCACGCGGTCGAGACGGCCGTCGGGATCATGTTCGGGATCGGCAGCGTCGTCTGGCTCGCTCCCTACCGCTCCCCCGCGATCCGCCGCGTCGTCCTGCTCTCCACGGCCGCGAGCTGGGTTCTCGGCATCGCCGGCGCCTTCAGCGCCACCGTCCTCGTCCCGCTGGTTTAGACGGTGAACGTCTAGGCTTTCAGTCACCGGGTAGGCTCAGCCAGTGAAGGTGGTGCGCGCATTCGTGGTCGTGTGCGCGCTCGCGTTGCTCCTCGCCGAGCACGCGGGCGCGCAGACGTCCTCGGACTTCACGGGCCATCACAGCCAGATCTTCCGCGTCGTCGTCGTCCGCGACCTCAGCATCGCCGACCTGCCGCAGCTGGCGTCCGTCGGCGCAGTCGGGCTCGTCGTACCGAACTCGGGCCCCCGGACGAGCGCGGCCGACGCCTTCGCCGGGATGGTGCGCGGGATCCTCTACAACACGCGTCTCGCGTGGCCGCGGACGGACGTCGTGCTGATCCATGTCAAGAAGGCGAGCTTGATCCCGCTCAGCGGCCCGGTGATCGTCATCGGCATGCCGCCGGAACTGCGTGTCGCAAACGACCGCCGCTATCCGATCGCCGTCATCGGCCGCGGCTACCACGGCCTGCTGCGCTCGGATCTCACACGCGTACCTGGGCTCGTGTCGATTGCCGACGTCGCGCGTACGGCGCTGCAGACGCCGCACATGCTGCAGTCGCAGAGAGATGCGAACGCGGTGCGCACGCTCGATCGGCTCGAGTCGCACATCGTCGTCTCGCGTGCCTCGACGATGGCCGCATCGGTGCTCGTGCTCGGGTTGCTCGTCCTCTTCGCACTGTTCTTCCCGGCAGGCGCGCCGGCGGCACTCGGCGCAGCGCTCGCGGCGAACCTCGCACTCGGCTGGTTGCTCGCCGGGTCGACGGGGCCACGGGTCGCGCTCGTCGGGGCGTTCACCGTCGCAGGCGGCATCCTCGGCCCCCGCTTCCTGCGGTCCGGGACGCAACTCGGGCTCGCGCTCGTCGGCGTCATCGCGGCCTACGCCTTGACGATGGCGGTGCACCCGGAAGCGCTTTCGCTTGCGCCGATGGGCCCCGAGCTGACGAGCCGCTTCTTCGGCGTATCGAACCTGCTCGAGACGCTGCTGCTCGCGCCTGCGCTCATCGGCGCAAAGCTGCTCAAAGACCGCTTCGGCTGGCCGGCCTTCGCCGCGGTGGCGCTGCTCTCGCTCGTGACGATCGCCGAGAACCAGTTGGGCTCGGACGGTGGCGGCGCTATCGTGATCGGCGTGGCCTTCGCGGTGCTCGCAGTCGCGATGTCGGGCGCTGGGTGGCGGTTCATCGTGCCCGCGCTCGGGCTCGCCGCGCTCACGGTCTTCGCGCTGCTCGATCTCGACGCCGCCTCGAACAGCCCCGACCATCTGCGCGGCGCGTTGCACGGCGGTGTCAACGGCTTCGCGCGTGTTGCGACGAACCGTGTGCCGCTCGCGTACTCGCGGATGATCGAGCAGTGGTGGCTCCTCGTTCCCGCCGCCGCCGCGCTCGTGATCGGCGTCGCCGCCGCACGCTCGCGCACGACCTCCGCGCTCGGGCTCGCGATGCTCGCTGCGCTCGGGGCATCGCTGCTCGTGAATGACTCGCCCGGGCCGGTCATGATCGCGGGACTCGCCGTCATGCTCTCGATCGAAGGCGGCCTCGTGTATCGCACCCTCACGGTGCCCGTCCTGCGACGGCTCGCCGCCGCGCCCACTCCGGTTCCGCAACAGCCGTGACCCGCTCGCATCCGCTCGCCCGCGAAGCGCTCCTCTCCGCCGCGGCTGCGGCACTCGTCGCTGCGCTGCTCGCATGGCTCGGCCCCCCCGGCACCGACCTCGCGGCGCATGCATATCAGCGCACGCTCTTCCTCCAGCACGGCTTCACGCTCTGGAACAACTTCTGGTACGCCGGCCGCTACAGCTTCATCACCTACAGCCTCCTCTACTACCCGCTCGCCGCGTGGCTCGGCATCCGGCTGCTCGCGGTTGCGACGATCGCGCTGGCCGCGCTTGCATTCGCGGTCGTGCTCGGCCGCGAATGGGGGCCGACGGCGCGCTGGTCGAGCCGTAGCTTCGCCGTCGTCTGGGCGGGAATCGTGCTCTCCGCCGCCTTCCCGTTCGCGCTCGGCATAGCGCTGGCGCTGCTCGCGATCTGGGCGCTCCAATCAGGGGCGCGCTGGCGCTTGGTGGCGCTCGCCGCGCTGACGCTCGCCGCGAGCCCGCTTGCGTTCCTGCTGCTCGTCGTGGTGCTCTCCGGCGTGGCGCTCGCGCGGCGTGACGCTCTCCGCCGCAACTGGGTGGAGGTCGCAGGCGTCGCCGCTGCGGGTCTTGCCGAGGTCGTCCTGTGGCGGATGTTTCCCGGCGGCGGACGCTTCCCGTTCTCGTTCACCGAGGCCGCGGCGGGCGTCGCCTTCTGCATCGTCGGGCTCGTGTTCACCTGGCGCGTCGAGAGCGCCCGTGTCCTGCGCTTCGTCTTCGCGGTGTACCTCGCGGCATACGTCGCGGCGTACCTCATCCCGTCGGCGATCGGCGAGAACGTCGGCCGCCTCCGCTTCGCAGCGATCCCGCTCGCGGTGCTCGTTTTCTCGCTGCGGAAGTGGCGTCCGCTCGTGCCGGGCGTCGTGGTGCTCCTGCTCGCCGTGTCCTGGAACGTGGCGCCGCTCGCCGCCAGCTACTACAAGAACGGCTCCGACGTGACCGCGCACGCAGACACCTGGCCTGCCGCGATCGCGTTCCTGCACCGGCACCTCGGCCCGTCGTACCGCGTCGAGGCGGTCGACACGGCGACCCACTGGCCGGCCGTCTACCTCGCCGACGCGGACATCCCGATTGCGCGCGGCTGGTTCCGCCAGGACGACTTTCCACAGAACGAGGTGCTGTACGGCAAGCTCGGCGCCAAGACGTACTTGAGCTGGCTCCACGGTCTCGGCGTGAAGTACGTCGTCCTCTCCGACGCGACCCCCGACTACAGCGCCCGCGGCGAGGCGAAGCTCCTGCGCAGCGGGCGTTCAGGTCTCACGGCGGTGATGGCCACGAAGTCGCTCATGATCTTTGCGGTGCCGCACGCTCGCCCGATCATCACGGGGCCG
>Ga0209638_1000783_pt1 | contig 20817 bp, 19 predicted proteins | sample BarGraNGADG00211_FD_184490 | JGI IMG/M metagenome (GOLD analysis project Ga0209638, IMG submission 184490) | Arctic peat soil microbial communities from Barrow, Alaska - Barrow Graham LP Ref core NGADG0002-211 (SPAdes) (version 2) | ecosystem: Environmental > Terrestrial > Soil > Wetlands > Peat...
ACCTCGCCCGGAATGCCGCCGATGTCACGGCCGTGGACAGCTCAGCCGAAGCGCTCGAGCGCGCGAGCGAGAATGTCGCGCTCAACGGCTTCAAGAACGTCTCGCTGGTGCAGGCCGACGCGTTCGAATTCCTTCGCGAGCGCGAGAAGGCCGGCGCACGATACGGCACCATCGTGCTCGATCCTCCGGCGTTCGCCAAGAACAAGGCCTCGCTCGAGGGTGCGATGCGCGGCTACCGCGACGTCAACCTGCACGCCATGCGCCTGCTCGAGACGGGCGGCCTGCTCTACACGGCGAGCTGCAGCTACCACGTCTCCAAGGCGCTCTTCCTCGAAATGCTTCAGGAGGCCGCCGCCGCCGCCGGCCGCCGCATGATCCTTCGCAGGATCACCACCCAGCCCCTCGACCATCCAGAGGTCATCACGATTCCGGAGACGGGGTACCTGAAGGGCGCGCTGCTCGAGGCCGCGGATTGAGAGTTCGCGCGATCCAGCGCTCGCTGGCGATCATCCTCGTCGCGAACCTCGTCGTCGTCGCGGTGAAGATCGTGGTGGCGGTGCGCACCGGCGCACTCTCGGTGCTCGGCGCGACGGTGGAGTCCGCGCTCGACGCCATGAACAACGTGGTCGCAATGGCGCTCGTGGGCCTCGCCGCGATCGGCCCCGACGAAGATCATCCGTACGGCCACGACAAGTTCGAAACGCTCGGCGCGCTCGTCATCGTCGGCTTCCTCTCCATCTCCTGCTTCGAGCTGGTCCGCAATGCGGTCACACAGCTCGTGCACCAGCAGCTTCCCGAGGCGGCGACACCCCTCGAACTCGCGCTGCTCGGTTCCACGGCATTCGCGAACGTGTTCGTCGTATGGTACGAGCGCCGGCGCGGTCGCGAGCTCGGCAGCGCCCTGTTGCTGGCCGACGCCGCGCATACGGGCGGCGATATCTTCGTCACGGTGCTCGCGTTCGTCGCCTTGCTGCTGACGCGCGCCGGATATGGCTTCATCGATCCTTGGCTCGCGCTGGTCGTCGCCGGCGTGATCGCCTTCAGCGGTTACCAGATCCTGCGAGTGACCGTGCCGATTCTCGTGGACCAGCGCGCCGTGGACTCCGCGGAGATCCGGCGCGTGGTGGCCGCGATCCCCGGCATCCTCGGCGTGCCGAACGTGCGGTCGCGCACCTCAGCCTCAGGAACGCTGTTCGCCGAGATGACCATCACCTGCGACGGCGGGCTGTCCGTCGCGCGGGCGCATGAACTGGCCGACGCGGCCGAGCGGGCGATCCGCGACGCGCTCGGCGCCGCGGACGTGACCGTGCACGTCGAGCCCGGGTGACATATCTTGCTAGCGTGAACCCCATGCGGCCTCCCTCGCTCGTGAACGCCGCCTCATGACCGTGCGCGACCCGAAGTCGCTGCGGCACGAATACTCGCTCTACCTGGAGCGCGAGATCGAGGCGTACAAGGAATCCGTCTCGCGCGAGCACTTGTGCGGGATCGCGGACTTCGCGCAGAAAGCGCTGGAAGGCGAGCTGCAACTCGGCATGCGCGACGTGCTCCTCGCCGCCGAGGTCGACCGCATCATCGCGAAGCGGCTGAAGATTCCGAGTTTCGAGACATGGCGCCGCCGCCGGATGAAGAACGCGTCGGAGCCGAAGCGTCCCGAATATTGGGGACTTCGCTCGGACACGCCGCTCGCGCAGGCGATCAACTCGGCGTCGCTGCATTCGCGCGTCGTCGTCTCCGGCGCGCGCGTGCAGGGTTCGGCGCTCTACCTCGCGGCGAACGGCTGCCAGGTCACCGCCATCGAACCGGAGCGCGACGTCGTGGAGCGCGTGCTCCACGCGGCCGAGGAAGCCGGGCTCGAGTCGCGCGTCCGAGGACTCGCCACGGAACTGCGCGAATGGCGGCCGGATGGTACGCTCGCCGCGGTCATCTGCACGCCGGCGGCATTCGCGGGACTTTCGGCGAGCGAGCGCGAAAAGGTGATCGCGGTGCTCCAGACCGCCACGGCGGACGGCGGCGTGCATCTCGTCGAGACGATCGTGGCCGGCCAGGAGGCGATCTCGGAAGAGGAGTTGCGAGCGCAGTATTCCGGCTGGGACGTTTCGTTCGTTCAGGAGCCTGGCGCCGCGAAGACCTTCGTCGCCCGGAAGGCGGTGATGTAGCAAATTGACACGCATGCTGTTTCCTGCCGTGTCCGTATGCAACAGTCGGGCCCATTTGGTCCGGCTGATTTGTTTTCAACCCATTGATATAAATGGCGTTATGTCGAGTGTGTAACTGGCACCCGACATGCAAAGTCCTTGTTTCAACGATACCAGCATCCATCTAATAGAAGGCGCGCGCGCAGAGCGCAGCCAAGAACAGCACGGAGGTCACGATGGCAAAGATTCGTCCCGCGGAAATCGAGCAGGAGCCGGTCGGAATCGTCATTTCGCGCGGAAGTCGCGCGGAACAGACGCCGAGGCTTACCGCGTATGTGTGGGGTCCGGCCCCGGAGCCGGAGACAAGCGGAGAGATGGTGGCGGCGTAGAACCACCGCGATCGAAGATGGAAGATGGAAGACCGAAGGTGCCATACGGCAGCTTCGGTCTTTTGTTTGTGTCGATCTTCCATCTTCGATCTTCCATCGCTGTCAATCCATCCAGAAACAACAAACGGGGAAACCGGCCGAAGCCGATTTCCCCGTTTGTTGTTGAAGCGGCCTACTTCTTCTTCGCGGCCTTCTTATGTGCCTTTTTCTTGGCCTTTTTCTTCGCTGCCATGGTTCAATCTCCTGTGAAGGAGTGAATTGCCCTGGCGATCCCCCGGTGGATCGCTGGGTCTCAGGACCGTTTTCTCGCGGCCCTGACTACACGGCCTCTGAGAGGCTCGTGAAGTTGAAGTCCCGCACCTTGATCGACGGCATCACGATCGAGCCGCCTTGTTCGGTGCCGGCGAGACGCTCGGCCTTTCCGAGTGCCTCCAAATTATTGAGCATGAACAGCGGTGATTCGTTGAATCGAAAGTTCTGAGCGCTTCGCGAGACCTTTCCATTCTCGATCAAAAACGTTCCATCGCGTGTCAGACCTGTGTACAGAATTGTGCGTGGATCGACTTCGCGCAAGTACCAAAGTCGCGTGACGAGAATTCCGCGCTCTGTGCCGCGAATCATTTCATCGATGCTCGCGGAGCCTCCCGACATCTTCAAAGAACTCGGCGCGCCCGTTGGTTGCTTGCCCTGTTTCTTCGCCCAGAAGCGCGAATAATACAATTGTTTCAGCGTTCCGTTCTCGATCCACACCTGTCGCGCGATCGGAAATCCTTCGCCGTCGAACGGTTGGGCGAGCAACTGCGGGTCCGATGGATCTGAAAATATTGTCACTCGGTTATCGACGATCTTCTCCCCGATTTTGTTACCACCGCCCTGCTTCACGAACGGCGAGCGCCCTTCGTCCGACGTGCGCGCGTCCGCGTAATTTCCGACGAGTTGCACGAGGTCGCCCACCGCCTGTGCCTCTAGAATCACGGTGTAGCGGCCGGGTTCGACCTTCTGCGGACTGCGCGACGCGCGGGCCTTGTCGATCGCGCGCTTCGCGACCGCGGCGAAGTCGATCTGCTTCCAGTCCGGATGATCCGCCGCGGCCCATCCCGAGCCCGTGCCGTCCTTCGTGCGAACAGTGAGCGTGTAGTTCGCGCTCGTCGTGCGGTGGTACGCGAACATTCCTTTTTGGTTCGCGACCGACGACATGCCGGCGCCCGCAATTAGAAATCCCGCGGCGGTCACATCACCCGCCGCGCGCGCCGGTTCGAGCGCGGACAACGCGGCCTTCGCGCGCTCGCCGGCGGTCAATCCAGCGGTCGAATCGAACCACGCATTGACCAAAACATATTTTTGCGGATCGAGCTCCGGCATCGATTCCGGGTCGTCCGGCGCGAGCTTCGCGAGCCGCTCGGCCTGCTCCACGGTGCGCTTCAGCGCTTCGTCCGAGAGGTCGTTTGTGGTCACCACCGCGTGTTTCGGACCGTACGCGGACTGCACCGCGACGTTCGCGTCGACGATCGAGCCCGCGGTGGACAGCTGATTCGCCGCGAATCGCACGTTGGTGTTCAGGCCGGCATTGATCGTCACGTTGATCGCGTCGGCCTTGGACATCTTCACGATCTTCTCGGACAGGGCCTGCGCGGCTTCACGCGAAAGGCCGCCGTCGCCGGGCGCCGTGAGGGCATCGAGCAGGCATTTCGGGGATGACGTCATGATTTCCTCCCCGTGTTGATGACGTTGACCTGCTTGAAGCGCGAGGGCACCGCCCCATGGCTCACGCCGTTCACCTGGCCCGGCTGTCCTTTGCCGTCGAAGAACGACCCGCCGAGCTTGTAGCTCGACTTGCCGCCGATCATGTCCATCGAGTTCCAGAAATCCGGTGTGCGGATCTGGTAGGCGACGTCCTTGAGCATGCCGGCGATCTTGCCGCCCTTGATCTCATAGAACACCTGGCCGCCGAACTGCGCGTTGAACCGCTGCTGGTCGATCGAGAAGGAACCGTCGCCGACGATGGCGATCCCCTTGTCGGTCGCGGCGATGAGGTCTTCCCACTTCCGGTCTTCCTTGCCGGGCAGCAGAGAGACGTTCGGCATGCGCTGGAACGAGACGCTCGACCATGAGTCGGCGTACGCGCAGCCGTGTGAGCGCACCGGCTTCCCCTGCTTGTCGTACCACCATTTCAGCCACGACGCCTGTTCGCGCGTGGTCTGGTAGTCGTTCACGATTCCGTCCTTGATCAGGAGGAAGTCGTCCGGCTGCACACCGTCGTCGTCGTATCCGATGGTGGAAATCGCGCCTTCCTGCGAGCGATCGCCCTGGATGTTCATGAAATCGGGACCGTAGCGGAACTTCCCGAGCTTGTCCTCCGGCGGTGAGACGAAGCTCGTGCCTGCATAGTTGGCCTCGTAGCCCAGTGCCCGGTCGAGCTCGGTCGGATGACCGATCGATTCGTGAATCGTGAGCCAGCTGTTCGAGGGATCGAGCACCAGATCGTAGCGCCCGACCTCCACCGGCTTCGCCGTGAGTTTTTGCGCGGCTTCCTCGGCCCACTTGCGGGAGTTGCCGGGTATGTCGCACTGGAGGACGTATTCCCAGCCGCGTCCCATCGGCGCGGCCTCCACGCCCTGCCGGGTCTGGAAGTCGCTGAAGTCGTCCGCGACGGCCGTCGCGGTGAAGAGCGGCCAGCTGCGGACCAGCGTCTGCGTGATGACGGAACCGTCGGTGTTCGCGTAGTTCCTGTCCTGCTTCACGAAAAAGAGGATGGAGTTCACGTATTTGACCTTGGGCACCTTCAGCGCTTCGGCGTTGGCCTTGAGGAGCAGGTCGACCTTGGCCTCGAGCGGCACGTCCCACGGATCGGTCGTGTACGCGCTCTTCCAGGTCGCGTTCGGGTACGCGGGCGCCGGTGCGAGTTTCACGGGCCGGTCGCGCGCGATGCGGTTCGCCTTCGCGATCGAGACGGCTTCGCGTGCGGCCGCGGTGACGTTCTCGGTGGTCAGGTAGCGCGTGGCGGCGAATCCCCAGCAGCCGTCGACGAGGGCGCGAACGCCGCAGCCGAGGGAGTCGGTATCGACGACGTTCACGATCTGGTGTTCGCGCGTGACGACGAAGTTCTGGCGGAAGCGGGCGATGCGCGCGTCGGCCCACGACGCGCCCGCCGATTTCGCGGCGTTCAGCGCTTCCATCATCAGTTCTTTCGGAGCGCCGCTTTCGAAGCGCTCGACCTCGCGCGACGCGGCGGCGAGCGGTGCGGCATGGGCTCCCCGCGGCATCGCGGAGACCATCGCAAGGGCGGCGCCGGCGGTGCCCGTTTGCTTGAGGAACTGTCGACGATCTGTCATTCGGTCACACGGTCCTGAAGACACGGTGGCCGATCGAGTCGCGGATCTCGATCAGGAATTGCCGAAGGCGGGGGAGGTTCGCGGCGGCATGGGTCGATTGCATTCGTCATCGATTATACGATGGCACCGCACACAGGGCAAAGGCTTTCTCGCCGCCGTTCTCACGATTCGCCCGTCACCCGTCGCTATCTGTTAACGACGTCCTTCTTCAGCGACGCGATGATCACGACGAGCTCATTGCGCTCGCGGTCGGCGATCTGGAATCGCGTGACGGTCTCGTTCAGGTGTCCGGTGAACGCGTTCCAGGTGGCGTTCGTGATCTCCATCCGCGCGTGCACCGATTTCATGTCCTTGCCCGAATAGGTGCAGCCTCCGCCGGTGGCGGAGCAGAGCAGCTCGATGACGTGCTGGCGAATGCGCTGCAGATCGGCGGTCGAGAGTCCCTTGAAGAACGGGATGATCACGGGATCGTTTGTCGCACGGCCGAGGAAGTCGTCGGTGAATGCGCTGATGCCGTCGGATCCGCCCAGTCGGCTGTAGAGCGATGCCCCCGGCTTGGAAGACGAGGCCCGCGCAAAAACAGTGGCGGAAGCGGCTGGCGCGGCTGCGCCGCTCGCCGACCCCGACGCTATCGGCGCGGCGGACGGCACCGGGCTGCCGTCCATGCCGGGGCGCGGCGGAAAGAGAAAGGAGCATCCGGCCAGTATGAGCGGCAGCACGGCGGTGCCGGCTCGTGCGTGAGCGCGTCGGATCCAGCGGGCGTCGAGCGTCATCGGGCGATCCTCGTCTATTGGGGCGTCCTCGCAGCGGGCAGCCATCCCCGCCCCCATTGGCGAATTATACGGGTATGCGTGACAGCCGGATTCACCGGCACTTTCGCAAGCGTTTGCAGCAGGTGAGTTTTCATTCATGAAGGCTCTCGTCAAAGAGTCCCCCGCTGTGGGATTCGTGCTCAAGGATGTTCCGGTTCCGTCGATCCGGGACAATGAAGTGCTCATCCGCGTCCGCCGCGCCGGCGTATGCGGCACCGACGTTCACATTCACGAATGGGACGACTGGGCGCGGGGGCGATGCAAGCCGCCGTTCACCGTCGGCCACGAGTTCGCCGGCGAGGTCGCGACGGTGGGATCGCTGGTCACCGACGTGAAGGTCGGCGACCGCGTGACCGCCGAGGGACACATCGTGTGCGGCCGCTGCCATCTCTGCCGCACCGGCAACGGGCACGTCTGCCCGAACACGAAGATCATCGGCGTGGACCGCGACGGCTGCTTCGCGGAGTTCATCGCGATGCCGGCGACGAACGTGTGGCACCTGGACGACGACGTGTCGTTCGAGGTCGGCGGGATCCACGATCCCATGGGGAACGCGTTCCACACGGCGCTGCACGGAACCGAGCTTCCCGGCTCGACGGTCCTGGTCACCGGGTGCGGCCCGATCGGAATTTTTGCGGTTGGCATTTGCCGGGCGGCAGGAGCCTCGCGGATCATCGCAAGCGACGTGAATCCGAAGCGCCTGGAACTGGCGCGCGCGATGGGCGCGCACGATGCCGTGCATCCGAAGGACGCCGACGCCGCCGTGAAGGCCGCGACCGACGGACTCGGCGTGGACATCGTGCTCGAGATGAGCGGCGTCCCCGCCGCGATTCACCAGGCCTTCGCGCTCGTCAGGGTCGGCGGCCGCGTGCAAATCCTCGGAATCCCCGCCAAGCCGATGGAGCTCGATCTCGCAAAGGAGATCATCTTCAAGGGCGTGACCGTCTACGGCGTGGTCGGGCGTCGGATGTACGAGACGTGGATCCAGATGACTCAGTTTCTTCGGTCCGGGCAGTTCGATCCGCGGCCGGTCATTACGCACCGGTTCCCGCTGGATGAGCACGCGGAGGCGATCCGGGTGATCAAGTCGGGGGAGGCGGGGAAAGTCATTTTTGAGATCTCGAACTAACAGGCGAGTAATCGGTTTTTGGTCATTGGTTCTTGGTAGTTGGCCCCAGCCACGAACCTCGCCGGATTGGTTCGATGTCGGGGCCAAGAACCAACAACCAATGACCAATTACCGTCTGCTCGTCTTACGCCCTTCCCCAAAACGATGTCCCTGAACCAGCACTTCATATCCGACCTCAACTCTCGCATCTCCAAACTCAAGGAAGAGCGAGTCTACAAGACCCTCAATTACCTGGAATCGCCGCAGTCGGCGCATGTGAAGATGGAGGGCCGCGGCGACGTCCTGATCCTCTCCTCCAACAACTACCTCGGCTTGTGCGACGAGCCGAGCGTCGTGCAGGCGGGGATCGACGGCCTCGAGAAATACGGCGCGGGCACCGGAAGCGTGCGGTTCATCTGCGGCACGTTCACGATTCACCGCGAACTCGAGGAGGCACTCGCGCGGTTCGTCGGGACGGAATCATCGATGTCGTTCGTCGCCGCGTGGAATGCGAACGAAGGGCTCACGTCGACGGTCGTCGAAGAGGGCGACTTCGTCTGCTCCGACGCGCTGAATCATGCGTCGATCATCGACTCGATTCGCCTCGCGAAAGCGATCACCAAGTGCACGACGGCCGTGTATCCGCACGGCGACCTCGATGACCTCGTCGCCAAACTGAAGGCGAACAAGGGTGCGAAACGCCGGCTGATCTGGACCGACGGAATCTTCTCGATGGAAGGGAGCATCGCGAAGCTTCCCCAGCTGCTCCAGATCGCGCGCGATCACGACGCGGTGCTGATCGTCGACGACTCGCACGCGACGGGCGTGATCGGCGCGACCGGACGCGGTACGCCGGAGCATTTCGGAGTGCTCGGCGAAGTCGATGTCATCACCTCGACGCTCGGCAAGGCGCTCGGCGGTGCGTCGGGGGGATTCGTCGCGGGGCCTGCATCGCTGTGCGACATGCTCACACAGCGCGCGCGTCCCCAGCTTTTTTCGAACGCGCTGCCGCCGACTGTCGCCTCCAGCGCCCTGGCGGCGGTGCGTTTCATCGAGGCGCATCCGGAGCGGGTCCGCACGCTGCACGAGAACACGCGCCATTTCCGCGCCGCGCTGGTCAGCGCCGGACTCAAGCCGCTCGAAGGCGAGACGCCGATCGTGCCGATCATCATCGGCGAGACGGCGGACGCGATCCGGATGAGCGAGATGCTCCTCGACGAGGGGATCTTCGTCACGGGCTTCGGTTTCCCGGTGGTTCCGCACGGCACCGCACGGCTCCGCTGCCAGGTTTCGGCCGCGCATTCGCGGGCGGACCTGGATCGCGCGGTCGAGAGTATCCGGAAGGTCGCCGGGAAGGTCGGGATCCTGAAATAAGCCGGAAGCCGGAAGCCGGAAGTCGGAGGCCTGGAGACGGAACCGCGATTCGGCCTTCTCCTGCTTCCAGCTTCCGGTTTCCGGCTTTTCGTGACCAGTTTGACCTCATCATCGTCCCACCCATGAAGCTCCGGGAGGCCCAAGAGGGCACCCCGGTGGCGGAGTGCCGCCCGCGGGCGCGGGCTGTGGGAGTCGGTGGAGCCCCGATGAGATCACCGAAAGGATCCTCCATTTCGAGGTATAGCGTATGCGATCGTCTCGTCTCGTCGTCCTCTCGCTGGCCGCAATAGGCGCGGTCGGGCTCACGCCGTCGGTCGGAGCCGCGCAGTCGGCGACGCAGGGCTTTGCGGACTCGTGGTACTGGGGCGCGTACGGCGGATATACGAGTTTCGGGACCGCATTCGGCACGGAGAACGTGCACACGAACGCGCCGACGATCGGCGCGGACTGGATGCTGACCCGCACGAAGTTCGCGCTCAACATCTTCGCCGACCAGTCGTACTTCAGCACGAGTTCGTCGATCGGCAGCCCCACCGGCGCGGCACCGCTCGCGGTGAACATCAACGACATGCGCCGGCTCGGCTTCGCGCTGATGATCTTCACGCCCGAGTACCGGGCGTTCAAGCCGTACGTCGGCGTCGGATACTCGTTCAACTTCATCAATTCCGCGGCGCTCAGGACTTGCTCCGGGTGCAATACGTTCCCGACGCAGGCAGCGGCGGACTCAAACAATAAGGCGATCGTCAACGCGCGTTCGATGGGCAAGGCGTTCGGCAACGTAGGCCTGATGTACGTCTACAAGCGGTTTGCGCCGTTCGCGCAGTTCACGGTGATGCCGACGCAGGGGAAGTCGGACTGGTACCTGAACGGCACGGGATTCACCACGATTTGGGCGCTGGGGCTCAGGTACAACCTTGGGACGTCGATCGAGAAGTGGTAGCCGTGATGCAGGATGCAGAAGAGGAATGCGGGATGCCGGTCAAGAGATGAGATTTGAGGGGGACGCGGGATGCGGGATACGAAACGACCAAGGGCGCGACTCACACCGAGTTCGCGCCCTTTTCGCATTCCACATTCAAACTCAGCTCTCATCTCTTGACCGGCATCCCGGATTCCTCTTCTGCATCCTGCATCGGGTCGAACTTCCGCATCCCGGATTCATCTCACGTCTCATCTCTTCTCGGTCTCCGCCCTGAAACGAACGCGCTCGACCTCACGATCCATCGAAGCGGATCCGAAGCCGCCTGGACGATTCCGATCCGCGGCGTAACGGCGACATCCTCATCCCGCACCGGCTCCCCCTCGAGGATCCGCAACGGCGACGAAATCAGCGATGCCCCGTGATGCCGCGGCCCGGTGATCCCGAACGCCTCGCACAGCTTCGCAGGCCCGTTGGTCAGCTCGCGGTCGGGCCGCCCATGGCGCCGCCGCCGCATCGCCTCGATTCCCTCGAGCGGTTCGACCGCGCGGATGAGCACGGCGCTGGGCATCCCGGCGCGCCGCGTGACCGCGTTGACGCACCAATGCATGCCGTAGATGAAGTACACATACGCGCGCCCCGCCGGCCCGTACAGCACCTCCGTGCGCGCCGTACGGCCCGCCGCCGCGTGGCAGGCAAGATCCTCCTCGCCCGTATACGCCTCGGTCTCGACTATCCTGCCGCGGCAGCGCGTGCCGTTCACGGTGCATTCGAGCACCGCGCCCAGCAACTCGCGCGCCACGAGTTCCGTTTGGCGCGCGTAGAACGCCGCCGGCAGCGGCCGACGCGTCACGCCGTGGTGCTGGGCTTCCTGGGACGCGGAACTCGCGTGCGAGCCGGCTTTTCGTCGGCGGCGCCCGATTCGGTTCCCGCGTCGTCCTTCCGCGCGCGGCTGCGACGGGCTGGCTTGGCGGCATCCGCGCCCGCGACCGGCGAGTCATCGACGACGCCGAGCAGAAGCAGGGTCGACGGCGGTGCGGCAACCTTGCCGCCGAACGCGCCGCGACCGCCACGAGCCGGCGCGCCACGGTGTCCCATGCCGCGCGGGACGGCGACGGTGTTCGCCGCCTTCTCCTGCGCGGCGGCGGCCTTGAGCGCCGCCTCCTTCACTTCGAGCTGATCGGCAACGCTCGCCACGCTCGCCGCCGCTGCCACTTCGAACGCGTCGCCGCGCTTGCGAAGGTCCACCACGTCCCCGTCGTGCGCGTCGCGCAGGATGCGCGCGAAGTTCCGTTCGCTGAGGCTCTCGCTGTCGCGACCGAGGAGGGCGAACGCCTTCTGCCGCACGCGCTCGCTGGGTACCGCGTCGTCGCCGACGGCGAGTGCCGCCACGGCATCGCGAACGAGAGAGAACGCTTCGTCGCGTGTGAGGCGAACCCCGGAGACGCCGATCGACGAATCGCCCTGCGCGGCCGGCGCACTGCGCTCGCGCGGCGCCGCAGCGTGATCTGCACTCCGCTCGCGCGGCGCCGCAGCGTGATGCGAACTCCGCTCGCGCGGCCCGGCGGGCACGCGTTGCTCCTGCGGCGCCGCTTCCACCGGCACGATCGCAGGCGCTGCCGGCACTGAAGGCACCACCTTGATCGGCGACACGGGCGTCACGATCCGCGACTGGTCGATCGCGGCCGTGACGATCGCGTGCTCCGCGGTGACCGCCGAAGCCGCCGAATCCGCCGACGACGCTTCGGTGCGCTCGCCGCGATTGCGGCCGCGTCCACCGCGGCGACCGCGGCGACCGCGGGGCTCGCGCTCTTCACCTTCAGCGGCCGGGGCGGGCGAAGCCGCTCGGGGCGCGGATGGGGCGCGCGCGGTGCCGGCCGCAGGAGCCGGCGCGGCGCTCTTGTCGGCGCCGGCGGGCGGCGCGACGTCGAGCTGGCCGTTCTCCAGCTTGGTCACTACCAGCAGCCCCTTCTGCGCGGCCTCGAGGCAGAACTTCGAGAACTTCGAGATGCCGAGGTTCTTTTCGTCGAACGTGTTGTCGATCTCCTGCATCACCTGCTTGAGGCGGTCCGAGCGCATCACATCGCCGTTGCGCACCATGCGCGTGATCGACTCGGTGACGAGCTCCCACGGATCGTACTTTGCGGCGCCCGTTTCCTCACCGGACTTCACCAGCCCCGCGAGTGCGTTGTAGCTGTAGTATTCGTCGCAGTTCTGGACGAGCAGGTCGCTCGACGACTCGCGGATGCCGACGCCGATCACGTACTTGCCGTACTCCTTGAGCTTGATGACGAGGCTCGAGAAATCGGAGTCGCCGGACAGCAGGATGATCGTGCCGATTTCGGGACGCGTGAACACGAGCTCGATCGCGTCGATGGCGAGGCGGATGTCGGTCGCGTTCTTCTTCGACGACCCATAGGCCGGCGCGAAGATGAGGTCGATCGACGCCTCGGAGAGCGGCACGATGTACTGCGGATAGCGGCGCCAGTCGGCGTAGGCGCGCTGGACCGCCACCTTGCCGTGGATGATGTCGGAGGAAAGGAGGTTGCGGAGCTCCGTCTGGAGGTCGGAGCGGATCCCCATCGTGACGTTGTCGAAGTCGATGAGGAGTGCGGCGTTCGGCGCGTGGACCAGCGGACCGCCGAGAGCCGACGAGGCGGCGTGTGCCTGGGGACCACGGTGCATGGGCGCGATGGGCGCGCGCGTGGACGCGATGTGCGAATGACGTGACTTCATGTTTTCTGGCTGCTCGCCGTTGGCCGGGCGCACTTCGCGCTGCTGCCGCGCGCATTTGGCGCGGCGGACTCGCTGCGAGTGCAGCTGCCCGGACTATGATGAAAGGGCGCTGTTGCGAGCACGCTCATCAGCTCTTCCGGGGCGGTATTCTGCTTGCTTTGCTACCGCGGACCCGGGAGACGGTGATGGCGCAGACGCCGTTGCCCCTTCGTTTTCCCGACGCTCCGGACGTGCCGGTGATCGGGGCTGCGTGTTGCTTTAAGCCGCGGCGATCATCGACGCGCTCGGCGCATCGTGCCCGTAACCTAATGGGGACGAAGGCGTTTGTCACCTTTTGGGGTGCATCCACCCCACGAGAGCCATAACTTGGAAGTGAAACCCTCCTCACTCCTCACCCGTACATCCCGTCAGTGAAGCGAATCGGTTATCGCTCCCGGCTGTTTCTCATTCTCGCACTGTTCGCGTTCGTGCCCTCGATCGTGCTCACGCTCGCGTGGAGCGGCACCACGGCGTGGCTGCTGCCGAAGCTGAGCGGCACCGCGGCGTGGGACAGCGTGGCGGCGAGCGGTGCCAAGGCGCTCGCGGTCGCGCGCCGCGCGCCGCGGTCGGCCGACGATGAGCGCGCGTTCGCGGAACACGAGCGGCAGGTGGCCACGTCGGTATCGTACGCACACCGGTTCGAGTTCCTCACGCAGCGGTTCGTTCCCGTTCTCCTGATCACCGGTCTCGTGGGCCTCGCGCTGCTCACCCTGCTGGCGTCACGGGCGGCGGGCCACCTCAGCAGGCAGCTGAGCCGGCCTCTGCACGAGCTCGTGGGATGGACGGAGCGCATCAGGCGCGGCGAGCCGCTTCCGGCTGTCGCCGGTGCGCGCGGCGCGCCCGAGTTCGGCCTGCTGCGCGACGGCATGCGGCAGATGGCGACGGACGTCGAGGCGGGCCGCCGCGCGGCGATCGAGGCCGAGCGCCTCGCCGCGTTCCGCGAGTCGGCGCGACAGGTGGCGCACGAGCTGAAGAACCCGCTCACGCCGATCCGCTTCGCGGTGGAACGGCTGAAACGCGGCGTGCCGCCCGAACTCGCCGACGCCGTCGAGGTGCTGTCGACCGAATCGGCTCGACTGGAAGCCATGGCCCGCAGCTTCGCGCAGTTCGGCAGGCTGCCCGAAGGGCCCGCGTCCGACGTGGACGTCGCGGACCTGATGCGGGCGGCCGCTCGAACTTCTGTGCCGTCGCACCTGTCGTACACGGTGGAGGCGGAGCCCGGCGTGCCGCTGCTGCACGTGCATCACGACGCGCTCAGCCGCGCGGTGGCCAACGTGCTGCTGAACGCGGTCGAGGCGTGCGGTGCGAACGGCGAGATCGCGGCGCACGTGTCGGCCCGGAGTTCCGGTGCCGGGAGCGAGATCGTGATCGCGATTCGCGACACGGGCGTCGGCATCGCGCCGGAACGACTCGACTCGATTTTCGAGCCGTACGTGACGGACAAGACGGGCGGTACGGGGCTCGGACTCGCGATCGTGAAGCAGACCGTGCTCGCGCACGGAGGACGGGTCGAAGCGGAGAGCACGCGTGGGTCGGGGACGGAGATTCGCCTTATCTTCCCGGCAGGTAACACCGCAACGGAGGGATGATGGCTGCTGCACCACAGGAAATCGGAGCGCTGCTCGCCGTCGTGTTCGCCGGAACGAGCGTGCTCGTGCTCGTGAAGGCATGGGCGAAGAAGATCGAGAACCAGCCGAAGGTGCCGACTGCCCGGGTCGAGTCCGCCGAGCGCCTGGAACGCATGGAACGCGCGATCGATTCCGTCGCGATAGAAATCGAGCGCATCTCCGAGAACCAGCGCTTCCTCACCAAGCTGCTCTCCGAGCGCGCGGACGCGGGCGCGCTGCCGCGACCGGACGCCTCGAGGAGGAACTCGCCGTGACCGAAGACGTGTTGATCGTTACGGTCGTCTTTGGCGTGCTCGGCGTTGTGCTCTTTCCGCTCGTGCGCGCGTGGTCGCGGCGCATAGAAGGTCGGGGCACGCCGCCGGCCGCGATTCCCGCCGACGTCACCGAGCGCCTCGACCGCATCGAGCGCGCGGTAGAGAGCGTCGCGGTCGAAGTCGAGCGGATTTCCGAAGGCCAGCGATTCGTCACGAAAGTGCTGGCCGACCGAGGCGAGCATTCAAGGATTCCGCCGGTGCAGCATTGAGCCCCACGTGAGCCCGAATCGCGACGCCTGATGCCATCAGTCCTGATCATCGACGACGAGCCGAACATCCGCCGGATGGTGAGCGCGCTGCTCACCTCCGAGGGATTCGAGGTGCGCGACGCGGCGGACGGCGCCGGCGGTCTCGCGCGTGCCGACGACTTCGAGCCCGACCTCGTGCTGCTCGACCTCATGATCCCCGGTGCGATGGACGGGATGGCGGTGCTCGAACGGCTGCGCGAACGCTTTCCCGAGCTGCCCGTGATCATGATGAGCGGCCGCGCCGGGCTCGCCGACGCGGTGAAGGCGACACGCCTCGGTGCGGTGAATTTCCTCGAGAAGCCCCTCACGCCGGAGGGCGTCCTCCTCGCGATCGCGAGCGCGCTCGAGCTCCGCATGGCGCGCCGCGAGCGCACGGCGCTGCGCGCGGACCTCGGCCTGATCGGGGAGCTCGTCGGCGACAGCCCCTCGATGCGCGAGCTGCGCGCGATGATCCAGCGCGTGGCGCCGAGCGATGCACGCGTGCTGATCACCGGCGAGAGCGGAACGGGAAAGGAACTCGTGGCGGCGGCGATCCACGCGCAGAGCCCGCGGCGCGAGCGGCCGTTCGTGCGCGTGAATTGCGCGGCAATCCCGCGCGATCTCGTCGAGAGCGAGATGTTCGGCCACGAGCGCGGCGCGTTCACCGGCGCGACGGAGCGACGGCTGGGCCGCTTCGAGTTGGCGCACACGGGCACGCTCCTGCTCGACGAGGTCGGCGATCTCGGCGCCGAAGCGCAGGCCAAGCTGCTGCGCGCGATCGAGGCGAAGGAGATCGAGCGCGTGGGCGGCGGGAAGCCGATCCGGATCGACGTGAGAATTCTCGCGGCCACGAATCACGATCTCGAACGCGCCGTGAAGGCAGGCCTTTTCCGCGAGGATCTCTACTTCCGGCTCAACGTGATTCCCGTGGCGGTATCGCCGTTGCGCGAACGGCCCGCGGACATTCCCGCGCTCGTGCGCCACTTCGCCGCATTGCTGCGCCGCCGCTCGGGTCAGGCCGCTCCCGAGTGGACCGACGAGGCGGTCCGCTCGCTCGCGCGGCACCGGTGGCCGGGCAACGTTCGTGAGCTCGCGAACATCGTCGAGCGGCTCTCGATCCTGCACGCGGGAAAGACGATAGGCGCCGCGGAGGTCGCCGCGGTCCTCCCAATGGGCGACGGCGTCTCGGCGCCACCCCTCCCCGATCTCGTCCAATCGGAACTGACGCTGAGTGACACGCTCGACGAGTACGAGCGTCTCCTAATTGAGCGCGCCCTCTCGGCCGCGAACGGCGTGGTGGCGGAGGCGGCACGCCGCCTGCGCACGGACAGGCCGAACCTCTATAGAAGGATGAAACGGCTCGGCATCGCCGCGCCGGGTGAGTAACGCCGGCCCGTTCTTGTCCGGCTCGCACGGTGGCACGAATCGTGCTTTTCACCTGCCCGGTTCGTTCACACAGGGAGAAATGATGCAACGCTCGCATCGGCAATTCTCGTTCGCCCTCATGCTGTGGTGCGGTCTCCTCGTGACCGCCTGGCGGCCGGCGCTCTCGCAACAGCACGACAGCACCGAAGCTCGGCTCTCTCCGGCCGCGCAGGGGGCCGTCGAGCTCTATAACGCACCCGCGACGAAGCGCATGAACGGCGCGTTCGACGTGCCGGCCTCGTCGGTGATCCCGGGCAACGTCGCGGTGCTCAACGGTCCCGTGACGATCGCGGGGCACATCCAGGGCTCGCTCGTCGCGATCAACGCCGACGTGCGCCTCGCGCGCGGCGCGCGCATAGACAGCAAGCTCGTGATCGTCGGCGGCAGCGTTACGAGTGCCGACGGCGCCCGCATCGACGGCGAGACGCTCAAACAGGTCGAGCTGCTGCGCTATCATCTCGACGGCGATCGCCTCGTCGCCGAGCGTGAGCCGGAGTACGACGACACGTGGTGGAGGCGGCATCACGTGCTGAACGACATTCGCCGCGGCGAGGCGTACACGGATTTCTTCTACGTCGCGTCGCGCGCGTACGATCGCGTGGAGGGATGGTCGTTCGTCGTCGGCCCGCGCTTCCAGCGTTTCCCTGCCTGGGGCAAGATCAACATCGAGGCGTTCGGCGTGGTGCGCTCCGCGAGCCCGGTGAAGTGGGGCGAGGAAACGCTCGGCCACGACGTGAAGGCCGAGGTGCAGTTCGGCAAGCCGATCGGCGTCGCGGTGGGCGCGCGCGCGTTCGACTTGGTGGAGCCGACCGAATCGTGGCAGATGGAGAGCGGCGAGGTCGGCCTCGCGTCGGTGGTGCTGCATCGCGACTTCCGCGACTACTACGGACGGCACGGCGGCGAAGGCTTCGTGCGTCTGCAGGGCGGCAAGGACGCGGACCTGACGGTATCGCTCAGCGACGAGCAGTGGAGCGACGTCCGCCAGCGCGATCCGTGGACGCTGTTTCGCAACGACGACACGTGGCGGCCGAATCCGTTCATGGATACGGGGGACATGCATCTGCTCACGACGCGTTTGCGCATCGACACTCGCGATCGCGACGGCTCACCGTGGTTGGGATGGTACCTGACGGGTGAGCTCGAGCAGGGCGCGGGGCAGCTGCTGCGCCTCGGATCGCCGTCGTACGTCTCGCCAGACAACGTCCTGAGGATGATCCCCACGTCGCCGGCGCACGTCAGCTACACGCGGGGCTTCCTCGACTTGCGACGCTACAACAGCATCGCGCCGAGCATGTCGCTCAACGTGCGCCTCGTCGCCGGCGGATGGCTCGCGGGCGATCAGCTCCCGACCGAGCGGAAGCTGTCGCTGGGCGGCCCCGGCACGCTGACCGGATACGGGTTTCGCGAAACGGGGGTGACGCCCGACGTGCTGCAGTGCTCGAACGGTTTCCGGCAGGCCGGCACGCCCGGCCAGTGCGATCGCGTGGCGCTCGTGCAGGTCGAGCTCCGTTCGCGATTGTTCGCGGGTTCGCTTCGTGACGACGCGTCGGACGATTGGTGGCGGCCCGGCCTGAACGGCCGGATGGAATGGGTGCTCTTCACCGACATCGGCCGCGGCTGGTTCGTGGGGCCGCAGGACGGGGGCGCATCGTATCCCTCGGGTCTGCTTCCGCCGCTCGCGTCATTCAAGACGGACGTCGGTCTCGGCATCGACTTCGGCGGGATCGGCGTATACGCGGCGAAGGCGGTGAGCGACGGCTCCGAAGCGCCGCATTTCATCGTGCGACTGACGCGGAGATTCTAGCGAGTGCGGCGAGCGCCGTTGCGCGTGGGCCTCGCGGTCGCTCTCCTGCTCACGGGCGGGCGCGCGCTGCACGCGCAACGGGCCCCCACGCTCGAGATCAGACTTCCGGCGGCCGATCAGCTCACGCGCGTCGGGCCGCTCGTGATCGCGACCGACATGCTCTCGAGTCCGCGCGCACGCGATCCGCTCGCGGCGGGATTTCCCGCGCGCTTCCATTTCATGGTCACGCTCTGGTCCGAAGGCACCTTCGGCAACCAGATCGAACGCCGCGCGGAGTACGACGTGCTGGTGACCTATAGCGCGATGGAGAAGAAGTACCAGGTCGTTCAGGACGTGAACGACCGTCTTCTCTCGCTCGGCAAGTTCGATCGCGTGGAGGACGCCGAGGGCGCGATCGCCCGGCCCACGCGCGTGCCCATCAGGGCGTTTCCATCGAGGAAGCGGTTCTACTATCGGGTGACGCTCGACGTCCAGATTCTCGGGGCCTCCGATCTCGATGAAGTGAACGGCTGGCTGAAGGGCGAGCTGGAGCCCGCGATCCATGGTGATCGCAATCCCGGCACCGCGCTCACGCGCACCATCCGCTATCTCGCGTCGCGCGTGCTCGGCGGAGACTCGCGCGAGTTCGAGGCGGCGACCGCGGCGTTCCAGGTGCCGTAGGCGGCTGGCGATGCTCGTGCCGAGCGGCGTGCTGGCCGTGGGTCGCGCGCGGGAACACGGATGCAGCTACTGCTTCGCGGAGTGAAGCACGGAGTGAGGGGTGAGGAGTGGTTTCACTCCTCACCCCTCACTCTTGCTCCTCACTCCTCACCCGTTCTTCAGCCGTGACGCGCGGTTCGGGTGCGCGAGGCCGCGATGCTCGAGGGCCTCGATCTGGTGGAGCACTTCGGCGCCGTAAAACATCCTGATGTACTTCGCCTGCGTGGGCGTGAGGCGCCGCACGGCCCACGACAAGTGAACGAAGTGCGGCTCCGCCGGCGGGTGCAGCAGTTGCATGCCGCATTCGTCCGGGAGATGGTCCGCCTTCTTCGTGTTGCAGGCGCTGCATGCGGTCACGACGTTCGTCCACGTGTTGAGGCCGCCGCGCGAGAGCGGCACCACGTGGTCGCGTGTGAGGGCCTCGCGCGGACGAAGCTGTATCGACGGACGCCCGCAGTACTGGCAGGTGTACCGGTCGCGCGCGAAGAGGAAGGTGTTCGTGACCTGGCGGCGGAACCGGCGCGGCACGTGAATGAACTTCGCGAGGCGGATCACGATGGGCCGCGGATATGCGAGACGTTCGGATCGCACGAGCGCCTCGTGATCGGCTTCGACGATTTCCGCCTTGCCGTCAATCACGAGGCGCAGCGCTCGTCGGAGCGGCACCATCGTGAGCGGTTCGAACGACGAGTTGAGCGCCAGGCAGCCGAGCATCAGCGGCCGCTCGCTGCAGGCTCCGCCACGGGCACAGGCGTGAGCCAGCCGGTTCGACTGGGAATCGTACCACGGACGATGCCCATGTACTGCTCCTGCAGCTTCCGGGTGATCGGGCCAACCTTGCCGTTTCCGACCGGCAGCTGGTCGATCGAGCGGATGGGAGTGAGTTCGGCCGCGGTGCCGCAGAAGAAGGCTTCGTCGGCGATGTAGAGGAACTCGCGCGGCATCACCATCTCCTTCACTTCGTAGCCGAGATCCACGCCCATCTTCATGACGGAGTCGCGTGTGATGCCGTTCAGGATGCCGGAGGAGATCGGCGCCGTGTACAGCGTGTTGTCTCGCACGACGAAGAGATTCTGGCCGCTGCCCTCCGCCACCCAGCCGTTGGAATCGAGCATGATGCCTTCGGCGTAATCGTCCAGTCGCGCTTCCATCGCGGACAATTGCGAATTCAGGTAGTTCCCGCCGGCCTTTGCGAGCGTGGGGAAGGTATCGGGCGCCGCGCGGCGCCAGCTCGAGACACGGACATCCGCACCCGATTCCACCGCCGCCGCGCCGAGCAGCGTCGGCCAGCGGTAGCAGATGATGAACGTCTCGACCGGAATGTCCTTGGACCAGATCCCCATCTGCTCGCCGCTGCGCATCACGAGGGGACGGATGTAGCACTCCGTGAGCTCATTTGCGGCGATGGTATCGACGACCGCGCTCACCATGTCATCGATGGAGTGCTTCATCTCCAGGCGATAGATCTTCGCGGAGTCGTGGAGACGGCGCATGTGATCGCGCAGGCGGAACACGGCTCCGCCGTTCGGCCCCGCGTAACAGCGAACGCCTTCGAAGACGCTCGAGCCGTAGTGAACGGAGTGGGAGAGTACATGGATGGTGGCGTCCGCCCAGTCTACGAGCACGCCATCACGCCAGATTTTCGCGGTCGGACCCTTTTCTCCACCGTGTGCCACTTTATCTCCTCGATCGGAGTCATTTAACTGTAATGAGGCGTACGGGGGTACTGCTAGGGAGGGTGAACTACTACGAGTAGAAAGTCATTGGTTGTTGGTCATTGGTTCTTGGCAGGCAAATAACCAACAACCAACAACCAACGACCAACGACCGATGACCCGCGTGCAACCCTCTCCGCGCTCACGTAGAACCGGAC
>Ga0209638_1000784_pt1 | contig 20812 bp, 13 predicted proteins | sample BarGraNGADG00211_FD_184490 | JGI IMG/M metagenome (GOLD analysis project Ga0209638, IMG submission 184490) | Arctic peat soil microbial communities from Barrow, Alaska - Barrow Graham LP Ref core NGADG0002-211 (SPAdes) (version 2) | ecosystem: Environmental > Terrestrial > Soil > Wetlands > Peat...
GCGCTGAACCCTGCCATCCACCGGGGCTGGAAGGGTCCCTGTCACGTGCGGACGCAGCTCCACGAGCCGTTCGTGCGCTGTGGATTCCTCGCAGGCAACACGTCGTTGCACTTCACCACCGGCGTGTTGATCCTGCCCCAGCGCGAGACCGTACTGGTCGCCAAACAGGCCGCAGAACTCGATCTGCCCAGTGGCGGCCGGCTGCGTCTCGGGGTGGGCGTGGGCTGGAATCCGGTGGAGTACGTGGCGCTTGGCCAGGACTTCGCGGTCCGGGGCGCCGCCTGGACGAGCAGGTCGACCTCCTTGCTCAGCTCTGGACTGGGTCGTCGCTCACCTACCCGGGTCGCTTCGACCAGGTCGACGGAGCCGGCCTGTGGGCCCCTGCCGACCCAGCGGCCGACCCCACTGTGGCTCGGTGGCGGGTCCGCTCCGGATTGCCGGCGGACGGCCCGGCTCGCCGATGGCTGGTTCCCGGTCATGGCCCCTGGGCCGGAGCTGGCAGCAGCGGCGGCAGCTGTGGCCGACCCCGCGACAGCGGCCGGACGCGACCCCGCGGCCCTGGGCATGGAGGGCCGGCCGAACTGGCACGGGGACCCCGACGACCTGGCTGAGCAGGCGATGCGCTGGCGACGTGCAGGAGCGACCCACGTCTGGCTCAACACGATGAACGCTGCTGTTGCGACACCCGACGAGCACCTCGCCGCGCTTGCCAGCGCTGCCGAAGTCCTGTTCGGCAGCTGATCGCCACCAGGGCGACGCCCTCGTTGCGCCGTCGTGGCGCCGTCGTGGCGCCGGCGACTACCGGTTGGGGGTCCAGGCGTCCAGCCTCTGCGGGGTCTATCCGCTTGCGAGCAGAATATGGCGGACGCTCACCGGTCCTGGCGGAGCTCCCAGCGCTAAAGTTGGTTGAGGGTGTTGCAGCTTCTTGCACGTTTCGAGCCCTTGGTGAAAGCTCGAAGGGGAATCAGATGTTTCCGAAGACGACGCAGTTCGAGAAGCTTCTGGAGGCTGTGCCTGATGGGCTCGTGGGGGTGGACCAAAAGGGCGTGATCCGGTTCGTCAATCGCCAGACCGAAGTCCTGTTTGGCTATGACCGCGACCAGCTGATCGGCGAGCACATCGACACGCTGGTGCCCGAGCCTTTGTGGCAGGTCTACGCCGAGCACCGGCAGGACTACTTCACGGACCCCCGTACTCGGTCCCTTGGGCTGGACCTGGAGCTGAGCGGGCGCCACCAGGATGGCACCGACTTCCCGGTCAACATCACCATGTCCCTGATCGACACCGGGGACGTCCTGCTGGCCATCACGGGAGCGGGCGAGGTGACCCGGCAGAGGAAGGCGGTCGCCAAAGCCGAGCTCTTGGACGCAATCGTCGAGTACTCCGACGATGCCATCATGGGCCTCACGCTCGGCGGCATCATCACGAGCTGGAACCCCGGCGCCGAGCGGATGTACGGCTACTCGAGCACGGAGATGATCGGCAAACCCGGCAGCCTCCTGACTCCGCAGGACCGCACAGGCGAGCTGAACCCCATCCTGGACAGGATCAAGGACGGCCGCTACGTCGAGCACGCTGAGACCACTCTTGTGCGCAAGGACGGGACAGCGGTCCCGGTCTCGATTGCCGCCGCGCCGATCCGAAGCGAGGACGGCACCATCGTCGGTGCCTCTTGCGTCCACCGCGACGTGACCAAGCAAAGGCAGGCCTTCGAGGCCGGCCAGCGCATGGCGGCCATTGTCCAGAGCTCGGACGAGGCCATCATCTCCAGGACGCTGGACGGGACCATCACGAGCTGGAACCCCGCCGCGGCCAGGATGTTCGGCTACTCCAGCGAAGAGATCATCGGCAGGCCCATCACCGTGCTCATTCCCGCGGATCGAGCCGGGGAGGTGATCACCCACCTGGCCAAGGTCAGCGCGGGCCAGCCTGTCGACACCTTGGAAACCATGCGCCTGCGCAAGGACGGAACCGCGTTCCCGGCCGCGCTCACCGTCTCGACGATCCGCGACGCGAATGACGCGGTCGTCGGCGCCTCCGTGATCTACCGCGACGTCAGCGAGCTGAGGCATGCGGCCCAGTACGCCCGGAGCCTGATCGAGACAGCCCTGGACCCACTGGTGACGATCAGCGCCGAGGGCACGATCACCGACGTCAACGAGGCCACCGTCAACGCCACCGGCGTCCCCCGCGACACGCTCATCGGGACCGACTTCTCCGGCTACTTCACCGACCCCGACAAGGCCCACGAGGGTTACCAGCTGGTGTTCGCGCAGGGGTCTGTCATCGACTACCCGCTGACCCTGCGCCGCGGCGACGGCACCCTGATCGACGTTCTGTACAACGCCTCGCTCTACCGCGACGCGAACGGCAACGTGCTCGGCGTCTTCGCAGCAGCCCGCGACGTGACCACACACAGGCAGCTGTTCGAAGCCGCGCAACGCATGGCAAGCATCGTTGAAGGTTCGAACGACGCCATCATCGCCAGCACGCTCGATGGCATTGTCACGAGCTGGAACCCGGCCGCGGAAAGGATGTACGGCTACTCCGCCGCCGAGATCGTGGGCAGGGCTATTCAGCCCGTGGCCCCCACAGACCGGCTCGACGAGATCAGCGACATCCTGGAACAGGTCAAGGCCGGGCGGCACGTGGCGAACATCGAGACCGAACGGGTCCGAAAGGATGGGAGCCTCTTGCCGGTCTCCCTGTCCGTCTCCCCCGTCCGCGACGCCGGCGGCACGGTCATCGGCACATCTGTGATCTGCCGCGACCTGACCGAGCAGAGGCACGCACTGGAGGTCGCCCAGCGCCTGGCCGCGATCGTCGAGAACTCCGGGGAAGCCATCGTCAGCGGGTCTCTGGACGGGACCATCACGAGCTGGAACCCGGCCGCAGCCGCGATGTTCGGCTACTCCAGCGCCGAGATCGTCGGCAAGCCCGCCACCCTCCTGACCCCCAAGGACGCGGCCAGCGACATGGGCGACATCGCCGGCCAGGTCAGCGCCGGCCAGGTCGTGCAGGGGCTTGAGACCAAGCGTGTCCGAAAGAACGGGAGCGTGTTCCCGGTCGCTCTGTCCGCCTCGCCGGTCCGCGACGCCGACGGCACGGTCACCGGAGCCTCGGTGATCTACCGCGACCTGTCCGAGCAGAAGGGCGCACTGGCGACCGCCCAGCGCATGGCGGCGATCGTCGAGAGCTCGGACGATGCGATCATCACCAGGACGCTGGACGGGACCATCACGAGCTGGAACCCGGCCGCGGCCGCGATGTTCGGCTACTCCAGCGCGGAGATCATCGGCAAGCACGTCGGCCTGCTCATTCCGCAGGACCGGGGCGCGGAGATGATCTCCGTCCTGGCCAAGATCAGCGCGGGCCAGCCGGTCGACGACTTCGAGACCGTCCGGGTCCGCAAGGACGCAAAGGCGTTCCCGGTCGCCCTGACCATCTCACCGCTGCACAACGAGCACGGGGTGGTCACCAGCGCCTCCGTGATCTACCGCGACCGCTCCGAGCTGCGGCGCGCCGCCCGGTACGCCCGGAGCCTGATCGAGGCTGCCTTGGACCCGATGGTGACGATCAGCGCCGACGGCACAATCACCGACACCAACGAGGCCGCGGTCAAGGTCACCGGCGTGGCTCGCAACAAGCTCATCGGGACCGACTTCTCGGGCTACTTCACCGATACCCAACAGGCCCAGGAGTGCTACCGGCGGGCGTTCACCCACGGGTCGGTCACCAACTACCCGCTGACACTGCGCCGCCGCGACGGTGCCCGCACCGACATGCTGTACAACGCCTCGGTCTACCGCGACGAGGGCGGAGCCGTGCTCGGCGTGTGTGCCGTAGCCCGCGACCTGTCCCGGCACGAGGGCCCGACTCAGGCCGGCCGGCCTGCGGGTGGAACCCCACCCGGCACCGAGAACGACGCGCTCGGGCCCTGAACACCGGTGAGCCTTACCAGCGGCGCCGGTGGCCTCGTCAGCACCATGGCCGGCCCGGATGGAGTCGGGGCGGTGTGGCCCACGATCGCGCACGGGTTCGCCTACCCCTCACGGACACCCCGTCGACCGGGGGGACCCCAGCTCGCTGCGTGGGCCCCCCACTGCGGGCAGGCCGAGCCCGTCAAAGACTCCTGCACCCTGCTGACCTGCACGACCAACGCCTGGACCTGATCCCTGACAAACGTCCAACACAGCTGGCCAGCCGATGGGCGCGCCGTTGCCGGCATCAGCGGCAGCGGCGCACTGCCCTGCCTGGCGGCCCCAGCTGGGCTGCCCGGGGGCTACTTGTGCCTGCCGCCACCGACATGGCACGACGCCCCTGTTGACACCGGTCGTGAGGCGGGCGCGAGCCACCACCGCCTGGGCAGGCGCGGCCGCTGCACGGCCCTGAGGTCATCGGTCAATGCGCGCACGGCGTGCATGGCGTGGCCGTATTCTGAGCACAGCCATGAAATCGCCCGCCAGCATTCTCATCGTCGATGACGAGAGCCAGAATCGTCGACTGCTTGAGGCTCTGCTGACGCCCGAGGGCTATGCCTTGCGGACCGCCGGCGGCGGCAAGCAAGCGCTGGCCTCCATCGCACAAGACCGCCCTGACCTGATCCTGCTGGACTTCCTGATGCCCGGGGTCGACGGGCGGCAGGTGGCCAGCGCAGTCAAGGCTGACCCGGCCACCAGGAACATCCCGATCATCATGCTGACGGCCCTGGACCACCGCGAAGCACGTCTGACGGCACTGGGTGCGGGGGTCGAGGAGTTCCTCACCAAGCCCGTCGACCGGGCCGAGCTGTGGCTGCGGGTGCGCAACCTCCTGCGGCTCAAGGAGCTCGGCGACCTGCTCGAGCACCATCAAGGAACACTTGAGGCGGAGGTGGCGGCCCGGACGGCGGAGCTTCAGGAGGCCAACAAGGCGATCCGTAGCTACACCGCGGTGGCAGCGCACGACCTGCGCACGCCTCTCGCGTCGATCATTGGCTTCTTGGCGCTGCTCACCGACGGCTGGGACTGGCTCAGCGAGGAGAAGCGGCGCAAGTTCGTCGCCGCCATCGACCGCCAGTCCCACAACCTGTCCACGCTCGTGGACGGCCTGCTCGCCTCCGCGAGCATCGAGGGCGGCGCGCTGAGCGCCTCGCCCGAGCTGGTCGTGGTCAGGGCGGCCATCGACCGGTGTCTGGAGCTGAGCCCCTGGGATACCGCCAGCGTGGTGGTGTCGTGCTCGCCGGACCTGGTCGTGCGGGTCGACCCTGCCCACCTGGCACGGATCCTGGACAACTACCTGCAGAACGCGTTCAAGTACGGCCAGCCGCCTGCGCGAGTCGAGGCAGTGCGGGTGCACGACCTGGTCAGGGTTCGGGTTCTGGACAGTGGACCGGGCGTGCCGCCGGAGTTCGTGTCGAGTCTGTTCGGCAGGTTCGCGCGCGCAGACACCGCGGCCACCAGAGCCCAGAAGGGCACCGGCCTGGGCCTGTCGGTCGTGCGCGGGCTGGCCGAGGCCAACGGCGGCCACGCGCGCTACGAGCCCACGGCTGCCCACGGGTCGTGTTTCGTCGTGGAGCTCCCCGCAGGCACCGGGCAACGCGCATAGGGGTGCCCGAGGTGGCCGATTCAACCACCACAGAGGTGCCCGCCGTGGATCCCCGTCACGGCGGGCACCTCTGAGCAGCGCACAGCCCCTCGCCCTTGGTGGGCGACGGCCTGAGGTCTACTCCGCCTCGATGACGGTGCACACCACCGTTGCGGTGCTGCCTCCGATGTTCAGGGTCCCAAAGCGCCTGGCTCCCTGGACCTGGTAGCCGGCGGCCTGCCCGGTCACCTGCAGGTAGCTGTCCAGCAGCATCCGCACCCCCGTGGCCCCGACCGGGTGACCCACACCAATGAGCCCACCGCTGGGGTTGACCGGCAACGCGCCGCCGCGGGCGGTGACCCCGGCCTCGACCGCGTCACCGCTGCACCCCGGCTTGGTCAGCCCGAAGTGGTCGATGGCCATGTACTGCGAGATGGTGAAACAGTCATGGGTCTCGATCCCGTCCAGGGCAAAGACATCCGCCACCCCCGCCCGCGCGAACGCGTCAGTGATCGCGTCACGAACATGGGGGAACACGTAGTCGGCATCCGCGCTGGCATCCAGCTTGTCCACCAGGCTCAGCGAGGTGCTCCGATGCCCCCAACCCGCGATCCGCGCCACCGGCCCCCCCAAACTGGCCCGGTTGCGACGCAGCCACCGATCAGAGACCAGCACCATACCGGCCCCGCCATCGGTGACCTGGCTGCAGTCATAACGACGCACCCGCCCGACAACCACCGGGTTCGCCACATCATCGTCGCTGAAACACTCCGGCGGCGTCGCCCACCCGCGGGTCTGCGCCCTGGGGTTGGTCTTGGCGTTGGCGAAGTTCGCAGCCGCGATGGCATGCAGATGCTCGTCGCGCAACCCATAACGCCGGTCATACTCCTGGGCGATCGTCGAGAACGTGTACGGCCACACGAAGTCCTGACCCTGCCCCTCATGGCCCACCCACGCAGCCGAGGCCAGATACCCCGCACCCACCGCCCCCGGCACGTTCCGCTCAATCTCCACCCCCAGCACCAGCGCCACGTCATAGCGGCCCGACTCCAGATCGGCCATCGCCGCCATCACCGCCACACCACCAGAGGCACACGCCGCCTCATGGCGGGTCGAGGCAACCCCGGCCAGCTCCGGGACCACGCTGGCCACCATCGAACCCAGATGGCCCTGCTTGACATAGAACTCCCCCATCGCGTTACCGACATGGATGACCTCCACCTGCCCGGCGCCGATACCCGCACGGGCCAGAGTGCCGGTAGCCGTCTCCTTCACGAGGTCGCTGATCTCCAACGACTCCTTGGTGAAGTTCCGGGCAAAGTCGCTCTGGTAACCGCCGATGATCCAGACGGGTTGCTGCGTCGTCATTTCGGGTCCTCTCGGTGTGGCGATGGCTCGGCCGCGACCCGGGAGTGGGGGCGAGAGCGCATGCGTGGAACTGCTCGGACGTGATCACGCCGCTCATGATTGCCCTTCCCGAGCGCATGCGCCATACCTTCGCAACGGGAATCTGCCCGGGGCCCGGCCGGCGACGTCGTGCTGAATCGTGGTGGCGCTGCAGGGAACCCGGCCCGCGACCGCGCCCGTGGACCCTGCCAGAGCGAGCACCGGCAGGTGGAACCAGCCACGCGGCCCCAGCAGCCGACCGGTGGTGGCGCCACGGCTCTGGTGGGCCGTGGCAGCACCAGACGCCGCGATGGATGTGCAGGCAGCGGTGGCCGCGAGGCCAGAACCACCGAGCGTGCGCCGGCTCAGGTCCGGTTCACGGCCCCGCTCATCCCGGCTGCAGCTCGAACTCCACCGACTCCCCCGGCCCCAGGGTCAGATACTGATCCACGCAGCAGACCTGGATCTCGGGAACCTCGCCGGACACCGCGCTGACCCTCAGCAGGCTGCTGCTGATCCGGACGATGATGTCGTGCTGGCGGAACCGCAGCCGGCAGGTGAACGTACCAAGCTTCTCGGGCCACTGCGGGTTGAACCGCAGCACGCCGCCGCGGGTCTCCAGTCCGGTGAAGCAGCGCTGCAGGAGGTCGACGCTTCCTGCCATCGCAGCCAGATGGATCCCCTCCGGGGTCGTCCCGCCCTGGACGTCGGCGACGTCGCTCTCCAGGAGGAGCCTGAAGTACTCCAGCGACTGGTCCCGGTGCGCCCTGGCGAGCACCCAGGCATGGACCAGCGCGCTGAGCGTTGAGCCGTGCGAGGTGCGGCTGAGGTAGTACTCGATGGTTGCGGGGATGGTCTCCGGCTCCAGCGGGTAGCCGAGGTCGCCGAGCAGGTGTCGTAGCTCGTCGGCGGACAGGAGGTAGAACAGCATGAGGACGTCGGGCTGCTTAGAGGCCTGGTACCCGTTGACCGAACGTCCCTCAGCCTCAAGGATCCGGTCGAGGCGCTGGATGTTGCCGTACCGCTGCCGGTAGGACTCCCAGTCGAGCTCCTCAAGGTCCCCGTACCCCTCGAACTGGCTGATCACACCGAGGTGGAAGGGCACGAACATCTTGTGGATCATCTCCTGCCAGAGCCGCACCTCGCTTCGCCTCAGTACCAGGGACTCGGTGAGCTCCACCCGGCGCCGCACCGGCAGCGCCTCCAGGACGTCCAGCGCCCGCCGCAGCACCCACACCGCCATCACGTTCGTGTAGGCGTTGTTGTCCAGCCCGTCGTCCTCGGCCCCGGGGTACCCGGTGTGGAACTCGTCGGGTCCCATGACCCCCCGGATGACGTAGCGGTCCAGCGTGGGGTCGTGGGTTGCCAGGGCCGCCCAGTAGCGCGCGATCTCCAGGATCATCTCGGCGCCCTCGTCCTGGAGGAATCCCAGGTCGCCGGTTGCCTCGAAGTAGTGCCACGTCGTGAACGCCACCGCCAGACCCGCATGCCGCTGGAGCCGGCTGACGTCCGGCAGCCACCGGCCGGACAGGGGGTTCAGGTGAATCAGCTGGCTCACCTCGCTGCCATCACTGGCGGACTGCCAGGGGTAGAGCGCACCCGTCAGGCCGCAGGCGGTCGCGGCGGCGCGCGCAGCGGGCAACCGGCGGTACCGGTAGCTCAGCAGCGAGCGGGTCAGCGCCGGTGCCCTCAGGGTCAGCACCGGGAGCACGAAAAGCTCGTCCCAGAAGATGTGCCCGCGGTAGGCCTCGCCGTGCAACCCCCGGGCCGGCACGCCAGCGTCTGCCTCGAGGGTGTGAACGGACAACGTCTGCAGCAGGTGGAACAGGTACAGCCGGACGGTCAGCGAGGCCTCCTGACCTGCCTGGTGGTCCTGCTCCAGCGAGGTGTGGAACCGCTCCCACATCTGCGCCCAGGCCAGGGTGTGCCCCTCGAGCAGCTCCTCGAAGCCCTCCGCGCGTTCCAGCGCCGAGACGACCGCCTCGGACGGCTCGGAGACGGCCCAGTCGCGTCCGGTGTGCAAGGCCACCACCTTCTCCACCGTCACCTCCTGGCCGGCCGTGACGGCGACGGCGAACTCCTCCTGGACCAGGCCCGGTTCGGTGCGCACCTGCCGCTGCACCTGGCACGGCTGCCCCGAGCGCAGAACCTGGGTCCGCGCCCCGGTGGCGATCCTGATCCCGGACTGGTTCGTCTCCATGGTCAGCACCACGGTGTCGGGGCTGACCGCTTTCTGGGCAACCGGCTGGAGGTGGTCGCTGGCCAGCTTCCGGTAGCGGTCCACGCCGGCGTTCTGCACCGTCCCGTCAATGCCCGTGCGAATGCGCAGCTGGCCCGACCAGTTCTCTGCGGTGACCGTCGTCTCCAGCCCGGCCAGGTGCGCCTGCCTCATGTGCACGAAGCGCCGCTGAGTCAGCCCGGTGAGCCGTCCCTGTGCGTCGCGAAAACGAAGCCACCGGGTCAGCAGTCCACGCCGCAGGTCCAGCTCCTGGCGCCGGGTGAGCACCTGCACCTGGTCGAGGTCGAGCCAGTCTGCGTCATCCACCGCGATGGTGACCGGCAGCCAGTTGGGCAGGTTCACCATGGACTCGTTGTCCACAGCCTGCCCGGCGACCTCATCGCGCAGCCGGTTCCAGCAGCCGGCCACGTAGGTGCCCGGGTAGTGGACCCCGTCCGCCCGCGACTCCGGTGCGGCCCCGCGGGTGGCGAAGTACCCGTTGCCGAGGGTGCACAGAGCCTCACGCAGGCCTTCGTCCAGCGGATCGAACCCCTCGTAGGCCAGGACCCACTCGCTCACGGCCTGGGCCCTTCCATCGCGGGCAACGTCGCCACCTGGACACCGGTCAGATCCACGACGACAACATCGGCTCCGTGCTCCAGCAGCTCCTGCCCGTGACCGGCGCGGTCCACCCCCACGACCAGGCCGAAGCCGCCGCGGCGTCCAGCCTCCACCCCAGCCAACGCGTCTTCGAGGACCACGCAGCGCTCCGGTGGTGTCCGCAGCCTGCCCGCAGCCTCCAGGTAGACCGCCGGGTCCGGTTTGCCGGGCAGCCCGAGCTCAGCAGCCACGACACCGTCCACGCTGGCGTCGAAGAAGTCGGTCAGGCCAGCGCGGCCCAGAACCGCGCTGCAGTTGCGGCTCGCCGAGACGATCGCGGTTCGGAAACCCGTCCGGCGCAGCGCGATCAGCAGGGACGAGGAGCCCGGGATGAGCCTGGCACCCTCCGCGGCCAGAAGGTCCTGGAAGTCGCTGTCCTTCTGAGCAGCCAGGGTGTGGACCTGCTCGGCGCTCACGGTGATGCCCCGGGAGGTCAGGAAGCCGAGCGCGCCGTCGAAACGAGGCATGCCGTCCACGAAGCGCCGGTAGTCCTGGTTCTCGAAGGGCCGATGGTCCTCTGCCCGCGCCGGCGGGCGGGTGGCCAGGAACCCGTCGAACATCGCCTTCCACGCCTTCTCGTGAAGCAGTGCGGTGTCCGTGACAACCCCGTCCAGGTCCATGACGACAGCGTCAAAGGCCGTGCGGGAGAGCTCCACTACCGCGTTCACCGCCACCTCCGCGCTAGGTGCGACCCCGGTGGGGACGAGGGCATCTCTGATGCTGCCCGCCTCATGGCCTGCTCACAAGATCAACACGCCCGCTCTTTGCATGTGGTGCTCACCGGCGCACCCAGCCCCCTGCCCTGCCCAGGCGTTCACCCCAGGCCCGGGCCCGTTCCAGCTCACCGTCCAGCAGCGGGCCGCTGACGCCCTGGACGAAGAAGCTCATGGGCTTGACGGCTGTCCGGTAGCCGAGCCTGCGGGCCGCGTTCGCCTCGCCTCTGGCGGCCGACCCCGGCAGATGACGGACCGTGTCCACCTTGGTGTCGAAGGTCGCCACGAGCTCGGCGTGCTTGCCCTTGTGCAGCCGCGCGAGCCACTCACGCACGCCGAGTGCCGTCGAGCCATGGCTTGCCCCCTGTTTGACGGCATCCTGGCGGGTGGACTCCCTGGTCATCGAGAACGCATGGGTCGGTCCGCCGACCACGATCAGGTCGACCGGTTCGGTGATCTCCGACGGCGCCTTGGTCACCTCGACCAGATCGACGTCCCCGTGGGCCAACAGGCCCGCGGTGATCGCCTGGGCGACCTGCTCGGTGTTGCCGAACATGGACTCATACACGACCATAGCCTTCATCACTGCTCCCCTTCCTGGCTTCCCAGCGACCGGGACACCTGCTCCCAACTCTCAGGTTTCACCCTGCCGAGCCTGGTCAGTAGGGACGTAGGTCACCTGTTGCGCTTGACTGTACCCATGGCGCTGCACGCATGGCTGTCATGGCCTGCCCGACCCATGAGGCAGCAGCCAGTCGCCGGGTGGGCGGCAGTGGCCGCCGTCCTGGCTCTGGGGGCGTCCGGGTGCTCCACGGCGAGCAGGACCCCCTCCGCCGGAGCATCCGGGCCTGGCCAACCGAGCTCGTCTGCGGCGCCAGCTCGGACATCCACCCAGACATCAGCCCAGGCCGCGACAGCTGCCTCGCCGGCCCCGGCAGCCGCTGGCCGCGGCGCGGTCACCAAGGTGCTGGTCTTCGTCGAGGAGAACCACTCCCTGGACGAGATGAAGGCACAGATGCCCTACACCGTCGGTCTTGCCCAGCAGTTCGGCTACGCCACGGCCTACACGGCGATCACGCACCCGTCCGAGCCCAACTACATCGCGGTCACCGGCGGCCAGACCCACGCGATCACCAACGACGACCCGCCGTCGGCCAACCCGGTTCACGGGACGTCCGTGTTCGGCCAGGCAGCTGCCTCGGGCAGGACGGCGGGCGTGTACGCCGACGGGATGCCGGCGAGCTGTGCGACCAGCGACGGGGGCAACGACTACGCGGTCAAGCACAACCCCTGGGCGTTCTTCACCGGCGAACGCGGCACGTGCCAGAAGTACGACGTCCCCGTGGGCGCGCTCGGTGTGGCGATCACGAGCGGGACGCTGCCGAACGTGGGGATGGTGATCCCGAACCTGTGCCACGACGCACACGACTGTTCGCTGGGGACCGCGGACGCCTGGTTCAAGGTCTGGATGACCAAGGTCTTTCAGGGCCCGGACTGGAAGTCCGGACATCTGGCCGTGGTGCTCACCGCGGACGAGGACGACCAGTCGCAGGCCAACACCGTGCTGACCGTGGTCATCCATCCGAGCCAGAAGGCGCACGTGGTCACCACCGCGCTGACCCACTACTCGCTGACCCGCCTCTACGAGGACGTGGCCGGTGCGCCGTACCTGTTCAGTGCCGCGTCGGCGCCGTCCATGACCACCGCGTTCGGGCTGCCGCTGAGGTAGCGGCCGCGATGGTTCTCCTTCCGTGACCAACCTCGATGCCGTGGCGGGCCAGCTGCCCGCCCCCCTGGCTCGAGCTCATCGTCGACCCCGACGACCAGACACGGACCCTGCTTGGCCAGCGGGCGCTGTTCCACCCCCGGCGCCGGGCCGGGCACGCCCGCGCGGTGATGATCTCCCCCTTGCACGGGCTGGTCTTGGGCGCCATGCTGGCCAGCGTCGCCCGCGCGGCCCAGGGGCTGGGGGTGGATCCGGCTGCGTCGCCTCGCGTTCCAGCGCCACAGCTCGTCGATGCCCCAGACCACGACGGGAACGGCAGGATGAACAGCACCTGCCATAGCTCGGGGGTGGCGGCGGCGAACACGGGCTGCAGCCAGGGCACGCTCACCAGGGCGGCGGCGAAGACGATCTCCCAGGCGACGCCCCACGGCAGCAGCCGGTTGGTGACCACGCCCACTGCCCGCAGCGACGCGTGCTGGGTGCGCGCCGCCATGGCCGCCCCGATCTGAGCGGCCACGATGCCCAGGACGCTCATCGTCGTGGCCTGTTGCCAGACATGGTGCAGCGGCCCGCGCTCACGTCTGCGCCGAGGTGCCATCCGCCGCGGCGCAGGCTCACCAGGAACAACACCATCACCAACGTCGCCCAGACGCCACCGATGCGCCCCCAGGCCCGGGCCAGCATCGAGGCCTCGATGAGGCTCTGATGGCGTTGCCGCGGTGGTCGCTGCATCAGTGCGGGAAGGGTGTCGGTGCCGAGGTCGACCGCCAGGATCTGCATGACCGTCAGCGGCAGCGGGATCTTGCCGCCGCAGAGGGCATAGACCAGGAACGCGACGACCTCCGGGGTCGCGTGCGCGAAGATGTAGGTGATGATGGTGAACCTGATCATCGAGTACTCCTACATCCTGGTCCTTGCCATCGGCATGGTGATGGTCATCATCGCCGGACACATCGACCTGTCTGTCGGCTCCGTGGCAGCCTTCGCCGGGATCGTCGTGGCCACCTCGATGCAGTCGTGGCACTTCCCGTGGCCGCTGGCCATCCTGTTCGGACTGTTCGTCGGGGTCCTGATCGGTGCCTGGCAGGGTTTCTGGGTGGCCTACGTCGGGGTCCCGGCCTTCATCGTCACCCTTGCCGGGATGTTGATCTTCCGCGGCGGCAACCAGGTCATCGGGAACGCGAACACGGTGCCGGTTCCCCAGGGCTTCACCACGATCGGTGCCGGGTACCTGCCCGAGGTCGGCCCCAACACCGGCTACAACAACCTCACCCTGCTGCTCGGCCTGGTCGTCGCGGTGGCCGTGGCGGTCAAGGAGCTGCGCTCCCGCCGGGTGCAGGAAGGGATGGGCACGAGCCGGCCCCCCGCATGGGTCAGCACCGTGAAGGTGGTCCTGCTGGACGCCGTGGTCGTCTGTGCCTCGCTGCTGTTCGCGGGCGGGCGCACCGGCACGAGCTTGCCCGTCTCGGGGATCATCCTGGGGGTTCTCGTGCTCTTCTACTCCTTCGTCACCCGCAACACCATCTTCGGGCGCCACATCTACGCGGTCGGCGGGAACAGGCTGGCCGCCGAGCTCTCCGGGGTCAACTCCAGAGGAGTCAACTTCCTGGTGATGATGAACATGTCGATCCTGGCCTCCCTGGCCGGCATGACCTTCGTGGCCCGCTCGGTGGCCTCCGGCCCGCAGGACGGGCTCAGCTGGGAGCTCGACGCGATCGCGGCGGTGTTCATCGGCGGGGCTGCGGTCTCCGGCGGGATCGGCACGGTGACCGGCTCCATCATCGGTGGCCTGGTCATGGCGGTGTTGAACAACGGCCTGGAGCTGCTGGGCGTCGGTTCCGACCGGGTACAGATCATCAAGGGGATGGTCCTTCTGGTCGCGGTCGGGGTCGACGTCTGGAACAAGAGCCAGGGGCGCCCGTCGATCACCGGCTTGCTCACCCGAGGCCGCAATGCTGTCGCCGGGGCACCCAACAAACCCGCGGCGCAGGTCCCGGCCAGCGGTTCCGCCGACACGCCCCGTCCGCTGGTCACCACTGGGCACTAGCGCGACGCGGCGCCGGGCAGGCCCGGCCCTGCATCAACCCGCACGCCTGCCCCGGGCATCACAGGCAACCCTCATCACGCTCAACCAAGAGAAAGTGACTTCACCATGCGCAGACACGTCATCACGACGGCAGCGATCGCTGCCATCGCGCTGCTGACGGTTTCAGGATGCTCGACCCGGTCGGCCGCGGGAAGTGGAGCCAGCGCCGCAGCCGGTTTCGCCAAGGGCGCGACGACCGGGGTGGCCCTGCCCTCGAAGACCTCCGAGAACTGGGTTCTCGCCGGCGCCCTGTTCACCAACGGTCTCAAGGCGGCCGGCTTCAAGGGCGACGTCCAGTACGCCGGCGCGTCCACCACGGTCAAGGACCAGCAGGACCAGATCTCGACCATGGTCACCGAAGGCGCCAAGGTCATCATCATCGGTGCGGCCGACAGCGGCCAGCTCGGTACCCAGGTCAAGGCTGCCCATGACGCGGGGGCCATCGTGATCGCCTACGACCGACTCATCCTGAACACCGCAGACGTCGACAGCTACGTCGCCTACGACAACTTCAAGGTCGGCCAGCTCCAGGGTCAGGCGCTGCTGGACGGGCTGAAGGCCAAGAAGGCCACGGGTCCGTACAACATCGAGCTCTTCTCCGGATCCTCGCACGACGCCAACTCCAAGGTGTTCTTCGACGGCGCGATGAGCGTGCTCAAGCCGAAGATCGCGGACGGCACCCTGGTCGTCGGGTCGGGTCAGACCGACATCAAGCAGACCGCGACCGCCGCCTGGAAGGCCGAGAACGCCCAGAGCCGGATGGACGCGCTGCTGACCAGCACCTACGGCTCGAAGCCCCTGGACGGGGTGCTCTCCCCGAACGACACCCTGGCACGGGCGATCATCACGTCGGTCAAGGCCGCCGGCAAGCCGATCCCGGTCGTCACCGGTCAGGACTCCGAGGCCGAGTCGGTCAAGTCGATCATGGCCGGCGAGCAGTACTCCACCATCGACAAGGACACCCGCCTGCTGGTGAACGAGGCCATCACCATGGTCAAGGACCTCCAGGCGGGCAAGAAGGCACCGGTCAATGACACGAAGTCGTACAACAACGGTGTGAAGATCGTCCCGGCCTTCCTGCTCGTCCCGGTCATCGTGACCAAGGCGAACGCGGCTGCGGCGTACGCGAACGACCCCGCGCTCGCGCCGTTGACCAGGTAGCCACCTGCGCTGCTGGCACGGCCGGCCCCCGCACTGGCGGGGCCGGCCGCCGTGCTGCACCCACCACCGCGGTCCACCGGGGGCCGAGCCCTCAGGGTCGTGGCAGCGCCGAGGCCAGGACCTGGGCCAGGTGCCGTGGCCGGCGATCGGTCTCCTGGCCGATCTGGGTTCGGCAGCTGAAACCGTCGGCGATGATCACGGTGCCGGCGCCAGCGGCTCGCACGGCCGGCAGGAGCACCCGCTCCCCCGCCGCCTTGGACACCTCGTAGTGGCCGCGCTCGAAGCCGAAGTTGCCGGCCAGCCCGCAGCACCCGGAGTCCGGCACGGTGGCCCTGATCCCTGCCGCCTCCATCAGTGCGCGGTCGGCTTCGAAGCCGATCACGGCGTGCTGATGGCAGTGCGTCTGCACCAGCGCCTCGCCTCCCACCTGGGGCGGAGTCCAGTGCGGGGCATAGGTGGCCAACAGCTCGGCGAGGGTGAAGGTGAGCCCCGCAGCGAGCTGGGCGCTGTGGTCCGCCGGCAGCAGCGCAGGCCCCTCGTGACGGAACACCGCCAGGCAGCTCGGCTCGAGCCCGACGACCGGGACCCCCGCGCGCAGGTGCTCCTGCAGGGACCGCAGCGAGCGGCGCAGCACCCGTTTGGCCACGCCCAGCTGGCCGGTGGAGATCCAGGTCAGCCCGCAGCACACCGGCCCGGCCGGCAGGACCACCTCGAAGCCCGCATCCTCCAGCACCGCCACGGCGGCCCTGCCCACCTCGGGTGCCAGATAGCTGGTGAACGAGTCCGGCCACAGCACGACCCGCCCGCCCGGGCTGGTGGGCCGCCCGAAGCCAGCTCCCTGCGGACCACGGTGCGCCGATGCGGGGCGCCGGCGCAGCGACGACCTCAGGGACCGCGGCGCGAAGCGCGGGATGTCGCGCTCCGGGGCGACCCCTGACACCCGCTTCAGCGGACCTGCCAGCACGGACCCGGTCACCGCGTTGACCGCAGCCGGCGCGACCGTCGCCAGGCGGGACCACAGCGGCAACCAGCCCATCGAGTAGTGGGACGCGGGCCGTAGCCGCCGAGCGAAGTGGTGGTGCAGGAACTCGGACTTGTAGGTCGCCATGTCCACGTTGACCGGACAGTCACTAAGACATCCCTTGCACGACAGGCACAGGTCCAGGGCGCCGGCGACCTCCTCGGAACGCCAGCCGTCGGTGATCACGTCGCCCTCGAGCATCTCCCACAGGAGGTGGGCCCGCCCGCGGGTGGAGTCCTTCTCCGCCCTGGTGACCTGATAGCTCGGGCACATCACCCCACCGGAGGTCTGCCGGCACTTGCCCACCCCGACGCAGCGCCGCTGGGCCTGCGCGAAGCTGCCGCCGTCCTGCGGGTAGGAGAACTCGGTCGCCAGGTCGGCGTCCTTGGCGTGGCCGCGGTGGCGCATGCTCGCATCCAGGGGCGCCGGGTCCGCGATGATGTGCGGGTTCAGCACCGCGGCCGGGTCCCAGAGCGTCTTGACCTCCTGGAAGATCGCCACGACGTCCTCGCCGTACATCCTGGCCAGCAGCTCCGAGCGTGCCCGTCCGTCGCCGTGCTCGCCGGAGACCGAACCGCCCAGGCGAACCACGAGATCGGCCGCCTGCTCCACGAAGGAGCGGTAGTGGGCCAGGCCGCGATCGCTGAGCAGGTCGAAGTCCATCCGCATGTGCATGCAGCCTTCACCGAAGTGACCGTACGACGCGCCGGACAGGTGGTGCGCCACGAGGATCTCCTCGAGCTCGCGCAGGTAGGTACCCAGCCGCTCCGGGGGGACAGCCGCGTCCTCCCAGCCACCCCATGCCTCGGCGCCATCGCTGCGCCGGGTCGCCAGTCCCGCGGCCTCGCGCCGGCATCGCCACAGCACCGCCTGGGCCCCCGCGTCGGTGACCAGGGATGAGGTCACGGCCAGATCCGAGCCCTGCAGATCGCTGATGATCCCCTGGGCGGCTCCCATCGCGTCCTGCGGGTCCAGGCCCCCCACCTCGACCAGGAGCCATGCGCTTCCGGGCGGCAGTCCCGCGGCGACCGCGGCGCCGCGCACCTGCCGGGGCAGGCGCTCGACCAACGCGGCGTTGATCGACTCCATCGTCAAAGGCCCGTGCGGCAGGACCAGCGGAACGCAGTCCGCCGCCGCCACGGAGTCGGCGAACCCCAGGGCGAGCAGCACCGTGGCCCCCGGAAGCTCGACCAGGTTCACGGTGGCCCGCAGGGTGACCGCAAGGGTGCCCTCGGTACCCGACAGGAAGCGCGCCACGTCGTAGCCGGCACCGGGCAGCAGGCGGTCCAGGGCGTACCCCGAGATCCGCCGTCTCATGGGCGAGAAGCGGCGGGAGATCAGCAGCGAGTCACGAGCCGCGATGGCCTGCAGGGCGCGGTGGATCTGCCCCTCCCGGCCCGGGCGCGCCGCCAGGTCGCGCGCCCACTGGTCCACGCTGCCCGCCGGGGTGCCCAGGTCCATCCGGGTCCCGTCAGCCAGCAGCACCTCCAGGCCCGCAAGGTTGTCGGCCGTCGTGCCCCACGCCACCGAATGGGAGCCACAGGCGTTGTTGGCGATCATCCCGCCGAGGGTCGCCCGGCTCGCCGATGACGGGTCAGCACCGAAGGTCAGGCCGTACCCCGCAGCGGCACCGGTCAGGTCGGTGAGAACGACCCCCGGCTCGACCACAGCCGTGCGAGCCACCGGATCGATGTCCACGATGGTGTTCAGATGCCGGGAGACGTCGATGACCACCCCCCCGATGGCGTTGCCCGCCATGGAGGTGCCGGCCCCACGAAGGACGATGGGGGCTCCCGCCTGCGAGGTGATCTGCACGGCGGCCACCAGGTCCTCGACGTCGGCCGGAACGACAACCAGGTCAGGGACCACCCGGTAGTTGGAGGCGTCAGTGCAGTAGAGCCCCCGCACCCCCGCAGCGCCGGTGGCCGTCCCGCGCAGGGCGGCACCGAGGTCGGCGCTCAGGGCGCTAACGTCATACTGGAGCACCCCTGAACTGTACCCAGCGGCGAGCAGATCTGCGGAAAGCCCGACGCTGAGCACGTCCGCGCCTTACAGTGGAAACGCGGGCACGCCGACGAGCGCGGCCGCACTGATGGTGACCCCGGCAACGGCGCCGCGGCGCCATCGGGTTGTCACGTCTCAAAGGGCCGGAGGCCGTCATGTCGGGAACGAGGTCGACCTGCCTGCCGGGCGGCCCCCCGCCCGGCGACAAGCCACCCACGACGCGGCCCCCGATGAACCCCACGACCGGACTGCACCGCACCCTGATCCGGCAGCTGAAGCGGCTCAAGCTCGATCGCAGGTCAAGCCCGTCGCCGGCGGCCTGGAATGCGCTCCTGGACCTGCTCAGCACCTCGTTCACCGAGATCGACGACGAGCGCTCCGCGATGAAGCGCTCCATCGACCGGTCCTCGCGCGAGATGCACTCGCTGCACGAGGAGCTGAGCCGGCAGGCCCTGCAGGACACGTTGACCGGCCTGCCCAACCGGGCCGCCTTGATCCGACACCTGGACCGCTCGCTCGCGGCGTGCGCCGAGGCCGGACAGGGCCTGGCCATCTTGTTCATCGACCTTGACGGTTTCAAGCAGGTCAACGACAGCCTGGGACACGCCGTGGGCGACGAGCTTCTGGTGCTGGCCAGTCAGCGGATCAGGGCGTGCATGCGCCCGCACGACGTGGTCACCAGGGTGGGCAGTGACGAGTTCGTCGTGGTCTGCCCCAACGTGTCCGACCCCAGCATCGTGCCGGCCATCGCCGCCCGCATCGGCAGCCAGCTCGCAGCGCCCTTCCCGATCGGGGATCACGAAGCCGTCGTCAGTGCCAGCATCGGCCTGGTCACCACATCCGACGCCGCCGGGACCGCCGAGGACCTGCTGGGGCAGGCAGACCTGGCCATGTACGAGTCGAAGCTCAGCGGCAAGGCCCGGACCACCGTCTTCGACAGCTCCATGCAGCTGGCGGTGAACAACAGGTTCTCGGTCCGCAACGCCCTGGGCCGGGCGATCACCCGTCACGAGCTTCGCGTCCTGTACCAGCCGATCGTGTCGCTGGCCGACGAGAAGGTGATCGGCGCCGAAGCCCTGGTCCGATGGGAACGTCCCGGGTTCGGGATGCTCCCGCCGGACGACTTCATCCCGATCGCCGAGGAGAGCTCCCTGATCTCGGCCGTCGACTGCTGGGTGCTGGGTGAGGCCTGCCGCAGGGGCGCGCAGTGGTGCGACGCTGGTGGAACGATCGCGATCAACTTGTCGGCGCGCACCCTGCACCAAGACGATGTGGTCCACGCGCTGAGCCAGGCCCTGCAACGCAACGCCATCTCCCCCGCTCAGCTCACCCTGGAGATCACCGAGACCACGTTGCTTGACGGCTTCGGTGCCACGAAGGAGAACCTCGGCCGTCTTCGGGAGCTCGGCGTGAAGCTGTCCATCGACGACTTCGGCACCGGGCACTCGTCGCTCTCACAGCTCCAGCAGACCGATGTCGACATCCTGAAGATCGACCAGTCCTTCGTCGCCCGGATGGACCAGGACGTGTCCTCGGCCGCCATCGTGAGCGCGATCATCACCTTGGGCCACGCCCTGGGACTGACCCTGGTCGCCGAAGGTGTCGAGAGGCCGGCTCAGGCCGCCCTCCTGCGCGAGCAGGGTTGCGACACGGCCCAGGGATGGCTGTTCGGCCACCCGCTGCGGGCCAAGGAGCTCGACCGCGCGTTAAATGTCACCTTTCCCGAGCTGTCACGGGTCTAGCTTGTCGCGCGCTCGGCTGGCGTGCCCAGCTGTCGCGGCCTGCTGCGTGATGCCGCCGCCGGCTGCGGGCTGGAGGGGGTCGCGGGAGGGCGCTGCGGACGTCTGCGGGGTGGCGGTCGGGCGATCCGGGGCGCCGCAGCCGCCGTCCGACGCGCGGTGAGCGGCAGCCCCCCATACGAGGTCGCTGGTGTAAACCGCGCAACCAGGTGCCGCGTAACGTCTCGGCCGCGACACCCCCGATTCCGACTGGGACCCCCAGACCACGCTCAAGTGAGGTGGGCCCGGGCCTACGCGCGCACATGCCGATGAGCGGCCTTTCGGGTGGGCCGGTCGGTCAGCCGGGCTTGTCCGACTGGGACCATGGAGCAATGGGAGACGCCGAACCGACCGCTCAGGGCATGACCGCAATCGAGGTTCACGCCATCGTTGACTGGCTTGAAACGCGTGCGGTCGTCTACCAGATCAATGGGGGATGGGCGGTGGACGCGCTCGTTGGTCACCAGACCAGGCCGCACCGTGACCTTGATCTG
>Ga0209638_1000785_pt1 | contig 20806 bp, 17 predicted proteins | sample BarGraNGADG00211_FD_184490 | JGI IMG/M metagenome (GOLD analysis project Ga0209638, IMG submission 184490) | Arctic peat soil microbial communities from Barrow, Alaska - Barrow Graham LP Ref core NGADG0002-211 (SPAdes) (version 2) | ecosystem: Environmental > Terrestrial > Soil > Wetlands > Peat...
TCCCCGCCTGCAGGTGGAGACTCCTGCCGCACCAGCCAGGGTTCCTGCCACCGTTCCCGTTTACGCCCCTTCCCACAAGAGCGAGGCCCACATCCTTGGTCTGCTCATCCGCCGCCCCGACCTGCTCTATCTCCTGGAGCGTGGTCTGGTGGAAGCCGGGCTGGACCGGATGACTCCCGAGGATTTCGGGTATACTGACCACCAGGTGCTCTTCCGGCTGGTGCGCCAGTCGCTCGGGCAGGATGATCATGATGCGGTCGATTTCCTGCACCGGAACCTGCCGCCCTCCCTGGAAACCCTGGTGGACGAACTGGCGCCCAAACCGGGGGAACTCGATCCCGTGGATGATCGCTTGATCGAAGACTTGTTCCGCGCCGTGGTGAAGATCCGCCGCACCGCGCTGACCGAAAACATATCCCAATTGGGAGTTTTGCAAAAGGATGCCCAGCAGTCGGGCGATCTGCGCATTGCCTCCTACCGTGAAATGGTTCAACAGTATTCCATGCGCCTGCGCAGTCTTGACCAGGCGCAGTTGAATCAAAATGGACGACGAAAAGAAGGATAATGACCCGCATCGTTAAATCCAAGCCCCGCCAGGTTGTCAAACCGGCTGCACCCAACCCCTCGAAGCGGATGCCCCTCCCGGGACGTTCCGGGAAAGCCCGACCTGCCGACTTGGAGACTCTGATCCCCGAGATACCTGAATCCGAACCCGAAGAGGAACTCGAACAGGCTGTCGAGCCAGAAGAGGGGCTTGCCGCGGGGGAAGATCCGGGCAATCTGGGTGTTGAAGACCCGTTCGAATTAAACCGGGCTGAATTGGCTGCCGAGCTGTCGGATGACCCGGTGCGCTTGTATTTACGCGAGATCGGCCAGGTCAAGCTGTTGGACGCTGCCCGCGAGTTTCGTCTGGCAGCCATGATCGAAGGACGCCATGTCATCCTGATGACCATGCGCCGCGGCCGGATGGGAAAAAAGACTCCCGATTCCCTCATAACCATGGCATACCATAATCTGCTGAGCGACCTTAATACAGCCTGGACGCGCCTGGGGGAGGATGCCGGTCGTCTGAAAGTGGAGACTCCCAATGCCGCCTTGATGCTCGACGAGGCGCACAGTCTGCACCATGGTTGGGAAAACAATGTCACTCCCTCATATCTGCACATGTATATCGAACGCGAGCTGTGGGGCAAGGATCCCTTATGGGACAGCCTGGTCAGTCATGCTTATATCGTCTACGTGATCTTCTATATATTACCGGATGATTACGCGTCTTGGTTGTTGACCTATCTCAACAAGCACCACAACCTGCCCGCCCAACGGACTCTTTTCCACAACCTGCCGCCAGAACCCGACTTGGCGCGTGAGGTCGAAATTATCCGCGCCCGCGCCGACGAGGCCAATGCCGCCATTATCCGTGCCAACCTGCGGCTGGTTGTCAGCGTGGCAAAACGCTACCTGGGGCGCGGCATCTCCTTCCTGGATTTGATCCAGGAGGGCAACCTTGGGCTGCTCCGTGCGGTGAACAAGTTCGACCCCCGCCGGGGTTACAAGTTCAGCACATATGCCACCTGGTGGATCCGCCAATCCATCAACCGTTCGATCGCCGAGCAGGCTCGCACGATTCGCATCCCGGTGCACCTGTTCGAGTCCATCACCCGCATATTACGCATCCAGCGCACTCTGACCCAGCAGTATGGTCGTGATCCCACCAAAAATGAGATTGCCCTTGAATCCGGCTTTCTCACCCCTGCAGACGTGCAGATCATCCTGCGTGCACGTGCCGAGGAGACCCCTCTTGCCCCCGACCTCCAGCATCGCTGGGAAATGGCGACCACCAAGGTGGACAAGATCCTGTGTTCCGCAGAAGAACCGATCTCGCTCGATGGCCCGGTCAGCGGCGACGAGGATTCCAGTCAACTGGGCGATTTTATCGAAGACGTTGACGCCCTGGAGCCGTTGGACGCTGCCTCCCGCGAGATGCTGCGCGAGCAGGTGCAGCATGCCTTGGCGGCTTTATCGGAACGCGAACGCCAGGTGCTCGAACTGCGCTTTGGTCTGGTGGACGGCAAGGACCATACCCTCGAGGAGGTCAGCCGCTACTTCAACGTAACGCGTGAACGCATCCGCCAGATCGAAGCCAAGGCCCTGCGCAAACTGCGCCACCCCACCCGCAGCCGTCATTTAAGGGACTATTTGGGGTAAACCCGCCGCCCCGTTTTCTTATGGAAAATGGGGCTCTTTATTATTCAAACCTTTCAGCAAAAACCAGTGTTTTAAGTTCGGATTACGTTTAACATCGTGAAATTAAACACGCTCGCTCTACTTTTTAAGGTTCTTATGTTATACTTTCCCGCCGGTAAGAACTCGAAGTTCACTCCCTGAGGAGAGTCCATGCTTCTCGAATACGCTGCAATTGCCGCCTTTATCCTGGTCACCACGCTGATCGGCTTTATCGCCATCGGGCTGGGGACCATTTTCGGTCCGAAACACGGCTCCGCAAAAAAGGCGATGCCCTATGAATCGGGCATGAACCCCATCGGTCCCGGCACACGCCGCATGCCGGTCCGGTTTTATCTTATCGCCGTCCTCTTCATCCTTTTCGACATCGAAACCGTTTTCTTCCTGCCCTGGGCGCTCGTCTTCCGCCAGTTGGGACTTTTTGGATTGGTGGAAATGTTCCTCTTCATTGCCATCTTATTGGTAGGTTATTTTTACGCGTGGAAGAAAGGAGCTTTGGAATGGGAGTAGAACAAAAACTCGGAAATATGGGCATCGCCACCACCACGTTGGAACAGGCGGTTGCCTGGTCCCGGACGAATGCCATGTGGCCGATGCTTTTTGGGCTTGCCTGCTGTGCCATCGAAATGATGTCCGCCCAGGCGGCTCATTATGATATGTCCCGCTTCGGGATGGAACTGATGCGCCCTTCGCCGCGTCAGTCAGACCTGATGATCGTTGCCGGGCGCGTTTCGCGCAAGATGGCACCTGTCCTGCGCCGGCTGTACGACCAGATGCCCGAGCCAAAATGGGTCATTTCCATGGGCGATTGTGCTTCCTGCGGCGGTGTCTTCAATAATTACGCCATCATGCAGGGTGTGGACGAGGTGGTCCCGGTGGACATATATGTAGCCGGCTGCCCGCCGCGCCCCGAGGCCCTCATCCATGGAGTGCTGACTCTCTACGAAAAAGTGCGCGGCATGAAATTCGCCGAAGATAAGAAATAGAGGCGTTACATGGATAAGAAACTGGAACCCGTCGTGGCACAGTTGGAAAAGGAGTTCGGGGTCTCTGCCTCCGAATACCGCGGAGATGTCAGCCTGGTCATCCCTGGCGAAAAGATCGTTGAAGCCTGCCAAAAAGCCCGGTCCCTTGGTTTTGAACTTCTTTCCGCTCTCACTGCCGTGGACTACTGGCCCCAGGAGACCCCTCGTTTCCACGTCATTTACCAGTTTACCTCGGTCTCTGCGAATCTGGTTCTAAGGTTGCGTGTCCCGGTCCCGGGCATCAACCCATCCCTGCCTACTGTTTCGCACCTCTATCGTGGCGCCAACTGGCGTGAGCGCGAACTGTGGGACATGTTCGGCATCAAGTTCCAGGGTCACCCGGACCTGCGTCGCATCCTGATGCCTGTCGATTGGGAAGGACACCCGCTCCGCAAGGATTACCCGCTCGGCTACGAGGAACCGCAGTTCACCTTTAATTTTGAAGAGATCAACCTGCGCAAGCCCTACGCAAAAGAATAGGAGTAGTGACGACTTCAGTCGTTGATATCCGTCTTAAGTTGCTGCTACACCTGCGAGGATTTTATGCCTGATATCCAAGAAATCACAGTAGACGAATTAAAACACCTGGTCTCCGATCGCGCCATCCAGGGCGAGACGGTGCTGTTGAACATGGGACCTCAGCACCCCTCCACCCATGGCGTGCTGCGCCTGCTGTTGGAACTGGACGGCGAGACCGTGCTCAACTGCATCCCCGACATTGGTTTCCTTCATACCGGTATTGAAAAGAATATGGAAGCCAAGACCTATCAAAAGGCCGAGGTCATGTCTGACCGCTTGGATTATTTGAACACGGTCGGCAACACCCTCGCCTATTCGCTGGCGGTCGAGAAACTGGTCGATCTGGATGTGCCCGCCCGTGCCCAGGCGATTCGCGTAATCCTGGTGGAACTCACCCGTTTCCAATCCCACCTGGTCTGGCTGGGCACCTCAGCCCTCGACCTGGCAGCCATGTCCATGTTCCTGTACTGCTTCCGCGAACGCGAGTACATCCTGGACGTCATGGAGATGTGCTCCGGTCAGCGCATGATGACCACCTACATCCGTCCCGGTGGGCTGTGGCGCGATGTGCCGGTGGAGTTCGAGGCCGCAGTTCGCAACATTCTCAAGACCTTTCCCAGGCGCGTGGATGAATATGAAGCGCTGCTTACCCGCAACCCGCTCATGCTCGACCGCACCTACGGCATCGGCAAACTGACCGGCGAAGAATGCCTGAACTTCGGCGTTACCGGTCCGATGCTGCGCGCCAGCGGCGTCAAGTGGGACCTGCGCAAGGACCGCCCTTACTCGGGCTACGAGCAGTACGATTTCGAAGTCCCCACCCGTACCGAGGGTGACGTGTACGCCCGCTACCTGGTCCGCTTGGAAGAGATGCGCCAGTCGCTTCGTATCGTCGCTCAGGCCCTGGACAAATTGCCGATGGGCCCTGTTCGCTCCAATAACTATAAATTCGTCCCGCCGCCGCGCTCCGAAATTGGCGTCAGCATGGAGGCCCTCATCCACCACTTCAAGCTGTGGACGGAAGGTTTCGAGGCTCCCAGGGGTGCCATCTATTCGGCAGTAGAGTCGCCGCGCGGCGAACTGGGTGTTTACCTCGAGTCGGATGGCGGGCCCAAGCCCTATCGCATCCACTGGCGCACACCCTCGTTTGATAATTTGCAGTCTTTGCCGTTAATGTCCAGGGGTGTGCTGGTTGCTGACCTGGTTGCCATCATCGGCTCGGTTGATATCGTTCTGGGAGATGTGGACCGTTAGGTCCCTTATTCCAAAATTTCCATTGTCAGGCGTGAGGTTTTATGCTTGCTGAAAAATATCCTGAGGAAATAAAAAAGATCTTTGCGAAATATCCCCCGGAGCAAAAACGCTCGGCGGTCATGCCGCTGTTGTACCTGGCACAGCGCGACGAAGGCTATGTCACCAAGTCCGCCCTGAAAGACATCGCCCGCATCCTCGATATCACCTCCACCGATGTGGCCGAGATCGTCGGCTTCTACACGCTCTACCACGATAAGCCGGCCGGGAAATACCGCATGCAGGTCTGCAACGATTTATCCTGCGCCCTGAACGGTGCCGACAAATTCCTGGAAGAACTTTGCGGTAACCTGGGCATCAAGGTCGGTGAAACCACCTCGGATGGCATGGTTACGGTCGAAGCCGTCATGTGCCTGGCCGGGTGCGACAAGGCGCCCATGTTCCAGGTTCAAAGCAGCCAGGGGATCGAATATCACGAGAATATGACCGTGGATAAAACCATGGAACTCGTCGCAGCCCTGCGCAAGTCGGGCAGGGAGGTGAAGTAATGACTTACCTTCTACTCCGTCATCGCGACATTCCCGATATTGGCAGGCTGGACGTTTATAAAAAGAACGGGGGTTTTGAGGCCTTCAAGAAAACCGTCACCGGTATGAAACCGCAGGAAGTGACCGATGTCATCAAGGCTTCCGGCTTGCGCGGCCGCGGTGGCGCCGGTTTCCCCACCGGGGTAAAGTGGAGCTTCATTCCCAACAGTATCTGGCCGCATTACGTGGTCGCCAATGCCGACGAGTCCGAGCCCGGCACTTTCAAGGATCGCGAGATCATGGAGGGCAACCCCTTCCAGTTTTTGGAGGGCGTTGCCATTGCCGCCTATGCCACCGGGGCAAATGCCGCTTACGTCTATCTGCGTGGCGAATTCTGGACGGTGGCAGCCCTGCTCGACGATAAGATCGCCGAAATGGAAAAAGCCGGCTTCCTGGGCGATAAGCTCTTCGGCTCTGATTATTCCCTGCGCATCTACACCCATCTTGGTGCGGGCGCATACATTTGCGGCGAGGAAACAGCCCTGCTCGAATCCATCGAGGGCAAGCGCGGCCAGCCTCGTATCCGCCCGCCCTTCCCGGCCGTTTACGGTTTGTATGGCAAGCCGACCGTCGTCAACAACGTAGAGACGCTTACCAACGTCCCGCTCATCATCGACCGGGGTGCCGCCTGGTTCAAAGCCCTCGGCACCGCCGACAGCGCCGGGGTCAAGGTATTCTCGCTTTCCGGGCGCGTCAACAAGCCCGGCAATTACGAACTTCCCTTCGGGATGACCTTCCGCCAGCTTATCTACGAGGTCGGCGGGGGTGTCCCGGATGATCGCCCGGTCAAGGCGATCATGGCAGCCGGGGCTTCGTCTTCGCTGATCGTAGCCGACGACAAGGCCCTCGATACGCCCATGGATTACGCTTCCGTCCGCACCCTGGGTGCGGACCTCGGGTCCGCCTCCGTGATCGTGATCGATGACACGGTCAGTCTGGAGTGGGTGATTGACAAGACCATCCACTTCTTCACGCATGAGTCGTGCGGTAAATGCACGCCCTGCCGTGAAGGCACCTTTTGGATGAAGCACCTGATCGATCATATCGGGCACGGCGAGGCAACCAAAGAAAATGTCGAATTGCTCCACTCGGTGGCGAAGCAGATGCAGAACAAATGCTTGTGCCCGCTGGGCGAGTTTGCCACTATGGCGGTGACCACTGCCATCGAGCGCTTCCCGGATGACTTTGTTCCCTCCGCGCTGGGAGGCAGCCATGGCTAATATAGTCTCCCTGACGATCGATGGACAGGCCGTCTCCGTGCCGGCTGGTACGCTGATCGTAAACGCGGCCAAAAAGATCGGCATTGATGTCCCGGTCTTCTGCTACCACCCCAAGATGGAGCCGGTTGGCATGTGCCGTCAGTGCCTGGTCGAAGTTGGCCGCCCGGTCGTGGATCGCGCCACCGGTCAACCGGTCCTCGAGGATGGCAAGCCCAAGATCTCCTTCGGGCCAAAGCTCGAAACCGCCTGTACCACCCCGGTCTCCGAGGGCATGCTGGTCCTGACTCAATCTGACAAGGCCAAAGCCTCGCAGAAGGAGATCCTCGAGTTCCTGCTCACCTCGCACCCGCTCGATTGCCCGGTCTGTGACAAGGGCGGCGAATGTCCGCTCCAGAACCTGACCATGGCGCATGCCTCCCCGCTGAGCCGTTACATTTACGACGAGAAATCCCACGCTGCAAAGCATTTCCCCCTGGGTGATCTCATCTGGCTGGACCGCGAACGCTGCATCCAGTGCGCCCGCTGCATTCGCTTCCAGGATGAGATTGCCGGGGAGCCCGTGCTCGCCTTCTACCAGCGCGCCCGTGCCACCGACATTATTACCAACTCCGAACCGGGCTTCGACTCGGTCTTCTCCGGCAATACCACCGATATCTGCCCGGTCGGCGCCCTCACCACCGCGGATTTTCGCTTTGGGGCGCGCCCTTGGGAAATGAAAGCCGCGGCCTCTATCTGTGCCCAGTGCCCGGTGGGCTGCAATGTCACCTTGAACACCCGCCGCGAGGCCAAATCGGATGGCAGGGTTGCCATCAAGCGCATCATGCCTCGTCAGAACGAAGCCGTCAACGAGATCTGGATGTGCGACAAGGGCCGCTTCGCTTATCACTATACCGAAGATGCAAACCGGCTGACAAAACCGCTAGTCAGGAAGGACGGCAGCCTCGTCATTGCTTCCTGGACCGAAAGCCTGCAGGCTGTTTCGAAGGCTTTTTCCGCCGCGAAGAAAGACTCCGTTTTCCTCGCCAGCGGGCGGCTGTCCAACGAAGACCTGTTCAACCTGAAACAACTGGCCGATCACTTGGGCGGTGAAGCGCTGCTCTACACCCACATGGGCGGCGGCGACTTGACCGCCTCCTTTGGCGTTTCCGCTGGCACGAATTTCTCCGACATGCGCCAGGGAACCACCATCCTGGTGGTCGCTTCCGACCTTTACAATGAAGCCCCGGTTTGGTTCCTGCGGGTCAAGCAGGCGGCGGAACGCGGCGCCACGCTGATCGTTACCAATGCCCGCGAAACGAAACTCGACCGCTATTCGAAGTTCGTGGTTCGCTATTCGTACGGTGACGAGATTGAAACCGTCACATCCCTGGCGACAAAGGACAAGATCGGAGAGGCGCTTTCCGCTGCTGAGAATCTCGTCGTCCTTTTCGGCTCCGACGGTCTTGGGCTGGATGGCTCATCAGCCCTCGCGGCTGCCTGTGCGGACCTGGTCAAGGGACGTGCCGGCAAGCCCAATAATGGTCTGGTCGGTGTCTGGCCGCGTGCCAATGACCAGGGTGCCTGGGAAATCGGTTTCCACACTGCCGCAGACCTTGGGAAAGCATTCAAGGGGAAGACCGTCTATATCCTGGCGGCTGACCCGGCGGGGGACGATCCGGAGCTGCTGGAAGCGCTGAAAGGCGCCAAATTCGTGGCAGTCCAGGAACTCTTCCAAACCGCCACCGCCCAAATGGCAGATGTGGTTCTCCCAGCCCAGGCTTACATCGAACGCGAAGGCTCCTTCACCTCTGGCGAACGACGCGTCCAGCGCTTTTACCCGGCGGTTCCGCCGCGCCCTGAAACCATGGCAGACTTTGCCATCACGGCTGCCATCGCCAGGGAGCTAGGTTTCGAATTGGAAGGCAGCTCCGCCTCGCTGGTCATGACCGGGCTGGCAGCCTCGGTTAAATCATTTGCCGGGGTTTCCTACCGAAAACTCGCCGAGACAAGCGAGCAGTGGCCCATCGTCGGCAGTCGCGACTTGTACTACGGCGGTACAACCTATGAGAACAAGCAGGGGCTGGGAGTGCATTTGGCGCTGAACGCCCCCGTAACGATCCCAACCTCATCTGTGGATTCCCTCCGTCCTGACGAGGACCAGTGGCTGGCAGTCCCTGTCACGCGTCTCTACGACCGTGGCATCACGGTCACCACCTCTGAATTGCTGTGCGCTCATATCGGTGCAGCGGCAGTGTTTCTCCATCCCGACTCCGCTGCCAGGCTGGGCCTCGCTGCCGGGGATCAGGTAAAAATTAACGGCTTCCAGGCTGAGGTCCGGCTGGATGAAACTGTCCCGGCTTCGGTGGCGCTCCTGCCGCGCAGCATGGGCTTCCCGATCAATGTTCCGGCTGCAGCCGGGTTGAAGAAAGCTTAAGGAAGGCATCATGAACTTTCTTCTTGTTGTGGAATGGCTGGTAAAGGGGTTCGTCTGGGCGCTGGTGCTGCTCGGCGGCTTTGCCTATCTCACACTGTTTGAGCGCAAGGTACTCGCCCGCATGCAGTCCCGCATCGGACCGAACCGCGCTGGTCCGTGGGGGATTCTCCAGCCCATCGCTGACGCGGTGAAATTGATCTTCAAAGAAGAACTCACCCCCGCCAACGCCGATAAGTTGATCTTTACTCTTGCGCCGGTGATCACGGTGGTTCCGGCGATCATCATTACCGCCGTTGTTCCTTGGGGTCCCAGCCTCGATCTCTTCGGTTACCACCTGAACCTGTATATCGCCGACATCAACGTGGGCGTGTTGTACATCATGTCCATCGCCTCGATCGCGGTGTATGGCATCGTCCTCTCGGGCTGGTCGTCGAATAATAAATACGCCATGATGGGCGGTCTGCGTTCCACCGCGCAGATGATCAGTTACGAGATTGCGCTGGGGCTGTCGTTCGTTTCCGCAATCTTGCTGGCGGGCTCGATGCGCATGCTTGATATCGTTGCAGCCCAGGGTGGCTACTGGTTCCATGTCATCCCAAAATGGTTCGTTGTGCTCCAGCCCGTCGGGACGGCAATCTTCCTGATCGCCACGCTGGCGGAGGTCAACCGTGCCCCCTTCGACATGCCCGAAGCCGAGCAGGAACTGACCGCCGGTTACCATACCGAGTACTCCGGCATGAAGTTCGCCCTTCTCTTCATGGCAGAATACACCAAGATGATCGCCATCAGCGCCATCGGCGCCACCCTGTTCTTTGGCGGATTCAACGGCCCGTTCGTAGACCGCTTCCCCTGGCTCGGACCGGTTTATATCTTCGTTAAGATCATCATCCTGTTGTTTGGCATGATCTGGGTGCGGGCCACCTTCCCGCGCATTCGCTATGACCGGCTGATGGCCTTTGGCTGGAAAGTGCTTCTGCCGCTCTCGCTTGCATTGGTCTTTATCACCGCGGTGGGCATCATCCTGGCACAGCAGGTCAATTCCCGCCTGATCGCCGTCATCCCGCTGGCTTCTTTACTGGTTGCAGGTGTGGCAGTCGCCATGATCGACCGCACCTTAAGGAGGAAAGATTATGCGCGTCGTTGAGCCTGTGGTCGAACTGGCGCGTGGTCTTTGGACCACCCTCCGCATGATGTTCGACAAGCCGGTGACGGTCCAGTATCCGGAAGAAAAGAAACCGGTCAAAGCGCGCTTCCGCGGGCGGCACGTCCTCAAGCGCTACGATAACGGTCTCGAAAAGTGCATCGGCTGTGCCTTGTGCGCTGCAGCCTGCCCGGCCGATGCCATCTTTGTCGAGTCGTCCGAGAATACGGACGAAGAACGCTACTCCCCCGGCGATCGTTATGCCAGCACCTACGAGATCAATATGCTCCGCTGTATTTTCTGTGGTTTCTGCGAAGACGCCTGTCCCACCGAGGCAATTGTCCTGGGTGACCAGTACGAATTGTCTTTCACAGATCGCCGCCAATCGATCTATCCAAAGGAAATGTTGATCGAACCCGTCCCTGCAAGTGGCAAGCCCACCCCACAAAAAACCGAACCGGGCGTCTACACCCGCTCGGTCCCCGAAATGAAAGATCCGTAGGATTGAGACGCCTATGAACCTGACCCTCATCCTCTTCATTGTTTTGGCGGCGGTGGCGGTTGCCGCTGCAGCCGGTCTGTTGATCAGCCGCAACACGGTTTATGCCGCCCTGTTCCTCGTGCTGAACTTCGCCACGGTGGCAGTCTTTTACCTGATCCTGGGCGCTCCCTTCATTGCACTGGCACAGGTGACCATCTACGCCGGCGCCATCATGGTCTTGTTCCTTTTCGTTATCATGCTCCTGGGCGCGGATAAACTTCCCCGCGGCCAGGTCCTGCCCTGGCAGCGTCCCATGGCTATTGTGCTCGCCGCCGTCCTGCTGGCCGAAGCGGGCTTCCTGCTTTTCCAGCGCCTTCATATTACCGCCGGCCTGGCCAACCCGGACGCCTCGGTCAATACAACCCAGGCTCTCCAGACCCTGGGACTGGCGCTTTTTAGCCAGTATCTCCTGCCCTTCGAAGTGACCTCGGTATTGCTGCTGGTTGCCATGGTGGGCGTGATCGTCCTCACTAAAAAAGAGAAAGGAGAACCAGGCTAATGCCCAACACCATCCCTCTCTCCTGGTACCTGGGGATCTCGGCGGTCCTGTTTACCATGGGCGCCCTGGGCGTGCTCATCCGCCGCAACCCGCTGATCATCTTTATGTCCATCGAGCTGATGCTTAACTCCGCCAACCTGGCTTTCGTGGCTTTTGCCCGTTCGTTTGGCGTGCTTACCGGACAGATCTTTGTGTTCTTCGTCATGACCGTGTCTGCCGCGGAGGTGGCGGTCGGACTTGCATTGATCGTTATTATTTTCCGCAACAAGCACAGCATTGACGTCGACCTGATGAACAGTCTGAAAGGATAGGGCAAATGACATCTTCCGGACTGTTCCCCCTGGTTCCCCTGATCGTGTTCCTGCCTGCCGCCGGTCTGTTGATTAATATTATCTTCGGCGGGCGGATGAACGAAAAAGCCATTGGTGCAATCGCCAGCGCCGCCTCCGGGCTTGCCTTCGTGGTCTCCGTCCTGCTTGGATATGCTTTGTGGTCTGGCAACGGTGAGGCGGTCGTCGTCCCGTTAGCCGACTGGATCCACATTGGCGCTCTAAACGTCGCCTGGAATTTCCGGGTGGATACGCTCTCGGTCCTGATGATGCTGGTCGTCTCCGGCGTCGGGACGCTCATCCACATCTACGCCATCGGCTACATGCACGAGGACGTGCGCTTGAAGAACGACATTCCCCGCTACCGCCGCTTCTTTGTTTTCATGAACCTGTTCATCGCCATGATGATGATCCTGGTCAGCGGCGATTCGTACTTGATGCTGTTCGTCGGTTGGGAAGGTGTGGGCCTGTGCTCGTTCCTGCTGATTGGCTTCTGGTACGAAATGGATACCCTCGGCCGTCCTTCCTGGGCCAACTCGAATGCCGCCAAGAAAGCCATGATCGCCAACCGCATTGGTGACTTCGGCTTCCTGCTGGCAGCCTTCACCATGTTCTGGTGGTTCAAGAGCCTCACCTTTGCGGATGTCTTTGCCGGGGCGGCGACCGTCCCTGCGAGTGTCATCCTCTTCATTACCCTCTTCCTGCTGGTGGGTGTGGCAGGCAAGTCTGCCCAGATCCCGCTTTATGTCTGGCTCCCGGATGCCATGGCCGGCCCCACTCCTGTCTCTGCCCTCATCCATGCCGCCACCATGGTCACCGCCGGTGTTTACCTGGTGGCGCGTTCCGCACCGCTTTACACCCTGGTGCCCGCCGCACAGACTACGGTGGCGCTGGTGGGCGCCATCACTGCCCTGTTCGCCGCTACGATCGCAGTCGGGCAGTATGACATCAAGAAAGTCCTGGCCTACTCCACCATCTCGCAGCTTGGCTTCATGGTGGCGGCAGTCGGGATGGGTGCCTTCGTCGCCGGCATGTTCCACCTGATCACGCACGCCTTCTTCAAGGCGCTTTTGTTTCTTTCCGCCGGTTCGGTCATCCTTGGCGTGGAGCGTGGTCATCACCACCTGGCTCATCACGACGAGCATGCGGGCTCATCGCATGAGGAAATACACAGTACTGAGTCCAGCGAAGTGTTTGACCCCAACGACATGCGCAACATGGGCGGGCTGCGCAAGCAGATGCCCGTTACCTTCTGGGTCTACCTGGTCGGCGCCCTGGCGCTGGCAGGCATCTTCCCCCTCGCAGGCTTCTGGTCGAAGGACGAGATCCTGGCGGATGCGTTCACCAAATTCCCGGTGGTCTACTGGCTGCTGACCATCGCCGCCTTCCTGACCGCTTTCTATATGGGACGCCAGATCTGGATGGTCTTCTTCGGTTCGCCTCGACACGCCGCCGCAGAGCACGCCGAAGAGAGTCCCAGGGTGATCACCGTCCCCCTCATGATCCTGGCAGCCCTGGCGATCCTGGGTGGTGCCCTCAACCTGCCGGGCGTGGACAGCCTCACCCTTTGGCTGGAGCATACCATCGCCGGGGTTGAGGCGGGACAGTTTAACTTCCTGGTTGCCGGTCTCTCCACCGGTCTGGCGTTGCTGGCAATTTATTTCTCCTGGCTGCTCTATGGACGCCGCCCGCTGGTCGAAGGCCAGCCGGATCCGCTCAAGAAATTGCTAGGCCCTGTCTTCAGGGTCTTCGAGCGCCGCTACTGGGTGGACGAAGCCTACTGGGCTTTATTCATCAACCGCTACGTGGACGTTTCCCGCTTCCTGGCGGATGTGATCGATGGCCGTTTCTGGCACGACTGGTTCCACGAGAAGGTCCTTGCAGGCACCTACAACTGGCTCTCCCGCACCGTGCTCGACCTGCGCGTCGACCAGCAGTTCATCGACGCCATTGCCAACGGTCTGGGCAATCTCACCCGCCGTGTTTCCGGTGAACTGCGCCGCCTGCAGAATGGTTTCGTCCGCAGCTACGCGCTGGCGGTCTTGTTGGGTGTTGTCATCATTATTGGTTGGCTTGTACTGAAATAATTCCAAAGTTTTCCGTCTGGCGTTTGACTTTTACTTTTTACGTTTGATGATGTTCATAACCGAGGAGTAAACATGAACTTGATCACCAATCCTCTTATCCTGGTCACCCTCTTCCCGCTGGTGGGCGTACTGGTCCTGCTTTTCATCCCGGCCGAAAGGAAGAATGCCCTGCGCTGGACGGCTCTGCTCACCTCCCTGGGAAGCTTTGTCCTGTCCATCTGGATGCTGACCCTGTTTGACAAGTCCAATCCCGACCTGCAGCTCGGCTTCACCCTGCCCTGGATCCAGGTTGCCGGCTGGAATATCAGCTTCGCCATGGGTGTGGACGGCTTGAGCATTCTGCTCGTCCTGTTGACGACCTTCCTTTCCCCCATTTCCATCCTTTCCACCTGGACCGCCATCGAGGATCGTGTCAAGGACTTCATGATCTTCTTCCTCCTGCTCGAAGTGGGCATGCTGGGTGTCTTCCTTGCCCAGGACCTGTTCCTGTTCTACATCTTCTGGGAATTCACCCTGGTGCCCATGTACTTCCTGATCGGCATCTGGGGCGGACCGCGCCGCATCTACGCCGCCATCAAGTTCTTCCTTTACACCATGGCTGGTTCCATCCTTATGCTGCTTGCCATCCTGTGGTTGGGCATCTACCAGGGTACCTTTAGCGTGCCCGACCTGATCGCCAAGGGCGGCATCCCTGCCAGCACCCAGCTCTGGCTGTTCCTTGCTTTCGCCGCGGCTTTTGCCATCAAGGTCCCCATGTGGCCGCTGCATTCCTGGCTGCCCGATGCGCACGTGGAAGCCCCTACCGCCGGTTCCGTTATCCTGGCGGGTGTGCTGTTGAAGATGGGTACTTACGGTTTCCTGCGCTTCAACCTGCCCATGTTCCCCCAGGCTGCCCTCAAGGCTGCTCCCTGGATGGCGCTGCTGGCAGTCATCGGTATCATCTATGGCGCCGCCGTTTCCTACGCCCAGAAGGACATCAAGAAGCTGGTTGCCTACTCCTCGGTCAGCCATCTTGGCTTCGTCATGCTGGGTCTCTTCGCCCTCAACCCGCAGGGCATCGAAGGCGGCATCCTGCAGATGATCAACCACGGCCTGAGCACGGGGGCGTTGTTCCTCCTGGTCGGCATGGTCTACGAACAGACCCATACCCGTGAGTTTTCCGTCTACGGCGGGTTGTGGAAGATCATGCCTGTCTTCGGGACGTTCATGCTTATCGTTTCCCTATCCTCCATGGGTCTGCCCGGGCTGAACGGCTTTGTCGGTGAGTTTGCCATTTTGCTCGGCGCTTTCGGGTCCGCAGCCATCGGATCGCCCTGGTTCGCCGGGATCGCCGCCCTCGGCGTCATCATGGCGGCCGTCTACATCCTGTACATGTTCCAAAAAATATTCCTGGGTCCTGAGGGTTCGATCGTGGAAGAAGTCAAGAAACATGGGCACGCCTTGCGCGACCTGAACTGGCGCGAGATTGCCACCATGGTCCCGCTGTTGATCCTCATCTTCTGGATCGGCCTCTACCCCAGGCCATTCTTTGAACTGATGGCCCCGGCTGTTTCGAAATTATTAGCGGTGATTCACTAACTTGTGTCGTTGCTCGCTGGGTGTCGTTACGAGGAGCAATCTTAACCCTCGTTCTTTGGGGGTAACCCCCGTTCTTTGGGGGCTGCGACGACTTAGTCCCGGTGCTCTTCAGGGAAGCAATCTCCTCGTTCACCTGCCGCATAGGAAGCAATTATGACGCGATCCGATCTCTACACAATTCTCCCCACCATCCTCCTCGTCGCCTGGGCCTGTCTCCTGCTCCTGGTGGACCTGTACATCCCGAAGGGACGTAAGTCCTGGACGGCCCTCCTGGCGGCCGTGGGCCTCGCCGCCGCGCTGGGCGTCACCCTGGCGCAGGCCGGCCTGGACCTCTCTGCCTTCGGTGGGATGGTCGTGCTCGACGGCTTCTCCTCCTTCCTGAACGTCCTTTTCCTTGTCAGCGGACTGGGCGCCATCGCCATCGCCTACGGCTATCTCAAGCGCATGGGTCTGGAGCGCGGCGAGTATTACACCCTCATCCTGTTCAGCCTTTCCGGCATGCTGCTCATGTCCCAGGCCGCTGACCTGATCATCGTCTTCCTGTCCCTCGAATTGCTCTCCATCCCGCTTTACGTTCTATCCGCCTTTGCCCGCCCGCGCATTGAGTCGGAAGAGGCCGGCATCAAGTACTTCCTCCTGGGCGCCTTCGCCACCGGTTTCGTCGTCTACGGCATCGCCCTGGTCTTTGGTGCCACCGGCAGCACTTCCCTCTCTGGGATTATCTCAGCCGTCAATCTTTCAGCCTTCCCAGGCGGGGTTTACTCCCCGCTCCTGCTCACCATCGGCGCCGCGCTGATCCTGGTCGGCTTCGGGTTCAAAGTCGCTGCCGTTCCCTTCCACATGTGGACACCGGATGTCTACCAGGGTGCCCCCACCTCTGTGACCGGTTTCATGGCGGTCGGCGCCAAGGCCGCCGGGTTCGCCGCCCTCCTGCGCATCTTCGTCACCGCTCTCCCCTCCCTCAACCTGGACCTGGTACCGGTATTGTGGGGCCTGGCTGCCCTGACCATGGTGGTGGGTAACGTGATCGCCATTTCTCAGACCAACATCAAGCGCCTGCTGGCCTACTCCAGCATTGCCCACGCCGGGTACATCCTGATGGCATTCGTGTCGTTTGGGAATCCGAAGGTCGCCCCCGACGCGGTCGCCTCGGCGCTCTTCTACCTGGTCACCTATGCCGTCACGTCCTTCGGAGCCTGGGCGGTCGTCATTGCCCTTGAAAAGCTGGACGGCAAGGGGCTTGAGATCGACGACTTTGCCGGCCTGGGACGCAAGCGCCCCCTGCTGGCTGCTGCCATGACGATCTTCATGCTCTCCCTCACTGGTATGCCCCCCACGCTTGGATTGGTGGGCAAGTTTTACCTGTTCCGCACCGCCATCGAAGGCGGCTTTATCGGGCTGGCGATCATCGGCGTGCTCACCTCGCTCATCTCCGCATACTACTACCTGCGCGTGGTGGTGACCATGTATATGCGCGATGGTGACCCCGAGACCGCCCGTGAACCCTGGCTCGATTTCACTTGGGCGCTCTCCGCGGTTGCCACGGTGGTCCTCAGCTTCCTTCCCGCCGCCCTTTTTACCTGGGCCAGCGGCGCTGTCCTTCATTTATTTTAGGAAGTGTTGGGGATCCAAAACTCTCTAAACCAATCTCCCCCATAAAAAATGTTTGTAGGGACCACCCCGCGGCGTTGTCCCGGTGCTTTTCCGGGAAGCGCCCCTCGCGTAGCACTCCCTTGGGGAGCTTGGGGGGTCGTGGTCGCCCAATTTGGTAAAAATTAAACGGGAAGGCTGATCGCCTTCCCGTTTTGCTATTCATGTCACCCGCTTCAATGGACGGCTGGTTTTCCTCGGTTCATTCCCTGCTGGGTCCCCTCGCTTACTCCCTAAATCCCCAGGATAACAGTCCCAACAGAACCAGGGCGATCGCGAAGATGATCCCGCTGACCAGGGGTGTGATGGCTCCCACCAGTAAAAGGATGACAAGTACCACGCAAATCCCAATAAATATTGCTACTGCTAATTTTCTATCCATCCTTTTCCTTATAAGATTATTTTAAAAGACAGATTTACCTCGAGCATGGGTCTGGCTGGTCTCTCCGCCCGGCGCCGGTCCACTCTCAAATAACTTGGCAGATGTTCCGGCAGTCGCGGCACCCCCTCATTTGGCGGAGGGGAAGGGCGGTTTGGAGGCAGCCCGCTCCACGCAGGTTGTCCACATTTCCACGTAGTCGTGGGCGGACCGGAACAGGGGAGCCAGGTCTTGCGCCGTCAGGCCGCTGTTGCGCAGGTCCTGCAGAAAATCGGGCAGCATTCCGTAATGCGCCATCCCGTCCAGGTTGATGTCATAGTCCCGGTGAGCTCCCGCCGTGCAGCGCACCAGGGGGCGGTTATCTCCCTGCATTTCCTCCCACTTTCCCCAAATGGCTTCGACCCTCGCCATCAGTTGTGTCAGACCGTCGTCGTGAACCAACCCCTGCTTCATGGCTTCCTTCCTGGCAAAGTATCCGGCCTTTTTTTCTTTCGGCCAGCCGCCAAGTTCTTCATCATCCACTGGATTTTTATCGTCGGCCGCCCAGAACCCCTCGGTCATGCGGTCCACCCAGGGCTGGTCCTGGTGAGCCTCGATCGATTCCAGGAACTGGTGCAGGTTGGGCTCAGGGAAATCGCTGGGCAGATGCGCCTGTACTGCTGGGTTGAAACCGGCCTTGTACTGGGCGATTGCCTGCCAGATTTTTCCCTCTTCCTCATCGTAACCGCTCGTCCCGCTCGGGTCGAACCGGTACCAGCGGTGGTCGCGCAGTCCCGTGGCGTATGCCACCCCGTTGGTCTGCTGGTCGATTTCTCCCCGCCGTTTCACTTCACGCAGGGCATCCCGGTGCGTGCCGAAGGCGGCGAAGGAACCGAAGCGCGGACCGGGCAGGGCTGCCGCCCCGTTGATGTCGCTGCCCATTGCCACGCCCCTCCCGCCCATTTTGTTCACCGCGTACAGGAAGGCTTGCGCCCAGGAGGTGCTCGACCCGGCGCACGGGTGGGGGATTTTGTCTGCCAGTTCCGGCATGCTGCGGCGCAGACCGGCAATATCCCCCTGGTTGATGATCGGTGCCACCACGCCTCCCAGCCGTCCGATGCGTTCGATCTGGTCCCCGCGCTTGCCGGCTTCGTGGGCCACCTTGTGGACGTCGCTCGTCCCATATTCCTCGTGCTTCAGCCGGTCGAATTCAACCTCGCCGCTGAACAGCAGGTCTCGGAACCAGCTGTGCGAACAGATCACGGGGTAATGCTGCGCTTCCGCCAGGGCCAGCGCCGCGTCCGTGGATTTTTCCGACATGTGGTCCACGTCGATGATCATCCCCCGTTTCATCAACTCCTCCAGCACCACGGTTCCAAAACGGTTGAGACCGAGCGTGTTGGCGTGGCCTCCCTTGAGTGTCGGCGCCTCGATGGCTTCGAACAGGTCGCGCACGCCGGGGATCTGGTCGATCAGCGTGCCCCGGTGCATGGAATGCAGGCGCCGCCCGGAGATCGCCGCCGTGCGTTCGAAGTCGTCCACCGCATCATCGCCATCCGCATCCAGCCGGTAGCGCACCCCTGTCTCCCAGCGGTCCTCCACCGACCAGCGTTCGCCGTTCAGGAACAAATTCACCGTCTCCAGAAAGCGCATGTAGATCGCCGTACCGCCGAAGGCGTTGTTGGTCAGGTGGATCGGCGTGACCTGGCGCACGCCCAGTCCGTGCAGCCAGTCCAGTTCCTGTGCGATCAGCCGGCGGGCCTCGTCGATATCGCCGTGGCTGAGCTTGTCCAATTCGTCGAAATTGTGCCAGTTTCCCAGCGAGTCCACCTCCACTCCCAGGATCACTGCCAGGTGGTTTTCGCTGATGATTTTGCGGGCCTCTTCCGGCGAGTAGGCAATTTGCAGCCAGCCCTTCCCCGGCCCGCCGCCTTGTTTCTCGATGTAGGCTGCCATCTCTTTCATGGCGACGATCTGTACCTCGATGGCGTTCTTGTCATCGTGAGGCAGGTTCGGGCTGGTCTTCATCGCCAGCAGCTCGTTATTGACCGCCAGGCAGGTCAGCAGTCTCAGCCCGCCCTGGTAGGCGCGGTACAGCCAGTCGATGTAGGCTTGCTGGTGGATCAGCGTGGTAAAGCGCGGCCAGATGATGAATTCCGGCCAGCCGCCTCCAGCCGGGTGCCCGAATTCCGGGTTGATGTTGATCAACCCTCCATGGACCGGCTCGCAGGAGTTCAGCGCGAATTCCATTCCCTCTGCGCCCGGGTGTTCCGGGTCGTAGGGCTTGCCCCAGAACGCCTTGCCCCCAAATGCCAGGTGGGCCATCAGGTGGGCATGCAGGTCGGCAAATCCCCACAGGTCTGTGCCCGGGTCGCCTTCCCAGTAATCGCCTCCCAGGGGTACCTTGGGAGTGACTGTGGAGCGCTTTTTATTTGCTGCCATGGGGTTTCTCCTTTCGAATTTATACCGCTAAAATAAAATAAAAAGGGTCAGAAAACTCATTATAACGCCGCCCGCCTGTTGATGGACAACCTGGATTCACGCTTTCCTGGTAGTCGTGCGTCTGCCTGGACTGCCGATCGCCCTCCCCCTGTTCGCCTTCGGGCTTGCGCGCCTGGGCTGGTAGACTCCCACCTTCCCTCCGCCCCAATAGCCAATGCGTTTTACGATGGGTGACATCCTGTCTTTTCTCTTCCTTTTTTGCGGGTCATGCAGGGGGTCGTGATAACGCTCTCTCTCCAATAACTATACGCCGAAATCGATCCATCCCACGGGTTTGAGTAAGTCATCCGTAAATTCACTCGATTACAATAAATAATACCAGCATGCCAGCGAGCAATGCTGAATGCGGGAGACGCAACTTAGCGGAGGTGCACAGCCTGCCCATAGAGGCACCCAGGGAGAACTTGAAAATGACGATCGAGGCGGTGCACCGGGATGGGAGAGGTAGGGAGTGAATCCTTGCAAACCACTAACAGGTGAAAATCGAGCAAGCATGCTATGGGTTAATTGATATCGGAAACAAGCGTGTTACGCCACGTTGCTCCAAAGACAGTTTATCAGTGTGCGGCCTAACGGTTTGCGTTACTGGCGCTGGGGCGGGCGTGGATTCTGTTTGGGAGTAGGAAAAACTCGAAGCCAGAAAAATACTCGAAAATGCGGCAGAATCCCCAGCGTCCAGTGCACGCTTTGTTCGGCGGCGCTATGAACGCAAGACTCGTTGACTAAAAACACTGCCGCTCATAAAACAAAATTTTATACACAACTGAATCTTTGGCAACCGCCATAAACACAACTTGTCAAAACGCCAAATAATCAAAAACTTGAAGCGAACCTATTACGCTCTGACATCAGAAAATATAACATT
>Ga0209638_1000786_pt1 | contig 20799 bp, 24 predicted proteins | sample BarGraNGADG00211_FD_184490 | JGI IMG/M metagenome (GOLD analysis project Ga0209638, IMG submission 184490) | Arctic peat soil microbial communities from Barrow, Alaska - Barrow Graham LP Ref core NGADG0002-211 (SPAdes) (version 2) | ecosystem: Environmental > Terrestrial > Soil > Wetlands > Peat...
GTGCCGGCCCTGCCGGCCGGCACCTATGCCTTCGTCTGCTCGGTGCACCCGAACATGACGGGAACGCTCACGGTCAAGTAGCCGCACACGCCGGCGACTCGTCGCGACCACCGGGTCGGACGGCGCCCTCCCGGCACCCGGGACCCATGCAATGACCTCGCACCTCCATTTCCACGCTGTCTCGCGCTGCGCCCGGCTCGTCGCCCTGGCCGCCATCGTCGTTGTGCTCGGCGGGTGCGCGACCGGCGGCGTCGCGATCACCCCGGCGGAATCCCCGGGCGCCTCGGTGATCCAGATCGGCTCGCCGCTGATCGGCAAGCCGGCCCCGGCACTCGCCGGGATCACCCTCGACGGGACGCCGTTCGACCTGGCCTCGCTGCGCGGGTCGCCGGTCCTCGTCAACTTCTGGGCGTCGTGGTGCGGGCCGTGCCGGGACGAGTTCCCGCTCCTCGCGGCGGCCGAGAAGCGTCACGCGGCGCAGGGGCTCAAGGTGATCGGGGTCCTCTTCAAGGACGATGCTGCCCCAGCGCGCGCGTTCGTGGCCGACGAGAAGGCCGACTGGCCGACGATCACGGACCCGTCCCGGACGATCGCGCAGCCGTGGGCGGTCCTCGCCCCGCCCCAGAGCTACTTCATCGACCGGGCCGGGATCGTCCGGGACCTCCAGATCGGCCAGGTCCGCGACGCCGCGGAGCTCGACGCGATCCTTGCGGCGATCCTGACGTGACGGCACCCGCGGGCGCCCCGACTGCCCTTCGCGAAGTCGACGAGACGGACCGGCTCGAGCCTGCCGGCGGGCCACGGCCCGATTCGGTGGGGGTGCCGCTCGCAGTCGAGGTCCACGGACTCCAGAAACGTTACGGAACGCTCCAGGTCCTCGACAGCCTCGACCTGGCGGTTCCCCGGGGCGAGCTCGTCGCGCTGCTCGGCCCGAACGGGGCCGGCAAGACGACCACGGTGGAGATCCTCGAGGGATACCGCGGGTCGGACGGGGGCACGGTCCGCGTTCTCGGGCTGGACCCCGTTCGCGACCGGGCCGCGCTCCACGCGAGGGTCGGCCTGATGCTCCAGAGCGGCGGGATCACGCCGCAGGGCCAGCCGCGCGAGCTGCTCCAGCTCCACGCCCGCTTCTACGCGGACCCGGCCGATCCCGACGCGCTGCTGGACCTGCTTGGGCTCGGCGCGGCGGGAGGCCGGCGCTACAAGCTGCTCTCGGGCGGCGAGAAGCAGCGCCTCTCGCTCGCGCTCGCGCTCGTCGGACGCCCCGAGCTGCTGGTCCTCGACGAGCCGACCGCGGGCATGGACCCGGCGGGCAAGGCGGTGGTCCGCTCGCTCATCGCCGACCTCCGCTCGGCAGGCCGGACGATCCTGATGACCACTCACGAGCTCGCCGACGTCGAGCGGCTCGCCGACCGCGTGGTCGTGATCGACCACGGCCGGGTCGTTGCGGCAGGGACGCCGGCCGAGCTCGTCGCCGGGTCGGGACCGGTCCTCCGCTTCCGGCTGGCCGCCGGCGATGGGTCGCTCGCCGCGCTCGACGCGTCCGACCTCGACGCGCTCGGCGCGTCGCTCGGCGGGACGCTCGGGCCGGACGGCGGTCCGGGTCGGCACCGCCTTGCCGGGCGCGCCCCGGATCCGCGCGCGATCGCCTCCCTGGCCGACTGGTGCGAGCGGCGCGGCCTGCTCCTCGCGGAGCTCCAGACGTCCGGCGGGACGCTGGAGGAGCGGTTCCTCGAGCTCATCGCCGGGCCGGGCGACGAGACGCCGGCACCGCCGCCGGCCCCGGACGACGACGTGCCCGTGGCGGTCGCGGCCGGGACGGGCGGCCGATGAGCGCCCCAGTGACACCGGACGTGCTCCGCGGCGGCGATGGCCGGCCGTCCTCGCCGTTGGCGCGGATCGCCTCGGCCCTGGAGATGGAGCTGCGCCTCACGAGCCGACGCCCGGAGAACCTGTTCGTGACGCTCATGCTGCCAGCGGTCCTGCTCGTCTTCTTTGGATCGGTGAAGATCCTCCCGGCCGCCGCCACGGCGACGCTCGGGGCGCCTCCCATCGACACCGTCCTGCCCGCGATCCTGGCGACGGCCATCCTCGCCGCCGGCCTCGTGAACCTGGGAATCTCGACCGGCTTCGAGCGCTCCTACGGCGTGCTCAAGCGGCTGGGCGGATCGCCGCTCACGCGCGGCCAGCTCATGGTCGCGAAGATCGGGACGATCGTGGTGGTCGAGGCGGTCCAGGCGGTCCTGCTCGTCGGCCTGTCGGTGGGCCTCTTCGGCTGGCGACCGGGCCCGGGGTGGGACCCGATCGTGGTCCTCGCCGCCTTCATCCTCGGGACGGGCGCGTTCAGCGCGCTCGGGCTGCTCCTGGCCGGAGCGCTCCGCGCAGAGGCGACGATGGCGCTCACGAACGCGATCTTCCTGCTGGCGCTCCTGATCGGGGGCCTCCTCGTGCCCGCCCACCAGCTGCCGGGGGTGCTCGGTGCCCTGGCCTCGCTCCTGCCGACCGCCGCGATGGCGGACTCGCTCCGGATCGGGCTCGGCACCAGCACCGGGGACGCGGTCGGGCCGCTCCTCCTCCTGGCCGCCTGGGCAGCCGGCACCACACTCCTCACCGCCCGAACCTTCCGCTGGGAGTAGCGCGGCTGCTCCCGGACGGCGTGGCGCCGCCCCGTTCCGGGCTCCGGCAGAGAGCCCGCCTCAGCGCGTCCTGGGGAACCCCAGGTCGACCTTCGAGGTGCCGGGGTCCGGCCAGCGCGACGTGACGACCTTGGCCCGCGTGTAGAACTGGATCCCCTCGGGGCCGTACATGTGGAGATCGCCGAAGAGCGAGGCCTTCCAGCCGCCGAAGCTGTAGTAGGCGACCGGCACCGGGATCGGCACGTTGATCCCGACCATGCCCGCGTTGACCTCGAACTGGAACTGCCGCGCCGCTCCCCCGTCGCGGGTGAAGATCGCGGTCCCGTTCCCGTAGGGATTCGCGTTGATGAGGCCGACCGCCTCCTCGTATGTCTTGACCCGCATCACCGTCAGGACGGGGCCGAAGATCTCGTCGCGGTAGCAGTCCATGCCGACCTCGACGTTGTCGATGAGGCTGGCCCCCAGGAAGAAGCCGTTGCTTTCGCCGTGGAGCGGATGCTCGCGACCGTCGACCACGACCGTGGCGCCCTGGGCGGGGGCCGACTCGAGGTACGACGCGACCTTGTCCCGATGCTGCCGCGTGATGAGGGGACCCATCTGCGACGCCGGATCGTCGCCGGGTCCCACGGTCACCCTCGGGAGCCGGGAACGAATCGCCTCGACGAGCGGGTCCGCCACGTCGCCCACGGCGACGATGGTCGCGATGGCCATGCAGCGCTCGCCGGCTGAGCCGTAGCCCGCCGATACCGCCGCGTCGGCGGCCATCTCGATGTCTGCGTCGGGCAGGACGAGCATGTGGTTCTTCGCGCCGCCGAGGGCCTGGACGCGCTTGCCGTTCCGTGTCGCGGTCTCGTAGATGTATCGGGCGATCGGCGTGCTCCCGACGAAGCTGACCGCCGCGATGTCCGGGTGCTCCAGGATCCGGTCCACGGCCACCTTGTCGCCCTGGACGACCGTAAAGATGCCGGCCGGGACGCCGGCCTCCGCGAGCAGCTCGGCCAGGAGGAGCGAGGCGGACGGGTCCTTCTCCGACGGCTTGAGGATGAACGCGTTCCCGCAGGCGATCGCGGTACCGAACATCCACATCGGCACCATTCCCGGGAAATTGAACGGCGTGATCCCGGCGACCACGCCCAGCGGCTGGCGGATCTGGTAGACGTCGACGCCCGTCGACGCCTGCTCGCTGAAGCCGCCCTTGACGAGGTTCGGGATCCCGCAGGCGAACTCCAGGTTCTCCAGGCCGCGGGCGATCTCGCCGAGCGCATCCGCGGTGACCTTTCCGTGCTCCGCGGTGAGGAGCGCCGCGAGCTCCTTGCGGTTCGCCTCAACGAGGTTCCGGATTCGGAACAGGACGTCCGTGCGCCGGGAGAGCGACGTGGCCCGCCACGCAGGAAATGCCGCCTTCGCGGCCGCCACCGCGGCGTCGACCTCCTCGGCCGAGGCGAAGTCGACGGTCCGGGCGACGACGCCGCGCGCCGGGTCGTACACGGGTCCGGAGCGTCCCGACGTCCCGCCGACGCGCCGTCCGCCGATCCAGTGGCTGACCCGTTCCAGCCCGGCCGCCGCATCGGCGGTCGGCTCGGCGACCTGCGTCATGGGACGTGACCCCCCATCGTGCCCGCCGGGTCGACGGTTGCCCGGCGGTGCGAATGGAGAGGATACCCCCGCCGAACCGGGAACGGCCCCCGGGCGTCCCGGGTCGAGAATCACGAACCCCGGCGGGCGGGCCGGGGTTCGCTGGTGGATTCGGTTGGTTGCGGGGAAGGGATTCGAACCCTTGACCTTCGGGTTATGAGCCCGACGAGCTGCCGCTGCTCCACCCCGCCCCGGTACTATACACATTCGAGGCAGGCTGGTCAAAGCACTGTCCACGCAGCCGGGCGTTTCACGCCCGCCTCTTCACCACCGACGGAGGCCCGACTCGATGCCAACGGCCGGCTCGCCCGACGACCTCCTCGCCGCCGCCCTCGGCGCGCGCGAGCGGACCTACTCGCCCTATTCGGGCTACGCGGTCGGCGCGGCGCTGCGCGACGAGCTCGGCCGGATCCACGCGGCGCCGAACGTCGAGAACGCGGCCTACCCCCAGGGCCAGTGCGCCGAGGCCTCCGCGATCGGCGTCCTCATCGCCGCCGGCGGGCGACGGATCACGGAGGCGCTCGTCGTCGCCGACCCGGCCGCGGGGCTCCCGACGCCGTGCGGCGGCTGCCGGCAGCGGCTTCGCGAGTTCATGCCGCTCGACGCGCCGATCCACCTGGCCGGCCCGTCCGGCGTCATCCGGACCGTCACGCTCGGCGAGCTGCTCCCCCTGAGCTTCGGGCCGGAGTTCCTGCTCGGGAGGACGGCCCGATGAGCCTTCCGGCCGCGGGTGCGGCGGGCACGTTCGGGGATCCGGGCGCCGCCGCGACGCTGATCCGCGCACGGGCCGGTGGGCGCTCCCCGCGCGTCGGGATCGTGCTGGGATCCGGCCTCGGCGGGCTCGCCGACCTCCTCGGGGACGCCACGGCGATCCCGTACGCGGAGATCCCGGGCTTCCCGACGTCGACGGTTCCCGGCCACGCCGGGCGCTTCGTGGTCGGCGAGCTCGACGGCGTCACCGTCGCCTGCATGCAGGGCCGCTTCCACCTGTACGAGGGCCATGCGCCGGCGCTCATCCGGCTGCCGATCCGGACCTTCGCCGCGCTGGGCGTCGAGGCGCTCCTCCTGACGAACGCCGCGGGCTCGCTGCGAGCCGAGGCCGGGCCCGGCAGCCTCATGCTGATCACGGACCACCTCAACTTCATGTGGACGAACCCGCTGATCGGGCCGAACGACGACGCCTGGGGCGAGCGGTTCGTGGGACTCGAGGACGCGTACGACCCGGCGCTCCGCGCGCGGCTGCGGACGCTGGCCGACAGCCTCGGGATCCGGCTGCACGAGGGCGTCTACTGCGGGCTCCTGGGGCCGCTCTTCGAGACGCCGGCCGAGATTCGGGCCTACCGGACCCTGGGGGCGGACGCGGTCGGCATGTCGACCGTGCCCGAGGTGATCGTCGCGCGCCACGCCGGCCTGCGGGTCGCGGCGATCAGCGCGATCACGAACCTTGCGGTCGGGATGAGCGACGTGCCCATCGACCACGAGCAGACCCTCCGCGGAGCGGCGATCGCGGCCACGGACCTGACGCGGCTCGTCCGGGCGTTCGTCGGATCGTTCGCCGGGCAGGGATCGGACGCGTAGCGCGTGCTCCCGCAGGAGGTCATCCGCGCGAAGCGCGACGGCCGGGCGCTGACCGAGCGCGAGATCGCGTTCTTCGTGGCGGGGATCACGGACGGCTCGATCAGCGAGGGACAGGCGGCGGCGTTCGCCATGGCGATCCTCTTCCGCGGGATGACCCGCGCCGAGGTCATCGCGCTGACCCTCGGCATGCGCGATTCGGGGACCGTGCTCGACTGGTCCGACGCCGACCTGCCGGGTCCGCCGCTCGACAAGCACTCGACGGGCGGCGTCGGCGACAAGGTCTCGCTCATGCTCGCCCCGATCGTCGCCGCGTGCGGGGGCGCCGTCCCGATGATCTCCGGGCGCGGCCTCGGCCACTCCGGCGGAACGCTCGACAAGATGGACGCGATCGCGGGCTACACCACCGCGCCCGACAACGCGACGTTCCGGCGCGTCGTCCGCGAGGTCGGCTGCGCGATCATCGGCCAGACGGCGGACCTTGCGCCGGCCGACCGACGCCTCTACGCGATCCGCGACGTCACGGCGACCGTCGAGAGCATCCCGCTGATCACCTCGTCGATCCTCTCGAAGAAGCTGGCCGCGGGGCTCAGCGGCCTGGTGATGGACGTGAAGTTCGGCTCCGGGGCGTTCATGCGAACGGCGGACGACGGGCGGGCGCTGGCGGAGAGCATCGTCGCGGTGGCCAATGGCGCCGGGTGCCGGACCACCGCGCTGCTGACGGACATGAACCAGGTGCTGGGCACCACCGCCGGCAACGCGGTCGAGGTGCGCGAGGCGATCGCGTATCTCACCGGGGATCGCCAGGTGGCTGGATCGGCGGGCGGGCCGGCGGGCGGGCCCGACGCGCGCGAAGCCCGCCAGCACGAGGTCACGATGGCACTCTGCGCCGAGCTGCTCGTCACCGGCGGGCTCTTCGCGACCACGGCCGATGCGCGGCTCGCGTGCGAGCGTGCGCTCGCCTCGGGCGCGGCGGCCGAGCGGTTCGCCCGCATGGTGGCCGCGCTGGGCGGGCCTGCCGACCTGCTCGAGCACCCCGACACGTACCTGCCGCTGCCCGAGGTCACGCTGCCGGTCCATCCGCCGCGAGCCGGGTTCGTCGTGGCCGAGGATGCCCGGTCGATCGGCGTCGCGATCGTGGGGATGGGCGGCGGCCGGGTCCGGGCGGACCAGCCGATCGATCACGCGGTGGGCTTCACGCACGTCGCGCCGGTGGGCGCTGCCGTCGGGCCGGACCGGCCGCTCTGCCTCGTCCACGCACGCACCCTAGGCCAGGCTGAGGCGGCCGCGGCCGAGGTCCGGGCCGCGATCACGATCGGCGACGAGCCGCCACCGCCCGCTCCCGTCGTGCTCGAGCGAATCGCCCGGTAAGGCCCCTGGGTCAGCGTCCAGGGGGCGGAGCCGGACCGCGATCTGCTCAAATGGTCGCCTGACGAGCCGTATCGCGGTCGCCCGTCCGCGGACCTCGACCAGTTGATCAGATGCTCGCCCGCCCTGGCACCTGACAGGATTGACCTGCCCCCCAGGGCGGAATCGCGGCCCGGAACCGTGTCGGGCGGTCTCCGGCCGCGCCCGGAGTCGCCCTACGGTGCGCCACGCAAACATCCGAGAGGATGCGTCCGCGCTCCCGCCACCGATGCCAGCTGACTCGTCCACGAGGTGGAACTCCAGGTCGGCCGCGCCCTGAGCGGCCTCGATCACCGGCTGGTCTCGTCGGCGGTGATAATGCGCCCGGGGCGCGAGTCGATCCTGAGCTCGGGAGGCACGTCGAGCCGATGCAACACGTCGTGGCGTGGCGGGCACTCTCCGCCCTGGCAGTTGCCGTCGCCGTCGCAGGGTGCGCGACCGTCCCTCCGCCTCCATCTCCGTCGGCGTCCGCCGGCCCATCCGCGATGCCAGCACCGACGGTCGTCTCCACCCCATCACCATCGCCGGAGCCGTCCCGGGCAGCAACGCCGTCTGCCGCCGCTGCCGACGTCGCAATGTCGGACGTGCCACGCGCCGCGGCAGCGCCGGCCGAGGCGAGGAAGGCCTCGGCGGCCATCAACGCTTTTGGCCTCGACCTCCTCGGGCGCGCCGGCAAGCCTGACGCCAACGTGGTCCTCTCGCCCACCAGCATCGCGATCGCGCTGGCCATGGCGCGCGCCGGAGCGCGGGGGGAGACGGCCGCCCAGATGGATACGGTCATGCGGTCCGCGGGAGCGGAGCGTCTTGCGGCGGCGATGAACGCTCTCGACGCGGCCCTCGCCACGCGGAGCGGTTCCTTCAATGACCAGGACGGCCACCCGCTTGAAGTCACCCTGCGAGTCGTCAACGCGACATTCGCCCAGCAGGGGATGCCGATCGAGCAGTCGTTCCTCGACGCGCTCGCCGCCCGCTTCGGGACGGGCGTCCGGCTGGTTGACTACGAGGCCGATCCCGAGGCCGCCCGCCGGGTGATCAACGCCTGGGTGAATGGTCAGACGGCGGGGCGAATCCCCGAGCTCCTCAAACCCCCCAACGTGACAATCGCGACACGCATCGCGCTCGTCAACGCGATCTACCTGAAGGCGCCCTGGCTCAACCCCTTCGCGCCGGACCAGACCGCCCCGGGCCGCTTTACCAGGGCCGACGGATCGCGCGTCACGGTGCCGATGATGCACCTGGAAAGCACGGGTCTTGGCCCCAACTTCCCGACCGCGATCGGCGCCGGCTGGCGCGCGGTGCGGATGCCTTACCTGGGGTCTCAGTCCACGCTGTCTGGTTCCGACGAGCTCGCGATGACGATCATCGTCCCCGACGATCTGGCGGCCTTCGACCGGCAGCTGACCGCGGCGAAGCTGGCCGACCTCACGAGCACGCTGGACGACGGCGGCCTGTTCGACTCGCGCAAGGTCGACCTGACGCTTCCGCGCTTCTCGATCGAGTCGAGGTTCGATCTCAAGGAGGCTCTGAGCGCGTTGGGAATGCCGCTCGCCTTCGATCCAACCCGGGCCGACTTCACCGGGATCGCGACGCTGCCATTCGGGCTCTTCATCAAGGCGGTCATCCACCAGGCGAACATCGACGTCAACGAGAAGGGCACCGAGGCGGCCGCCGCGACGGCCGTGCTGGGCATGACCGGCGGGCCGGGCGACACGTCCAAGCCTGTCATCATCCGCGCCGACCGCCCCTTCCTTTTCGTCCTGACCGACGTCCCGACCGGCGCGGTCCTCTTCATCGGGCGGGTGGCGGACCCGTCGGTGAAGTAGCGGCGGCCCACGCGGAGGGGTCGGTCGGCGGCCGGAGCGCGCTCCCGGCGCCCGTCAGCCGGGAGCGCCGCCGTCCCGGTGGAAGAGGACCTCGGCCCCGATCGGGCGGAAGCCGGCTCCCAGCACGGCCCGAAGCGACGCCACGTTGCCGGGCGCGACCTGCATGAAGACGCGCTCGCCGCGGGGGACGGCGAGCAAGGACACTGCGGCGAGCGTGCGGCCCAGCCCGCGGCCGCGGGCTCCGGGCGACACCTCGAACGAGGCCTCCCACCGGCCGGCGAGCCCCCGCCCCAGGACGAGGAGCCCGTTCCCGTCGGCCGTTGCCCACGCGCGGACGTCGGAGCGGTAGCGGAGGGCGCGGCCGACCCGCCCACGGCCGGGGCCGGGGTCGATCTCGCGGATCTCGTCGGGGAAGGGCGGCGCGCTCGCACCGGCCCGGGCGGCGAGCACGACGTCGAACGTCCCGGGAACGGCGCCCAGGCGCCCGCCGAGCCAGGACAGGAAGGGGGCGCCCATCGGCGCCGCGATGTCATCCGGATCCAGGTGGGCGGTGACCTCGCCCGGGTCGACGTCAGCCGCCACGACGTGGTGTGCCGTGAGGGCCAGGACGGCGTGAACCGGACCGTCCGGGGCCGGCATGACCCGCGTCACGCCGTCGGCGGGCGGGAACCGTCCCGCGGCAGCGTCCTCCACGATCTGGCGGAGGGCGGCGGTCGCGGCGCCAGCCATGTCCGTGTCGGCATCCTCGGGGCCGGCTCGGGTCACCGGCCGCGCCCCGCGCGCTCCCCCGCGGCCGAGCCCTCCACGGCCTGACCGGCCATGGCCGGGCTCTCCTCGATCGCGTCCACGATGCCGACCACGACCGTCCGGATCGGCGCGCCGGGAGCGCCCAGGACCTGGCGCGCCCCGTTGCCCTCGTCGAGGAGCAGCACCGTCTCGCCGGCGCCGGCGCCCACCGAGTCGACCGCAATGAGGTAGCCGCCGGACGGTCGGCCGGATGGGTCGAGCAGGTCGCACAGCAGCAGCGTCCGGTTGTCGAAGGCGGGGTGGTTGATCGTGGAGACCACTGTGCCCACGACCCGGGCGAGCTTCACGGCTGCGGCCCCGGACGCTGCCGGCGGGCCGCGCGCGCCGGATGTCTAGTGCCCGGCGCCGGACCGGTTGCAGACGGCGGCAATTCACCGGGCGCCGCGCCGCTCGGGGGCGCGCCTCCGGCCAGCGCCTCGACCGCATCCACGATCCCGACGATCGCGTGATCGACCGGCACGAACGGGTCGGGCATCGCCTGGGCTGCCTCGCGGGCCGCGACGAAGTAGACGAGCTCGCCCGGGCCGGCCATGTGGACGGCGTCGGCGGCCACGAGCTGGCCGCCCGTCGGTCGCAACGCACGGTCGAGCGGCTGGATCACGAGGAGCTTCACGCCGTCGAGGCCCGGCGACTTGACGGTGGCGACGACCGTGCCGATCACGCGCGCGAGCTGCATGCCGCTACCGTCGCCGGGCGCGCGGTGCCGGAGCGCGCGTGGCGCCCGGCGTGTCCCGGGCAGCGGCGGCGCTCCCCCGGGAAGTTGGCGCGTCCTCGCCGGCGGTTTCCCGGACCCGCCGGGCGAAGCGCGCGTCGGCCACCAGGTTCTGGGCCATCTCCGCGTGAAGGCGCGGGATGACCCGCAGCACCAGGCCCGGCGAGGCGGCGATCCGCCCGGCGCCGATCTCGACGGCCGCCTCCACGTCGGCCACGGTTCCGTCGAAGAGGAGATAGCCCTTGCCGCCCAGGTCGTCGGCGAGCCGGAGCTCGAGGAGGCGGACCATGGCGCCCTTGAGCCCTGCGTCGGCGGCCTCGAGGATCGCGGCGACCGTCGCGGTCTCGATGACGCCCAGTGCCTCCCCGGCGGCGGGCCGGCGCGCCCCGCGGATGGCCGCCACGAGCTCGGGGTGGACGTTCGGCAGGAGGACCACGTCGAGGACGGACGATGCACCTTCCTCGCGGCCCGCCTCGAGCGCCTCCTCGACGTCGCCGACCGCGCCGCCGATGAGGACCAGGTACTTGCCGGGATGGACGGTGCCGGCCCGGAGGACGTCGATCGGCGCGCGCTTGGCCATCGCGTCTCCGGCCGCGATGCCGGCCGCGATCGATCCGAGCTCGAGGAGCGCGAGCGCCGGTTCCACGGCCGGGAGGGCCATCGTCAGACGATCCGCAGCGCGCCGACGACGGTGATCCGCCGCTCGCGCGAGAAGGTCCGCGGCCGCGTGAGGCCGTCGCCGGACGGGCTCGCAATCGAGAACGAGGTGAAGCCCTCGCCGCCCTCGCCGAGGCCCGCGATGTTCGGCCCGTTCGTCACGAAGATGCTGCAGTTCATGGCGCGCGCCATCTTGGTGATCGTCTCGACGTTCGTGGAGTGGATCGAGGCCGTGTGGCGGAAGCCATGCTCCATTCGCACCGCGAGCTCGATCGCCTGGTCCACCGAGCCGACGCGGACGACCGGCAGGACCGGCATCATCTGCTCGGTCCAGGCCAGGCTGTGGTCCCGCGGGACGTCGGCGACAAGGAGGCGCGGCGCCGGCTCCGCCTGGACGCCGATCTCGGCGAGGATCCTCGCTGCGTCGCGGCCGATCCAGGCGGGGTTCATGACGCCGGGTTTGCCGGGCTGGCCGATCTCCTTGAAGATGACCCGCTCCAGGCGCCGAAGCTCGTGCTCCTTGAGGAGGTAGGCCCCGTTCTGGGTCATGGCCCGGAGCAGCCGGTCGGCGACCGAGTCCACGACCAGCACGACTTTCTCGTCGATGCACACGATGTTGTTGTCGAACGAGGCGCCGCGCACGATGTCGCGGGCCGCCCGCTCGACGTCGGCGGTCGCGTCGACCACGGCCGGCGGGTTGCCGGGACCGGCGGTGATCGCCCGCTTGTCGGTCCGGAGCGCCTCGCGCACGACTGCCGGGCCCCCGGTCACGAGGAGGACGCGGACGCCGGGATGGCTCATCAGCGCCCGCGCGGTGTCGATGGTCGGCGCCGCGACCGCCGCCACCAGGTTCGGCGGCCCGCCCGCCGCCACGATCGCCCGGTTGATGAGGCGGATCGTCTCCGCCGAGCAGCGCCGCGCGTTCGGATGGGCGTTGAAGACGACGGCGTTCCCGGCCGAGACGATGCTGATCGTGTTGTTGATGATCGTGGAGGTGGGGTTGGTGACCGGGGTGATGGCGGCCACGACGCCGAACGGGGCGAACTCGGTGACCATCATGCCGGCGTCGCCGCTGACCGCCTCGACCTCGAGGTCCTCCGGGCCGGGCGCACGCGACGCCACGAGGCGGTTCTTGACCACCTTGTCCTCGACGCGCCCGAGGTGCGTCTCCTGGTGGGCCATCCGCGCCAGGATCTCGGCATGGTCGAGCATGGACCGGCGGACGGCGTCGATGATCCCCTTCCGGCCGGCCAGGCCCTGGGCCCCGAAGGCGCGAAAGGCCTGCGTGGCGGCGGCGACGGCCTCGTCGATCGTGGCGTGGATGCCGTCGCCGAGCTCGGCCGTGTCCACGGCCGTCAGCGCGGCCTCCGCGCGCAGGCCGGCGCCGGGGCGCTCGTCGCCCGCGGCCACCACCCGCCGCCGGACGCGCTCGATGATCTCGGTGATCTCGCGCTCGTCGATCTCGCTCATCAGTCAATGCCCGCTACTTGCGGTAGACCTCGGTGCCGCCGATCTCCCACGTGTCGACGATCGCCATGATCACCGCGTCGCAGGGCCGGTCCTTCGTCATCTCAGTCTGCCGGGCGGAGCTGCCGGTGGCGTACAGGACGACCTCGCCGACACCTGCCCCGACCGCGTCGGCGGCCACGACATAGCCGCCCGCCTCGTGGTTCTCGGCGTCGAGCTGGCGCACGACGAGGAGCTTCCAGCCCTCCATGAGGGGCTCTTTCTGGCTCGCGACCACGGTCCCGGTCACTCGTCCAAGGAGCATCTTCCACCGCCTGCTGGGGGAGCGGCGCGCCGGCGCCCGCCGGCGCGCCCCGTCCGACGTCCTAGCCCTTGCCGCCCTCGGCCTTCGCCTCCTCGAGCCGCCCGAGCGGCAGCACCAGGTCGACGTTGACATGCGGCCGGGCGATCACGTGGCTGGCGACGACCTCGCCGACCTTGGCCGCGTTCCGCACGCCGGCCTCGACCGCCGCCTTCACGGCCGCGACGTCGCCGCGGACGACCGCGGTGACGTATCCGCCGCCGGTCTTCTCGTAGCTGACGAGCTCGACCTTCGCCGCCTTCACCATCGCGTCGGCGGCCTCGACCACCGCTGCGAACCCGCGGGCCTCGATCATCCCGAGTGCTTCTGCCATCGATCCGTACTCCTTCTCGATCCGTTGTCTCGACCTGTTCGCTGGTGCCGTGCCGAGCGCGCGGCCGCTATGGCTTCGCTTCGCGTCCTTCGAGCCCCTCGATCGCCGCGACGGCGGCCCGCCAGCCGACGTCGACGTCGCGCTCCTCCCCGCCCAGGTAGATCCGGCCCATGGAGCCGAAGGCGCGCACCTCGAGGATGTTGATGTGGGCCGCCTTCTCCGCCTCGTTCGCGGCCAGGGCGGCATAGGCTGCCGGCTCGAGCTCGAGGACGTAGAGCGTCTCGCCGGGGATGAGCATCTGGCCGTGGCGGGTCCGGTTGATGAGCTGGGCCTGGTGGTCGTCGATCCGGCGGATGATCTGGCTCGAGAGGATCCGCGGCTTGATGCGGTCGGTCTCGCCGAGGCCGATCTCGGCCAGGATCGCGGCGCCGGCGGCGCGCACCTCGGCCTGGGACGGCGAGTGGATCTCGAGCATCCCGTAGTAGCGCTCGATGATCTGCATCCCGGGCTTGACGGTCGTCGACTTGAGGGCGATGTCCGTCAGCCGGTTGATCTCGATCCCCGGCGACACCTCGATCGAGAGCGACGCGTCGCCGGCCAGCGGCAGGAAGCCCTGGGCCACGGTCCCCAGGAACGCCGCGTACTGCGCCTGGAGGCTGTCCAGGAAGACGTACGCCCGGAGGTCAATACTGCCCATGCGCGACCTTCTCTCCCGTGACGATCTTGACGCCGGCCGAGGCCCCGATCCGGGTCGCGCCGGCCGCGATCATGTCCTGCACGTCCTCCGCCGTCCGGATCCCGCCGGCCGCCTTGACGCCCATCTTCGGGCCGACCGTCTCGCGCATGAGGGCAACGTCGAAGACGGTCGCCCCTCCCTTCGCGTAGCCGGTCGAGGTCTTGACGAAGTCGGCCTTCGCCTGCTGCGCCAGGCGGCAGGCGACGACCTTCTCGGCGTCGGTGAGGAGCGCCGTCTCGATGATCACCTTGTTCGCCGCGCCGGACTCGTGGCAGGCGTCCGAGACGCCGGCGATGTCCGCGCGCACCGCGTCGAGCATCCCGCTCTTGAGCTCCCCGATGTTGATGACCATGTCGATCTCGCGGGCGCCGTCGCGGATGGCGCGGCGGGCCTCGTGGGCCTTAACCTCGGCCGTCGCGGCGCCGAACGGGAAGCCGATCACCGAGGCGACGGCGACGTCCGTGCCGCGCAGGTTCTCGGCCGCGCGACGGACCCAGGTCGGGTTGATGCAGACGGCCGCGAAGCCATGCTCCTTCGCCTCCGCGCACAGCGTGTCGATCTCGGCCGCGGACGCGTCCGGCCGCAGCAGCGTGTGGTCGATGTAGCGCGCGAGGTCGCCCGGGACGTCGTCCGCCTGGCCGTGATACGCGACGCGAGAGGCGCCGCCGGCGACCACGTCGCGGACCTTCGTGGCGCAGCGCGACGCGCAGGCGCCGGTGCAGGTGAGGCACAGATCGCCGGGCTTCATGGCGCCGGCGCCACCGGCGCCGAGCGCAGCCAGCACCTCGCGGGTGATCGACTCGACGAGGTCGGTGCGTGCGTTCGTGGTCTCGGTCATCGTGCTCGATCCTCACCCGGCGACTTCATGTAGCGTCGTTCGACCTCGGTGATCTTCTCGACCCGGGCCGCGTGACGGCCCGGCCCCCATTCGGTCCCCAGCCAGGCGCGCACGATCTCGATCGCGAGGCCCTCCCCGATGAAGCGCGCGCCGAGCGTCAGGACGTTCGCGTGGTTGTGCTCGCGGCTGTTGCGGGCGCTCGAGAGGTCGTGGCAGAGGGCGGCCCGGATTCCCGGCACCTTGTTGGCGACCATGCACGAGCCGATCCCGGCCCCGTCGAGGATGATCCCCCAGCGACACGTGCCGTCTGCCACGAGGCGCGCCACCGCGTGCGCGATGTCCGGGTAGTCCACCGGGTCGCTGGCGTGGGTGCCGCAATCGTGGACCGCGAAGCCTGTCGTGGTCAGCATCTCGCCGATCCGGTCCTTGAGCGCGACCCCGCCGTGGTCCGCGCCGATGGCGATCGCCACGCCGTCCGGCGCGGGCACGCTGCCGGCGACAGCGGCTTCCGGAGCCGGGGCGGCCGGCGCATCGCCGGTGCGGGCCGCCGGATCGCCATCAAGGGTGGCGTCCACGATGCGACGCACGAGCTCGCGGACCTCCCCCTCGGACGGGAACGCAGGGCCACGTCCCTCATGCATGGTCGAGTACCCATGCGGCGGTCCCCTCGTCGGTCACGAGGACACGGACGCACCCGACGCGGAGGGCCGCGAGCGCGATCGGACCACGCCCGGCGCCGGCGACCACGCCCACGGTCAGCACCTTCGCGCGAAGGTCCTCCAGCGGCAGCCCGATCGTCCGGCGGTCGAGCGACGAAAGCGCGATGCGACCGTCACCCGTCACGAACCGACCCAGGATGTCGCCCACCGCCCCGGCGTTGGCGAGCGCGGCGAGGTCCCCCGCTCCCAGGTAGCCGGACGCGACGTGGACGCTCTCGGGGCCCAGGACGCCCATGCTGAAGACCGCCGTCTGGGCAGCGCGCGCGGCCGCCAGCGTCTCGCCGACCGAGGGATCCTGCTCCAGCGCGTCCCGCAGCCCGGGCGTGCCCACGATCGCCGGGGCCGGCATCAGCCGGATCGCCGCACCGCTCGTGGCACCGAACCGCTCCACGATCTCGTGGGCACGGGTCGGGCGGGCGGATCGCGAGGTCGCACCGTTGAGCTGGACGATCTCCGTGGCCGCGGTCCAGCCCGGGCGCAGGTGCGCGGCCACCTCGAGCATCGTGCGGCCCCACGAGACGCCGATGGCACCGGTCGGCGCGAGCGAACCAAGGTGCAGCGCCGCCGTCCCCGCGACACGCTCGCGCGCGAGGAGCTCATCGTCAGGCGCGGAGCCCGTCGAGGCGACATCGACGACGACGGCCCCGCCGAGCCCGAACCGCTCAGCCAGGGCGTCCTCGAGCTCGACCAGGCGTGCGGCGGGGTGGACGATCTCGATCCGGACGGCCGCCTCGCGCAGCGCGCGGTCGAGGAGGCGGCCGACCTTGAACCGGCTCACGCCCAGCCGCTCGCCGACCTGGTCCTGCGTCAGGTTCATCCGGTAGTAGAGCTGGGCCGCGCGCAACATCAGCCGCGTCTCACCCGAGAGCGGCTCGATCCCGCGTGGCCGCGCCGCACTCATCGCCATGCTCAAATGTGCAAGCCTCTGCTCATGTGTTGCTCACGCTACGCCCGACGGCGAGCCGCGTCAAGGGGTCGGGACGATCGATCCTGACGAAGCCAGCGTCAGGCCACGACGTCCACGTTCGCTCGAAGTTTCGACCGGGCGAGCAGCCGGGCCGCCACGAGCGCGCCGGCGCACGCGACGGCGAACAGGCCCGCACCGGCCATCCCGACGCCGAGGCCCAGGCCGTTCGAGATGAAGCCCATCGCCGGTGGGTAGAGGACGGACCCGGTGACCGCCGAGGCCGTCAGGACGCCGCTCACGGCGTTCGCCCGGGCCGGGTAGAGCCCTCCCCCGGACGCGATGATCATCGGGTAGATCGGGCCGCAGGCGACACCCGCCACGGCGAAGAGCGCGATGGAGACCGCGACCCACGGGACGACGACCGCCGCCAGGACGGCGACGCCGGTGGCGAGGCCGCACGCCGTCGCGACGGCCAGGGGCGCGAACCGGTCGGCGACCCGGCTCGCCACGAGGCGGCCGAGGGCCAGGCCCGCCCAGAAGAGCGAGAGGGCGAGCGTCGCGATCCCGATCGGTGCCGTGTCCAGGAACCGGACGAGCCAGCTGGAGACACCGCTCTCCGCGGCGACATAGCTCGTGATCGCCACGGCAAGCAGCACCAGCGGCAACGGCACGTGCCGGCCGACCGACGGGCGGTCCGCCCGCGACGCGAGGACGGGATGCGGGACGCGGAGGTCGCTCGTCGCGAGCCCGAGGCCGATCGCGAGCACAACGATGCTCGACGCCGCGAAGGGGAGGCGCCAGGCCACGCCGATCTCGACGAGCGCGGCGATGAGGAGCGGTGCCGCCAGGGCCCCGATGCTGAAGCAGAGGTGGAGTCGGCTCAGGGCCCGCCCCCGATCCTCCGAGAATCGATCAAGGAAGAGGCCGTTCATCCCGACCTCGACCGCCCCGGATCCGAAGCCCGCGAGCGCCCCGCCCGCGACGAAGACGGTCCAGCTGGGCGCAACCGCCTCCAGCGCGAGACCAGTCGCCATCCCGAACATGGCGGCCGGCAACGCGCGGCTGCGCCCAAGGCGTTCCATCGCGAACCCGCCCGCCAGCGAGCCCGTCACGAACAGGACGGCGGTGACGAAGTAGAGGACGCCCACGCCCGCGTCGGGCTGCGCGAAGTCACGCTCGATGGCCGGGACGAGCGACGGGACCAGCAGGGCGTTCCAGCCGACGAGAGTGAAGCCCGCGTAGCCGAGGGCGGGCACGCGGTCCCGGCGGCTCCGGGGCGGAGGCGTCGCGGTCACGGGATGGCGGGAGTCTGGATCATGCCTCGAGTCCTGGGCACGGGGGGCGGCGCGATCGAAGGATCGTCGCCGGGGCCGGACCTGGCCCGGCCGTCTGCTGCGCGGTCCCGGGCCTTGCGCCGCGCATCGTGAGCGAAGCATAGTGCCGGCCACGCCGCGGGCGTGGGTCCGCGATCGACCCGCTTGAAGGAGGCCCGGTGGGCGAGCAGCCAGCAGACACCAGCCGGACGTCGGGCGACGAGGTCTCGATTCCCGCCGGACCGGTCCGCTCACGCATGCACGGCCGGGCCGTTCCGCTGCTTCCGCGGAGCGTCGGCGTCGCGCTGGTCGTCGGGTTCCTCGCGTTCGTGGCGGGCCTCCAGCTCGCCGCACCCCAGGGACGCGGCCCGACCGTCACCGAGACACGGCCGAACCCGACCGATCCCGCGACCGCGAGGGTGCCCGCCTCGCCTGACGTCGTCCTGGGCCGCAGCCGGTTCGCGACGGCGTTCAATCCCCTCGCGCGATTGCGGGACGTAGGGCTGACGACCTGCGCGGGCAGCGACAGCGGGGGAACCGGAAATGGCCGGGCCTATGCCGTCGTCGTCGTCCGGTGTTCCGTGCCGCCCGCCGGGCAGCCGGCCCAGGTTCGCCGGCTCGAGCAGATGATCACGACCGCGATCGACCAGGACGCGGTTCGCCGCGATGGAGGGGTCGCCGGCCCCGACGATTCGGATGGGCCGACCGTCGCGAGCTGGAACTACAGCTCCGACGGATTCGACGGGAGCGTCTACCTGGCAACCACCCACACCGGGTCGAACTTCCAGGTGCTGATCGTCATCAGCGAGCAGCGCCCGAACTGATGGGCGGTCACGGGCCTGCGGGACCGCCGTCGAGCCGTGCGCGGAGCGCGTCCCTCCACGCCGCGAGCGCGACCGGCCACCAGGCGTCGAGGCTCGTGGCGCTGCCGTACCAGGTCGCTCGGCGCGCGGGCCCATGGGTCGCGTCCGCGAGCACCACCTGGCGGGAGCCCGGCAGGAGCGCGGCTGCCGCGGGGATGAGCCCGTCGCCCGCGACCGCCTCGAGATCGGGCTGTGGGTAGACATCCTCGTAGATCCGCCGGACGAATCCGTCGCGCCCTGCCACGGAGTCGCGCCCGGCCGTGATCTCGCGTCCGGCCACGGAGTCGTGCCGGCCCACGACGAGCTCGGACGCGACGCTCACGTAGCCGGTGGTCGGCGCGAACATGGCGCCCGGGACGTGGCGCTCGGCAAACCGGGCACCCGCCTCCCCGACGCGCCGGGCCCAGCGGGCACGGTCCTTCCCGAGCGGCGGCGCGGCGTTCGGCGTCCCGAGCGTGACGAGCGCGCCGATGCGCCCGGCGGCGTTGAGCGTTCGCCCCTCGAACGGGTCCGGCGAGGTCAGCAGCCGCCCGATCATGCCGCCCGCGCTGTGGCCGACGAAAAGGACCGGGGCGCCGCGCGACGCCGTGGAAGCGCCCGACCGCTCGCCCGCCGCGAGCAGGGCGCGGCCCACGCGGGTCGTGATGGGGCCCAGGCCGCGGACCGCGGCGAGGACCCAGTCCGGCATGTAGACGGGCGCGATGAGGACGTCGGCGGCGCCCCGGTCGCGCAGGCGGGCCGCCAGGTCGTCGTACCACCCGGGCATGGTCAGGAAGCCCGGCGCGACCAGGACGACAGGCGCCAGCTCGTCCGGATCGACGTCGCGCCACGTCGCGGCCACATCCGTCGTCACGCAGATGATCGTATCGGGAACCGCGGTTGGCCGCCCCGTCGCGGGCCATATCATCGCCGCGTGCTCCTGTCGCCCTGGGTCCTGGCCGTCACGCTCGCCCTCGTGGCGATCGCGGCCATCCCGACGCGGCGCCTGTTCGTGGCCGGCGTCGGGCGGAGCGTGCTCACCGCATATCTCGTGGCCCTCGTCGCGCTCGGATTCCTTGCCGCGTCCGGCCGCGCTCCGGAACGCCTGGTCGCGCCGTTCTTCGTCGTCGCGTTCGTGGCGCCGCTTCTCGTGTCGCCGGCCCTGGTGCGGCGCGCACTCCGGCGCGCCGGCCGGCCTGGGAAGGAAGCTCGCCCCTCGGACGCCCCGTGAGGGCCGCCAGCCTCGCACGCCAATGGTTTGGCGTGCCGTAGATCGTTCGGCTGCTTGACAATACTTCAGGTTGCCGCGTAGTATCTGCGGGTGACCACCGCTCCCGCTTCCTCCGATCGCCTCGCCGCCATCATCGCGGACATGGGACACGCGTTCCACGCTCCCGGGCCGGGCCTCCCGAACTGGCTTGCGCAGGATCTCACGCTCGCCCAGGTGCGGACGCTGTTCCTGATCGCCCACGAGGCGCCGCTGCCGATGGGCCGGATCGCGGAGATCCTTGGCGTGTCGGTGGCGTCCGCATCGGGGATCGTCGAACGCCTGGAGCGGCACGGCCTGGTGGTGCGCGAGCACCGGACGGACGATCGGCGGATCGTCGACTGCATCCTGACGGACGTCGGTCACGGCCTCATCGACGAGATGTCGGGCCGGCGCATCGAGATGGCGCGGCAGGCCCTCGGGGTGCTTGCCCCGGACGAGCTCACCGAGTTCCACCGCCTGGTCTGCCTGATCGCGGACCGATCGATTGCCGACGGCGGGGCCGCCGAGGTGGCCGACTTCGCCGCTGCCCGGCCGTCACGGGCGGCCGCCACGTGACGGCCCGCGATCCGATGCGCCTCGCCGACGCGGATGGCGGCGCCCGAAGCCAACAGCATCACTGCAATCCCAGCGCACGCACGCGCATCCAGCAGAGGCAGCACGACAGGCCATGATCAAGCTCCTGCGCACCTACCTGCGGCCCTATTCGCGCCAGGTCGCGCTCGTGATCGCGCTGCTCACGGTGCAGGCGATCGCGAACCTGTACCTGCCCAACCTCAACGCC
>Ga0209638_1000788_pt1 | contig 20780 bp, 15 predicted proteins | sample BarGraNGADG00211_FD_184490 | JGI IMG/M metagenome (GOLD analysis project Ga0209638, IMG submission 184490) | Arctic peat soil microbial communities from Barrow, Alaska - Barrow Graham LP Ref core NGADG0002-211 (SPAdes) (version 2) | ecosystem: Environmental > Terrestrial > Soil > Wetlands > Peat...
TCTTCTTTGCTCATGGTTAGCAGGTCCATTTCTATGTCCCTTTCACAGGGGACATTCTAACTTGTACGCAAAGGGGACATTACTATTAAACGCTTACATTCTGTTAAAATAACTTTGACAAATCCTATTCCACCTGCTATACTCATTTCGCCTTGAGATATTTCACCTAGGTGGATTATTACTAAAAAAGTTAACTTTTACTGCCGTAAGGCAGTTGGCAAAATTCAAAAATTACCTGTTCCACAAACCCCTGCAAAATGCAAGGGGCGTTTTGTGTTTTATTTAATGGGCGGGTAGTAAAACAAAGGAAATAACATGAGTAAAGAACAAAAATTAAGAATCATACCCATCGGGGGTCTGGGCGAAGTGGGTAAAAATATGATGGCGTATGAATACGCCGACCGAATCCTCGTTGTGGATGCAGGGCTGATGTTCCCCGATAATGATATGCTGGGCGTGGATTACATCATTCCTGATTTCCAGTACTTGCGCGACAATGCGAAGCGAGTGGATGGCATATTTATCACCCACGGGCATGAGGATCACATAGGCGCCATTCAGCATCTTCTTGCAGTTGTTCCCGCGCCGGTATATGCCACTCCCCTGACAAAAGGGTTGATCGATGTAAAACTGGCGCGTAATGGTCTATCGAATAAATCTGATCTGCGCATGGTGCAGGCGAGCGAAACAATTCGGATTGGCCCCTTCAAGGTTGAAACTTTTCACGTCTGCCACTCCATTCCGGATGCCATCGGTTTGGGTATCACAACCCCTGCGGGGCTGATTGTTCACACTGGCGATTACAAATTTGACCAGACCCCTGTGGATAACTGGCCGACAGACTTTGCCAAGCTGGCAGAATTTTCTGCACGCGGCGTGGCGATCTTGTTGGCCGATTCCACCAACTCCGAACGTCCCGGCTGGACCCCCTCCGAAAGAGTGATTGGCCCGGCATTTGACGAGGTTTTTCGGAACGCTTCAGGTCGCATTATCATCGCCACCTTTGCCTCGCTAATCGCCCGAATGCAACAAGTCGCGGATGCTGCAGTTCGGCACAACCGCAAAATTGCTTTTGTGGGGACCAGCATGGTGGATAACGCGAAGATAGCCCAAAAAATGGCCTACCTGCAAATACCCGAAAATACATTGGTGAGCCTGGAAGAAGCGCTGCATTTACCGGACAAAGACGTGGTTTTGATGTGCACGGGTTCACAAGGGGAACCATCCTCCATCATTGGGAGGCTTGCCACGGGAACCAACCGTCAGTTCGATGTGGAAGCTGGCGATACGATCGTTCTTTCGTCTCATCCCATCCCAGGTAATGAGGAAGCCATCAGCAAGACAATTAACCGGCTTATGCGACGGGGAGCTGAAGTGGTGCATGAGGCCATCTCGCCAGTCCATGTTTCTGGGCACGCAAGCTCCGAGGAGATGAAACTCCTGCTCAACCTGGTGCGCCCCACCTTCTTTATGCCTATCCACGGCGAACTTCACCAGCTTAGACGGCACGCCAACCTGGCAAAGCAAGTTGGCATCCCGGTGGAAAATATTGCCGTGGTTGAAAACGGTCAGGTGGTGGAACTGTGTGATGGCAAACTGACATTAGCCGAACGAATGCCCGGGGGATATGTATTCGTGGAAGGTGATAGCGTAGGTGAAATTGACCTGGATGTTATGCGGGAGCGGGAGCAACTTGCCCGGGCCGGGATCGTTCTCATTACCGCAACGCTGGATAAATACTCCAATCGTTTACTAAAGGATCCCGAGGTGATCACGCGCGGCTTTATCTCTCCAGAAGATGCAGAGACACTCGTGCCTGCTGTCCAAAAGAAAGTAACAGAACTGGTCAATAACGGCGGTTCGGATGATGAAAAGACCATCACGGACGCAGTTAGAAGCTTGCTCCGCAACCAGACCGGACGCCGCCCAATGATCTTTGTGGCAGTGACAAAAGCGTAATATTTTTAGGTTTGTGCCCATAACAGGATAAACAAACTCGCGCACCGATCGGTGCGCGAGTTGATTATTAATCGGCCAGTTCCTAGAGACCCAGTGCTGACCAGCCGGCATATTTACCCGTATCAGCCAGTTCTATCTCTATGCGCAAAAGTTGATTATATTTTGCGACTCGATCGGAGCGGGCGGGGGCGCCGGTCTTGATCTGCCCCATGTTCAAAGCCACAGCCAAATCGGCTATCGTGCTGTCTTCGGTCTCACCGGAACGATGAGATGTGACCGCCCGCCATCCAGCCCGGTGACAGGTCTCGACTGCTTCAATGGTCTCGGTCAATGTGCCAATCTGATTCAGCTTCACCAGCAGGGCATTGGCAGCATCTTCTTTGATGGCGCGGCGGACTCGTTCCGGGTTGGTGACGAGCAAGTCGTCACCAACGATCTGGATCTTATTCCCCAATAATTTTGTCATCAGAATCCAGGATTCCCAGTCATCTTGTGCCAGACCGTCTTCAATGGAGACGATCGGGTAATCCTTGACCCATTTGGCCCAAAATTCGACCATTTGCTCGCCGGTCAGTTTCTTGCCTTCCTTGCGAAGGTTGTACGTTTTTGTTTCTTCATCGTATAGCTCTGAAGCAGCGGGGTCGAGGGCAATCGCCACCTGTTCGCCGCGGCCAGCTTTGAACCCGGCCTTGCTGATAGCTTCGAGAATTACTTCCACCGCCTCGTTATTAGCCTTGAGCGCAGGAGCATATCCTCCCTCGTCTCCGACCAGGGTTACATAGCCTTTGTCCTTGAGCACAGACTTGAGGGCGTGGTAGATCTCTGCTCCCCAGCGCAGACCTTCTGCAAAGCTGGGAGCACCCAACGGCATGACCATGAATTCCTGCGCATCCGTGGATTGCCAGGCAGTATGGGCGCCGCCATTCAGGATGTTCATCATCGGAACAGGTAACACATGGGCATAAACCCCGCCGATATATCGATAGAGAGGCAAACCGAGCGCGGCCGCGGCTGCCTTGGCGACCGCCAGCGATACACCCAGGATTGCGTTGGCTCCAAACTTGGATTTATTGGGTGTTCCATCGAGAGCGATCATTTCCGCATCGATGGCTTTTTGATCGGTGGCATCCCATCCATAAAGATCGTCGGCAATTTCATCGTTGACAGCCGCGACAGCTTTCAGTACACCCTTCCCGTTATAGCGTTTTTTGTCTCCATCGCGCAGTTCCAGTGCTTCGTGAACTCCGGTGGATGCCCCTGAGGGTACGGCAGCCCGACCCCACGAACCGTCCTCCAGGATGACTTCAACCTCCACGGTCGGGTTGCCGCGCGAGTCGAGGATTTCCTGCCCGCTGATGATTTCAATTGTGGTATCCATAGATTATCTCCATTCAAATAATTTCAGATCGATCGTTCTTGATTTACAAGCCACAGAGTATAACTCACTTTTCTGCCTTGATCCCTGCTTTCTTCCCTGCTTCCTTCAGCAACCCAACAAAAAGAGGATGGGGGCGCATTGGTCGGGAAAGGAACTCCGGGTGAAATTGGCTGCCGACCATGTAGGGATGGTCTTTTAGTTCGGATATTTCCACCAAAAGGCCGTCCGGTGAAATGCCGGAAAAAGCCATTCCGCCCTTTTCGAATTCTTCCTTATAGGAATTGTTGAATTCCCATCGATGACGATGGCGCTCCTCCACTTGCTTTTCACCATAGGCTGCCGCGGTCTTCGTTCCAGGCTGGATTACGCATGGGTAAAGGCCAAGGCGCATGGTCCCGCCCATATCAGTAATGGCGCGTTGTTCTAGCATCAGGTCAATCACGGGGTGGGTAGTACTGCGATCAAATTCAGTCGAGTTGGCATCTTCATAACCGAGTACATCCCGTGCGAATTCCACGCACATCACTTGCATCCCCAGGCACAGTCCCAGGTAAGGGATTTTTTCCTCGCGGGCATATTTTGCGGTCTGGATTTTCCCTTCGATACCGCGTGACCCAAACCCACCCGGGACGATAATTCCATCGGCAGATTTGACGAGATCCCAGCCCTTGCCTTTCTCAAGGTCGCTGGAGAGAACCCATTGAATTTCTGCCTCCAGTCCCAATGATAGGGCGGCATGGTTGACGGCTTCCCTCACGGACATGTAAGCGTCTTTCAATTCGACGTACTTCCCCACCAGGGCAATTTTAACCAACGGTTTCGGCTTGCGGACTTCATCCACCAGGTGGCGCCAAGGTCCCCAGTCTGGTATCATGCTGGCTTTGAGTCCCAAACGATCCACAAGGTAATCCCCCACCCCGGCTTGTTCGAGAAGGAGAGGGACTTCGTACAAAACCTGGGACGTGACCATCGGGATCACTGCGCGTTTGTCCACGTCGCAAAACAGCGCAATTTTATCAGTCAGTCCGTCTTCAAGGGGGAAATCAGACCTGGCAATGATCATGTTTGGGGATATACCGATGGATCGTAATGCCGCCACCGAATGTTGGGTTGGTTTTGTCTTGAGTTCCTGGGTGGCTCCAATAAAAGGCAGCCAGGTTACGTGTACAAAAAAAGTATTCTCCCGCCCCACTTCATTGCGCAACTGACGCAAGGCCTCGAGAAATGGCTGAGATTCGATATCTCCCACCGTGCCGCCGATCTCAAGAATGACAACATCTGCCCCGGATTCTTTTGCAGCCAGCCCGATGCGGCGCTTGATTTCGTTGGTTATATGCGGGATGACCTGGATGGTCCCACCCAGGTAGTCGCCGTGGCGTTCCTTTGCAATCACCTCTGCGTAGACCTGTCCGGTGGTGAAGTTGCTGAAGCGACCCAATCGGATATCGACAAACCTTTCATAATGACCCAGATCCAAGTCAGTTTCCGCCCCATCGTCCAGAACGTAGACTTCCCCGTGCTGGTAGGGTGACATCGTTCCCGGGTCCACGTTTATGTATGGGTCAAGTTTCTGTACAGTGACCTTGAATCCACGCGATTTCAGCAATAGACCCGTGGCAGCCGCGGTCACACCTTTCCCAACTGAACTGACAACACCACCTGTAAAGAAAATATATTTTGTTGGCATAATCACCTCACAAATTACAAAGGACGTGGGGAGGGCCATTTGGTGGCTTCCTCCCCACGCGGGTTGACGGGTGCAAATAAGAAGAATAAATACTTAAGTCTCATCCAACCAATTTGACCAGGTCTTCAGCGGCCCGGCGCATCTCCAGGAAAATAATCCCAAGCTTGCCCTCCTGACGGGCAAGCGCAGTCAATACAGCTTCAGACCCAACTGAGGTTAGAACAATAAAGCCATTACTGCCCTTGATATAAACCTGGTTCAACCCTCCCCGCCCAAGTTCTTCTGCGATCCGTTCGCCCAGGCTGAGCATGGCCGCTGACATGGCTGACACGCGGTCCTCTTCAACATCAGCAGGCAATGCTGAGGCCATGATCAACCCATCAACCGAAACAATGGCTGAGGCCTCAATATCAGGTGCTGCTGCTTGCATGGAACGCAGACGGTTAACCATCAGTTCGCTGCGATTTTGATTCATACTCAAACTCCGGATTTCATTTATCAGAAGATGTCTTTATTATAAGGGATACTTGGGAATTGTGTACGTTTTTCCTATTACAGATGATCATTTATGCCTTTTGACAAGCAGCTTCCAAAATGCCCTGCGCAGGAAATTTCCTGCCAAAGCCCCCACAAAAACCGCCAACACCAATCCTCCAAAAAAAACGATGCAAGTCAAGTTGGTAAGAACATTTCCGGTAAAGGTTTGTACAAACAATTGGTCTTTTAGCAGGAGAAATGCTGTAATCCAAAGTCCCAGGCAAAACACGACAACAATAAATGTAAGCGCACTGACAACACGCCCCGCACAGGTATGCTCAAGGGCTCGGTCAGCCTGGGTGGTTGCAGTCTCCTTGCCGGCTTTCCACAACTCGCTTAGCCAGGTTTTCGTGTCAATCTTGGGTGATCTGGTAATTGGGAGCTTCCTTCGTGATGATGACGTCGTGTGGATGACTTTCGATCAGCCCGGCATTGGTTATACGCACCAAGCTTGTCTTTGTGCGCAGATCGTCCAGGTTCTTTGCGCCAGCGTAACCCATTCCTGAACGAAGACCGCCAACGAGTTGAAAAACGAAATCATGCAACTGGCCTTTAAATGGCACCCGGCCCTCGATTCCCTCCGGTACCAGTTTCACTCCTCCATTTTTCATTAATGCGGTGGAGGTATCCTGTCCGCTGGCATATCTGTCTTTGCCAAACCCCTGCATGGCACTCATGCTGCCCATGCCGCGATATTCTTTGAATCGGCGGCCTTCGAGTAAAACCACTTCGCCCGGAGACTCATCCAGCCCTGCAAATAAACTCCCGAGCATGACCGTGTCGGCACCAGCAACGATAGCCTTGATAATATCACCACTGAACTTGATTCCTCCATCTGCAATGATTGGAATGTTAGCTTCACGGGCAACCTGGGAACAAGCATAGATGGCGGATAATTGGGGCATGCCTGCACCGGCAACCACGCGGGTGGTGCAAATCGAACCAGCCCCGACTCCCACCTTCACAGCAGCAGCACCGGCCTCGATCAAAGCCTTCGTCCCTGCGGGTGTCACAACATTCCCGGCAATTACTGGTAATTTTAACCAGTGTTGATGCACGCGTCGGATGGCTTGAACCACCCCCTTGGAATGACCATGGGCGGTGTCTATCACGATCACATCCACCGAGGCATCCACTAAATTTCCAACACGCGTTTCGAGGTCAGGTCCCACTCCCACCGCAGCCCCAACCAGTAAGCGGCCGCGATCATCGTGGGCAGCACTGGGGTAATCACGTTCCTTCTGAATATCCTTGACTGTCAGCAATCCTTTCAGGTGACCGGAAGTATCCACCAGCGGAAGTTTCTCGATGCGGTGTTCCTGCAGGATCTTTTTCGCATCCTGGCGCGATATTCCCACTGGCGCTGTTACAAGTGGCTGGGGGGTCATGAATTTGCTGATTGGTTGGTCAAAATCTGATGATTCGACAAAACGGATGTCACGGTTGGTCAAGATACCCACTAATTTTTTATCGCGATCCACGATGGGAACGCCGCTGATCTTGTAAGCGGACATGATGTCTTCAGCCTGTTGGAGGGTTGCGTCAGGCGGCAGGGTAATCGGATCTGAAATCATCCCCGATTGCGAACGTTTGACCATGTCAACTTCATTGGCTTGTTGTTCCACGGAAAGGTTGCGATGGATAATTCCTATCCCTCCTTCACGCGCTAACGCAATTGCCAGGCGGGCCTCGCTGACAGTATCCATAGCTGCCGAGAGCAGCGGAATATTTATATGAATGTCGCCAGCCAAACGGGCAGTGACATCCGCTTCTGCAGGCAGGATTTCACTGTAGGAAGGAACGACCAGGACATCATCAAACGTCAATGCCTCAGAAGATTGGAATAATGCCTTATTTTTGTCCATATTTCTCCTGTTTTAACACCATTAATGTTTGAACGATTTTACATCAAAAGCAGTTGATTGGAAAATACCTTTTGTTTCCAGCATAATAATATAGAGTACGTTACTAATGCGAATATTTATCGACCAGATTTTATCCAGAACTGGTCCTGTTTCTGGAAAGTGTAAACGGAAATTTTAATATTCATATATCACCCGCCATCATAAATACATCAAATAACATATATCAGAAATTAAACACATCATTTGGTCTGTCCTTTCTGGCAAATGATTTGCTGCAATTCGTTCCAATAGTAAGAGAATTGCCAGGGGGTATTATAGCTATTGACCCAACCGTGGGGGCATTTCAACACCGCTGGGTGTTTGGTAATAATCATCCAATATTACATCCTATTGACCGACCGGTATTAGAGAATTTAGGTCACTCGCTGCAAAGTTATCAGGACAACAGAGTGATTTTCCATAAATTGGTTGACCCGCACCTCCCTTCGTGTTAGACTCAAACCTTGACTTTCTATGCGCATTTTGAGATCATCCTTAATTTTCTGGATGGTTTTATCCATCCCACTCCAGGTGCGAATTGCCCAGGTTGGCGATGCGGTTATTGAATCACCGCGTCCCGGGGACGTCCTCCAGGGAGTTGTCGCGGTTATTGGGTCCAGCGATGTTAATGGGTTTGCATCAGCAGAAATCTCGTTCTCATATATGGATGATCCGACTGGAACCTGGTTCCTGCTTGCGAATAATTTCCAGCAAGTGTCCAAAAGCACATTGGCGACCTGGGATACGACCGTCATCACAGATGGAAATTATGTTTTACGATTGCGGGTTAACCTGACCGACGGATCTTCGCAGGAGTCCCTGGTCTCGGAGTTGCACATACGAAATTACACCCCTGTCGAAACGCCGACGCCACTCCCAGTTACGCCTGAAGCAACCCCCCTCCCGACCAGCACGGCAACAATGGAGACTTTCCCCACACCGACTGCTTTGGGGCAGAACCCGGCAATTCTGGCTCCGATGGATGTTACAACCAGCATTTTTTACGGCGGGTTGGCAGCAATCTTGACATTCATCATAATCGGGATTTACCTTTGGCTTAGACGGAAATAATAATGACAGATACTTATTTGATTGTTGGTCTGGGAAACCCCGGTCGCGAATACCGCCAGACCCGCCATAACGTCGGCTTTATGCTGATGGACCGCCTGACGGCTCGGCTCAACGTTCGCTTTACCCGCATGCAATCCAAGGCACTCGTGGCCAGCGCAAATTTCGAGGAGCGCAAGATCATCTTTGCCAAACCACAAACCTTCATGAACCTTTCGGGGCAATCTGTGCAGGGACTTTTACACTTTTACAAATTACCTTTGGAAAACTTGCTGATCGCTCACGATGACCTGGATTTGCCATTGGGCACCATCCGCATCCGTCCGGATGGCAGATCGGCAGGGCAAAAAGGGATGACTTCCACTATCGACCGGCTGGGAACAGATGAATTCCCGCGCTTGCGGCTGGGGATTGGACGCCCGCCCGGGCAGATGCAAGCCCCAGATTATGTCCTGCAGGATTTCTCGGATGCCGATATGGTTGTCATCTCCGAAACTCTAAACCGGGCCGTGGAAGCCGGTCTTACCTGGGTAACCGAGGGATTGGACAAAGCGATGAACAAGTTTAATGGGACGATTTCTCCGGGGTGAAAAAGTTACCACAAAAGCGTATACATTACCGATGCTGAAGTCCCTCCGCCCAACATCATGAAATTTCTCCTCGAACAAATCCGTCGTCTTCAGGCTTACCATCTTCTTTTGGATGACCTGCAGGCAGGGAAAAAACTTCCCGGCCTGGCATTGCCGCGTGCGGCACGGTTAGCCGTCCTTGCCTGCCTGAACGCGGACCTTGGGCTTCCCATCGTTTTTGTCACCGATCGCGCCGACCATGCATTGCGGCTGCATGACGAGCTGGCATTTTGGGCACCTGAAGTATCCCGGTACATTTTCTCCGAGCCAAACCCGTTATTTTATGAAAATGCCGCCTGGGGAGGTGCCACCCGCCGGGAACGCCTGCAGACCCTGACCGCGCTTGCAGCATATCACCTGCCATTTCTGGAAAAACCTTCAGTCGCACCCATTATCATTACGACCGCACGTGCGCTGATGACTCGCACTTTACCCAGGCGTGATTTCCTTAAAGGGAGCAAATTATTAAAAGCCGGGCAAAAGATACCGCCCGGATCCCTTTTGAACATATGGGTGAATATAGGCTACCAACCTGTGGACACCGTTCTCGAACCAGGGCAGTTCTCTCACCGAGGCGGGCTGCTGGACATTTGGCCTCAATCTGAACCTCATCCGGTCAGGCTGGATTTCTTCGGGGACGATATTGACACTCTCAGGCGGTTTGACCCGGCCTCTCAGAGGACCATCGAGAAAATGGATTCCGTTCTCATTACGCCAGCCCGTGAATATATCCTGGGAGAAGATGAGATTTCTCATATACCGGAAATCTCTGAATTTCACATCCCGCTGCTCCATTCGATGTCTTCCTCCCTGCTGGATTATCTCCCGCAGAAATCCCTTGTACTGGTGGACGACTTGGGAATTTTGGAGAGCGCAGGATCTGAGATAGAAGAGCAAGCGGTAAAACTTCGCACGGAGTCGATCTCTGAGGGAACTTTAGCAGAGGATTTTCCAGTTCCATACATTACATGGTCGGAATTGGAGGATGACCTGGAAAGTTATCCCTTCATGGAACTGGGTCACTCGACTGCCGAGGAATCTACCGGTGACCTGGCTTCCCATTTCAGCCAGATGGAGCGCTTCGGGGGACGGTTGAAGCCTTTTATTGAATACCTGGGAACAATCTTCGGCAGGGAAGAGACGGTTGTCATTGTTTCCCGGCAAGCCTCCCGGTTGGAGGAGCTTTGGGTAGAACAGGGTTCTGGAGCAGTGGATCAGGTTCCGAGTAACCCTCAATTTCTCGAAGCCTCTCTGTCGGAGGGTTGGAAGCTGACTTCCGATTCTCAAATTTCAAATTACCTGATCACCGATTCTGAAATTTTCGGCTGGGAACGACCGCAACCGCGCCAACGACCCCGCCCGGGAGCCGAGACACCCGAATCCGCGTACGCAGACTTACATTCCGGCGATTGGATCGTCCACGTTGATTACGGCATCGGACGATTCATCGGGCTGGTCCAACGGACACTGGACGGTCTTGAGAGGGAATTTTTATGTATCGAGTATAAAAATGGGGACCAGGTCTACGTCCCCATCCATCAGGCTGACCGGTTGACCCGCTATATTGGACCTGATGGCTCACCTCCTGCTCCGGGCAGTTTGGGAAGCCAGGAATGGCCGGAGACAAAGCGGAAGGTGCGGGAGGCTGTGCAAGAGGTGGCTCAGGAGTTGCTCGACCTTTACGCCAGGCGCCAGGTCGCTGAAGGTTTCGCATTCAGTCCCGATAACCCATGGCAGGGCGAATTGGAATCCAGTTTTCCATACGTCGAGACAGATGATCAAGTGAAGGCGTTGATCGATATTAAACGCGATATGGAAACACCTCGCCCGATGGACCGTTTGCTGTGCGGTGACGTTGGATACGGTAAAACGGAGGTGGCACTTCGAGCAGCATTCAAGGCAGTCATGGACGGCCGGCAGGTGGCAGTCCTTGTCCCAACAACCGTGCTTGCGCAGCAGCATTATGATACTTTCCGGCAGAGGCTCTCAGCCTTTCCGGTGACAGTTGAGATGCTCTCACGCTTTCGCACCCCGCGCGAGCAAAGCCAGATATTGTACGCGTTATCCCAGGGTGCAATTGATATTGTCATCGGCACCCACCGGCTTATCTCTGCAGATGTACAGTTCAAGGATTTGGGGTTGGTGGTTATTGACGAGGAGCAGCGCTTCGGAGTCACACATAAGGAACATCTGAAGAAATTGCGTACGGAAGTGGATGTGCTGACCCTGACTGCAACTCCCATACCGCGCACACTTTACATGGCGCTCACCGGTGTGCGGGATATCTCCAATTTAAACACGCCTCCCGAGGAACGCCTGCCAATTATCACCTATGTTGGACCATACTCGCCCAAACTCGTCCGGCAAGCAGTGTTGCGCGAATTGGAACGCGGCGGGCAGGTCTTTTTCGTCCATAACCGGATCCAGACGATCGACGCGATGCGATTACACCTGGAAAAACTCGTCCCGGAAGCACGCATCGCAATCGGTCATGGTCAAATGCCGGAGATTGAACTTGCCAGCGTGATGCATCGTTTCACTGCCGGGGATGTGGACATCCTGCTCTCCACCTCGATCATTGAATCCGGGCTGGATATTCCAAATTCCAATACGCTCATCGTCGACCGCGCAGATGCGTTCGGGTTGGCTCAGTTATATCAATTGCGCGGGCGTGTAGGTCGCGGGGCAGCACGCGCCTACGCCTACTTTTTTCGGCATAATAAACTGCGACCAACACCGGAAGGCCAGGAGCGGTTGGAAGTCATTGCGGAAAATACGCAACTGGGAGCCGGGTATTCGATTGCGATGCGCGACCTGGAAATGCGCGGGGCTGGGGAACTGCTTGGCACACGTCAATCGGGGCATATTGCGGCGGTGGGGTTTCATCTATACACTCGTCTGCTGGCTACGGCTGTCAAACAGGCTCGAACGCTCGGCAGGTTTGAGAGTCTGAAAATCGATCTAAAATCCCCCACCTTGGATTCAATCCAGCCCATGGGTTTACCGGTCAACGTGGACTTGCCTTTAGTGATCGGCATCCCCGAGGCGTACGTCCCCGACACGAACCTCCGCCTGCGTCTCTACCGCCGCCTGGCCGACTTGACCGACGAAGCAGCCCTGGAAGCCCTTGCGGCTGAATTTACAGACCGCTTTGGTCCGCTGCCAGAAATGATCACCAACCTGTTCTACCAGATGCGGGTGAAGCTGCGCGCCGAAAAAGGCGGCTTGGTGTCGATCGGCATGGAAAGTGGACAGATCGTTCTGCGGTACCCGCCTTCACCGGGGGGAACGGAGCCCAAACGCCTGCCAGACCTGGGTCCGGGGATCCGTGGAGGTAAAAACGCCTATTGGTGCTTGTTTGGAAAGGATGCAGATTGGCAGGAAAGGTTGCTGGAAATTCTGGAAAGGCTACAGGATAATAAATAGCGGTTGGAGGTCTTCCAACCGCTATTTTGTAATTAATTGCCATTTGATAAATCAAGACATCTTCCGAATTCTTACTTCGATCCCCTTTTCCCCCTTTAACAGACCAACCAGTTTTGAAACATCTGTCTCTCCATAATGATAAGGGTACAAAATTTTCGGTCGAAAAGCCAAGGCTGCATCCGCGACCATTTCAGGGGTCATTGTATAGGGCAGGTTCATCGGCAGGAAAGCAACGTCAATCGCTTTTAATGCCTTCATCTCTGGAGTGTTCTCGGTGTCACCGGCAACATACAGTCGGGTGCCGCCAAATGTGAAGATGTATCCATTTCCGCTTCGCTTCGGATGGAATGGATCCCCACTAGGGCGCTTGTGGACGAGGTTGTATGCTGCCACCGCTTCAACCGGGATCCCTGCCACCATTTGCTTGTCTCCGTTGTGCATCACGATCCCACCTTTTAGCGTTTGGGCGCAGTTCTCGGTATATACAAGCACAGTTTTTTCTGTCTGGATGGACACCAAAGCCTTGGTATCCATGTGGTCGAAATGTTCGTGGGTGAAGAAGACAACATCAGCTTTCGGCAGTTTGGAATAATCCGCCACCTCTCCGAATACGTCCACAAAAATGTTTTTCCCCTGGAAGCCCATCAGGAGACTGCCATGACCGAGGAATGTGATGGAAAGCTCCCCGGCGGAGGTGGAAATAAGGTCGGTTTCAAAATTTCCATGGGTAGTCATGTTCACCTTCCTTGTTTGCGGTTCTAGGAACCATCCTCGTGTTTACCATCGCAGAATGGTTTATTGGAAGATTTTCCGCAGCGGCAAAGGGTGACCCGGTTGCGGATTTCATAAAGTGTTCCATCAGCCGCTTCAATGGGGATCCCGCCCTGCACCCAAATTGGACCATCCACCTTTTTTACCGGATCAACAACCAGACCAAGGGAGGGCGGGAATTTCGGCTCCAAGAGCTTTCCATTTTTATCATGCATTACCAGTCGCCCTGCAGGGCAATCATAAACTTCCTGGATGGCAATTTTCTTTGCCTCCGGATTATTGGAGGCCCGGGTATTATCCCAGGCGCCACGCGCCCGGTCACAAAAGCGTGCATCCGCGCACAAGGCAACCACGTCGGTCATTACCAATTCAGAACCCACTGTCTCCGGTTCGATCTGCTCGATGAAAGGTTTTCGGCTGGCGGTCTCGGTTCCATCAAAAAATATTTCGTTGTGGGTCAGATCGCAAAATGGCATGTCTTTGGATTGACCGCAGCGGCACAGGAAATATTCCTGCTTGATTGGGTACTTTTTCCCTATTCTCCAACTGGTGGATAAACCTTCTTCATCAGGCACCATGATTTGATCGAACAACGGAATCAGCCCCGAAACCGTGTAGGGTCCATCCAGGTTGACTTTTATTTTCATTTTGTCATTTTTTAGTCCCATCTTTCACTCCCAATACTGATAAAGTATGGCAATCATACACCCTCTGCCCGGTTACTTCAATCGCCGAACTTGCGATAGAACCAAGTTTTAATTAGTTGGGTCAGGATCACATATGCCACCAGCATTCCAAGCAATAATAACCAGTAGAGTGGTGGAAGTGGTACGAAACCCAGCCATGAGGCCAAGGGTGAATAAGGGAGATATGCCCCGATCGCCACGATAAGCACCGAAGTGAATGTTAGTGCCTTACTCGCCCGGCTCTGTAAGAAAGGAATCTTATTCGTGCGGATGACATGGATGATTAATGTCTGAGTAAAAAGAGATTCCACGAACCAGCCAGTGTGAAACAGGTCTGCATTCGTCCAGCTACTAAAAACATACAACATAATGAAGAAAGTGGCATAGTCAAAAATGGAGCTGATCGGGCCAATAAAGAGGATAAAGCGACGGAGTTCGCCAATGGCCCACTTTCGAGGCCGGGTCAGCCATTCGGGATCCACTTCATCGGTCGGGATGGTGGTTTGGGAGAAATCGTATAACAAGTTGTTTGTAAGCACCTGGATCGGCAGCATGGGCACAAAAGGAAGGAAAATACTGGCGCCCAACACGCTGAACATATTACCGAAATTGGAGGAGGCAGCCATCTTGATGTACTTGACTATGTTTCCAAATACGCGGCGTCCCTCCAATACGCCATCCTGCAAAACCAGCAGACTGTTTTCAAGCAAAATGATGTCTGAAGACTCCTTGGCAATATCCACTGCGGTGTCCACCGAGATCCCCACATCAGCGGCTTTGAGAGCCGGGGCATCGTTGATGCCATCTCCCATGAAGCCTACCACATGCCCCTTGCTCTGCAAGGCGTGAATAATTCGTTCCTTATGAGAAGGCGAGAGTTTGGCAAAAACAGTGTTGGATTCAGCTGCTTCAGCAAGTTTCGCTTCGTCCATATCTTCGATTTCAGGGCCAAGAAGGATGTGATCAACGGGCAGACCTACTTGCCTGCAAATTGTTCCGGTGACAATGTCATTATCCCCGGTTAAGATTTTGACAGCCACATTGTGCTCGTTGAGTTTGCTTAGTGCCTCGGAGGCAGTCGCTTTGGGCGGGTCCAGGAAAGCCATATACCCCAACAGGGTCAGGTCTGATTCATCCTGGATGGTGTAATGAGGGGTATCGTCGGTGCCGGTAAATATCCGGTAGGCAACAGCAATGACGCGGAAACCCTCGGAATTCAATTCCCTGACTCGCCGTTTGCGATGTTCATCGTGCTCTGCAGTAACTTCCAAAACCTCCCCGTTGATCTCGACGTGCGTGGAAATGTGCATAATTTCTTCGACCGCACCTTTGCAAATAAGGATGTGCTGGTCTTTATCATTTTCCACGATAACGGACATGCGTCGACGTTGGAAATCAAAAGGTAATTCATCAATCTTCTTATAGAGTTCATCGACTTGTAGTTTGTCATTCAAATCACCGTGATTGAGGATGGCTTCGTCCATCAGGTTTTTTAATCCGGTCTGGTAATAACTATTCATGTATCCATAATCCAGGACCCTCTGGCTGGGATTGCCCTTTACATCCATGTGTTTTTCCAGGACGATCCTCCCCTCTGTTATGGTGCCTGTTTTATCCGTGCAAAGCACATCCATTGCACCTAAATTTTGAATGGAATTGAGGCGCTTTACAATGACTTTCTTCTTCGACATGGAAATTGCACCCTTCGACAGGTTAACCGTCACAATCATTGGGAGCATTTCGGGAGTGAGACCCACGGCGACTGCCAGGGCGAACAGGAAAGCCTCCAGCCAATTATGCTTGCTGAGGCCATTGAGCAGAAAAACCAATGGGACCATGATGGCGATGAAACTTATCATTAGCCAGGTAAATTGGTTCACCCCTTTATCGAAGCTTGTTAGTACGCGTTGACCGACGATACTGCTGGCCAGGGAACCAAAATATGTCCCACTGCCAGTCTGCACCACCACTGCCGTGCCCGTGCCACTTTCAATATTGGAGCCCAGGAAACAAATATTGGTCATTTCCAAGGGGTTCTCCACAGAAGCATCCACCAAGGCTTGGGTTTTTTCCACCGGCAGCGATTCGCCGGTAAGAGCCGCCTGGTTTAAGAACAAGTCCTTCGTGGTGACCAATCTAACATCAGCCGGGATCATATCACCGGCAGAAAGGGCCACAATATCCCCCGGCACCAAATCTTTCAGTGGGATCTCCTTTCGTTGACCGTCCCTAACAACCGTGGTTGTGGTACGGACCATGGCTTTTAGCTGTTCTGCAGCATTGTCGGCGCGACTTTCCTGGACGTAACGGAGGATAATTCCCAGTATTACCATGGTCAGGATGACGATGGTTGCGCGCATGTCGCCCGTCAAAAAGGAAATGACCCCCAAAAGAATGAGAAGAATCACAAGCGGATTCTTAATGTTGTCCCATAGACGCATGAGCCAGGTGCGCCGTTTTTCCCTGGCGACTTCGTTCGGTCCGTACTGCTCGAGGCGTGCTTCGATTGTGGGTTGGGATAATCCGTTGGCTGTTGTATCAAATTGTGCCAGGACGGAATCAATATCTGTCCGGGCGCTTTCAACCAATTTTTTGGATATCTGCACCCCGGTCGTGTGTCCCTGGCCAAGAGGTCGGGTGGGAATTTTGACAGCGGGCAAAAAGCTCATGGTTCATCTCCTGAAAAAATAATCCGCCCCCGCGTTTGTGGAGACACGGGGGCAGGCTTGATTCACCGTAGAATCATGGTCGCGCAGGCCATCACTCAGGCATCTTCCACCCGGCAGGGAGATATTTGGAATGGTTTCTATGATCAACATCTAACGAAAGGTTTGCGTCCATATGGGGTTCGATCGACAACGCGGGCAGTATATGCCCGTAAGAAGGAGGTGTCAAGAGGCGAATACGCAGGTAATTCTAGTAATCGCTTTCCGGGGGCATTTTGCCCTATAATGGTGAAGTAAGTAATCAAGAAGAAGCTTTCGCTCGCTTGCGAAAGTCAGGAGGAAGAGATAACGGATGCTGTCCAAATTGAAGGATATCCTGATCGGTCCAGCGCTCCCAACCAGGATCCTCGGGCATAAACAGCTGAATAAGATCCAGGCGTTGGCAGCATTCTCACCAGATGCCCTGGCTTCCATTGCCTACGCCAACCAGGAAATCTACCTGGGATTGATCGTCGCCGGAAGTATGGGGTTGTCTTATGCCTGGCCCATTGGGCTGGGAATAACCGGCCTGCTATTCATTGTTGCCCTGTCGTATTTCCAAACCATCCATGGATATCCATCCGGTGGCGGGTCATATATCGTTGCACGGACAAACCTGGGTACCCTGCCCGGGTTGCTGGCGGCGGCCGCGTTACTGGTGGACTATCTTCTGAACGCAGCAGTCAGCCTAACAGCTGGCGTGGCGGCACTGGCATCGGCCTTCCCCAATCTGTGGCCACACCGGGTTGCCATTGCCCTTTTCCTGCTGCTGGTTATTACACTGGTCAACCTGCGCGGATTGCAGGAGGCTGGCACTTTCATGGCAATTCCGGTGTATTTTTTCCTGGGGTCGTACCTACTAATGCTTTTGTATGGAATTATCCGGCTTGCCATCGACGGACCAACCCCATTGTCAGTAGTGGCGCCCCCCGCACTCCAGCCATTGACGCTATTCCTTATCCTGCATACTTTTTCAACCGGCAGCACCGCGTTGACCGGTGTGGAAGCCATCAGTAACGGTATCCCTGCTTTTCAGCAGCCTAAAGCTAAAAATGCCGGTCGCACGCTCATGATCATGGCAGTTTTAATGGGTCTGCTTTTCGCCGGAAGCATCGGCCTTACGCAATTCCTTGGAGTAATCGCCGGCCCCCAGGAGACGATCCTATCTGCACTCGCACGCAGGCTGTTTAATACCGGGGTCCTTTATTATGTCATTCAGTTCGCCACGCTGGGCATCCTGACCGTGGCAGCTAACACCAGTTTTGCCGGGTTCCCGCGGCTTGCTGCAATCCTGGCACAAGACGGCTTCCTGCCGCGGCAGTTTGGCAGCCTCGGTGACAGGCTGGCATTTACCAACGGCATCCTCATTTTGGGATTCTTTACGGCCGTGTTGATCTTTTCATTTGGCGGCGACACGCATGCTCTGATCCCATTATTTGCAATCGGGGCATTCCTGGCGTTTACCCTTTCTCAAGCCGGGATGGTCATCCATTGGTGGAAGATACGCGGCAGGCAATGGGGGTTGAAATCTTTCATTAATGGTTTTGGGGCCCTGGCAACATTGACAACCTTGGTGGTGGTCATATATAGCAAATTCAGAGAAGGCGCATGGATCACGATATTACTCATCCCGCTGATCGTGATCACCTTTCGTCAAATATCTGTCCATTATCAAAGGGTGGGAAAAGAGCTATCTTTGAGAGGATTGCCTCCTTCCTTGAAACCGGTCGAGACCACACGCGTGGTCATCCCAATTTCCGGGATCCACCGCGGGATGGTCGATGCTGTGAACTTTGCCCGATCGATTTCAAAGAATGTAACGGCGGTTTATGTGGAACTGGAACCCGGAGCAGGCGAGAAAACAAGGCTGGAATGGGAAGCCTGGTGGCCGGATGTACCCTTCGTGGTCGTGCCTTCCCCGTACCGGTCGATAATCGACCCTTTGCTGCAATTCCTGGAAGATACCGACACGCAACATAACGACGGTCAACTGGCTGCGGTGGTCCTGCCAGAATTTATCCCGGGAAAATGGTGGGAGAGCCTATTACATAACCAGACAGCATGGCTAATAAAAGCAGCGCTTCTATATCATCGTCGTACACTTGGAATGGAGCGCGTTATCATTGACGTTCCCTTTCATTTGAAAGAATAATGAAAGGGGAAAATGGTTTGCAAGCAGTAGTTTAGTTGAGGAAATTCCTGGATAGTTGCGCCCGTACCACCTTTGCATACAACCATCCCGTTCCCATGCGCGAAGTTGTATACCTATATCCCTGAATTGCGTATGTATCTTCGAGCGGAATAGCTCTATAATTATGGGACGCCGGGATATGTAATGTGAACGTGTGCGGGACAACTGCGTTTTTTCCCGGGGTAACTGCACCCGCAATAATGGATAAGATGAAGGAGTGTTCAGTCAAATGAAACGCACCCATTCCCGATCGGGGGTCTCCCTGTTCCTGGTGATCCTTTTAGCCGCGTGCACCCTGCAGCAGGCAAACCCGATATCAGATTCTGACCTTGTGGCAACCAAGGTGGCGGCAACTTTGGCCGGACTGACCCAGTCCGCACTGCTAACTCCGGTAACTGTTCCGGCATTTCCGACCCCTTTAAAGCCAACCGTGACACAAGCTGCGACCCTGGCGCCCAGTGCAACAATCGGATTTACTCTCACTGCGACGGCGGCGCTGCATCCCACTCCGACGGTGGTGGGAGCGACACCTTCCCCCACCCCGGGGCTGGGTACCATTGCGGGGAGCATTATTGGGTATCCGTACGGTTCCGTTCCAGCCCTGGCGATCGTGGCATTCGGCCAGGAACCTCCTTACAAATACTGGTACTGGATCACGGGGACCGGAAATACTTACTTTTCAATGGATGGGTATATTACGACAGGACATTACCAGATGGTGGCTTATGACTCCTCGGGTCACACCGGCGGCTGCCCGACGATCGTGCAAGTGGTAACCAACCAGACTGTGACCTGCGACATATCCAACTGGGGCGGAGGGTACCCGGCGAAACCTGCTGGAGTTCCAAACCCGTAACAAATCCCAGGTTATTGTCCGGGCAGCGGCTGCGAGAGATCGTTCCCAGGCAAATCACCAACCTATAAAGGAATATTAATTTCCTCAGATTTGGATTGCGGAGAATCAATGAAAAAGAGAATGATCGTGGTTATCATCGCACTCTCTTTATCCACAATTTTTTGCACCACTCAACCAGTCGAACAAGCAACCCAGACCCCCGATGTAAATGCGATGGTCAATGCCACGCTGACAGCGATGGCGAACGTTGCCAGCCCCACTACAATTCCGACGAGGGCACCCAGCCCAACGGTCGCGACTGTTCCTGCAACCGGGGGGATCTCCGGGCATCTTTCGTATCCAGGCAGTTTTATTCCCCCGCTGCGGGTGGTTGCGTTTGATGCGGTGAACCTTGCGACCTACTTCTACATTGACACCCTCCAGAACCAGTCTGATTACACAATATCGGGCCTGCCAGCCGGCGTATATCATGTCGTATCCTATCGAATAGATGACCCGACCCTGGCAGGCGGTTATACCCAAATGGTGCCGTGCGGCCTGGCAGTTGGCTGCAACGATCATGGTTTCATCGACGTGAGGGTAACTGGCGGGTCGACCACAACCGGGATCGACCCGGGCGACTGGTATGCTCCTGCAGGTACGTTCCCAGCCATGCCAACCCCGTAGGCGATCACCAATCTTTCAGTAAAAATATTCGATGAGTTGGCACGTGAAGGGTTTTAACTTCGGCTACTCATCCCAGCCCTACCCCGTCCCTCCCTCCGCTGCGCTACGGGATGCTTTGCGATCCCCAAATATAAAGTATTTGGGGAGGGTGCCCCATTTGCTTCATGCGCGCGCGAAAACGACTAGAAACGAGTGAGTGATTTTGGGGCGTTTATTTTTGATCATGCCCATGTGAAACCTTTTATATCTTAAGCCATCCATCGACGACTACCCTTCGGGTACGATGTCATGTGATCGGTGCGCCCTGTGTCGGCCTC
>Ga0209638_1000791_pt1 | contig 20747 bp, 21 predicted proteins | sample BarGraNGADG00211_FD_184490 | JGI IMG/M metagenome (GOLD analysis project Ga0209638, IMG submission 184490) | Arctic peat soil microbial communities from Barrow, Alaska - Barrow Graham LP Ref core NGADG0002-211 (SPAdes) (version 2) | ecosystem: Environmental > Terrestrial > Soil > Wetlands > Peat...
GGCACGAGAGCCGCCGCAGCCTACGACGAAACTCGCCACGACGGCGAGCAGAAACAGTGCGGGCCGGAAACTCATCCCGCAAGCATCGGAGCCAGGCCATGAACGGCTCCTGACGCCCCGCGTCGGATGACCGCTCGGCGGGACATCATTGGCGCGTGAGACGCGCCGCGGCGATCGGGATCGGATTGGTCGGATCTGCACGTGCGGCCTACGGGTCATACGGTCTCATATCCGGACTCGCCGGATCGAATGGCAGCACGGATGCAAGCTCGGGCTTCGCAGCGCTCGTCGGTGGCATCGTCCTATTCTGCGGCCTGGCGCTGTTGGCGGCGTCGATCATCGCGGCACGACGCTGAGCCGCCGGGTAGTCAAGCCCGTTCAGCGTTGCCTCTTGGCGCTCGACGTGGCACATTCGGGGTGTGCTCCGCATCGCCCTCCTCGCCGCGGTCCTCGCCCTCACCCTGACGCCATCCGCGGGCGCCTGGACGCCCCTCGCGTCAGGCGTCCAGAACACGGTCGTAGCGTCGCTGATCGTCACCCAGGCGGGAACCGAGCTCGCAGCCTTCGACTCGCCTACGGCCGGCACGATCTCCGTCTCGCGCAGCCGGGGCGCACCGGCAGTGGTCGTCTCCGGCGACCCGGTCGCCGGCCGAGCGCAGCTCGTGCAGCAGCCGAGCGGCGCGATCCAGCTCTACTTCCCGAACGCCCAGGGCATCGGCCGGTTGACCTCGACCGACGACGGCGTCTCGTGGACGGGCCCGATCCAGACGCAGTCCCACACCACCGGCCCGGTCGAGAGCGCGAGCGTGCTGGCCGACGGCACGCCGCTCTTCACTCAGGACGGGACCGGCTTCGTGAACGTCTTTCGCGGTCTCAACGGCGAGACGGTGAAGAACGTCTACACGCGCTGCTGCGGCTACAACGAGTCCCTTGCGGTGGACACGACAGGTCTCGTGCAGGTGGCGTTCTACTCCAACGCGGATCCTGACGGCGCGACGGCATATGAGCCGCTCGGGCCGGATCTGAGCCCGACGGCGACAACCCCGCTGAAGCCCGTCGACCGGCACGAGGCTCCGCTTGTCGCCGACCTCTCGGGCAACACCTTCCTCGCCTGGGCGCCGGGGTATCCCACAGCCACGACGGTCTCCGTCGTGCCGTTCCGCAGCGGATCTCCCGCGGGTGACGGCGTCACGTTCCGCGGCCCCTTCGACGGCGGCGAGCCGCATATGGCGCTGAGCGTCGACGCCAACGACCGGCTCTGGGCGGTCTGGACGCAGACCGGAGCCCTCCATGCGGCGCGCTCCCGCAGCCACGGGATGCATTTCGGCGCCACGGTCTCCGTCGCGCTTCCCGGCACCGTCTACGAGATCTCCACCCTCGGGCTCGCAGGGAGTCCGGGCACGGTCGACGTCGTCCTCAACACGGGCGCGAGCCTCGTCGAGCAGGCGATCCAGCCCGGGCTCTCGGTCCGCGTCTTCAAGAAGACAAAGAAGGTCGGTAAGAAGAAGGTCGTCACCTGGTGGGCCCAGGCACTCGACGACGGCTTCGGCGTTCCAGGCGCGAAGTTCTCCGCTCCGGGCGCTCACGCGACCGGCGATGCCTCGGGAACGGCGAAGCTGACAACCGCCGGCTTCAAGCGAGGCTCAGCGAAGGCTGCGGCGCCCGGGTACGTGGGCGCCACTTTCAGAGTTCCTTAGCTCGCTACGATGGCCACATGGCCGTGACTGTCACGAAGAAGCTCGATGCGCACGTGGTGCGCGCGGACTTCCCGATCTTCGAGCAGGAGATCCACGGCAAGCCACTCGCGTTCCTCGATTCGGCCGCAAGCGCGCAGAAGCCGCACCAGATGATGGAGGCGATGACGGCCTTCTACTCCACGTCGTACGCGAACGTGCATCGCGGTGTCTACGTGCTCGCCGAGCGGGCAACCGCCGCGCTCGAGGGCGCCCGCGAGAAGGTGCGGGCCGTGCTGAACGCACCCGACGTGCGCGAGATCATCTTCGTGCGCAACGCGACCGAGGCGATCAACCTCGTCGCCTACTCGTGGGGGATGAACAACCTCGGCCCCGGCGACCTCGTCGTCGTCACCGAGCTGGAGCATCACTCGAACTTCGTCCCCTGGCAGTACGTCGCCGGTAAGACCGGCGCGCAGCTTGCGATGATCCCACTCGACGAGCAGGGCGAGCTCGACCTGTCGTCGCTCGATGCGATCGCGGCGAAGGGGAACGTGAAGGTCGTCGCCATCGGTCACGTCTCGAACTCGCTCGGCACGATCAACCCCGTCGAGAAGATCGCCGCGTGGGCCCATGCGCAGGGCGGCATCCTCATGCTCGACGCCGCGCAGTCCGCCCCGCATCTCGCGGTCGACGTGCAGGCCCTCGGCGCCGACTTCGTCGCGATCTCGGGACACAAGATGTGCGGCCCCAGCGGCGTCGGCACGCTGTGGGGACGCGCGGAGCTGCTTCTCGCGATGGAGCCGTTCCTCATGGGCGGCCACATGATCAGCTCGGTGCGATTCGACAAGACGACCTGGGGCGAGCTGCCGCACAAGTTCGAGGCAGGCACGGCGCCGATGGCCGAGGCGGTCGGCTTCGGGGCGGCGATCGACTACCTGACGACCGTCGGCTTCGACGCGATCACCGCGCACGAGCACGAGCTCACGGAGTACGCGCTCGGCCGGATGAGCGAGATCCCGGGAATCACGCTGTACGGCCCTCCCGCCGAACGTCGCTCCGGAATCGTGTCGTTCAACATCGACGGCGTTCATCCACACGACGTCGCGCAGATCCTCGACATGAACGGCGTCGCGATCCGCGCCGGCCATCACTGCTGCCAGCCCTTGATGCAGAAGCTCGGCGTCGCGGCGACGAACCGCGCGAGCTTCTACCTCTACACGGTGCAGGAAGAGATCGATCAGCTCGTCGACGGGCTCGCCACCGTCCGTAAGGTATTTGCATGAGCGAGTTCGACCAGATGTATCGCGAGGTAATCCTCGACCATTACAAGAACCCGCGCGGGCACGGGGTGCTCGATCCCGCCGATGCACACGCGGACGGTCAGAACCCGCTCTGCGGGGACGAGGTCTCGATCTACGTCGCCTTCGCCGAAGACGGCGAGACGATCGAAGAGGTGAAGTTCTCCGGTCGCGGCTGCGCGATCTCACAGGCGTCGACGTCGATGCTGATGGAGATGGTCGCCGGCAGGACGGCGACCGAGGTCGCGACGCTGGACAAGCAAGAGCTCCTCGACGAGATCGCCATCCAGCTCTCACCGGTGCGCCTCAAGTGCGCCTTGCTCGGGCTGACGACGTTGAAGGTCGCGCTGCACAAGGCGAAGGGAACGCCGCTTCCCGACGGGCTCGCGGGGTTCGACGAGCTCGAGCTCACCTAAGTGGCGCTGCTCGACGTCGCGCCGGCGGACGAGTTTCCGCCGGGCTCGGTGAAGCTCGTCGTCGCAGGGCCGGGCCGCTACGTCGGCGTCTACAACTGCGCCGGCTCCCTGTACGCGATCGAGGACCGCTGCTCGCACGACGACGGCCCATTGTGCGAGGGCGACTGGGATCAGGAGACGTGCCGTGTCGTGTGCCCGCGTCACGGCGCGACGTTCGACCTCGCGACCGGCGCGGCGCTGACTCTGCCCGCGTACCAGCCGGTCGAGGTGTATCCGGTGCAGATCGTGGACGGCGTCATCCGTGTCGACGTCGGCTGACGACCTCGTTCGCTGCTGGGGCGCGAGCGATCCGCTCTACGTCGCCTACCACGACGAGGAATGGGGCCGGCCGGTCACGACCGAGCAGGGAATCTACGAGCGGCTCTGCCTCGAGGGCTTCCAGTCGGGGCTCTCGTGGCTGACGATCCTGCGCAAGCGCGAGAACTTCCGCAGCGCGTTCGCCGGCTTCGAGCCGGACGCGGTCGCACGCTTCGGCGAACGAGATGTCACGCGCCTGCTCGGCGACGCGGGCATCGTGCGGCACCGCGGCAAGATCGAAGCCGCGATCGCAAACGCCCGCGGCGTGCTCGAGCTGCGAGCGGCCGGCACGCCGTTGCACGAGCTCGTCTGGTCACACGCGCCCGAGCGCTACGAGGCTCCGCGCAGCACGGCCGACTGGCAAGCGCAGACGGACGAGTCGAAGGCGCTGTCGAAGCGCCTGAAGGCCGCAGGCTTCCGCTTCGTCGGCCCGACGACACTCTGGGCGGGGATGCAGGCGTGCGGCATCGTCAACGACCACCTGACGACCTGCCACGTGCGCGCCGACGTGCAGCGCGAGCTCGACGCCGCTACCCGACCGGCCTGAGCGACGCTGCGAGGTCGAGCAGCGTCTCGACGTCGAGCTCCTGCGACTGGAGCTGGATCGCCGTCCCCTCGCGCTCGAGCGTCACCGCCGAGCCGTTCCCCTGCTGCTTGTCGCCACGGATGACCGTGTAGTCCACTCCGTCGCGCTGCAGCTCCTCGAACGGCGGCCCGTCCGGATAGATGCCGGCCCAGCCGAAGCCTCCCTCGCCGGCCTTCTGCTGGCTGACGATGAACGTCTCGCGGCCGTTTGCGCGGTGGTGGAAGAGCGCGACGTTCGCCTGCATGGGCGGTCGCTCCCGCGCCGGCGTGAAGTGGACATGCGTGCGCCACGGCCCCTCCGGCAGCTCCGGGATCTCGAAAATGCGGAACCCGGCGAGCTCCGCCGCCTCCTCGAGCGTGTACTCGCGGTGTACGAAAGCCTCCGGTGAACGGACTTCCTCGCCGGCCGGCGGCACGAACACGAACGTCCCTTCGGGGAAGACCTCGTCGAAGACGAGCTCCTCGAACTCGGACACCGACAGCTCTCCGCCGTCGAGATACCCCGCGAGGCGGCGCACGACACCGCGCTCTCGATCGACGACGAGCTCGAGCTCGTCGGCCCCGGAGAGCACGCGGAGCTGCGTGTGGCGGTGAAACTCGTCGAGATCGTCGCGCGGCCGCGCGTGCACGAGCAGCCGGTCGGCCTCGACGTCCACGCGCTCGATCTCCAGCACGCCCGCGAGCGCGCTCGGATCGAGCAACGGACGGAACGCCTCGCCGCCGCCGGCGCCTATGCGCGACGCCTCGTCCTCGCTCAGGCCGGCGTTCGAGGTCGCGCCCCAGTCGACCGAGTACGTCCACCAGAGCTCGCCGTCGAGCACCGTCGTGCGCGAGGCTTGTTGCGCCGACTCCGTCTCCTCGCGCAGCCGGCCGGGAGGCTCGTACCAGAAGCGAATCAGCTCCTCGTGGAGATCCGGCGGCTCCTCGGTCGAGCCTCCCGACGTCGCGAACGTCATCAGCGTCGCACCGCTGCCACCGCGACGGCGACTGAGGCGCGCGTTGTCGCGCTTCATCGCCTCCTGCATCAACCGCGAGCTGTAGCGATGGACGAGCACGCCGTGCGCGGTGCGGAAACTGCCCCGAGCGCCGTACAGCAGCTCCAGCAGGTCGCCGAGCTCGCTCACGCCTCGAGCAGCCTCTTCAGCCGCTCGAAGTCCTTCTTGAACTGCTTCTCGGCGCGACGCGCCATGATCCCGGCGGCGAAGCCGGGCAGGAGACCCGCGTCCCCGACGGCCGTGACGGTGAGCAGCGTTCCACCTTGGTGCGACTCGAGCTCGTGCCGCACGATGAAGGGCACCGGGCTGTCCAGCGCACGCAGCGAGAACACGCGCGGCGCGTCGTACTCCGTGATCTCGAGCGTCATGTTCAGCTCCCGCCCGAGCATGTGGCGCGACTCGCGGATGCGCGCACCGATCCTCGGCGCCCCGGCGTCCTCGATCTGGGCGGTGTGGACGCCCGACTGCCACGCCGGCAGGTTCGAGACGTTGGTGAGGTAGGCGAAGACGTCTTCCGGCGTCCGCGCGACCTCGATGGTCAGCTCCGCCCGCACCTGCGGCAGCATATGCTTCTGCCGCTTTGCTGGACGACCGCGTACGAGCCGTGCTTGCCCGACTCGAGGCCGAGGACGCGGAGGAGCGCGCACAGGGGTTGCCGCCGGCGGTGCGGGCCCGTTCGGTCATGCCGACGACGGGCCGATTCCTCTTCTCGCTCGTCGCCCCGCAGGCCGACTGCGAGGTGCTCGAGGTCGGTGGCTCGCGCGGCTATTCGACGATCTGGCTCGCGGCCGGCGTCCGCTACTTCGGCGGCCACGTGCTCTCGCTCGAGCACGATCCGCTGAAGATCGAGGCGTGGCGACAGAACATCGCCGAAGCCGACCTCGAAGAGTGGGCCGACGTGCTCGAGGGCGACGCACACACGACGCTCCCCGGAATCGACGACGTGTTCGACCTGGTGTTCCTCGACGCCGAGAAGGACGACTACGAGCAGCTGTTCCAGCTGGCGCGCGCCAAGGTCGAGCCGGCGGCGGTGTTCGTCGCCGACAACGTCCTGTCCCACGAGGAGCTCCGGCCGTACTCGGCGGCGCGGCAGGCCGACCCGACGCTCGAGAGCGTCACCGTGCCGCTCGACCGAGGGCTCGAGGTGACCGTCGTCCTGCGCTGAGCGAATTCTGAGCTTGCGCCGACCTCCGGACCCGCTAATCTGCCCGTTACCGCGGAAAGGAGGTGGTCCGGTAGTGAATTCAGACTCAAGTACGGGCAGTGGAGGTACCAGCGGGTAGAGGTGCAGTCCCCGGGACCTACGGGGAATCGCCTAGCCAGCGTAGGGGACGACGCGACTCGCGCCGCCCGGCATTCGCCGGAGCAGGACGCGCCTCTGCCGAATCCAGCCTGGTATCCGGAGAGAGGGCCGCTCGCGCGGCCCTCTCTTTTTGCTCTTTTCCCGCAGCGTTCAGGCAGCGAGCGGAACGGCCGCGGATGCGAGCGTCTCGAGGACGAGCCGCAGCCGCTCGAAGAGCTCCGCGTCGAGCAGGCGGCCGTCGTGGTCGAGCTTCTCGTGCACCCGGGCGACCGGGAGCTCGTCGCCGACCACACGGGCGCCGGCGAGGCCGAGGATCCGGCGCAGATCCTGCTGGGCCCACATCGCGCCGAACTGGCCGGTACTCGCGCCGATCACCGACACGGTCTGGTTCGTGAGCGCGGCCTCGCGCAACGGACGCGAGGCCCAGTCGATCGCGTTCTTCAGCCCGCCCGGCACGGAGCCGTTGTACTCCGGCGTAGCGAAGAGGATCGCGTCCGCCGCACTCCATGCCTCACGGAGGCGACGGACGGACTCGACCGGCTCGCTGGTGTCGAGGTCCTGGTCGTACAGCGGCAGGTCGCCGAGCCCCTCCCAGAGCTCGACCTCGACGCCCTCGGGCGCGGCCTCGATCGCGGCACGCAGCAGCTGTGTGTTGTGCGAGTCGCGCCGGAGGCTGCCGGAGACGGCCAGGATCCTCATCGTTACTCGGCCGCCTTGAGGAACGCGAGCTCGACGATCAACTTCACGTCGTTGCCGACGTAGTCGCCGCCGCTCTGGTTCGGCGCGTTCCAGCTGACGCCGTACTGCGTGCGGTCGATCGCGGTCTCGAGTGAGAGGCCGAGGCGCTCGCGGCCCATCGGATCGGTCGCCGGAGCGGCCGCGATCGTGCCGGTGAGCTCGATCGGCTGAGTGACGCCCTTGATCGTGAGCTCACCCGAGCCCTCGACGGTGTTGTCCTCGTTGCGACGGAGCTCGGTGGCCGTGAACGAGATCTCGGGATAGCGCTCGGCGTCGAAGAAGTCCGGGGACTGGAGGTGGCCGTTGAAAGCCTCGTCCTTCACGTCGACGCTCGCAACCTTGGCCGAGCCCTCGAGGGACGGCGTGTCGCCGCCTGTGAGCGTGGCCTGGAAGTCGGTGAAACTGCCGCGGAACGTGTTCACGCCGGCGTAGCCGACCTCGAACGAGACGTTCGAATGAACCGGGTCGGCGGCCCAGGTTCCGGCGGGTGCGAATTGCTTCGTGCTCTCGAGAATTGACATGCTGGTATTTCCTTCCTGTGGGAACTCCGCTATACTTGCGATGTCAACTATCTTAGCGAGAGAAACTTGTCTAGTCAAGTATTGAGTGCTCAAACAGCTGTACAGCCGAACCTCGAGGCCTGGGTCGCTTTCTTGCGGGCGCATGCGTCGCTGACGCGGCAGCTCTCGGGCCGCCTCGAGACTGCACACGGCCTGACGCTCAACGACTACGACGTGCTCGTTCAGCTTGCGTACGCGCCCGACCGGCAGCTCCGGCGCGTCGACCTCTCCCGGAGCGTTCTGCTCTCACCTTCCGGGATCACCCGTCTCCTCGACGGCCTCGAGCGCGAGGGCTGGGTCGGGAAGGGGCAGTGCGCGAGCGACGCCCGCGTCACCTACGCCGTGCTGACCGACTCCGGCCTGGCGAAGTTCAAGGCCGTCCGCAAGACCCACGTCGTCGACATCGAGGCGGTGTTCGGTTCGCGCTTCAGCCCGGAGGAGCTTGCGACGGTCTCGTCGCTCCTCGGCCGGCTGCTCGACTCCGAGGAGCCCGCCGCCTGCCTCGAGGAGCCCGCATGACCCACGCGTTCTCCTCCCTGGACGAGCTGGGCGACGGGCCCGGCTTCCGCAAGATCCGCCAGCAGCTCGGCGTCACGGCCTTCGGCGTGAATGCGCTCGTCCTGCCGGCCGGCCACGAGGGGTTCGCGCACTACCACGACACCCAGGACGAGCTCTATTTCGTCCACCGCGGCCGCGTGCAGATCGAGGTCGAGGGCGAGAGCCGCGAGCTCGGCGAGGGTGGCCTCTTCCATGCCGAGGCGGCAACGCGGCGGAGCATCTCGAACCCGTTCGAGGAGGAGGCGATCGTCTTCGTCGTCGGCGGCAAGGACGGTTACGTCGAGCGAGACGGCCACCTCGTCGATCCGGCCGACCTCGAGCGGCGCAAGTCCTTCACCTGACCGGCCTCGGAACAATCTTCCTGCGGTAGTGCGTGGGACGATCTGCGGCCATCTGCGGAGTCCTCACAGTCCCCCGACGAGGAGGTACCGTCACGCTCGGTTGACTGCGACGTGGGACATCCCGGCTGGTAGCGGAGATCGTTGGCCCGAGGACTACGACCGCGGCCGGCCCGGCTGGCCGATTGGCGCTGTGCGCGTGGCGGGCCTGCCTTCAACAGCGAGCGTGCTTGATCTTGGTGCCGGCACCGGGAAGCTGACACGCCTCCTCGTGTCGGAATTCGACCGGGTCGTGGCCGTCGAGCCGGCCGAGGAGATGCGCAGGCTTCTCGTTGCTCACTGCCCGGATGCCGTAGCGCTTTCTGGGACCGGACAGCAGATCCCCGTGGCCGACGCATCGGTCGATGCCGTCTACGCCGCACAGGCTTTTCACTGGTTCGACGATGCGGCCGCCCTCGCCGAGATCGCCCGCGTACTGCGTCCCGGCGGCGCACTCGTTCTGATGTGGAACCGTCCGGCAGGACCATGGGAACCGAGTACCAACGCAGCAGAGAAAGTGCTGAACGAGCGGATGCCGGAGGATCTCGATCACATTCCGCTCGACCTCGGCGGCCCTCACGCGTCGAGCGGCTGGCGGCCTGCGGTCGCTGAGTCTCCGTTCGAGCCGTTCACGGCGACGGTACTTCCCAATCCGCAGACGCTCGACCCCGACGGCCTCGTCGCCTTCTACGCCTCAATGGGCTGGCTCGCAGACCTCCCCGATGAGGAACGGCTGCCGCTGCTGAGGGGAATCCGCTCGCGGCTCACCGCGCCCGAGTACCAACGGCTGTGGGAGTCGCACGTCCACTGGACCGGGCTCAGCGGCAAGGTCGACTAAGGACACGCTCGCCTGGGCCAGTGTGCGGAATGTCACCCCCGACATCAGCGCCGCAGACCCTACTCGTAGGGACCCCGCATCTCTCTTGCAGAGGCACGACGCTTGCGATCTCCCGCGATCAACTCACCCAAGAGCCACACCACCCAAACGGCCGACGCGGAGCGTTGGCTGGGCCAGACTTCGGGAATGTCGCTTGAGCCTTGCGAGGCTAGAAGCGCACGACGGTGCGGATGCCCTGCGGGGCGTGCAGCTCCTCGAGCGCGTCCATCGCCTCGTCCAGCGAGATCGTGCGCGTCACGAAGCGCGCGAGGTCGAGCTTGCCGTCGAGTGCTGCCTGCGCGAGAAACGGGAAGTCCTGCTGCGGGATCGTGTCGCCGCCGTGCGTCACGGCGATCGACACCTTCGGGGCGAAGAGGTCGCGACTGATGTCGATGTCGAGCGTCCGGTCCGCCGACGGAACTCCCACGAGCGTCGCCGTGCCCGCATAGCCGCACATGCGCACGGCGTCGACGAGGCCTTCAGGGCTGCCGATCGCGGAGAACGCGTAGTCGACGCCCCCTGTGAGCTCGCGCACCTGCGCGACCGCGTCGCCGCTGCGACCGTCGACGACGTCGGTGGCGCCGAGTGTCAGTGCAAGCTCGAGCTTCTCGTCGACAACGTCGACGGCGACGATGCGCGCCGCGCCGGCGAGTCGCGCGCCCTGTACCACCGCGAGGCCGACGCCGCCGCAGCCGATGACGGCGACCGACGCGCCGGCGCGAACGGGTGTCGCCCACAACGCAGCCCCCGCACCGGTCGAGAAGCCGCACGCGAGCAGGCACGCCTGTTCGATGGGCAGCTCATCCGGCACCGCGACGGCGCACGCTTCGTGGACGATCACGCGGTCGGCGAACGTGCCGCAGCGCAGCATCTGCGTCAGCAGCGCGCCGTCGGAGGCGCGATGCATGCGCGGGCGCGCCCGTAGGTTGTTCGAGCAGCGCCGCTCGTCACCGCGTAGACAGGCCGGGCAGCTGTCGCCACAGGGCGCGCGCCACGCGATCACGACGCGGTCGCCGGGCGCGACGATCGTGACGTCGGGGCCGACCTCCTCGACGACGCCGGCGCCCTCGTGGCCGAGCAGGATCGGGAACGCCATGCTCCAGCCGCCGTCCTCGACGGCCGACAGGTCGGAGTGGCAGACGCCGCAGGCCTCGATCCGTACCTGCACCTCATTCGGACCGGGCGGATCGAGGGTGATCTCCTCGACAGCCGGCCGTACGCCGGGCGCTGCGTAGACGAGCCCGCGCGTCATGAGGCGGCGCGCCGGAGTTGCTCGTCAAGCGGAACGAGCGGGACGTTGAACGTGTCGACCGCATCGGTCGTCGTGACGACGTTGTCGCCGAGCGCCAGCATCTTCAGCTGGTCGCGTGTCACCGGCGCGCCCGGCAGCCGCTCGGTGAGCGCCGCCTGCAGGTGCATCACGCCGAACGGGACGTGCAGCGACGGCCGCCGCACACCGAGGACGCGCTTCAGGCGGTCCCAGAACTCGTTCCACGTGACAGCCTCCGGCCCGCCGATCTCGAAGCTGCGCCCTGCGGCGTCGGGCAGGTCGATCGCTCTCGCGTGGTATTCGGCCAGGTCCTCGACCCAGATCGGCTGCATGCGCTGGGTGCCCGGCCCGACGATCGGCGTCACCGGCGCGAAGCGCGCGAGCCGGACGAAGGTCGGCAGCGCGCCGCCGTCCGTGCCGAAGACGAAGCTCGGCCGGAAGATCACGTGCTCGACCGTGGACTCCCGCACGGCGCGCTCCATCTCCCATTTCGCCGCGAAGTACGGCACCAGCTCGCGCGAATGCTCGTCGACGCCGAGCGCGCTCGTGAGCACGAGTCGGCGGACGCCTGCTCCCTCTGCCGCCGCGACGAGGTTGCGCGTGCCCTGCGCCATCACGCGCTCGAAGTCGTCGGCTGAGCCCTTGATGATCGAGGCGAGGTGGATGACCGTGTCGACTCCGGCGAGCGCGTCGCGCAGCGACCCCGGATCGGTGACGTCGCCCTCGACGAGCTCTGCGCCCCACGCGACGAGGCGAGAGCCACGGCTGCGCGTCCGCACGAGCGCCCGCACGGGGATCTCCCGCGCCCGCAGGGCGTGTACGAGGTGGCCGCCGATGAAGCCGGTGGCGCCGGCGACGAGAACGGTCACTCGAAGTTCTTCCAGTAGCGGCTGGCGGTCGGGCCCGTCTGGCCCTTGTACTTCGAGCCGATCTCCGACGAGCCGTACGGCGTCGTCGCGGGCTCCGTCATCTGCATGAAGGAGATCTGCCCGATCTTCATCTCCGGGTAGATCGTGATCGGAAGGTTGGCGACGTTCGAGAGCTCGAGCGTCACGTGCCCGTCCCAGCCCGGATCGATGAAGCCTGCGGTCGAGTGGATGAGCAGGCCGAGGCGTCCAAGCGAGCTCTTACCCTCGAGGCGGGCGACGAGGTCGTTCGAGAGCCGGATCCGCTCGAGTGTCGAGCCGAGGACGAACTCGCCGGGATGGAGGACGAACGGGTGGTCTCCGTCCACCTCGACGAGCTCCGTGAGCCCCTCCTGCTCGACCTTCACGTCGATGAACGGATACCGGTTGTTGTGGAAGACGCGGAAGAGCCGGTCGACCCGGACGTCGACGCTCGAGGGCTGGAGCAGCGACTCGTCGTACGGGTCGATCTCGATCCGGCCTTCGGCCAGAGCGCGGACGATCGTCGCGTCGGAGAGGACCACGAGCCGATTCTAGGGGCCGGGCCGGGGCCGGTCTCGCGCCATGACCGGGGTCCGACCGTCCGCGGGCTACCGGAACGGCGCGGCAGCATCTACGATCCGGTCCCCGCAAATGGCGACTGCAACCAATATCGAGGTCACCGAGCTCCGCCGGCAGCAGCGCGAGGCGCGCAGGCGGCAGGTCCGGCGGCGGCGGGTGAGCGCGCTCGGCGTGCTCGCCGTGCTTGCGGCCGCTGCGATCTTCGGCCTCGGCCAGCTGCTCGTGGGGTCGGGCTCGGGGGCGGCGACGCTCACCCCGGTCGCCTCGGCGGAGCCGGTTAGCCTGTTCCGCTCGTCCTCGCCCGAGGAGATCCGCGGCATCCACCTGACCGGCCCGCTGATGACGCTCACCGGGAAGCTCGACTCGTACCTCGCCATGAAGAAGGACGGCCTGAACACGATCGAGCTCGACCTGAAGGACGAGAGCGGCAACGTCGACTTTCAGCGAGGGGCGCCGGCTATCGCGTTGCAGGACGGCGCCGCGCTGCACTACTACGACCCGCAGGAGGTCGTCGGAAAGGTGCACAAGGCCGGCGTGTACCTGATCGGCCGGGTCGTCACCTTCGAGGACCCGATCACCGCCCGGGCCCACCCGGAGCTCGCCGTCCACACGAGCGACGGCTCGCTCTGGCACAACAATGCCGGGCTCGGCTGGCTCAACCCCTATTCGCATGCGGCCTGGAAATACGACGTCGACGTCGCGGTCGCCGCGGCGACGGCCGGGTTCGACGAGATCCAGTTCGACTACGTCCGGTTCCCGAGCGACGGGGACATCTCGCTCATCCGCTATCCGGGCAAGCACGCCCAGCCGATGGACGAGACGGTCGCGGCCTTCCTCCGCTACGCGGCGGGGCGCCTGCACCCGCTCGGCGTGCGCGTCTCCGCAGACGTCTTCGGCCTCTCGGCGACGCACGACCTCGGCATCGGGCAGCATCCCGGACAGATCGGCGAAGTGGTCGACGCGATCTATCCGATGACGTACCCGTCGCACTACACCTCGGGCGAGTACAACCTGCCCGACCCGAACGCCGCACCGGGACCGACGGTCTCGCACTCCCTGACCGACTTCCAGACGCAGCTCAGCGGTGGCCGCGCGGTGATCATCCCGTGGCTCCAGGACTTCTCGCTCGGGCGCACATATAGGCCCGCCGACGTCGCCGCCCAGATCACGGCGGCGCGCGCCCACCACACGGGCGGCTTCATGCTCTGGAACGCAGCCGGGGTCTACACGCCCCAGGCTCTGCACAGCGGCCCGCCGCCGCCGCTGCCGCCGCTGCCTGCACCACAGCTCTAGTAGGGGCGCCCCAGCTGTAGGGGGCGGTGCGTCGCCAGGCGGCCCGCTATCGTGGGCGACATGGCCACGACGCGCGCGATCCGCCTGACGACCAAGATTCCCGGCCCTCGCTCCCGCGAGATCGTCGAGCGGAAGGAGCGCGTGATCGCGAAGCCGATGTCGCTCTACCTGCCGATCGTCGCCGCCGAGGGACACGGATCGACGCTGACCGACGTCGACGGCAACTCGTACCTCGACTTCACGGGCGGCGTCGGCTGCCTCAACGTCGGCCACTCGCATCCGAAGGTCGTCGAGGCCGTGCAGGAGCAGGCGGCACGCTTCCTCCACACCGACTTCACGATCATCCCCTACGAGGTCTGCGTGACCCTCGCCGAGCGCCTGCTCGCCGTGGCACCCTTCAGCGGCCCGGCGAAGGCGGCGTTCTTCAACGCGGGCACCGAAGCGGTCGAGAACGCCGTCAAGTTCGCTCGCTCGTACACGCGCCGCCCCGCGGTGATCGGCTTCGAAGGCGCGTTCCACGGACGCACGCTGCTGTCGCTCACGCTCACCTCGAAGACGCACCCGTACAAGGCGGGCCTCGGCCCGTTCGCGCCCGAGGTGTACCGCGTACCGTTCCCGAACGCGTACCGGGGCATCACGAGCGCCGACGCGCTCGCAGCACTCGAGCGCGCGTTCATCACCCAGGTGGCTGCCGAGACCGTCGCCGCGATCGTGCTCGAGCCCGTACAGGGCGAGGGCGGATTCATCGTCGCACCACAGGAGTTCGTCAGCGGCGTTCGCGCGATCTGCGACCGGCACGGGATCGTGCTCGTCGTCGACGAGGTGCAGACCGGCTTCGGCCGCACCGGCCGCATGTTCGCGATCGAGCACTACGGCGTCGAGCCGGACCTGATGACGGTCGCGAAGTCGATCGCCGCCGGCCTGCCGCTTTCGGGCGTCCTCGGCAAGGCGGAGATCATGGACGCGCCCGGCGACTCGGCCGTCGGCGGCACCTTCGTCGGCAACCCGGTCGCGCAGGCCGCCGCGCTCGCCGTCCTCGACGTGTTCGAGGAGGAGGGCCTCGTGGAGCGCGCCGAGCGCATCGGGGAGACGATCCGGGGCAGGATGCTGGCGTGGCAGGAGCGTCATTCCCAGATCGGCGACGTCCGCGGGCTCGGTGCGATGCTCGCGATCGAGTACGTGCGGGATCCCGTAACGAAGGAGCCGGCGCCCGAGCTCGCCGCCCGGGTGGCCGAGGAAGCCGCCCAGCGCGGTTTGCTGCTCCTGAAAGCCGGCACCTACTCGAACTGCAACCGCGTCCTCTGCCCACTCGTGATCACCGACTCCGAGCTGGACGAGGCTCTGGGCGCCTGGGAAGACGCGCTCGACGCGGTTCTCGCCTAATCGATTCTCGCGTAACCCGCACGACGGCTCCCGCGTTGATCCCGTGTGCCGGCCCGCACTCCGACGACCGCTGCCTCCGCGCGGCCTTCCCCAAGACGGGGCGACGCCATGATCGGTGAGGTGATCGCCGAGCGCTACGAGGTGCTCGAGCTCGTGGGCACCGGCGGTATGTCAAGCGTCTACAAATCGCACGACCGCCTGCTCGAGCGGAACGTCGCCCTCAAGGTGCTGCATCCGCACTACGGCGACGACGACGAGTACGTCGAGCGGTTCAGGCGTGAGGCGCGCGCGGTTGCGCAGCTTTCTCATCCGAACATCGTCACGGTGATCGACCGCGGCGAAGCCGACGGGCACCAGTTCATCGTCTTCGAGCTGATCGACGGCGAGAACCTCAAGGAGCTGATCGATCGCACCGGGCCGCTGCCTGTGCGGCGTGCCGTCGACCTCGCGATCGCAATCGCGGAAGCGCTGTCCTTCGCCCACGAACACGGGATCGTGCACCGCGACGTGAAGCCGCAGAACGTGCTGCTGAACGCGGAAGGCGAGGCGAAGGTGACCGACTTCGGCATCGCCCGCTCGCTCGACGTCGAGCAGGGGGTGACGCAGACCGGCACCGTGCTCGGCACGAGCAACTACCTCTCGCCCGAGCAGGCCAGTGGGAAGCAGGTGACGGCGGCGACCGACGTCTACTCACTCGGCGTCGTCCTCTACGAGCTGCTCACGGGCGAGGTGCCGTTCCCGGGCGAGAACTTCGTCGCCGTCGCGATGAAGCACCTGAACGAGCCCGTGCCGGACATCCTCGAGCGTCGCCCCGACGTTCCCGTGCGGCTCGCGGCGGCGATGGAGCGGGCACTCGAGAAGGATCCGACGCAGCGATTTCCGTCGATGCGCGACTTCGCAACCGAGCTTCGAGCATGCCTCGCCGAGCTCGGCTCCTTCGACGCCGACCGCACCTTCGTCGCGCCGCGACAGGCGCTGCGCCAGAGCGCTCCACGTCGTACGCGTGCGAAGCGCCGCCGCTGGCCGGTGTATGTCGTGCTCGCGCTCGCAGGCGCGGCGGTCGCCTTGGGTGTCATCGAGCTCGGGGGCTTCGGCTCGAAGCACGGCGCGACCGGCGGTGACGTCGGCTCGACGTCCGTCGTTGCGATTCAGGCGGTCGGCTCGTATGACCCGACGAGTGACGGCGGCGACGGCTCCGAGCACAACGACTCGGTCGCCGACGCGACCGACGGTAAGCCCTCGACGTTCTGGACGACCGACATCTACCGATCGGCGAGCTTCGGCGGCCTGAAGCCCGGCGTCGGCCTGGTGCTCGACGCCGGCTCGGCAGTTGCTCTGAAGTCGCTCACGGTGGTGAGCGATACGCCGGGGTTCACCGCGAAGATCCAGACAGGGGCGTCCGCCTCGGGACCGTTCTCCGACGACTCGTCGACGCAGACGGTGAACGGCACGACGACCTTCGCGTTGCACGGGACCCCGGCCCGCTACTTCGTCGTGTGGCTGACGAGCCTGCCGCCGGGCAATACGGCGCACATCAACGAGATCCGCGCCCGGCGCTAGTACTCGAGCTTCGAGCGCCGCTCGGCGCGCTCGAGCGCCAGGTCGATCAAGCGGTCGAGCAGCTCGGCGTACGGAATGCCGGACGCCTCGAAGAGCTTCGCGTAGACGCTCGTGTCCGTGAAGCCCGGCATCGTGTTCAGCTCGTTGACGACCACCTCGCCGTCGTCCCGCACGAAGAAGTCGACCCGCGCGAGCCCTTCGCAGTCGCCGGCGACGAACGCGTCGACGGCCCGCTGCTGGACGAGCTCGATCGTCGCCTGCGGCAGCTCCGGCGGAATCACGAGCTCCATGCCGTCGGACGCGTACTTCGACTCGAAGTCGTACCACTCGTGCTCGAGCGTGTCGATGCGACCGGGCAGCGACGCGATCGGCGGCGGTACGCGGTTGCCGAGCACGCCGCACTCGACCTCCATGCCACGCACGAACTCCTCGACGAGCACCTTCTCGTCGTGCCGGCGAGCGAGCGCGACCGCCGGCCCGAGCTCCGACTCGTCGTGGACCTTGGAGATGCCGACGGACGAACCGAGCCGTGCAGGCTTGACGAACACCGGATAGTCGTACGGGCACTCGACCTCGTCACCGAGGCGGATCGTGTGATGGCGCGCGACCGGAATGCCGCTGTCCCGCATCACCTTCTTGAAGAGATCCTTGTCCATCGCAAGTGCCGAGCCGGCGACGCCGGCGCCGACGTACGGGATGCCGGCCAGCTCGAGCAGGCCCTGCACCGTCCCGTCCTCGCCGAACGGGCCGTGCAGGATCGGCAGCACGACGTCGACGGCTCCGAGCGCGGCGAGCGTGCTGCGCTCGGCCGGCACGGGCAGCGTCTCTGCGGGAGCCGGCTCTCCAGGACCCGACCCGGGGTCTGACCCCGCTTCGAGCGCGAAAGCGCCGGACTCGAGCGCCCAGCGTCCGTCGCGGCCGATCGCGACGCTGACGACGTCGTAGCGGGCGGGGTCGAGCGCGGCCAGAACCGACCGCGCGGAGGCGAGCGAGATGTCGTGCTCGCTCGACCGGCCGCCGGCGAGCAGCGCGACGCGCAGACGCCGGGTCATCCGGCGGTCACGGGCTCGGCGGCGGGGCGGTCGTCGGCGGCGGGGTCGCCGTGTAACGACCTACGGTCAGCGTCACATTGCCCCCCGGCTTGAGCTGCGTGCCGCCCACCGGCGCCTGCGAGAGCACGAGCCCGTCGCTGTTCGGGTCAGGCGTGTCCTGGTAGACGATGCCGCGTGCGTTGAACCCGGAGTCGTGCAGCGTCTGTTCCGCCGACCCGAGGTCGAGGCTCGTCACGTCGGGGACCGTCGACGTTTTCGGCCCGTTCGACACCGTGAGGCTCACGACCGAGCCCTTGCCCGCCGAGTCGCCCGCGGCCGGCGTCTGGCTGATCACGTTGTTCGCCGGCTCGGACGAGTCGACGTACGTCGGACTGACCTTGAAGCCCTGCGCCTGGAGCGTCGAGGTGGCGGTGGCGATCGGCTCGCCGACGACGCTCGCCACCGACACCGGCGTCGGGCCCTTCGACACGTTGATACGCACGGGCGAGCCCTCCGGCTGCTTCGTGCCCGCCGGCGGATCCTGCGCCGTGACCTCGCCCGTCGGCTTCGACGACGGCACCTCGTGCACGTCGGGCTTCAGGTGCGCGTCTTTCAGCGCTCCGACGGCGTCCGTCGACTGCTGGCCGACGAGGGACGGCACCGCGACCTTCGGTACGCCCGTCGAGACCCAGATCGTCACCGGGTCGCCTTTGGGCTTGCGCGTCGCCTGAACAGGGAGCTGCTTGAAGACGAAGCCGGCCGGCGTCTTCCGGCTGGCGTGGTGGTTGACGACAGGGGTGAAGCCGTCCGCGCTGATCTTCGCGCGCGCCTGCGCCTCTCGCATGCCGACATAGAAGTTCACGGGCACGACCTTGTTCGAGGCGAGCTTGTTCGAGATCTGGTCGTACAGGAACCAGCCTCCAACCGCCGCGCCGAGCACGAAGAGGAACGCGGCGACCCAGGGCCAGATCGGCCGGCGATGGATCGGCTCCTCAAGGTCGTAGTAGACGGGTGGCGGGAGCGGCGGCAGCGGCGCGTACGCACCGCGCCTCGGCGGCACGATCATCGTCGCGGCCGTCGCCGACATCGGGCCGGTGGGCGCGCGCATGATCTGGGTCGCCGACTCCTCCGTCTCGGGGGAGACGGCGGCGCCACGCGAGAGGCGCTCGAGATCGGCGTCCATCTCCTCGGCGCTCTGGTAGCGCTCGTCGGGATCCTTGGCGAGCGCGCGCGTGACGACGAGGTCGAGCTCGCGCGGCAGCTCGGGCCGCAAGACCGAGGGGAGCTCCGGCGTCTGCGAGAGGTGCTTCATCGCGATCTCGACCGGTGTGTCGCCGTTGAACGGCAGCGTGCCCGTCAGCAACTCGTAGAGCACGATGCCGAGCGAGTAGAGATCCGAGCGCTGGTCGACGTCGGTGCCGCGCGCCTGCTCGGGCGAAAGGTACTGCGCAGTGCCGACGATCGAGCCCGCCTCGGTCATCTGACTCGCGCCTGCACGCGCGATGCCGAAGTCGGTGACCTTCACACGGCCCTCGGCGTCGACGAGAACGTTGTGCGGCTTGATGTCGCGATGCACGATCCCGTGGCGATGTGCGAAGCGCAACGCGGAGAGGATCTGGCGCACGTACTCGATCGCAACGTTCAGAGGAGCAGGGCCGCGCGAGAGGATCAGCTCCTTGAGCGACCGCCCGTCGAGGTACTCCATCGCGATGTAGTAGGTGCCCTCCGCCTCGCCGCGGTCGTAGATCGAGACGATGTTGGGGTGCGAGAGCGCGGCGGCGTTCTTCGCCTCCCGGCGGAAGCGCTCGACGAACTGCTCGTCGTTCGCGTGGCGCTCGTTCAGGATCTTGATCGCGACCCGCCGGCCGAGCTCCTGGTCCTCGGCGAGGTAGACGTTCGCCATCCCGCCGGCGCCAAGCTTGCGCACGACCTGGTAGCGGCCATCGAAAAGCGTGCCGATGAGCGTGTCCGAGACGGCCACAGGGGTCAGTAAAGAGTAGTGGTCCGATCAGCCATGCAGGAGAGCCTGCAGGACGGCCTTGGCAATCGGGGCCGCAACAGCGCCTCCGAAGCCGTTTACCTGCTTCTCGAGCACGACGGCCACCGCCACCTGCGGGTTGTCGGCCGGAGCGAAGCAGACGAACCAGGCGGTGTAGACGTGGTCGACACCCGTCTCGGCGGTGCCCGTCTTGCCGGCGACCTGAATCCCCGGAATCTGAGCGGCGGTACCGGTGCCGCCCTGGACGGCCGCGACCATCATCGCGGTCAGGTCGGCGGCCGTCTGCGGCTTGATCGCACGGCCGAGATTGCCCGGCTTCGTATCGCGCACGGTCGAGCCGTCCGGAGCGACGATCTTCTGGACGACGAACGGCTTCGGCACGACCCCGCCGTTGGCGACGGTCGCGGCGACCATCGCCATCTGGAGCGGCGTCGCGAGCATCGTCGTCTGGCCGAACGCGAGCCGGCCCGGGTCGACCGAGTTCGGGTCCTTCGGGTCGTTCAGGTGCGAGCGCCCGTTCTTGCCGCGAGTGTAGAGACCGCTCGGCGAGCGCTCGTCGGCGGGCGTCTCGAGCGGCGGCGTCTTGTAGAAGCCGAATCGCTTCGCGTAGTCGAGGATCGTCTTGGCGCCGATCTTCATGCCGACGTTGCAGAAGACCGAGTTGATCGAATGCTCGAAGCCCTGCGCAAGACTCACGCGTCCATAGGTCTCCGCGCTCTGGTCGGGGTTGTTCGCGTTCGACACCTTCTGGCCGTACTCGGTGCAATAGCCCGGGTCGTCGAACATGGAGCTCGGCGTGAACGCGCCGCTGTCGAGCGCGGCCGCGGCGGTGATGATCTTGAACGTCGAGCCCGGCGTGTAGAGCCCACTCGTCGCGCGGTTCAGCAGCGCATGACCCGCGCCGCAGTCGCCGCGGATCTTCAGCACCTTCGCGTAGTTCGCCGAGATGGAGTTCGGATCGTACGACGGCGTCGACGCCATCACGTACACCGCTCCGGTGTGCGG
>Ga0209638_1000792_pt1 | contig 20723 bp, 18 predicted proteins | sample BarGraNGADG00211_FD_184490 | JGI IMG/M metagenome (GOLD analysis project Ga0209638, IMG submission 184490) | Arctic peat soil microbial communities from Barrow, Alaska - Barrow Graham LP Ref core NGADG0002-211 (SPAdes) (version 2) | ecosystem: Environmental > Terrestrial > Soil > Wetlands > Peat...
GCCCGGCCATCGCGCTTGGTGCGCGAGTTCATGATGACGACACGGTAGAACGGTGCATGGATCTTGCCCATGCGCTTCAAACGAATCTTGACGGCCACTGTGGTGGTGACTCCTGTTTCTTGTCTGGGTTGAGTCGCCGCGGCATCCGCGTGGGGATACGGCTCGTGACGCTCGGATGGACACGCCCGAAGCGGAGAGAGGGGCCGCAGACAGACGAGTACGCCCGCTAGTCTGCCAGATGAGAGGCCATCCTCCGAACCCACCTGACCGGGCCTGGCGGATCCCTGCCGTGAACCGCCCGCCAGTGGCATTCCCGACGCCCGTAAAATCAGGGGTCGGCGGGCTTCGTCGGGCGGCAGCCGAAACTCGAGATGACTTGGGAGCCATGCTTTACACGTTGACCAGAAAAGTACTGGGCCCAGTTGCCCGGCTGATCTATCGCCCCGTCATCGAAGGCCGGGAGAACATCCCGCGCACCGGGCCGCTGCTGCTGGCTAGCAACCATCTCTCGTTCGTCGACAGCATCGTCATTCCGCTGGTCACACCGAGGCGGGTGGTGTTCCTTGCCAAGTCCGAGTACTTCACCGGCCAGGGCATACGTGGCGCGTTGAAGCGCTCGCTGTTCACCGCAGTCGGCTCCGTCCCCATCCAGCGCGGAACCGCCGGGGCAGCCCAGGAGGCCCTGGACTCGGCCCTGGAGATCCTGAACAACGGGCTTGCCTTCGGCATCTACCCTGAGGGAACGCGTTCACGCGACGGCCGTCTGTACCGCGGCCGGACCGGAGTGGCCTGGTTGGCGCTGGCCGCCGGGTGCCCGGTCGTGCCCGTAGGCCTTGCCGGTACCCAGGACATCCAGCCGGTGGGCTCGCGGGTCCCACGGGTCCGCAAGATCACCATCCGGTTCGGGAAACCACTGGACTTCAGCTATCTGCAGGGTGCCAAGCCGGGCCCTGCCCGGCGTGAGGCCACCGACGCGATCATGGCCGCCATCCACGAGCTGTCCGGCCAGGAGCTTGTCGGGCAATACAACCGCCGGAGGCCAACCTGACCGCGTTTGGCAGGTGGCGCTCGCGTGGCCGGCTACCCGTCTTGGTCCTGAGCAGCAGCTGAGGCTGCCGCTCAGAGAAGCACACGTCATGATGTCTGGGATCCTGGAGGCAGGCCGGCACCCACCTGCAGCGCGATTCGGACGACGTCAGCTCGCCCGAGGTCCTGACTCGTGTCGAAAGCCGCTGTCGGACCCAGTCCTATCGGGCGCGGCGACGTACCGGACCTCGTCGAGAAGCAGCAGATCTCGGGGACGGTCGCCGGGTCCAGTCCGCAACGCGCCAGCCCCTCGCCCACCTGCGGTGCGTCCTGCCGGGTGAAACAGCCCTGGACCACGGCGCCGGCGGCCGACTCGGACACAAGGGCCCACAGCGCGTCGCTCGAACCGACAGCATCCCGGGAGAACAACGGGATCCTGAGCTCCCTGGCCAGCTGACTGCCCAGGGTCGTGCTGCCGGAACCGGGCTGAGCGTTGAGTAGGGCAACGACTTTTCGGCCGCGGGACGTCGGGTAGGGCGGTGCCGGCCACTCGTCTGCCAACAGGACGTAGGAGTGGTGGTCCTGCCATCCGTCGCGACCATCGGCACCCGGCAGCCAGAGCATCCGGGGCGAGAAGCCCTCACGCTGGAATCCCACTGACCGCAGGAGTCCGGCCGAGCGCACGTTGCCTGGCTGCACCCCAGCCTGAACCCGGTGCAGGCCCATGCCACCGGCATCCTCCGGCGTGAACAGCAACCCCAGGAGCAGCCGCAGACCTTCGGCGAAGAGCCCGCGACCGGCGTAGGGGTCGTGGGCGTCATAGCCCACAGCCGCTGACTGGAACCGGCCACGCACCACGTCGCTGACATTGACCTTGCCCACGATGTCGTGCTCACCCTCGGGGTACACGGCGTGGATGAGGAACGTGCGCCGGTTGCGGGACTGCAGCGGCAGCGCCCGCGCGAGATCGTCAGGATCGACCGGGTTCCACCGGGCCAGCCGCCCGCGCGAGGCCTCGACGGCGCGCCGGTATGGCGCGATGTCCCGCTCACCGGCCGGGGCGACCCAGACCCGGTCGCCCTGGGCCTGAGGTGCTCCCGGCTCAGCGGACAATCTTGCCCCGCATCACGATATGGCCCGGCGCCGCCAGAATCGCCACGTCCTCGCGCGGATCCGCAGGGTAGACCACCAGATCAGCACTTGCGCCCTCCTGCAGGCCCGGCCTGCGCAGCCACAAGCGAGCACCCCAGCTCGCGGCCGTCAGGGCCTCGATGGTGGACAACCCGGCTCTGACCAGCTCGGCGGCCTCTTGGGCCACCAGCCCATGAGGCAGTGACCCGCCGGCGTCGGTGCCCAGGTAGATGGGCACGCCCGCGTCATGCGCGGCGGCAACGGTCTCGTAACGGCGAACATGCAGGTCGCGCAGGTGCGCAGAGTAGGTGGGGTACTTGTCCTGGGCCCCGGCGGCAATCGACGGGAAGGTGGCGATGTTCACCAGGGTCGGAACGATCGCGATCCCTTGCGCGGCAAAAGAGTCGATGGTGCCGGGGAGCAGGCCGGTCGCATGCTCGATACAGTCGACACCAGCGGCGGCAAAGTCACGCAAAGACTGCTCCCCGAAGCAGTGAGCGGTCACCCGGGCACCCTCCTGGTGTGCGGCAGCGATGGCCGAGGCCAACTCCTCACGCGGCCAGCAGGGGCTGAGGTCGCCGGTGTCCCGGTCGATCCAGTCACCGACCAGCTTGACCCAGCCGTCACTGGCGCGAGCCTGCCGGCGGACGTAGGCAGCCAGGTCCTGCGGCTCGATCTCGTGGGCGTAGTTGCGGATGTAGCGGCGGGTCCGGGCGATGTGGCGGCCGGCTCGCACGATGCGGGGCAGGTCGGCGCGGGCGTCGATCCAGCGGGTGTCAGACGGCGAGCCCGCGTCGCGCACCAGCAGGGCGCCCGCATCACGGTCGGCCACTGCCTGGCCTTCGGCCGTTGGGCCATCCACCGCCCCGTGAGCGTCGAGCCCGATATGGCAGTGGGCGTCCACGAGGCCCGGGAGCACCCAGCCGGCCACGGTCTGGACGTCCGCGCCGGACGACGGCGCGCAGTAGGCGATCTGGCCCCCGACGACCCAGACCTCGTCGCGGACCTCCTGCGGCCCGACCAGGACACTTCCCGTGATGTGCAGTACCGGCGAGATCATGCAGGCGACCCTATCGACCCCGCCCGGCGAGGCGCCCGCGGGCGCCGGTCAGCGGTACTGCGGGCTGGGCGCGACGAAGCCGAACCGCTCCCCCTGGTCCCAAGCACGGCGCTGGTTTCCGTATGCCGGGATGCCGCCGGCCTGCTCGATCATCCGTGCCAGGTGCATGAGGTTCCAGGTCATGAAGGCCGTGTTGCGGTTGGTGAAGTCGTTCTGCGGACCACCCGAACCCTCGTCGAGGTAGCAGGGGCCCGGCCCGATGTCCCCGATCCAGCCGGCGTCGGCCTGCGGCGGGATGGCGTAGCCCAGGTGCTGCAGGCTGTAGAGGATGTTCATGGTGCAGTGCTTGACGCCGTCCTCGTTGCCGGTGATCAGCGCCCCACCAACCCGGCCGTAGAAGGCGTACTGGCCAAGGTCGTTCAGCTGGCCCGACTGGGCGTACAGCCGTTCGATGATCTTCTTGGTGATGCTGGAGTTGTCGCCCAGCCAGATGGGCCCTGCGATCACCAGGATGTTGGCGGCCTTGACGCGCTCCCAGATCAGCGGCCACTCGTCGCTGGCCCACCCGTGCTCGGTCATGTCGGGATACACGCCGGTGGCGATGTCGTGGTCGATGGCCCGCAGCACCTCGACCTCGACGCCGTGGCGGCGCATGAGTGCGGCGCTGACCTCGATGAGCCCCGCAGTGTTGGAGACCTCGGGGGAACACTTGAGCGTGCCGTTAAGGAACATCGCCCGCAGACCAGAGAAGTCCCAGACCTGATCGGTGTCAGCCATGGCAGGCACGCTACCGACCAGCGGCCTGCGGCGAAACCCATGCCGTCTCCGCCGAGAGGCCAGGCACCGGACGGCTACCTGCCGAGGAACTTCTCGAAGCCCTTCGGCAGCTCGAGGCTGGTCGGGTCGGTCGCGCCCGGCTCCGCCCCCGCAGCAGGTTCCTCCGGCATACCGAAGGCACTCTTGGCCGCGGCCACCCGGGCACCGGCGCTCTTGTCCGCCGCGGCCCTCTCCTCCAGTGCGCGCTTGGCCGGGTTGCCACTCTTGCCCCTCTTGCGCTGCTGGCCCTTGGAGGCCTTCTTGGCTCCTGCCATGCCGGGGATCGCCGGCATGCCGGGGATGCCGCCGCCGCCGCGACGCAGTGAGCGCATCATCTTCTGCGCCTGGCCGAAGCGCTCGAGCAGGCCGTTCACGTCAGAGACCGTCACACCAGACCCCCGGGCGATCCGGGCCCGGCGTGAGCCGTTGATCTGCTTGGGATGGGTCCGCTCAAAGGGGGTCATCGAGTGCACCATGGCCTCGACGCGGTCGAACTCGCGCTCGTCAAGGGAGTCGAGCTGGTCGCGCATCTGACCCATCCCGGGCATCATCTTGAGCATCGCCTTCAGCGAGCCCATCTTCTTGATGGCCGACATCTGGTTCAGGAAGTCATCGAAGGTGAAGTCCTCCTCCTCCAGGAACTTGCGGGTCATCTCCGCGGCCTCACCGCGGTCGAAGGCCTTCTCGGCCTGCTCGATCAGGGTCAGCACGTCACCCATGTCCAGGATGCGTGAGGCCATCCGGTCGGGGTGGAAGACCTCGAGGTCGCCGACCGTCTCACCCGTTGAGGCGAACATGATCGGCCGACCGGTGACCTTGGCTACCGAGAGCGCCGCACCGCCGCGGGCGTCCCCGTCGAGCTTGGTCAGGACCACGCCGGTGAAGTCCACGCCCTGCTGGAACGCCAGCGCGGTGTCCACTGCCGCCTGCCCGATCATGGCGTCGATGACGAACAGGACCTCGTCGGGGCAGATCGCGGCCCGGATGTCGGCGGCCTGGGCCATGAGGTTCTCGTCGATGGCCAGGCGACCGGCCGTGTCGACGATGACGACGTCGTGCTGCTTGGCGCGGGCCTGGGCGACGCCGGCTGCAGAGACCGCGACCGGGTCGCCGAAGGACCTTGTGCCGTCACCGGACTCGGCGCCGGCGTCGTAGCCCGCAACGTTGCCGCGTTCGGGGGCGAAGACCGGGACGCCGGCTCGCTCACCGACGACCTGTAGCTGTGTGACGGCGTTGGGGCGCTGAAGGTCAGCCGCGACCAGGATCGGTGTGTGCCCCTGATCCTTGAGCCACCTCGCCAGCTTGCCGGCCAGGGTGGTCTTACCGGAGCCCTGCAGCCCCGCAAGCATGATGACGGTCGGCGGGTTCTTGGCAAACTCGATCCGCCGGGTCTGTCCACCCAGGATCGTCACGAGCTCCTCGTTGACGATCTTGACAATCTGCTGGGCCGGGTTCAGGGCACCGTTGACCTCAGCACCCAGGGCTCGCTGCCGAACCGCGCTGGTGAACTCGCGCACCACAGGCAGGGCCACGTCGGCGTCCAGAAGGGCAATCCGGATGTCGCGGATCGTCGCGTTGACATCCGACTCGGACAGGCGTCCTTTGGCGCGCAGGTTCTTGAAGGTGGCGGTCAGTCGGTCAGACAGGCTCGTGAACACCACGCAAGGTTATCTTCCCGGCGGCGGCGGCGCGTCGCATGCCTCCGTGAGCATGGCGATCGTCTGGTTGATTCGTTCGGCGGACAACGTCCGGCCCCCGAACTCGCTCACGTAGAACGTGTCCAGGGTCTGACCCGCATACGTGGCGATGTGCGCGCTATGCACGCTCAAACCTGCCCGCGCGAAGGTCATACCGACCTCATGCAGCAGCCCGGGGCGGTCCTGAGCCCGGATCTCGATCACGGTTGAGTCCGCCGAGGCGTGCGGCAGGACCGCCGCGCGGGTCGGCGGGCGCGGCTCGGACCCGGTCCTGGCGGTGAAGGGCGTCCGACGGCGCCCCAGCGCCCGCAGCGACTGGCGATCCCCGTCGGCCAGGCTCGACAGGCCGCGGGCGATGGCCACGGCATCGGGGGCGTCACCCCCTGGTGAGTCGACCTGCCACTGGTTGGCCGCAATGCCTTCCTGGGTGCGCACCCGTGCGGTCCGCACGATGAAGCCGAAGGCCGCGAGCAAACCTGCCGTGTCGCCGAACAGACCCAGGCGATCACGGTCGAAGACGTCGATCCGGTAGGCCCCGGCGATGGGCTGGACCTGCACGTACGGTGCGCCCATCGCGACCTCGGCCACGATGTCGGGCGAGAGCAGGTCGTGAGTCTCCTCAGCCTGGGGGACCGGCCCGGCTGCCTCGCCCAGGGCCGCACGGGCACCGACGACGAGCTGGTCGAGCAGGAGGGCTCGCCAGTCCGTCCAGGCGGCACTGCCCACCGCGCTAGCGTCCGCCTCGGTGAGGGCGCGAAGCAGCTCCAGCACATCCCGGCGCCCGGCGACCGCATCGGTGACGGCCGCAATGGTCTGTGGGTCTTCTGGGTCGCGACGGGTGGCCAGCTCGATCAGCGTCAGGTGCTCGCGGGTGAGCAGCTCGACCACCTCGACCTCGGACGCGTCCAGGCCCAGCCGGCGGGCGACGACGGCAGCACGCGGGGCACCGACCTCGCAGTGGTCGCCGGCGCCAGCGATCTTGCCGATGTCATGCAGCAGGGCCGCCAGCAACAGCAGGTCGGGGCGCTCGACGTCGGGCATGAAGGGTGTCGCCATCACGACGGTCTCGATCAGGTGCCGATCCACCGTGTGCCGGTGAACAGGGTTGCGCTGCGGCCGGCTCCGGACGTCCGTCCATTCCGGCAGCCAGGAGTCGATCACCCCGGCGAGGTCCAGCCCCTCCCACACCGGGATCAGCCCAGGGCCTGCGGCAAGCAGGTCGGCGAACAGTGACCGGGCCACCGGGCTCCACGGCACTGCGATGACTGGCGAGTTCTCAGCCAGGTTGGTCAGGGTCGCCGGGGCCAGAGGAAGACTGCGGCGGGCGGCTGCAACGGCGGCGCGAAGCACCAGCATCGGATCTCGGGAGGGGTCCAGGTGGGCCCCGAGCACCACCTCCCCATCGTGCTCGAACAGCCCGAAGCCCAGCGTCTTCAGCACCGGCCGGCGTGGGCCGACCCGCAGGGTGCGCGCCCGCTGAGACTGGGCGGCACGACGCACCGTCCCGTCTATCGCATAGCTGACGGTGCGTGCAGCCGTTCCGAGAACCGACAGCATCGTGTCGGCATCGGGATGGCCCAGCAGGGCGGCGACCGCGTCGTGGTCTTCGAGCCCGAGGCGGTCGCGGCCGCGGCCGGTCACGACCTGCAGAGCGTCTCTGGCGTCCAGCAAGGTCCGGTACGCCGTGTCGACCTGCCCGTGCGGGCGGTCGGCCAGCCACGCGGCGGTCAGCGCGCGCAGCACTGACATGTCACGCAGGCCTCCCCGCGCCTCCTTCAGGTCCGGCTCGATGGTCTGGGCCAGGTCGCCGTGACGCTGGTGGCGTTCGGAGAGCGACTCGACCAGCTCCGGCAGCCTGCGGCGGGCGTTGGCGCGCCAGTCGTGCCCCAGGGTTGAGCGCGCCGCCGCGACGACCTGCTCGTCGCCGGCCACCAGCTCCAGATCCAGCAGCCCGACCGCGGCCGACAGATCCGCGGCGGCGACCCTGCGGCACTCGCCAACGGTCCGGACGCTGTGGTCAAGCCGGGCGCCACCATCCCAGATCGGGTACCAGATGCGGTCGGCCAGGGACGTGATCTCCTTTCCCGACAACGACCGGCCGTCGTGCAGTAGCACCAGGTCGAAGTCGCTGAGCGGTCCCCCATCGCCGCGGGCCAGGCTGCCGACGCTTGCCAGGGCCACCCCGCTCATGCGGGCGCCGTAGGTTGCCGTCATCCACACGCCGTAGATCCAGGCCCGGCTCAGCTCCGCCATCGCTGCGCGACGCGCCAGGCCGGCACCCGGGGCGGTGAAGCCCCCGGTGCCGGCCAGGTCCAGACGCTGCTGGTTGAGGTCCACTTTCTCGGTCTGCCCGAGTCCCATCATCAGAGGTGTCGTCCTACAGTGCGTCGAGGCCGCGTTCGCCGGTACGCACCCGGGCCACGTCCTCGACCGGTACGGTCCAGATCTTGCCATCACCGATCCGTCCGGTCTGGGCCGCCTTGAGGATGACGTTCATCACGTCGGCGGAGTCGACGTCGTCCACGACGACCTCCAGCCGCACCTTCGGGACGAAGTCGACCTTGTACTCGGCACCTCGGTAGACCTCGCTGTGTCCGCGTTGGCGCCCGTAACCGCTCGCCTCGCTGACGGTCATGCCGGTGATCCCGTAAGCCTCCAGGGCCTGTTTGACCTCATCGAGCTTGAAGGGCTTGATGATCGCGGTGACCAGTCTCATGATGTCGCTCCCTGCCGGTTGGGCATGACGGCTGCCGCCGTCGAACTCATGGTCTGCGACCCGAACATCGCGGTGCCCGCGTGGATGAGGCCACCACTGCCTATTGAACCCAGATCGTACGACGTCTCGGCGTGCTCCTCAATGTCGATGCCGTTGACCTCAGCATCCTTGTCGATGCGGAAGCCCATGGTCTTGTGCAGGGCCAGACCGATCAGAGCGGCAAGGGTGAAGGAGTAGACAAGCACCGCTGCGGCAGCCACGGCCTGACGCCACAGCTGGTCCAGGCCGCCGCCGTAGAAGAGCCCGTCGACGGCCGCCGGGGCGGACGCCGAGGCGAAGAAACCGATCGCCAACGTGCCCACGATTCCGCCGACCAGGTGAACGCCCACGACGTCCAGGCTGTCGTCGAAGCCGAGGCGGTACTTCATGCCGATCGCCACTGCGCAGACGGAACCGGCGATGAGGCCAATCGCGATTGCGCCCAAGGGGGTGACCGACGAACAGGCCGGCGTGATGGCGACCAGACCGGCAACGATGCCCGATGCCGCCCCGAGTGAGGTCGCGTGACCATTGCGGACCCGCTCCGTGGCCAGCCAGCCGAGGCAGGCGGCACAGGTGGCCACCATGGTGTTGACCCACACCACTGAGGCGCTGTTGCCGGCCGTCAGCGCCGAGCCGGCGTTGAAGCCGAACCAGCCGAACCACAGCAGCGCAGCTCCGAGCATGACCAGCGTCAGGTTGTGGGGTCGCATGGGCTCCTTGTTGAAGCCGATCCTCTTGCCGAGGACAAGGGCCAGGGCCAGCGCTGCGGCGCCTGCGTTGATGTGAACTGCCGTCCCACCTGCGAAGTCGATCGCCTTGAGCTGATTGGCGATCCAGCCACCCCGAGGTGAGGAGTAGCCGTTGAAGGAGAACACCCAGTTAGCGACCGGGAAGTAGACGACGGTCGCCCAGATGACGGTGAACACCATCCAGGTCGAGTACTTGGCGCGGTCGGCGATCGCGCCGCTGATCAGGGCCACCGTGATGATGGCGAACACGGCCTGGAAGGCCACGAAAGCCATCGCGGGTATGCCGCCGTGGGCCGGGACGGCCGCCACCGCCGCTATGGCACCGTGGGCCGGGACGGCCGCCTGGGCGGGCACGAAACCGTAGATCGCCTGCTGGCCGCTGAGCAGGTTGCTCAGGCCGAAGTGCTGGAACGGGTTGCCGACCAGACCGTGCCAAGACGTCCCGAATGCCTCGCTGTACCCCCAGAGGCACCAGACGACACCGATCGAGGCCATCGCCCCCATACTCATCATCATCATGTTCAGGACACTCTTGACCCTGACCATGCCGCCATAGAAGAAGGCCACACCCGGTGTCATCAGCAGCACGAGCGCGGCGCTCGCGAGAACCCAGGCGGTATCACCGCTATCGATAAATTTCATGAGGCTCCCTTGTCGGTTTTCATGAGGTAAAGATTGCGGCCCGCGGTTTCGGGTCCGTTCCTGGTTTGTTACAGCCGTGTTAGCAATAGCCCGCCCGGGTTAGCATCGTGTAACTCAGGGTCGACCGTGGCGGAGTCAGCTCGTCGAACCCGCCGCATAATCAATCCATGAGCCTGATCACCTCGCGACTGGTCGAGGTCGCCCGTCCGCTCCATGACCGAGTACGCGCCGGTGTGGCTCTCGCGCTGCGCGAGCGGGTTGCCGGACGGGACAACGCTGCCAAGGCCGCGGTCATCTGGGACAGACCCGGCGAGCGCTGGTTCACCCCGGCCGACCCGATCTGGCGGGTGCACGCGGACGCGTCGATGTTCGTGGCCGGAATCGGTGCCCTGCTCCTGCAGTCGCTGCACCCTCTGGCGATGGCGGGCGTGGCCGGGCACTCGGGCTACAAGGGCGACCCCTGGGGCCGGCTGCAGCGCACCAGCACCTTCCTGGCGACCACGACGTTCGGCACCGTGCAGGACGCCGAGGCCATCATCGAGACGATCGCAGGGATCCACGAGCGCGTGCGTGGCCGGGCACCTGATGGACGTCGCTACGGTGCCAGCGACCCGCACCTGCTCAAGTGGGTGCACATCGCCGAGGCCGACAGCTTCCTGAGGACCCACCAACGCTATGGCCGCACTGCCCTCAGCGCCGCGGAGGCGGACCTTTACGTGGCTCAGTCGTGCGTGGTGGCAACCAGACTCGGCGTCCTCGACCCGCCGACCACCGTTGCCGAGCTCGACGCCGCAATCGCGTCCTACCGGCCCGAGCTCGCCGGCACGCCCGCAGCCCGGGACGCGGCCCGGTTCCTGCTGCTTCACCCGCCGCTGCCCTGGGGCGCGCGACCGGGCTATGGCGCGATGGCCGGCGCCGCGGTGGCGCTGCTGCCGCCGTGGGCTCGCCGCCACCTGGCCCTGCCGTACCTGCCGCTGGCCGAGCCGGTGATCGCGCTGCCGCTGGGGCTCGCCGCGACCAGCGTCATCCGTTGGGCGCTCCAGGAACCCCACCAGCCTCGCGAGCGCTGACCCTGCCCGCCAGCGAGCCCCCAGCTCGGCGGCGAGCATCTGCAGACCCGACCGGCATCGGGTGCCGTCGCAGCCATGGACCGCCGGTGGCCGGTTGGGCAGCCTCACGGTGCCGCCAGACCCCGCGACGAACCGGTGCTGGCGGGTGCCGGGACCCTGCGCCGCCGGCGCAGCGGTCAGGAGATGAGAGCCTCGACGAAGGCTTCAGGGTCGAACGGCGCAAGGTCGTCGGGACCTTCGCCGAGACCGACCAGCTTGACCGGGACGCCGAGCTTACGCTGAACGGCCACGACGATGCCGCCCTTGGCCGTCCCGTCGAGCTTGGTCAGCACGATGCCGGTGACATTGACGACCTCGCCGAAGACCTCGGCCTGACGCAGGCCGTTTTGTCCCGTCGTGGCGTCGAGCACCAGCAGAACCTCATCGATCGGACTCTGCTTCTCCACCACGCGTTTGACCTTGCTGAGCTCATCCATGAGTCCGACCTTGTTGTGCAGGCGGCCGGCCGTGTCGATCAGGACCACGTCTGCCTCCATCTGCACCGCAGCCCTGACAGCGTCGAAAGCCACGGAGGCAGGGTCTGCGCCTTCTCGGTCGGAACGGATCGTGGGCACACCCACTCGCTCACCCCAGGTCTGCAGCTGGTCAGCCGCGGCCGCGCGGAAGGTGTCCGCAGCACCCAGCACGACGTCCTTGTCCTGGGCTACCAGGACGCGCGCCAGCTTGCCGACCGTGGTGGTCTTGCCCGTGCCGTTGACTCCGACCACCATCACCACTGCTGGCCGGCCCTCCACCCGCGATGAGGCGATCGAGCGGTCCATCGAGGGATCCACGAGCCTGAGCAGATCCTCACGCAGCCAGCCGCGAACCGTCTGCTCGTCACGGGCCCCCTCGATGGTGACCCGGGAGCGCAACGAGTCGACCAGCTCCCTGGTTGCCTCCACGCCCAGGTCCGAGCTCAGCAGCGTGTCCTCGACGTCCTCCCAGGCCTGCTCGTCCAGTCCCCCACCGGACAGCAGGGACAGCAGCCCCTTGCCCAGGACCGTGTTGGAGCGCGCCAGCCGTGCCCGAAGGCGTTGCAGGCGGCCGGCGGGTGACTCGGGTCGCTCGATCGAGGGTGCGACGGCAGGCGTCTGGAGGACGTCGGGCTCCAGGGTGGCCACGCTTGGGCCGCTGTCCGCACCAGCCGAAGGCTCCTGGCTCTCGGATTCGGGTCCACCGCCCGCCCGCGGTGGCGGCGATTGCGGCGGAAGAGTCCTGCCCTTGGCGCCCCGGCCTCGTTGCAGCCCGACGAGCACGGCGATTCCCGCGAGGGCGATGACTACCGCGACAGCAAAGACTTCCTGGAATTGGGTCACAGTCAGGGATTCTCCCAGATCCGTATCTCAGCTCAGCGCTGCGTATGCGCCGTCCCGGATGTCGTGGTGCACCGCTGGGGCGTGCGCCGTCTAGAACATGCGCTGTGTCAGCACCAGGACCGTGAGGTCGCAGGTGGGGTCGACCAGCCAGGACCTACCAAGACCGCCGTCCCAGCCGTAGGCACCGCGGTCAAGGACCGACTGCCCGAACGCCCACGACCGCCCGTTGAAGAAGTCGGGCCCGAGGCCGCCGCGGGCCTTATGCGCCCAGGTCAGCTGGTCGGTTCTCATGCCGCGCGGCGCCGGCCGCCAGTGTCCCCAGGGCCTGCAGGTGCACCTGCTCGCCGCTGGCGACCAGAGCTACCAGGGCCGGGAACCAGTGCGTCGCCGACATGCGCCTGGGCCACGGCGCGCATGTCCTACCGGCCCTTGACCGACAGCCCTGTACCCACAGGTCATGCTCCTACTGCCGAACAGTTGGTGTCTGCAGCCTCAATCCCGATGCCTGCGGCGAGCTGCCAAGAACTCCTTCGCCGCGGTGCTGACCACGCGGTGCTGACCACAGGACCGGTACCAGGTGAGGCGCTGCCCGCCGCGACGAGGTGGCCTCGCCGGCGGTGCCCAACGACGACCCGGCTGCTCAGCAGGTGCTGAACCCTGCCGGTCGCATCCGGCGGCGCCCCAGCTGCCCTCTCAGAGAGCCACAACGGGAGCCAGGTTGAAGAGCGCGGCGACCGGGGCGGCTCAGTCGTCGTTGGGCCGTGTGGCTTCGGCAGCCTTCTCGCGTGCGGCGTCGAAGGCATCCCCGGTCTTCTCGCGTGCAGTGTCGAAAGCGTCGCCGGTCTTCTCCCATACCAGGGTCACCATCTCCTCACCCTTGGGGGTGAGCATGTCACGGCCCTGGCGGCGCGCGGGAACAGCGACGACGCACACGACGGCCACGGCGAGGCCGACACTGAGGAGCATTCCGGCTACAAGGACCAACATGGTTCTATTTTGCCCTATGGCCTAGCCTGTGATCAAACGGCACGCCCAATGGCGTCACCGCCACCGTGCCGCCCCGGTCGCAACGGCGGGCCCTTCGGCCCTGCGCAGGTCCCGGATCCGCTGGGAGACGACCGTGCTGACACCGTCGCCGCGCATCGTGACCCCATACAGGGCGTCGGCGATCTCCATCGTGCGCTTCTGGTGGGTGATGACGATCAGCTGGCTGCAGGCACGCAGCTCCTCGAACAGCGTGATCAACCGACCCAGGTTGGCGTCATCCAGCGACGCCTCGACCTCGTCCAGGATGTAGAACGGGCTGGGCCGCGCCTTGAAGATTGCGACCAGCAGTCCCACGGCCACCAGTGAACGCTCGCCACCGGACAGCAGCGAGAGCCGCTTGATCTTCTTGCCCGGAGGCCGCGCCTCGATCTCGATCCCGCTGGTCGCCATGTTGGCGGGGTCCGTCAGGACCAGCCGTCCCTCACCTCCGGGGAACAACCGGCGGAAGACGCCCTCGAACTGGGCTGCGGTGTCACGGTAGGCCTCGGTGAAGACCCTCTCGACTCGCTCGTCGACCTCACGAACGATATCCAGCAGGTCGCCCTTGGAGTTCCTGAGGTCCTCCAGCTGCTCGGTCAGGAACTTGTGGCGCTCCTCCAGCGCGGCATACTCCTCCAGCGCCAGCGGGTTGACCCGGCCCAGCGTGGACAGCTTGCGCTCCGCCGAACGTAGCCGTTTGGCCTGGGCCTCGCGCACGTAGGGGACGCTCACCACCGCCTCGCTGGCATCACCGCCACCCTCAGCACCATCGGAGCTCGCATCGCTGTCGGCGATCACCGGAACCATCTGATGCGGGCCGAACTCCTCGACCAGCACCATCGGGTCGATGCCGTGCTCCTCGAGAGCCTTGGCCTGCAGCGCCTCAATGCGCAGCCGCTGCTGGGTGCGCGCCACCTCGTCGCGGTGAACCAGGTTGGTGAGGTCGCCCAGCTCGTCTGCGCGCGCACCGATCTCACGGCGCACCTGTGTCAGCGCCGCCTCCCGCTCGGTGCGCCCCTGCTCGGCGCTGGCCCGCTGCGAGGCCGCCTGCGCCAGCCCGCGCGTGACCCACGCCGCCGCATATGCCGCACCGGTGCGCACCGCCTGCGCCACCGTAGCCTCACGCTTGCGACGCTCCAGGCGGGCAGCCGCGCGCTCGCGGGCTGCCAGCTCAGAGATCGCGGCCGCCTCCAGCGACTGCGCCCGCGCCGCCGCCGCACGCGCACGTTCCTCGCGCGTACGCAAGCTCAGGCGCAGCTCGGTCTCGGCCGCGCGAGCCGCAGTGGCGCTGCGCTCGAGGCGGTCACGCTCCTCGTGGGAGGGCTCTTGGTCGCCCGGCTCCGCGCTGGCGGCCTCCAGACGCTCGCTGAGCAGGCGGTGCTCGCCGCGATCCTTGCCCAGGGCTGACTCAGCCGCGGCGACAGCCCGCTCGATGCGCTCAGCCTCGGCGCGCCCGGCGCGGACCATGCCACCAAGCTGGCCCAGCCGCTCGGCGACCGCGGCCATCCTGGCGTCGGACTCGTGCAGGCGCTGCAGGGCCGCCTCCACCACATGGCCTGCCGTCGCGACCCGCGGGGTGGCCGCCGCCAGGGCGAACTTGGCCTGCTCGACGCGGCGGACCGCCTCCTGGACCCTGACGTGCGTCTCATCGACCGCCGCCTGAATCTCGACCAGGCTGGGCGTCGACGCGCTGCCGCCGCGGACCAGACCCGGGGCGAAGACGTCGCCGTCGCGGGTGACCGCCGTGATCCCCTCGCCGAGGGCGACCAGGTCCATGGCCGCGGACGGACTGTCCACAAGAGCAACGCGCTCCAGCAACTGCTCGAGGGCCGGTCGGACACTGTCCGGGCAGGTGACCACGTCTCGAGCCCAGAGCGCGGGCCCGCTCAGTGTCGGCCAGCTGGCGACATCGACCTCGACGGCGGTGGCGGCCACCAGCAGGCCAGCGCGGCCGGCGTCCCGCTCGCGCAACGACGCGACGGCCAGCCGCGCCCCCTGGGCGGAGGCAACGGCCAAGGCATCCGCCGCCCACCCCAGGGCGGCGGCAACCCCGATCTGGTGACCCGAGCTGATCTTCAGAAGCGCTGAGACCGGTCCTATCAGCGCGTGCGCGCTGTCCCCTGCCGCGACCAGCGCGGCCGCGCCGTCCTTGCGCCGCAGGCTCAGCTCGAGAGCCTCCAGCCGGGCTGCGGAGCTGGCGCGATCGCTGTCGGCGTCTCGCTGTGCCTGGCGCCACTGCGAGACCTCGGCCTCAGCCTCGGCCAGCGCTGCTGCGGCCTGCTCGTAGGCGGTGTCCAGACCTGCTTCACCTTCCTCATCCGCGGCGACGGAGGCTTCCAGAGCCGCAAACTCCTCCTCGGCCCGGGCCGCGCGGGCCCTGCTCTGCTCGACGGACTGCTGGAGCCGGCCGATCTCGGCCTCTCCGGCCTCGATCCGGCTGCGGCGTGCGCCCACCTGGCCGGCCAGCTTGGCCAGGCCCTCGCGCCGATCTGCCGCGGCCCGGACCAGACGGGTCAGCCGAGCGCTCTCGGCGGCGTACGCGACCTCGACCTCGGTGCGGAAGGGGACCGCCGCGTCCAGCGCCTCCTTGGCTAGGACGGACTCGGCGACCAGCGCCTGCTCCTGGCCACGAGCGGAGTCGGCCTGGGCACGCAGCAGCTCGGGGTCGCGGGCGCTGTTGGCGGCGCTGTCACCCTCATCCTCGGACAGCAGGCGGACTCGTTCCGCAGCCAGCGAGCCGGTCGCGCTGAGGCGCTCACGCAGCGACGACAGCGCGAACCAGCGTTCCTGGGCACGGGCCAGCAGCGGCGCGCTCCTCTGCGCCTCGAGCTCGAGGTCACCCAGACGCGAGCGAACAGCCGTCAGGGCCGCTTCGGCCTCGGCGCGGCGGGCAAGCAGGGCGCTCTCGTCGGCGACCTCCTGCTCGAAGGTGGTGGTCAGCGCCCACAGGTCGTCGGCGAGCAGCCGCAGCCGTGCGTCCCGTGCCTCCGCCTGGATCGTGGCCGCCCTCCGCGCGGCCTCGGCCTGACGACCCAGGGGTCCGAGCTGGCGGCGGATCTCGCCGGTCAGGTCATTGACCCGGATGAGATTCGCCTCCATCGTCTCCATCTTGCGCAGCGCTCGCTCCTTGCGCTTGCGGTGCTTCAGTACCCCGGCAGCCTCCTCAATGAAGCCGCGCCGTTCTTCTGGTGTGGCGCGCAAGATGTCCTCGAGCTGCCCCTGACCGACGATGACGTGCATCTCGTGGCCGATGCCGGAGTCGGAGAGCAGCTCCTGCACGTCCAGCAAGCGGCAGGGCGTGCCGTTGAGGGCGTACTCGGAGCCGCCATTGCGAAACATCGTCCGTGCGATGGTGACCTCGGTGTAGTCGATCGGCAGCGCGCCGTCGGTGTTGTCGATGGTCAAGCAGACCTCGGCCCGTCCCAGCGGGGCCCGCAGGGAGGTGCCGGCGAAGATGACGTCCTCCATCTTGCCCCCGCGCAGGCTCTTGGCCCCCTGCTCGCCCATGACCCAGGCAAGAGCATCTGCGACGTTGGACTTGCCGGAGCCGTTCGGGCCCACGATGCAGGTGATCCCGGGCTCGAGGCGCAGCGAGGTTGCCGACGCAAACGACTTGAAACCCCTCAGGGTCAGGCTCTTGACATACACGAGCGATGGGCTCCTCTGGGGCGGCGACGATCGGCCTCACTCTACCGGCGAGGAGCACGAGCCCCGGGGAGGCGAGGCCTGCCCGTGGTGCTCGTTGCGCTCGTTGTGCTCAGTACGCGGGCTGGCGGGCCGACTGCATCTCTGCAGGATGGTCAGCGCGCAGCCGGTCATTGTCATTTTGCAGATCTTCGATCATGCACTCCAGATCGCGCACCCGCGACCTCAGGCGGGCGCTCTCCAGGATCAGACGATCATTCATGTATACCCGTTGACCTAGTAGCGCTTTGGCCATACCAACTCCGAGGAGATCCTTCGCGCGTGCGAAGGGCGAATGGAACACCACTGACGGACGCCCTCGAGCATCACAGAACCCGGGACGGTACTCATAGAATCGCACCGACGCCTCGACAGGTCAACGCCAAACCAATTCACCATTCGTTGAACCCGGACAGGTCCGCCCTGCGACCCCCGCTCTGGGTGACGCAGGTCACAACGTGGCCGGGGCGCCCGGTCGTGGACGGCTCCTCCTGGATCAGCTCGCGAAGCGCCTCGATCGCCTCGACCGGGCCCTGGGCGCAGATCTCCACCCGGCCATCGTCCATGTTGCGGGCGAACCCGGCCAGGCCCAGCTCAAGGGCCCGCGCGCGGGCCCACCAGCGGAACCCCACACCCTGGACCCGCCCCCGGACGAAGATCGTGACAGATTCCATGCCGCAGAGCCTACGAGCCCTTGTGCCGGCATCCCGGCTGCCACGCATAGGCTCCGGACATGTCACACATTCCAGCCGACCGTCCGATTCGATGGGGATTCCTGGGCGCCGGGGGCATTGCGGCCGCGATGGCTGCCGACCTCCGTCACGGCAGCAACATGCTGTATGCCGTGGCCGCACGTGACGCCCACCGCGCGGCTGCCTTCGCCGCGCGCTTCGGGGCGAGCCGCAGCCATGGCAGCTACCGGGCCGTGATCGAGGATCCCGAGGTCGACATCGTGTACGTGGCCACCACGCACCCCTTCCACCGCGAGCAGGCGCTGATGGCGATCGCGGCCGGCAAGCCCGTCCTGGTCGAGAAACCGCTGGCTCTGAACGCCACCCAGGCCCGCGAGGTGCTGACCGCCGCCGGGGACAGGAAGGTCTTCGCCATGGAAGCCGTCTGGATGCGCGCCAACCCGCTGATCCTCAAGGCCCAGGAGATGGTAGCCAGTGGCGTCATCGGTGAGGTCGTGGCGGTCCACGCCGACTTCTCCATCGGGCTCGACTTCGACCCGAGACACCGGTTGTACGACCTGTCCAACGGAGGAGGAGCCCTGCTCGACCTCGGTGTCTACCCCATGCACTTCGCGTGGCTGTTCGCCGGCCGTCCCGATACCCAGCAGGTCCTCGGCACGCTCTCCCCCACCGGCTCCGATGCCACCGTCGCGGTGCAGTGGGGCTACACCTCGGGCGCCACGGCCCAGCTGCGTTGTGCCACGACGGCGCAGACACCCGGGCGGGCCACGATCGCCGGAACGGCCGGCTCGATCTCGGTCGAACCGTGGTTCCTGAACCCCGAGCGCCTCGTGGTCACCACCGGCGAGCAGGAGTCCGTGGTCAAAGGCGGGGGCACGGCGTACGGCCCGCAGATCCAGGAGGTCGAGCGGTGCCTTCGGGAAGGACTGCTGGAGAGCCCACTGGCTCCCCATGGCGACACGATCGCCATCCTCGAGCTGGTCGACCGGGCCCGCGCCGACCTGGGTGTTCGGTACCCCGCAGAAGGCTAGCCGGGCGCGCCAGCGGTTCTGGGCCGCGGCTGGCATCGGGGGCAGGAGTAGGACGAGCGGTTCATGAATGCCTCACGCCGGATAGGGGTCCCGCACCGCCGGCAGGGGCAGCCTGCTCGGCCATAGGCGTCCAGGCACCGGTCAAAGAACCCGCTGGCACCATTGACGTTGACGTACAGCGCGTCGAAGCTCGTGCCACCCTGGCCCAGCGCTTCGGCCATCACCGCCGCGGCGTGCTCCATCAGCCGCCCCAGTGCCGGCTTGGACATCGCCGCGGCCTCTCGCTGGCCATGGACCTGCGCGCGCCACAGCGCCTCGTCCGCATAGATGTTGCCGATGCCCGAGACAAGTCCCTGATCCAGCAGGCCCCGCTTGACGCCCGCGTGGCGCACCTTCAGCGCGGCGACGACCGCGCCCTGGTCGAAACCCGGCTCGAACGGGTCGGGCGCGATGTGGGTGATGCTCCCGGGGACACCCCAGCGGGGCGCCGTTGCGAGCTCTGCGCCGTGGCGATCACGGACATGGACATCGGGGACCAGGTCGGCTAGGGCCATGGCGCCGAAGGTCCGCTGGTCGACGAACCGCAGCCCAGGCCCGTCATCAGCGAAGTCGAAACAGGCATGCAGGTGAGTCTGTCGAGGCGCACTGGCCGCCTCGACCAGGAGCTGGCCACTCATTCCCAGATGGATGACCAGGGCCTGCCGATGACCATCGGGAGCCTCCAGCGCCAGCCAGAGGTACTTGCCTCGACGCCGCGCGGCCCGGACCACATTCGCGCGTAGTCGATCTGCGAGGTCGATCGGCCCCGGCAGATGACGGCGGGCGACCCGCGCCCCGATGAACAGGGCCTTCTCGATGCGGCGGCCGACCACGTGCTCATCCAGGCCACGACGGACGACCTCGACCTCTGGAAGCTCAGGCATCCTGCACAGATGTGGCAAGCCGCGCGGAGTCGGCGGAGCCTGCGCGCACCGGCTCGGCGGCACTGGCCAGGACCGCCTTCGCCCTGCGGCTCAGCTCGGTCCAGGCGACCTCGGCGGCCATCTGCTCGGCCTCCTTCTTGCTGCTTCCGGACCCCGACCCCATCGCCTCCGAACCCACCATCACCTCGGCATGGAAGCTCTTCTGGTGGTCCGGGCCCTGCTCGCTGACGCGGTACTCCGGCACCCCCAGCGAGCCCGAGGCGGTCAGCTCCTGAAGGCTCGTCTTCCAGTCCAGCCCAGCGCCCAGGCTGGCGGAGGACTCCATCAACGGGTCAAGAAGGTGGTGCACGAACGTCGTGGCGGCCGGCAGACCGCAGGAGAGGTAGACGGCGGCGATCACCGCCTCCATGGTGTCGGCCAGGATCGAGGCCTTGTCCCGGCCTCCCGTGCTCTCCTCGCCCCTGCCCAGGAAGATGTAGTCACCCAGGCCCATCGCGCGGGCCACCTCGGCCAGCGCGCGCATGTTGACAACGGCGGCGCGCAGCTTGGCCAGCTGGCCCTCGGCCACGTCGGGGTTCGCAGCATAGAGGCTGTCGGTGACCACCAGCCCGAGCACCGAGTCGCCGAGAAACTCCAGGCGCTCGTTGTTCGGAAGCGCGCCGTTCTCGTAGGCGTACGACCGATGGGTCAGGGCGCGCAGAAGCAGCGACTGGTCAATCCTCTGGTCGACCACCTCGAACAGGTGGGCGGCCAGACGACCGACGGGCCGCCGTGACGCGCTGTCCCCGCCGGGGGAGTGAGAACTCACGCGCGGGTGTTGCCGGATCAGCTCTGGTGCTCGCTACGCTCAGCGACGCCGTAGTGGCGTCCGGCGTAGGTGCCACAGGAGGGGCACGCGATGTGCGGCTGCTTGGGGGCAGAGCACTGCGGGCATGAGGTCAGCGTGGTCGCGCTCGTTTTCCAGTTCGCACGACGCGAACGGGTGTTGGAGCGCGACGTCTTCCGCTTCGGGACAGCCACGTCAGTTCCTTTTCTCTTGGTTGCCAGGAGGTGTCGCGAT
>Ga0209638_1000794_pt1 | contig 20718 bp, 22 predicted proteins | sample BarGraNGADG00211_FD_184490 | JGI IMG/M metagenome (GOLD analysis project Ga0209638, IMG submission 184490) | Arctic peat soil microbial communities from Barrow, Alaska - Barrow Graham LP Ref core NGADG0002-211 (SPAdes) (version 2) | ecosystem: Environmental > Terrestrial > Soil > Wetlands > Peat...
CCTCAGGCGCGGCAGCAGCAGCCTCCATCCGCTGAGTCGACACGACCTCAGGCGCGGCAGCAGCAGCCTCCATCCGCTGAGTCGGCACCATGGGCGCCGCGGTGACCTCGGAGCCAACGTGCTCGACCACGGGCATGACCGCGGTGCCCGGAGCAGCCAGGGGCATGACCTCTGTCCCGGTTGCGATCACGGGCATGACCTCGGTCCCGGTCGGAACCAATGGCATGACCGCCCTACCAGGCGGTGTGACCCGGGGCATGACCACGGTGGCGTCGAGGCGTGCGATACGACCCAGACGCTTGGCGCTCGTTGCCATGTCCCAGCGCTGGGACGGGTCATCGTGCATCATCGCCTCGATGGCAGGCCCGAGGACGCCAGCGTGGGTCATCGGTCGGGGCCGTTCGCTGGCGATGGCCCGCAGCAGGGCGATCGGGTTGCTCCGGGGCTCGTACGGCGACTGCCCCTCGACCGCTGCATAGAGGCTGGCTCCCAGCGCCCAGACATCCGAGGCCGGGTGGGGATCGCCGCCACGGGCCAGCTCAGGCGAAAGGTAACCAGGCGTGCCGGTGACGAAGCCGATCGCGGTGAGCTGGTCGTCACCCTGCCCGCGGGCTATGCCGAAGTCGCTGATCTTGGGGCGGCCGGCCTTGTCTATGAGCACGTTGGCGGGTTTGATGTCACGGTGGATGATGCCACGCTCGTGGGCGCGGGCAAGGGCGCTCGCCAGCTGGGCGCCGATGTCGGCGACCCGTCGTGGCGAGAGCTGCCCGTAGCGCGAGATCTCGTCTTCGAGGGTCTGGCCGTCGACATACTCCATCACCAGCCAGGGGCGCCCGTCATCTTTGACGACATCGAAGACTGCCACGGCGTTGGCGTGGTTGAGCGCGGCGGCCGAGCGGGCCTCCCGCATGGCGCGCTTGGTCTCGTTGGCCGACTCGCCGGCGAGCGCGCGAATCTGCTTCACCGCGACCTGGCGGCCCAGGACCTCGTCACGGCACAGCCACACGGTGCCCATGCCGCCGCGGCCGATGGCGCGCAACACCTGGTAGCGGCCAGCTATGAGCTGCGGTTGCATGAAATCCTCTCGATCGCCTCCGTTTACCTTACGGCGGAGCGGATTCGCTCGACCCAGCACGTCGGCCCTCAGGGTCGGCCTGAGGACCAAGGCACCCTCGGCGACATCGTCATCGCCCTCATCTCGATCGACCGGCACTTCTGCGGTGACAGATGGAGCGGACCTGCTTCCTCCCCTCCCTCCGGGGCGGACACCCGAAGAGTCGTATGGATGGAGCTGCATTGAACGGTCACGCGGGGTCTGTGGCCCTGGCAGTCGACTTCGGGGGCACCAAGGTGGAAGCCGCCTTGGTCGACGCTGACGGTCGGCTCCTCGGCCCGTCACGTCATCGCCATCCGACCGGACGCGACGCGACATCCGACGAGCTCGCGGCGGCCGTTGTGGACGTGACCACGCGAGCGTTGGCCGACATACCTGCTGGCATGTCGCTCATTGGGGCGGGCATCGGGAGCGCGGGGCCCATCGACCACGTCGCGGGCACCGTCTCGCCGGTCAACGTGCCGGCGTGGCGCGGTTATCCGCTGCGCGACCTCGTCCGCGGCGTCCTCTGCGACCAGGTTCCCGACCCGGACGTGCTTCTGGCCACCGACGGCGTGGCATGCGCACTCGCCGAACACTGGGTGGGTGCAGGGAAGGGCGTGGCAAACATGCTGGGGATGGTTGTCTCCACAGGTGTGGGCGGCGGGCTCATTCTTGGCGGCCGGCCGTTTCAGGGGACGGGCGGAAACGCCGGCCATATCGGGCACATCGAGGTGAGCGGCCTGGACGGGGAGTCCACCTTCGGTCATCCGGGCATGCTGGAGGCTGTCGCGTCCGTCCCCCATTCAGTCGCCTGGGCGCGACGACGGGGCTGGACCGGGACGACCGGTGAGGACCTCGCCCGCGACTACGAACACGGGCACGAGGTCGCTTGCGCGGCCGTCGCGCGGGCGGGCACGGCTATCGGGCAAGCGATCGCCAGCGCGGCCGCTCTCCTGGACCTGGAGCTGGTCGTGATCGGCGGCGGATTCTCCGAAGCCACACCTGACCTCTTCAGTTTCATCAGGGAGGCCGTGGCTCGCCATCACTTCGAGTACGTGCGCAAGGTACGGGTCGTGCCTTCAAGCCTGTCCGGCGCGGGACCGCTGATCGGCGCGGCCGCACTGGTCCACCTGGGTCAAGGACGGTGACTCTCGGCCCGTGAGAAGGCTCGTCGTGACAAACAACCTGACGCTCGACGGTGTCATGCAGGCACCGGGGCGTGCCGACGAGGACGTCCGCGGCGGCTTCGACCGCGGCGGATGGGCGCTTGGCCCCACCGCCAGGGGAACCCCGTCACCGAGGTGTTGAACAACGTCCAGAAGTACGTGGCGTCAAGGACGCTGACCGAACCGCTGCCGTGGATGAACTCCACGTTGCTTCAGGGCGATGCCGCGGACGCCGTGGCCGACCTCAAGGCGCAGCCGGTCCAGATCTCGCGGTCCTGGGCAGTGGAGAGCTGATCCAGTCGCTGAGGCGCCGCAACCTCATCGACGAGTACGTGCTCCTCATCCATCCCCTGATCCTCGGTTCCGGCCGACGTCTGTTCCCCGACGGCAGCCCACCGGCCGATCTCCGTCTCGTCGACAGCGTGAGGACAACGACCGGCGTCCTGATCGTCACGTACCAGCCGGCCTGAACGGACGTCAGCGGGACGAGATCGGCTGACTGACCCAGCTAACCGACGAAGTTCGTCCAGCCGCGACCGGCTGCCGGATGATCGTCTTCATCTTCTCGGGAGCGGTGCGCCTCGGGTCGCTGAGATACACCTCGTGGTGCTTGCCCGCGCGGACGTAACCCTGCTCAGTGATGAAGGAATGGAGGCGCGCGATGGTCGGGCCCTCTGCAGAGTACGGGCCGACGTGCATGACCTGGGCCGCCCGTCCCTCCGCGAACCGCTCGAGACGCACCCGTGCGACCGCGTCGGAGGGGTTCTTCTTCGCGGCCTTCGTCTTGGCTTCCTCGACGATCTCTTGGGTCACCTGATCCGGCTGCATGATCAGGATCGTCCAGTCCCAGGCGGACTTGTCCTCGACGGTGAACATCGACATGTCAGGCACCCACCACAACCCCTCCAGCGGCATCACCGCGAAGTCCAGGCCGCCTGACCCACCCCTGACCGCAAACTTCGCGGCGTATGCCACCGGGTACAAGGCCTGGATTGCCTCGCCGTACTGGGGCGCCGTGTTCGGGTCGCCGTGGCCGTCGATCATCAAGAACGCCATCTCCGGCACATCGACGATCACCGGCTCCGAGCCGGCGGAGTAGAACGCGCGCAGCTCACGCTTGAAGTCGACCTTTGACGCCGCCATCGCAACCTCGCCGTTGTGGACGTTGCCGTCCTGTCGCCCGTATCCACGGTCGGGCCAGTGTCGCAGGCCCGCCACCACGGTGAAGTGTGAATGAAGTGATGAGTGAACGAAGCATGAATGGGACGTGCCTCCACCTCAGCCGGGTTTTCGCGCTGTCGCCATCACTGGGACACTCGACAGCGTGAGCCGCAGAAAGAACGTCCAGAAAAGCCTTCGACCCCAAGGAAGTCGACTGCTGCACCTGATCGACCGCGCTACCTCACGCCCCGCGGTGGTCGTGGTCCTCCTGGCGGCCGACGCAGCGTGGGTGCTGTACAGCGCCTTGGTCGGCTTTCCGTCCAGGCTGGAGCTGGTCTTTCAGACCCTCGTCGGAGCGTTGACGGTGGCCATGGTCTTTGTCATTCAACACACCCAGGCGCGCGAGCAGGTAACGACCCAGCGCAAGCTGGACGAGATCCTCAACGCGCTCCCCCATGCTGACAAGACGCTGATCGCCCTGGAGGATGCAACCGACACCGAGCTCGCCTCGGCTCGCGCAACTCACCGAAGCCTGCGCGAAGAGGCAATCGAGCGGCCGGACCCGCCGTCCTCCCCCGTGACCAGACCAGAAAAGACGGAAGAAGCCCGATGATCCCCGTTGACCTGAGCGAAGCCACCTTTGAGCGGACCATCGCCCGGAGCGGCATCGTCCTTGTCGACTTCTGGGCGCCCTGGTGTGGCCCATGTCTTGCGTTCGATCCCGTCTTCGAAGCGGCTGCCGTCGCCAACCCGGACATCGTCTTCGGAAAGGTGAACACGCAGGCCGAGCCGCATCTCGCGGAGTCGTCCGACATCGCATCGATACCCACATTGATGGCCTTCCGCGACGGCACGCTCGTTTTTGAGGAGGTGGGCGCTCTCTCCGCCTCAGGGCTGCGCGCAGTGATCGAGGTGGTACGCGGCCTCGACCCCGAAGCCGTCAAAGCAGAAGGCGTCAAGGCAGACGCAGCCCACGGGGAATCTCTGCCTCAAGACTGAGCCGGGCGCGCTGCCTCAAGACTGAGCCGGGCGCTCAGCCTCAATCCTGAGGCGGGCGCTCAGCCCTGCACCCTGGTGTCGTGACCTGCCCACTCGGCATCGCGAAGCTCCACCTTGCGGATCTTGCCGGTCGCGGTCTTAGGCAGCGACTCCACGAACTCGACCCGGTCGGGCGCCTTGTAGTGGGCGATCTGCGTCCGGACATGCGCGATGATCTGCTCGGCGGTCGGAGCCTCACCTGGCTTGAGCACCACAAACGCTTTCGGCCGCTCACCCCACTTCGCGTCCGGATGGCTGACGACCGCGACCTCCAGAACGCCGGGGTAGGAGTCGATGGCCGCCTCGACCTCGATCGTCGAGATGTTCTCGCCACCGGAGATGATGATGTCCTTGGCCCGGTCCCGCAGCTCGAGGTAGCCGTCGGGGTGCCAGACCCCGAGGTCGCCGGAGTGGAACCAGCCACCGCGGAAGGCATCCGCCGTGGCGTCGGGGTCGGCAAAGTATCCCTTCATGACGTTGTTGCCGCGCATCACGACCTCACCGAGCGTCTCCCCGTCACGGGGGACGTCATGCATCTCCTCGTCGACCACACGGACGCCGTCGGTCACGATCATGCCAACACCCTGGCGGGAGAGAAGCTTGCTGCGCGCTGCCACATCGAGGGCATCCCAGCCGTCCTGGGGCTCGCAGATCGTATACGGCCCATAGGTTTCGGTCAGTCCATACACGTGCACGACGGTGGCGCCGATCGAGTCCATCGTCGCGATCACCGTCGGGCTGGGGGGAGCTCCGGCCGTGGTGACCACGACCTCCTGCTCAAGGGTGTGCACCCGCGGCGAGTTGGCGATGGAGACCAGCACGGTCGGCGAGCCGTTCAGGTGCGTGATGCCCTCCTTGTCCAGCAGGTCCCAGATCACGTCGACGTCCACGGCCCGCAGGCAGACATGGGTTCCGCCGATGGCCGTGACCGCCCAGGCGGTGCACCAGCCGTTGCAGTGGAACATGGGCAGCGTCCACAGGTAGCGGGTCCGCGCTCCGTGCCGGGAGTGGATGATCTCAGCCAGGGAGTTCAGATAGGCGCCGCGGTGGTGGTACATGACGCCCTTCGGGCGGCCCGTCGTGCCCGAGGTGTAGTTGATCGAGATCGTTGACCGTTCGTCCTCCACCGCCCACGGCAGTGGGTCGTCGCTGCCCATGGCGCACAGCTCGGCGTAGTCGATCCCCTGCACCTCCGGCAGCGGCTGCGCTCCACCTGCGGGGTCCACGACCGTTACCACGTGCCGCAGCTCGGGCAGATCCGCCAGCGACGACTTGACCAGGCGGTGCAGTGCAGCGTCGACAACCAGAACGGTGGCGCCGGAGTGGGCAAGGATGTAGTGGACCTCTGGTGGCGCCAACCTCGTGTTGACAGCGACCAGGACGCCCCCGGCGAGGGGCACGGCGAAGTGAGCGACGAGCATCTCGGGGATGTTGGGCAGCAGGTATGCCACCCGGTCACCAGGGCCGACGCCACAGGCCCGCAGCGCGTGAGCGACGCGCGTCACCTCCTGCGCGAACTGCGTGTACGTCATCCTTCGCTCGCCATACACCACGGCCTCCCGGTCGGGGAACACCTGCGCGGCGCGGCCGAGGAAGGCCAGCGGAGTCAGCGGCGTGGACCAGACATCTTGGCTTGCTGTCGTCGTGGTCACGAATCCTCCAGGGCAAGGGCGCACACTGCGCGTGAGTGATGAGAGAGTCATACCGTATGCCGCAGCCGTCGCCGGGGCCGCCCGCCGACCCGGAGATGACCGGCGTCTCGAAGACCGTCCTACGCTGGCAACTCGGCCCTACAGCGAGGAGCCAACCAGGTGAGCTCACCCCCAGACGACCAGGCTGCGCAGGATCACCACCCGGCGAATACAGACGTCCGGACCGCGCGACTTCTGGTGACCGGTCAGTTCGTCCTGATCGGGATTCTCGTGGTGCTTCCCCGTCGTCATGACTGGTCAGTGCCGACCGCACTCGGCGTCGCCTGCATCATTGCCACCGTCTTCGGCGTGGCCCTGATGGTCGTCGCCGCAACGGGACTCGGGCGAGGTCTGACAGCGACGCCGTTGCCCAACGCCCACGCGCAGCTGCGCACCGGGGGGCTGTACCGGTTCGCACGCCACCCGATCTACAGCGGGCTGCTGCTCACGATGGGCTCGGTCACGGTGGCCTCAGGCAGCGGGTTCAGGCTAGTCACGCTCGCGGCGCTGGTGCTGCTGCTCACCGTGAAGGCACGGTGGGAGGAAGTGCGCCTGTCACAGCGGTTCGAGGGATATGCCAGCTACGCCGCACGCACTCCGCGCTTCATACCGATCCGTCTGCGCAGAGGACGGTTCGAGTAATCCAAGACAGGGAAGACGGCGGGATGGCTGATGTCCCAGCCACTAGCCTCGGACACATGGATCAGTCGACGGACATGAACGCGGCCATCTGGAAGTCCGAGGAGGGTGTCCAGGACTGGACGGCCAAGGCCGGCGAACGTGAGCGAGAGCGCGCGGCCCACTGGCGTTTCCTGGGTGAGCTCCTCCCGTTCGAGGAGCAGGAGGTATTCACCTTCCTGGATCTCGGAGCAGGAACCGGGGCCGCCGCGAGAGGGATCCTTGGTCTGTATCCGCGGAGCACCGCCGTCCTCGCCGACTTCTCGCCGCAGATGATGGGTGAGGGCGAGCGTGCGATGCAGCCGTTCGCGGGGCGCTTTCGGTATGTCGAGTTCGACATGTCGACAGGGCGCTGGCCCGGGTCCATCCCGGAGACGGTTGACGCGGTCGTGACGTCACTGTGCATCCACCACATGCCCGACCACCGGAAGCAGGGTCTGTTCGCTGAGATCTTCGAACACCTCCCCCCAGGCGGCTGGTACCTCAACTACGACCCCGTGAGCTCGCCGGATCCTGTTGTCACAGCAACCTGGGAGCGCGTGAACGATCGCTTCGACCCCGAGGCGGCAGGCAAGAGGCTCCGTCGCACGCCGCAGGAGCAGTCTCGCTACGAGAACCACGTGCGCCACATCATCCCTCTTGACCCGCAGCTGGGTTATCTGCGGTCGGCAGGATTCGAAGGGATCGACGTCTACTGGAAGCATCTCGAGAACGTGATCTACGGAGGTCGCCGACCAGTCTGACCCAGAGCTCCTCGGCCCCGGCCTCACAGGGAATTGTCAGCGAGTGTGGAGGTTTCTCCAAGGGATTGACGATGTAGTGGGTCCAAGGCGACGGGACAGGCCCCGTCCGTGAGGAGTGGCCCCCATGTCTCAACACCGCTACCCGATCTGCCCGATCAGCGGCAAGGTTCGCTTCGGGGAACGTAAGGACACCAAGCTGGCGCTGAGGCAGGCCGACCGGAAGCGCTCGCGGGCGAGCATGGACAACGTGGTGTGCAGCCGTCGCGAGATCGAGGCCTACCACTGCTCCGACTGCCGTGGTTGGCACCTCACCTCCCATCCGACCCAGTCGATCCGGCTGGTCCCGGCCGTGCAGCTCTCCGGGCACACCTCCGGATCCGCCGCAGAGACGATCTGGCACACGCTCGCCGACTCCGGACTGAGGGCTGGCACCGCTGCCTGACGAGATGTCTTCCCGGGCTCAAGGGAACCTGGGCGCGCGTGAACCGAACGGCAATGTGAGAATCAACACTTGTTAGAATGAGTCCTCATCCCCTGGATGACTCACACCGGTTCACTGCGAAAGCGACCCACCACATCATGACCAGCACTGTTGGACGGGACACCTGTGTCCCCGTAGATCGCACCGAGGTCGCACGTCGCACCGAGGTCGACATCAAGACCGCACGGCTCCAGAACAGCAGCCTTCGCCTCATCGCCTGCGACATCTGATGCCCATCTTGTGGGATACCGATCCGGCGGCACTGGGGACCTACCGATTCGCAGTCGGGGACCAGGTGCAGCAGGTCGAGACGGCGCAGCTGGTCGCCCGCGCCCTGGCCGCCGAGGAGGGCGAGATGCTGGTCGTTGTCGGCCCAGACATCGACACCCAAGCCGCTTGCGACCTTGCCGCAGAGGTTCGCCTTGGACGACCCGGAGTTGGGGTGGTGCTGTTGCGCCGTTGGCCGGAGGTTGCCGTCTTGACGCAGGCAATTCGCAGCGGTATCCGTGAGGTGGTCTCCGCCGATGACCTCACCGCGCTGGCGGACGCGTGCCGCCGAAGTCTGGAGCTGTCCATGGCCCTGGCCGGGGCTGGCGCCGGCGGGGGTGCACGCAACGGACGGGTCGTGACCGTCTTCTCCGCCAAGGGCGGGGTCGGCAAGACCACGATCGCGACCAACCTTGGTGTGTACCTGGCCTCCACCGGCAGCCGGGTTCTCCTGGTGGACCTGGACCTGGCCTTCGGCGACGTCGCCATCAGCCTCCAGCTCTCTCCCTCCCGCTCTACCTCGGACCTCATCGCGATGTCCGACCGCCTCGACGCACAGGGCCTGGCCTCGGCCGTGACCCACCACGACAGCGGGCTGGACACCTTGTGCGCGCCCGACTCACCCTCGGACGCAGACCAGATCCCGGCCGCCACGACCGCACAGCTGCTGCACGTTGCCCGCGGCATGTACGACTTCGTGATCGTGGACACCCCGCCCGCATTCTCCGAGCACGTCCTGGCCGCATTCGACGTCACCGACGTGTCCATCCTGATTGCCACCATGGACATCCCCGCCGTCAAGAACCTGCGCCTGGTCCTGGACACCTTGGACCAGCTTGGCTACCCGCGAGAGTCCCGGGTCATCGTTCTCAACCGTTCCGATGTCAAGGTGGGACTCAAGACCACCGACATCGTGGCCGTCACCCACCAATCCGTCGCCGTGTGCATCCCCAACAGCCTCGACGTGCCAGCATCTACCAACCGGGGAGTGGCCATCGTGGTCGACGAGCCCGAACATCCGGTCAGCGTGGCACTCCGGGCACTGGCCGATGGCCACGTCCGACCCGAGCGCGCCACCGCTGCGAGCATCCCCATGGCAACGGCCGCGATCGAACCGCCGCCCCCCGTGACGCGTCGTGACCTTCGACTGCTGCGTCGAGAAGGCAGACGCTGAACCACGCGAATGCCGCCGTCTTCGTCGGTATCGAGTGGCGACCGTAGCCCGAGCTTCGCGATGATCGCATCGCTGAGCAGCGCAATCCTCCGATATGGACGTCTCGGGTGCGGCTGCTCGACGACCGTGCCGTGGCTGTGCGGGTGAGACGTCACGGGCGAGGCCTTCGCTACCGAGGCATGGGTGCCAGCGGCCGGGCAACGGATCAGGCGGCAGATGTGGATCCCGCGCGCTGAGTCTGACGGGATCTGCCGGCCCGCCTGGTCGGTGGGCTGCATCAGGTAACCGCCGTAGAGGACGAGCCACAGCACGATCGGATAGGCGTTCCAGCGTTCGATGCCCCCTTCGCCGAGCCGGTCAACCGGTCCCCAGCCCAGGGCGAAGACTGTGAGTGCGATGGCGACAGGGCGACGACGCCCTACGCGACCCCCAACCAGCGCAGAGGTGCGACGAAGCGCGCCGAGGTGCGGATGGCGGCGACCCCGCCGGCGACGAACATGGTGGTGTCGAAGATCGCGGCCGAGGGTTGGGAGACGACGCTGTGCGGGGGCTCCGGGGCGCCCACATGGCTCAGTGTGTTGGTGTGCGGTCATGATCGAGGCAGTGGGACGACGCGGGACCCATGAAGGTCGAGCGCCCAGCGGGGTTCAGCTGTCGCATCCGAATCGTGACCAGCCGGCTCCCTTGACCGTCAGGGCAGAAGGTCCCCCACCTGGCCCGGCGTCGGTATGAGAAAGACCCCGGGCAAGACCTCGGCCTCGCCGTCGAGCTCTTCGAATCGGCCCCCATCGAGGAGCTCGGGAAGGGTGTAGTCCGCTGTGTTACGTGCTTCGGCCAGCTTCGGCCAGCTCTCCCGCCTGCACGAACACGGATCGACCGACCAGCTGGGGGTTTCCTCCGCAGTGGTCGAAGTGCAGGTGGCAGTTGGCGACGTGTGTGATGTGGACAAGGTCGGTGCCTGCGGCGGCCAACGACGTGCGGAGGTTGGTGCGCCGTGGCCGGTAGCGGGCATCCACCTCGGGGTGCGATCCCATGCCCGTGTCGAAGAGCAGCACGCCATCTGGGTGTTCCACCACGTAGCCGAGGCAGGGCTCGACCCGTAACTGGACTAGCGTGCGATGGTGACACCGACCCAGCTTCCCAGCAGTATGCGTAGGTCGTCGTTGTCCGTGTCAACGGCGACGTAAGGGAAACCTTAGGTCGCTCCGGACACGGTGGAAAGGCTCACGGGCCGTAGGTGCTCACCGGCCCGGCGGCCGCGTCGAACTCAGCCGCGGTGAGCAGTCGGGGCTCGCCCAGAGCCTTCGCCTCACAGTAGATGCGGCACAGCCACTCGAGGTAGATGCTCCGCGAGTATGCCTTGGCCAGGGTGCCGCCGTAGGTGGTGGCTCCATGGTTCCGGAGCAGGACGCCGTACCGGTCCTTCATCGCCTCGCTGCACCTCCTTGCCAGCTCCTGGGTGCCGAACTGCGCATACGGCGCGACCCTGACAGGTCCCCCCAAGAGAGCGAGCATGTAGTGGATGGGCGGTATCTCGTCGACCAGTGTTCCCAGAACCGTTGCGTAGACCGGGTGGGTGTGCACGACCGCAAGGGCATCGGTGTTCTGGTAGACGACGGTGTGCATCGGCACCTCCGACGACGGGTTGTCCGGCCCGTCCACGTGGTCTCCGTCAAGGGTGATGACGCTGATGTCCTCCGGTGCCAACGCCTCGTACTCCACGCCGCTGGGCGTGATGGCGATGTTCTCGCCGACGCGGACGCTGATGTTTCCCGATGTTCCCACCGTCAGTCCGTCTGTGAGCATCCGCCGGCCGTACTCGATGATCAGCTCGCGTTCCTTGTGCATGAGCATGGGGTCTCCGTTCCTGGTCCGACGACAGGCGTTGCCAACCTTCGATCCCGCGCCCGCACGTCATGCGACACACTGCATACCAGGAGGGCGCATCTTCCGGGACCTGCATCCTCCTCTGGTTGGGAAGGAAGAGACTCGATGGTGCGCGCGATTGAGTGGCTGGACGATCCGAGACCGATGATCCGGCTCATCGACCAGACCGTGTTGCCGGCCGCTGAGCAGTACATCGACGTCACGACCGTCGACGTCCTCGTCACGTCGATCCAGGACCTGGTGATCCGTGGCGCACCTGCTCTGGGAGCGGCTGGGGCGCTGGGTGTCGCGCTGGCAATGGTCCAGGCCGGTGATGAGAACTGGGATGCGGCACGGCTTGAGAGCGAGATCGACAGGATCCGTGACGCCCGGCCCACGGCGGTCAACCTCGCCTGGGGCGTGAACCAGGTCCGGGGGTCCCTCTCTTCGGGGATCGCCACGGTCCTCGGCCTCGCCCGGCAGGTCGTGACCGACGATGAGGCCGCGAACCGCCAGCTCTCCATGTATGGCGCGGACTGGATCCTTGCGCACGTAGCGAAGGAGAAGGTGCGGGTCGTGACGCACTGCAACACCGGTGCGCTGGCCACCAGCGCCTGGGGCACGGCATACGGGATCATCCACGAGCTGCACCAGCGTGGCCGGCTGGGCCTTGTGTATGCCGACGAGACACGGCCGCTGCTCCAAGGGGCGCGGCTAACGAGCTGGGAGCTCCTGCACGACGGGATCGAGCATGTCGTGCAAGCTGACAGCGCGGCCGCAAGCACCATCCTGCGAGGCCTGGTCGACGTCGCGATCGTCGGGGCAGACCGCATCGCCGCGAACGGCGATACGGCGAACAAGGTCGGTTCGGTGGGTCTTGCGCTCGCCTGTCAGCGAGCGGGGATCCCCTTCGTCGTTGCCGCGCCGTCATCCACGGTCGACCTGACCATCGCGCGGGGCGAGGACATCGTCATCGAGGAACGCCCCGAGGACGAAGTGCTCACCCTGGCCGGAGTGCGAACGGCCCCGGCCGGGGTCAGGGCCTTCAACCCGGCGTTCGATGTCACGCCGCACGACCTGATCAGCATCGTCGTCACCGAGAGGGGTATCGCCGAGACGGCGACCCACGCCCATCCTGATCTGCTGGCGACCATCGCGGGCTGAGGGACGCCGCCTCGGCTTCGGTTCGTTCCAAATACGGGATACCGGCGCTTGACCTCAGTCGTCCTCGCCGAAGGTTGAGGCGATGTAGGCGTTCCGCCCGGCGATCTGAATCAAGACGACGGGATCGTCGCAGTGACGCGGGACCGAGATCACGTCGGAGGTGGAGCCGTCGCCCTCATTGCTCAGGGCGAACGCCTTGGTGGAGGCCTTGACCATGTTGTCGCACACCAGCGTGGCGACTACCGAGTGGATGGGGCTGATGCCGAGTGAGGGGATAACCAGGCCTTGGATCTTGACGGTGATCCGACCGTCCTCACGTACGCGAACGTTGCTGGGACCGTTGACCCAAGGCGCGCCACCGGGGACAACACCGGCGATCGTCGGGCCCGTGGGACTACTGCCCATGAGCGGCGCCCGCAGCAGCGAGTGTCCGCTGGACCCGTCGGCCAGGGCTGGGCCCGCGGTCAAGCCGACGATCGCCAAGACGGCGGCCGAGGTGGAGAGAACGCGCTTCGATCGAGTCATGTGCATGGGGATGCTCCTTTTCGCGATGCTGCGTGAGCCGCAGGCTGAAACTACGGCCCCTGTCGACTGAGACACGTAGCTCCTGGGGCATCGGTTCAGCTTGGCGCCACGAAAGACCTGGAGGAGGGATCCGGCCCCAGAGGAAGCCGGCCATCTGGCACAAGAACGTTCGGCTAGAGCAGCTCGAAGATGGTGGCGTTGGCCTGGCCACCCCCCTCACACATGGTCTGCAGGCCGTACCGGATGCCGTTGTCTCGCATGTGGTGGATCAGTGTGGTGGCCAGCCGGGCTCCCGAGCCACCGAGCGGGTGACCGAGCGCAATGGCCCCGCCCAACGCGTTCAGCGCCTTTGGGTCGGCGCCAATCTCGATGAGCCAGGCCAAGGGAACCGGGGCGAAGGCCTCGTTGACCTCGAAGGCACCGATCTGGTCCAGGGTGAGGCCGCTCTTGGCCAATGCCTTGCGAGTCGCCGGGATCGGCGCCGTCAGCATGATCACCGGATCGGCCCCGGCCAGAACTGCAGTGTGCACACGGACAAGGGGCTTGAGGCCGTTGGCCGCGGCGAGCTCGCTGGTGGTGATGAGCAACGCTGCGGCACCGTCAGAGATCTGAGACGAGTTGCCCGCGTGGATGACTCCGTCCTGCTTGAAGGCGGGCTTCAACGCGGCCAGCCTCTCGGCCGTCGTCCCGCGGCGGATGCCCTCGTCCGCCGAGAACACTCCGGCCCCCGTCTGGACCGGGACGACCTGTTGCGCAAAGGCACCGGCATCCTGCGCAGCCGCAGCCTTCTCGTGGGAGGCCGCCGAGTACTCGTCGAGCTGCATCCGGGACAGCCCCCACTGATCAGCGATCATCTCGGCACCGAGGCCCTGGTTCGGTACCGTCTTGTATCGGCCCGTGAAGCCGACTCCGCCGAAGGGGTCACCCTCGCCAGCGATGTTTGCTCCCAGGGGAACTCGGCTCATGACCTCGACGCCTCCGGCAACCACGAAGTCGTAGTGCCCGGCGACGACCCCCGCGGCACCGAAGCTGATGGCCTGCTGAGATGAGCCACACTGCCGGTCGATGGTCACGCCCGGGACAGAGTCGGGCCACCCTGCTGACAGCAGGGCCGTACGCGCGATGTCGAACGCCTGGTCTCCCACCTGCGTCACACAACCCCAGATCACGTCATCGACAAGGGCCGGATCAAGGCCTGTGCGCTCGATCAGCGCGGACAGCACTACGGCGGAAAGGTCAGCGGAATGCACATCAGCAAGGGCACCGTTACGTCTGCCGACGGGGGTGCGCACTGCTTCGACGATGACGGCGTCCCTCACGATTGGTCCTTTCATCACGGTCGATGACAACGAGGTCCCCAGCCTGCCAGCACCGGCCTCTACCTCCTCGACGCCATGCCGCGCCGTGATCCGCCAGAAGTTCCACGACCGACGAGCACGCCGACCCGCGGGAGAGGCCATGGGTCGGGGGCCTCGTCCCTCGACGCACGAGAGCCGGGGACTGCCGGGGCTGCGGGGGCGGGATTGGGGGGCGCAGCCCCGACAGGATCCGGTGTCCGCCACGGCGTTGCTGCCGTGACGGCGAAGGAGTGTCCATCTGCGTCTCGTCATGGACGGATGGGCCCCAACGGTTGCTCAGCGCAGATGCGCCTTATGGCAAGGCTCGCGCCTGAGACTGAAGGCGTCCATGCGACCTTCGGGCTACGACCAGCGATGGAACAAAATGCTTCTCGACATCCATGTCGGTAGAGGTCCCCATCTGACACGGGTCCCCGACTGCGCCCACAACCGTCGTCGTGCAGGCGACCGGTTGTCGTTCGTCATACGCGAAAGCCTGAGTGCTCGGGTGCGGGGCGGGCTCAAGCATTCCTTTCGCCTCGGGTTGCTCAGGTCTGGCGTTCATAGACAACCTTGCCGCCCGCGACGGTCATGTCGACGTGGGCGTCGGCCACCTCCCCGGCGCCGGAGGTGAACAGGTTGCGGTCAAGCAGGGCCCAGGTCGGCTCGCCGGCCGACCTGTAGCGCCCCGCCCTCCTCGTCGTGGTTGACGTACGCCGATCCTGAGGTGAACGCGGCGAGGGCCACCTCAAGGGGAAGGGCCTGCTCGGGCAGGAAAGGCGCGTTGCCACGGTTCTCTGGGTCGACGCGAGTCACCGCCACCTCGATCTCCTCTAGCGGGTTGGCCGTTGTCACTGACCAGTCGCTGCCCATGGCGAGAGTCGCTCCCGAGCGCAGCAGATCACCAAACGGGTACTGCAGGTGAGCCCGGTCGGAGCCAAGGAACGGCAAGGTGAGCTTCTCCATCTGAGGCTCCAGCTGAGCCCAGTAGGGCTGAGCGTTCGCAACGACGCCGAGCTCACGGAACCGCGGCACGTCCTCGGGCTGCACCACCTGGATGTGCGCGATGTGGTGTCGATGGTCGCTGGGCCCGTTGGCCGAGCGCGCCGCCTGGACGGCATCCAGGGCATCGCGCACTGCGCGGTCACCGATCGCGTGCATGTGCACCTGGAAGCCATGGCGGTCGAGATCGGTCACCGCCGCTGCTAGTAGGTCTCGCTCAACGTAGGACAAGCCCCGGTTGTCGGTGTGCCCGCCGCAGCCGTCGCAGTAGGGCTTGAGCAACGCGCCCGTGTAGTTCTCGAGCACTCCGTCGACCATGATCTTGACGCTCGTGGGGTAGAACCCTTGCGCGACACCAGCCTCGCGTTGGGTAAGGAGGTCGTCAAGCTGTTCGAGCTCGCGGTGCCGGTCCCACCACAGGGCACCGACGACGCGCGCGGTCAGGCGGCGACCCACCGCCAGGGAGTGGTAGGCCTCGAGCGTCGCCGGGGTGACCCAAGCGTCCTGCCAGCCGGTGACTCCGAGCGAGTGCAGGTGGGTCTGGGCCTCGAGAATCGCGGTCTCCCAGTCAGCCCGTGAAGGCGGTGGCAGGTAGTGGTCTTGGTAGTCGTAGGCGGCACCTTCGTGCAGCGTCCCGCTCGGCTCACCGCTGTCGGGGTCGCGTTCGATCCGACCGTCTGACGGGTCGGGTGTCTCCCGGGTTATCCCAGCGATCTCAAGGGCATTGGAGTTCACCCAGGCTCCATGCCAGTCCCTGTTCATCAGGAAGACTGGTCGGTCTGGAACGACTGCGTCCAGGTCCTCCTTGCGGGGCGTGCCCCCAGGAAAAGACTCGATCGCCCACCCGCCTCCGATGATCCAGGGCGCGCGCGGGTTGTCCCGCGCATACGCGGCAATCAGGTCCAGGTACGCCTGGCGACCTTGGAGATCGTTGAGCCAGACGTGCAGTCGGTTGCGCCCGGCGAACGGCGGGTGGACAGGCGCGTCCTGAAAGCCTGGCACCACCATCGACCCAGGCGCGTCGAGCACCCGGGTGCGTGGTCCGACCAGCTCGTGCGCGGCACCGGACCCGAGTGCCACGATCTGGTCACCCCGGATGGCGAGCGAGTCGGTCCAGCAACGGGTGGCATTCGCTGTCCACACGTCAGCGCCGGTGATGACGAGGTCTGCGAAATCGGTCATGAAAGCACTGTAGGAGTGGGGAATCACAAGATCCGGTTATCCGAATGGTTGATCCGCCATGACTCTCTCAACAGTTCCGCACGTCCTGCGGCGGGGCGTGCCACCCCGCCAACCGAGGCAGCGCATACGCTGGGCCTGCAACCACCCACCCAGGCGGCATCAGCCGTAACCGCCGCCATGCCCGGTCAGGAGCGAAGGGCCGGCTCAGCAGCACCCGACTCGGCCGGAAAGCCATTCCATCCGCAATCTGAACGGAGCGTCCGATGGAGATTCTGATCATCGTCCTGGTCCTTGTCCTGCTGGTGCTGGGGCTGGCGGTGAGGATCGTCAAGCAGTACGAGATGGGTGTGTTGTTCAGGCTGGGCCGGGTCCTGGGCTTGCGCCAACCCGGGTTACGGCTGATCATCCCCTTCGTCGACGTGCTGCATCGGGTGTCGTTGCGGATCGTCACCATGCCGATCCAGTCCCAGGGCATCATCACCCGGGACAACGTCAGCGTCGATGTGTCCGCGGTCGCCTACTTCCGCGTGGTTGACGCGGTGAAGTCGGTCGTCGCGATCGAGAACGTCCGCTCCGCCATCGACCAGATAGCCCAGACCACCTTGCGCAAGGTCGTCGGTCAACACACCCTTGATGAGACGTTGTCCGAGACCGACCGGATCAACCTGGACATCCGCGAGATCCTCGATGTCACCACCGTGGAATGGGGCGTGGAGGTAACGCTGGTGGAGCTCAAGGACATCCAGCTGCCCGACAGCATGAAGCGTGCCATGGCGCGCCAGGCGGAGGCCGAGCGGGAGAAGCGCGCGAAGATCATCAACGCCGAGGGCGAGTCTCTCGCGGCGGCCGCGCTAGGTGATGCCTCGGACACCATGATGGCCCACCCATTGGCGCTCCAGCTGCGCAACCTGCAGAGCCTGGTCGAGATCGGCGTGGACAAGAACACCACCGTCGTGTTCCCCGCCCCCATCATGACGACGATCGCAGAGCTCGGTGCCTTCATCGCCCGCGAGGCAGCGGCCGCAACCCCTGGCGTACCACCCAACCGGGATGGTGCCATCCCCGCCTAGCTCAGCCAGAACGCCAGCGCCGGACGAAGCGTAGGCGTGTGCCAGCCGCCCGTGGCGAGCCCGATCCGCCCGCATACAGGGTCGCAATAAACCGGTGCATCCTTCGCGAGATAGTCCTGCGGCATCGCAATGTCGGACCCACGGGAGCCGCGTCATAGCGCTCCCACGTCATCTCCGAACCCCTTGCCTGCCCGAAGGACCCTCATGGCCGACTCCCCCTAACCTCTCCGCCGCATCGGTGGTTGACAGCGACGACCCGCGGTCAACCAGCACCGTCGTTCCTGACCCCACACGGTGGCGCGCTCTTGGTGTCATAGCGATCGCCCAGCTGATGGTTGTGCTCGACGCCTCCCTCGTGAACCTGGCGCTGCCGAGCGCGAAAGCCTCCTCAAGATCAGCGATGCCAACCAGCAGTGGGTCATCACGGCGTACACGCTCACCTTCGGCGGTCTGCTGCTCCTCGGGGGCCGGATAGCCGACTACATCGGCCGCAAGCGCGCGTTCATCATCGGCCTCATCGGCTTCGCTACCGCCTCCGCGCTCGGTGACCTCGCTCCGGGCCAGGGCTTCCTGTTTGCCGCACGTGGTCTGCAGGGTGCTTTCGCGGCCCTGCTGGCTCCCGCGGCCCTGTCGCTGCTCACTGTGACGTTCCACGACCCCAGGGAGCGTGCCAAAGCCTTCGGTGTCTATGGCGCAATCTCCGGTGGTGGCGCCGCGATCGGTCTGCTCCTCGGCGGCGTCCTCACCGAGTACCTCTCCTGGCGCTGGTGCCTGTTGGTCAACGCGCCCATCGCCATGTCCGCGGTGCTCATGGCCGTCCCCTGGGTGCACGAGAGCAGGGCCGAGAGAGACACGCGCTACGACGTGGCGCATTCAGTGCCACGCTGGGGCTCGTGAGCCTGGTCTACGGCTTCACCAAGGCGGCGCCCAAGGGCCTGCAGGACTCCGCCCACTGGACCGAACCGAACACTCTTGTCTGGTTCGCCGCTGCGGTGGTCCTGCTGACGGCGTTCTTCGCGATCGAGACCCGCGCCTCCAACCCGCTGCTTCCGATGCGCGTGCTGCTCGACCGCAACCGCGGCGCGTCGTACCTCGTGTCACTGATCACCGGCATCGGACTGTTTGCCATGTTCTTGTTCCTGTGCCTGTACCTGCAGGTGATCCTGCACTACTCACCGGTGAAGGCAGGCTTCGCATTCCTGCCGTTCAGCCTCGGGATCATCATGGGAGCCGGTATCGCCGCACAGCTCCTCCCCCGCGTCGGGCCCAAGCCCCTGATCGTGCCTGGTCTGATCGCAGGATCGGTGGGGCTGCTCCTGCTCACCCGGCTCACACCGGACTCCGAGTACGCCAGTCACGTGCTCGCGCCCATGCTCATCATCAGCGTCGGCATGGCGTTCGTGTTCATCCCGGTCGCCTCCACAGCGCTGCATGGGATCGGTCACCATGACGCGGGGGTGGGCAGCGCGATGATCAACACCTCGCAGCAGGTGGGGGGGTCCCTGGGCACCGCGCTGCTCAACACCGTCGCCGTCACGGCGTCGGCGGCGTACCTCACCGCGCACACCGCCCAGGGCCGTTCGGCGAACCTCTTTGCCCTCACCGAGGGCTTCACCCGAGCGTTCGCGGTCGGGGCGGGTTTCCTGTTTGCCGCAGCGCTCGTGGCGTTGTTCATCCTCAAGGTCGGCAAGGAGGCTGTGCAGGAGGATGACGCCCCCATGGACCCAGGTGAAGGGCGCCACAACAACTCTGTGGTCCCGGCCTGAGGCTGACCCCCCCACACCCAAGCGTGGGAGACCGAGGGCCCCAGAGTGAGAGCGCAGGCTCCTTCCTCAGGAGACGATCCCGCCCAAGAGGTTGCGGACCTCGGACTCGCGGTAACGACGGTGACCACCGAGTGTGCGCAAGGACGTGAGCTTGCCGGTGTTGGCCCACCGGGTGACCGTCTTGGGGTCGACCCGGAAGAGTGCTGCGACCTCCGCGGGGGTCAACAGGGCCTCGGCCTCAAGAACGCGCATGGTCATGGGTCCCCCAAGTAGTACGAAGATCTGGATGTCCTTTTTGGGTCATCTGCCGAAGAAATGCAAACAATCGAGTTCACTCCTTTGTGTCAGTACACCGTTGCCTCAGGGCGTGGGCGAGGCGGGACGGCGTTGAGCACCGCCCAGATGACCTTGCCGCCATCGGGGGCGGGCAGGACCCCGAAGGCGCGAGAGAGGCCATTGACGACTCTGAGCCCTCGCCCCAGCACGTCACACTGCGACTGCCGCTGATGCGGCAGGTCGGGACTCTTGTCTCGAACGGTCAGACGCAGTGCCCCGAGGTTCCATGCGACGGAAAGGTCGATGTCGGAGCCGGCATGGATCGTGGAGCTGGTCACAAGCTCGCTGACCACCAAGCAGGTGCTGGGAATGAGCGCGCCCAGGCCCCAGTCCAGCAAGGTACGGGCGACGAAGTTACGCGACGCCCGCGGTGCGGTCGGGTGCGGAGCGAGTCCTAGCCACTGAACGTCCGGGACGGGAGTCGCTAGCACTGCCGATACCGCCGTGGGCACTGAGCGGGTGACGATCAGGTGCCTACCCAGGGGGTGGGTACTCAGCGCCTTGCGAACCCGCGGGTCCGGGCAGGCGACGGCCACAGGGATCCCCGGCCAGTCGCGGACGTGTCTACCCGCCGTCGCGAGCACCTCAATCTCATCGGGCTCGGCGTCCTCGTCCATGGCCGACAGATCGCAGACCACGCCTCGGGGCCCGTCGGCCAAAGCCTGTTGAACCGCCTCGTCCACTTCCTGGATGACATCACGCAGACGGCCGGCCACGTCAAGAACGACCACCTGATGTATGGCGGGTCTGCCAGCCGTTGTCTTTGGGCCAGTGGCCGGGCGGCCGGTTGAACGGCGTGGGAGCCGGGTGTGGACGTGGGTGGCGGACGCGGTCAGGAACGGGACGACGTCGTGATCAGAATCTGACGACAGAACGTCCGGATCGCTTGATCGCTGCACCATGGTGAACTCAATTCGGTGGTCGCAGGACTAAAAGGACACGGGCCACCGAGGTTCGAGAGCGGCACGAGCACAA
>Ga0209638_1000795_pt1 | contig 20717 bp, 24 predicted proteins | sample BarGraNGADG00211_FD_184490 | JGI IMG/M metagenome (GOLD analysis project Ga0209638, IMG submission 184490) | Arctic peat soil microbial communities from Barrow, Alaska - Barrow Graham LP Ref core NGADG0002-211 (SPAdes) (version 2) | ecosystem: Environmental > Terrestrial > Soil > Wetlands > Peat...
GGATGTCTGGAGATCGCGACGCGCATGGAGAGCGAAGAGAAGAGGACGCTGATCCGAACCGCCCTCCGGCGGATGAAGGCCTACGACGCCGCCCCGCGTGCATTCGAGCACGTCGGGCTGACGTTCGAGCTTGTCATCAGCGCGACCTGCTTCGCCCAAGTGAAACGCCACCGGATGGCCACGATCACCGTTCAGGACTACGATCCGGCGCTCGGCGTAACGATCCCGCCTTCCATCGCAGCGGTCGGGATGGAGGTCCCCTTCCGGGAGATCTGCGCCCGGACCGAGGAGAGCTGGGAGCAGATCCGCCGGGCCGCGCCCGCAGCGGCCGCCTACATCCTTACGAACGCACACCGGCGTCGGGTCATGATTCGGGTCAGCGCCCGCGAGCTTTACCACCTCGCCCGCGTCCGTGCGGATGGCAACGCCCAATGGGATATCCGGGAAATGGCCGCGCGGATGGTGGAACAGGGGCGGGAGGCAATGCCGATCACGCTCATGCTCGCGGCGGGAAAGGACGGCTTCGACGCCCTCTACGCCCAAATCTTCGCCAATGAAAGCTGACCCCCCATGATGGATACATCCTCCCGCAAAGAGACAGACCGCAACAACTACCCGCCGGTGACCGGGATCAGTCGCGACGAGCACATCGGCATGGTCCGGGAGATGTTCACGACGATCCCCGGGCGGTACGACTTCCTGAACCGTGTCCTGAGTCTCCGTCGCGACGTCGCATGGCGTCGCTTCGCCGTCCGGAAGATGCGTTTTTTCGACACCTTCCACCTTCTCGACGTGGCGACCGGCACGGCGGATCTGGCCATCGAGGCTGCCCGAAGGCATCCGGAGATCCGGGTGACGGGGATCGACTTCATCGCCGAGATGCTCGCCCCGGGACGGAAAAAGGTCGCACTGCGCGGTCTTGCCGGACGCATCCGGCTTCTCCAGGCGGACGCCCTGGGGCTTCCGTTCCCCGATGGGAGTTTTGACGCCGTGGGGATCGCCTTCGGCATCCGGAACATCCCGGACCGCATCGCCGCCCTCCGGGAGATGAGACGGGTCCTCGTCCCCGGCGGACGGGTCTATGTCCTGGAGATGAACGCCCCCCGGAACCGGCTCTGGCGTGGGTTTTTCGCCCCCTATCTGAACCGCGTCCTTCCCGGCATCGCACGTCTCTTTTCGCAGAACCCCGCCGCCTACCTCTACCTGGTCGACTCCATCACCCATTTCCCCCCGTCGCCGGCCTTCCTCGACATGATGGAAGAGGCCGGTTTCAACAATCAGGAGCGGTATTCCCTGACCCTCGGCATCACCTCCCTCTACATCGGCCAACGGTCGAAGAATGGAGGTATCGGGGATTCCGCATCAACGGAAACGCGACGTGAGAAGGCAAAGGACACAATTGGATAACCGGTTGCAACCGCGTCAGGAGATTCCGACATGTTCGATATTGTTGCAGACATATTCCGGGCGCTGATCACCGGCGCGATCTTCTTTTACCTGCGGGCGATGCGGGGGCAGGAACCCCCGCGCCTCCGCAAGGCATGGATCTTTTTTCTCATCGGCTTCGGCCTTCTCTTCCTCGGAGGACTGCTCAACGTCGCCGACAACTTTCCCTCTCTGAGCAAATACATCATTATCGGCCGAACCCGCTACGCGGACTTTCTGGAGCAGATCATCGGCTACATCTTCGGGATTCTGTTTCTGGGTATCGGCTTCTGGCGCTGGATCCCCGCCATCATCGCCCTCCGGGCAGAGGAGATCGTCCTGCGCAGGTCACAGGAGGAACTGAAGCGGCAGATCGCCGAATTGACGGCGGAGAGGAACAAGCTCAAAACGATCATCGAATGCGAAGTCTCCTACGCCGCGAAGGAAGCCGCCTCCCAGCCCGAAGCGGGTTAATGGCCGTTCGTCGGAGCGGGACGCCGCCTTTTTCCGGTCCGAAACGGGATAAGGCCGGCCGTCATTCGATCTCGTTCCTCCATCCTTGCCGAGGCAGCGACATTCTTCCGGCCGGAGGGTTCTTTGGCGGTCCCCTGCCGCGATCCGCTGCACAACGCCGGAACAGATGGCCCTGGTGAACACCCTGTGCTGGGTGAGGGACTGCGGCGGATAGTCACCGAACATCGATGTATGAAATCTTTGCGCGAAAAAGAAGAGGGTGGATGCCATGAACAGAGACGAAGCGGAAGAGCTGCTCAAAAGGTACGTGAAGAACGAACGGATGCTGGACCACAGTTTTGCCGCAGAGGTGGTCCTCCGGGCGCTGGCTCGGCGGCTCGGGCGGGACGAGGAGAAGTGGGGACTGGCGGGGCTCCTGCACGACATCGACATCGAGGTCGTGGGCGGCGATCTGACCCGCCACGGCTGTGAGGCGGTGCGGATCCTGACAGAGGCGGGGATCGACCCGGAGATCATAGACGCGGTGAAGATGCACAACGAGGCGGTCTGCGCAACGGCCCGGCACACGGAGTTCCAGCATGCGCTGGCCGCCGGGGAGACGGTCACCGGCCTCGTCGTGGCTACGGCGCTGGTCTATCCCGACAGGAAAATCGCAAGCGTCAAGATGAAGTCGATCACGAAAAGGATGAAGGAGAGGGCCTTTGCCGCCTCGGTGAACCGGGAGACGATCCGGGAGTGCGAGAAGATCGGCCTGCCGCTCGACGAGTTCGTGGGAATCGCGCTTTCCGCGATGCAGGGGATCGCCGGGCGTCTCGGGCTATGAGGGCGCCGGGTCAGGGCTGTTCAAAAATGGCCGGATGCAAGGCCTCCGAAATCCTGAGGAGCGAGACGTACCTTGGTATACGTCGCAGCGACGAAGGATGAGGGAACGCAGCAGACGGGCGTTTTTCAACAGCCCCGTCAGCGGATCCGACGTTTGAGCTCCTGGATGAGGGCGTTGCAGATCTGGCTTGCATCCGCCATGATCGCGACGTCGGCCCGCTTCATCATCGCAGCGTTCGGGTTCTTGTTCACCGCGATGATGAATTTCGCGTCGTTGCAGGCGGCGGTGTGCTGGATGGCGCCGCTGATCCCGAAGGAGAAGAGGATCTGCGGCCGGATTGGTTTGCCCGCCTGGCCGACCAACGCTTCATGCTCCGCCCAGTCCGCATAGACGACGGGGCGCGTTGCGCCCACTTCACCGCCCAGCAGTTCGGCCAGTTCGAAGAGCTTCGCGAATTTCTTTTTGCTCCCCAGACCGCGCCCGCCGCAGACGACCACCCTCGCGTCTTCCAGTTTCTGCTCCCGCTGGGGACAGCGCTCCAAGCGGACCAAACGGACCCGGTCGACGGGAAGATGCTCCGGCAGCGGAACCTTCACCACCTCGCCGGTCCGGATGTAGTCGTGGGGGATCTCCTGGAATGTCCCCGGACGGACGGTGGCCATCTGCGGCCGGCGTTCGGGGGTGACGATCTCCGCAACGAGGTTGCCGCCGAAGGAGGGCGCCATCTGGAGGAGGAGGCCTTCCTTGTCGATGTCGAGGCCGATGCAGTCCGCGGTGAGGCCCGTTCCGAGGCGCTTCGCCACGCGGGGGGCGAACTCCCGGCCAAAGGCGGTGGCCCCGACGAGGATGATCTCCGGCTTCTCCTGCCTCGCCAGCCGCTCCATCAGGAGCGTGTAGGTCTCCATGCTGTAGACCGCAAGCTGGGGATGGTCTGTCAGGTAGATCTTTTCGGCGCCGTGGGCGATGTACTCCCCGACCCACTCATCTACCTGGTGGCCGAAGACGACGGCGCACACTTCGGCGTCGATCTTGGTTGCGAGATCCTTCGCCCGGGAGAGGAGTTGCAGGGTCACGCGATTCTGAAAGTAGTTCCGGTAGTCTCCGAAGACCCAGATGCCTCGTTTTTTTGCTATCATTTTGAGTTCTTGTCCGTTTTCAAGTCCTTCCCGATCGCGCCGCCGATCTTGTCGTCGAACCGCTCGAAGAGCTGTTCCACGATCCGCTTCGGCGCACCGGTCAGAACGATGTTCTTTTTCCCCGCCGTCGGCGAGTAGACGTTGCGGATTTTCGTGGCGGAACCCTTCGCGCCGATCCACTCCGGATCGAGACCGACGGCCGCCGCATCGAGCGAAACGATGTTCGCCGCCGCGAACGCCGCCTGGAGACCGCCCAGCGGCACATGCCGGGGGGCATAAAGCCCGGCCGTCACGGTGACGATGCCGGGAAGATCCATCTCCAGCGTTTCGAGAAAATGGTCGGAGATCCTGCGCATCCGGACCGCTCCCTCGGATACCTCGATCTCGTCGACATAGGCCACACCGGGGATGTCGAGTTCCTCGGCCAGTTGGGGACCGACCTGGGCGGTCTCGCTATCGCTCGTGGAGAAGCCGCACAGGACCAGATCAAAGCCCGGGCAGGCCTTCTCGATGGCCCGGGCGAGCGTATGGGAGGTTACGGAGGTATCCGCGCCGGCCATTTTCCGGTCGGTCAGCAGGACGCCCCGATCCGCCCCGAGGGCAATCGCCTCGCGGAGCACCTCCTCAGCCATCGGCGGCCCCATCGTGATCGCGGTGATTTCGCCCCCCTCCGTCTCTTTGATCCGGAGGGCCGCATCGAGGGCCGAACGGCAGGCGGGGTTCATCATCCCCTCTGCCAGATCCCGCTGGAGGGTCCCCGTCGCCGGGTCCCAAGGGAGTTCGGAAACCATCGGCACCTGTTTGATGCAAACGACCATCTTCAGCATCTTCTACGTTCTCCGGGCGAGCACCGCGCGGGAGATGACCATCCGCTGGACCTCGCTCGTCCCCTCATAGATCTCCGTGACCTTCGCGTCCCGGAAGTAGCGTTCCACATCGTACTCCTTGCTGTAACCGTATCCCCCGTGGATCTGGACGGCCGTGTTCGTCACCCGCGTCGCCGTCGCGCTGCAGTAGAGCTTGGCCATCGCCGCCTCCGCTCCGAAGGGTCGTCCCGCATCCCTCACCGCGCAGGCCCGGTAGAGAAGAAGCCGCGCCGCATCGATCTCCGTCGCCATATCCGCGAGGTAATTCTGGATGGTCTGGAAGGAGGAGATCGCCTTCTTGAACTGCTGTCGCTCCTTCGAGTAGCGGACCGAGTCCTCGAACGCGGCCTGGGCGAGTCCCAGCGCCTGGGCGGCAATGCCGATGCGTCCGGCGTCGAGGGTCGCAAGACCGATCTTGAGTCCGTCACCGGGACAGCCGAGCAGGTTCGTCTCCGGAACGCGGCACTCCTCCAGGAAGAGGGAGGAGACGGGGTTCGCCCGCATCCCGCAGAGGTCTTCGATTTCGCCTACGGCGAATCCGGGGTTGCCCTTCTCCACGATGAATACCCCGGCGCTCCGCTGGGGGTTCTGCGTGTCCGTAACCGCAAAGATCAGCGCCGTGCCGCAGACGCCGCCGTTGGTCACGAAGATCTTCGTGCCGTTGATGACATAGTCGTTGCCATCCCGGACGGCAACCGTCTCGACGCCGCCCGCATCGGAGCCGGCGTTGGCCTCGGTCAGACAGAAGGCCCCGATCCGCTCGCCGCCCGTCATCGCCGGCAGAAAACGTTTTTTCTGCTCCTCCGTCCCGAAACGGACGATGGGGTAGATCCCGACGCTGTTGTGGACGGTCAGGCAGAGGCCGACCGCGGCGCTGATGCGCGAGATCTCCTCGATGACGATCGCGTAGCTGATCGTGTCCATCTCCGCTCCGCCGTACGCCGTCGGCGCCTGGAGACCGAAGAAGTTCAGGGGCCGCATCTTCTCCACGACCTCCCTCGGGAAGCGGGCGTCCCGGTCGATATCATGGGCGATGGGGCCGAGCTCGGCCTCGGCGAACATGCGCACCGCCTTGCGGACCACCTTGTGTTTCATGCAGGGATTGAAATCCACGTCCTTACACTCCAAAGTCTTTGCCCGGTCTCATGGCCGGAATGGGTCGGAATCCTCTCTCGACAATAAAGGAATTTCAAGAAGGACCGTGCAGTTTGTGGCCATCGCGCAGGTAATATCGGCCCTCCTCCTGCACACGGATGTGGTCGAATTTCACGAGCGCGCTGAGCGCCTTGGGCCGGTAGTCCCGCATGCCGATGTGGAACAAGGACGTCTTGTTGTAAGGAAGCTCCACCGCCGAGGCCGGATCGAACGCCTTCTTCACCTGCAGATCCAGGAGGATGAAATCGCAGGCCTTTTTCGTCTTCCAGCCAGCGAAGCGGAGGGAGAGAATGAAGGCCCCGATAATGATCAGGACCATCAGAAAAATTTTCATGGTTGCGCCTTTTTTGTGTGCGAAGCTTGACCCTCAGGACCCGTTGCGCTGGATTCTACGTCAGAATACCCAATGCGCCTCGCAACATTAGGAGAAAAGAATGGCCCTGTCAAGGACAACGCGGGAATGCGAATTGCCTCAAATAAAATGTTACCGAAGGAGTCAGAGGAAATGGATCAAGCAAGGCAAATGAACTGGATTTTCTGATGAAACCCTGATAAAAGGACCTTTCCGCTGACCGGGCGGTTCGCCGGAAGCTGTTATTGAGAACAGAGCTGGACAAACAACAAAAGGAGAAAACCATGGCATCCGAGAGCAAGGAAACACGGCTGAAGCAGAAGGCCACGCTGGAGGCAAAGCTTCAGAAGCGTCTGACCCTTCTTGCGGAGAAGAGTCTGGACGAGAAAAAGATCGCGCGGGACGTGCTCGTCAAAGAACTGAAGGCGAAACTCAAAGAGACGGCAACCCGTCTAAGGGCGATCGCCGCCAATGTGCAGCGGACGGCGGAGCTCGCCGCGGTGAAGGCTGAACGCCTGGCGAAGCCGAAGGAAGAGCACCCCAAGGCGAAAAAAGCCGCGCCGGAACCATCCCCGGAGACGAAGGCCAAGAAGAAAAAGAAGAAAGAAGAAGAGGCCAAGCCCCAGGAGGGGTAGCCCTTTTTATGGCCGCAACATTTGAAGACAAACGCAAGTTCTCCCGATCCGAAACGGATCCGCCGGGCGCTCACCGGGTGGTATGACCGGCACCGACGCAATCTTCCCTGGCGGGATACGCAGGATCCCTATGCGATCTGGATCTCCGAGATCATGCTTCAGCAGACGCGCGTAGAGACCGTTGTCCCCTATTTCCTGAGATTTCTCGCAAGGTTTCCGAATGCCGAAACGCTGGCCCGCGCACCGCTCGGTGAGGTTCTCAAGGTCTGGGAAAACCTGGGCTACTACACCCGGGTCCGAAATCTCCATAAAGCGGCTGGGGAAATCGTGGAGCGGTTCGGGGGGAGGATCCCCGACCGGTGGGAGGAGATCCTCCGGCTGCCAGGAATCGGGCGGTACACGGCTGGGGCGATCCTCAGCATCGCCTTCGGCCGGGACGTCCCCGCCATCGACGGCAACGTGCGCCGTGTGATCAGCCGCCTGTTTGCGATCGAGGAATCGGTCGATGACCCTGCCACCCGAAAACGGATCGATGGGCTTGTTGGAACCCTCGTCCCGAAGCGGGACCCCGGCCGCTTCAACCAGGCGCTCATGGAACTGGGGGCGGTCTGCTGCACGCCGAAGTCTCCGGCCTGCCCGGCCTGCCCCCTTCAAGACGACTGCAGGGCTCGGGTGCAGGGCCTCGCGCACCACCTACCCATCCGGGGGAAGAAAAAAAGCATCCCCCACCGTGAGGTGGTCTCGGCCGTCATTCGCGACGGAAATGGCCGGCTTCTCATCGTCCAACGTCCGGCCCGCGGTCTGCTTGGCTCTCTCTGGAAATTTCCCGGTGGAATCCTGAATCCCGAAGAGCCTCCGGAAGAAGGCCTCGCACGGATCGCCCGGACAGAGCTGGGCATCGAGATCGGCGTCGGATCCCCTCTCGCCGCGGTGAAGCACGCCTATACCCATTTCCGCATCACGCTCACCGCCTTCTCCTGCACGCTGCGGGAAGGAATACCCACCGGTTCCCCGTGGCGGTGGGCCGGAACCGGCGAATTGGAGGAGCTGCCCTTCTCCAGGGCGGACCGCCTGATCGCCCGTTCTGTAGCCCCCGTGACAGGTCATTGACCTTCCGCCGTTTCATGGTTATACTATGGACGTTTCGGGAATAGTCCATTTCCGAGCCGTTGCGAAGCGGCGCAAGCTTGCACGCTGTAATAATTTGATTTATCGGTTTGATTGAGAGGGAAAGCATGGCCAAGGAGCGGATACCGGTCACCCCCGCCATCCTCTTCATGAAGAAAAATGGAATGGCCTACACGCTGCGCCCCTACCGCTACGAGGAACACGGGGGTACGCGGGTGTCGGCGCGGGAGTTGGGGGTGGAAGAGCACCACGTGATCAAGACCCTCGTCATGGAGGACGACCGGGGAGAGCCCCTCATCATCCTGATGCACGGGGACCGGCAGGTTTCCACCAAATCCATGGCCCGGTTCCTCGGGGTCAAGGCGGTCAACCCCTGCGAACCCCATGTCGCGGAGAAGCACACCGGTTACCGGGTGGGAGGCACCTCCCCTTTTGGGACGAAAAAACCCCTCCGGCTCTTCATGGAGGATGGCATCGCGGATCTGCCCCGGATCCTGATCAACGCCGGCAGCCGGGGACTGCTCGCCGAGATGTCGCCGGCGGAACTGATACGGGTTTTGACACCCGTCGTCGTGAAGGTGGCCATATGAAAAACGAACAGATGGTGCTCCGCTGCCTCAACTGCGGCACGAAAAATCGAATCCCGAAGGAGAGACTCCACGATCGGCCCCTCTGCGGAAAGTGCGGCGGCACGTTGGATGAGATGATCATCCGCTGCCTGCGCTGCGGCGCAAAGAACCGCATGCCCGAGAACCGCCTCAATGAAAAACCCCTCTGCGGAAAGTGCGGCGCCGTTCTGGTCGTCACGAGCGACCAGGGTCGTCCCGTCGAGGTGACCGACGGAACCTTCTCCCGCGAGGTGCTCTCCACCCCAGGTTCGGTCCTCGTCGACTGCTGGGCGCCCTGGTGCGGTCCCTGTCGTATGGTGGCGCCGGTCCTGGACGAACTGGCCTCCAAGTATGCGGGCGGCGTCCGAATCGCCAAACTCAACGTGGACGAAAACCCGCTGACGGCTTCGCGCTACGACGTCCACAACATCCCGACGATGCTCCTGTTCAAGGACGGGAAACTGGTCAACAGCCTGGTCGGCGCACTGCCGAAGGAGACCATCGAAGAGCACATCCTCGCCATCATGAAGACAAACTAACCATTCGATTACATTAAGGAAACAACCATGCCTGACACAGGAGAACTCAACCGCACCCTCATCTACCGCTGCCGCGTTTTCGATGTCTATGAGGGCGACGTGCGGCTCCCCGACGGCAGGATCTTCAAGCAGAGCTGGATCGATCACCGGCCCTGCATTGCCGTCGTTCCCGTGAACGCCGATGGCAATTTGGTGTTGATCCGCCAATACCGGCAGGCGGCGGGCGGGATGATCGTGGAGATCCCCGCCGGGAACATGGACCGGGAGGGTGAGAGTGTCGAAGCGTGCGTCCAGCGGGAGCTGGCCGAGGAGGTCGGCTTTCAGGCGGGACGGTTGATCAGGCTGTTCGAGGGGTACCTGGTCCCGGGATACTGCAACGAATACATGTATTTTTACCTTGCCCTCGATCTCCGGCCGGCCTCGCTTCCGGGCGACGAGGACGAGTACATCCGAGTGATGACGGCATCCTTCGAGGAGGCCCGGCAGATGATCCGCGAGAAGGCGATCATCGACGCCAAGACTGCGCTGGGAATCCAGATGGCCCGGGAATACCTGGCGGCTTCGTAAAAAGCCCGGATGCTGCGTTGCGCTTCATCCTTCGTCATTGCGGCGTACGACACAGTACGCCTCACTCCTCAGGATTCGCGCGCCTTGCTTGCGGCCTTTTTACGAAGCCTTTCCCTAATAGGGGGATCAGCGAAGCATCCGCTCCCTTTTCTGGAGTTCGATTTCAAGGGCCTTCAGCCGCTGGATGTCTCTCTTAAGCTGTTCATTCTCCTGCGCGAGCGCCGCCGTCTCCGACTGGAGTTTTTCCGTCAGTTCCCGGACCGTCTTCTTCAGAGGGTCGTTCTCCTGCATCGCCCTCGACCACTCCATCTTGGTATTGTCGACCAGGAGACGGTCCTGGCGGCTCATCTCCCCGAACGCATCCCTCTCGTCGATCAGGCGGATGAACGCCTCCGCGGCAGGACGCCACCGGCTCTGCGGATAACGCTGGATCAGGGAAAGGAAAATCGAACGGGCCGTCTCCGGATCCGGTCGTTCCGGAAGGTTGAGGAGTGCAACCCCGTCCAAGAGGAGGTCACGCTCCTCAAACAGGCGCGGGGGTGCAGCCGGCGCCTCCTCCACCGGTTTGACGGCCTGTGCCGCGACATCCTTTTTCTCAATCGCCGGCGGCGCCGCCGCGCAACCCACGATGAAGAACACCGCCAGAACCCAGAAAAAAATGCCCCTTTTCATACCTTGCGCACGTCCTTTTCCGTCACACAGTTGCTGCCGGGGAGGGTCTTCGCATACTCCTTGAGCTGCGCCGCCGCCTCGGCCATTGCGAGCGGGTTTAGGAAACGGGCGCCGTCATCGGTGACAATCGCAATCGTCACGCTGATCAACGGAAATTTCTGCCGGTCCCCCTTCCGGTCCTTTCCGATGAAGAACCCCTGCTCCCGGTCCTTTTCCGTATAGAATTTCCGGATCCGACCGTCGAAACCGGCCACGATCCGCCGGCAGATCTCCTCCGCCCGCGGCGGCACGGAGATGATCACGAAATCGTCGCCGCCGATATGGCCCAGGAAATCCCCCTTCTCCCCCGTCTCTTTCAGCTCGGCGATCAGCAGCAGGGCGACCTCCTTGATGACCTCGCTCCCCCAGGCGTAGCCGTATTGATCGGCAAACGGCTTGAAATTGTCCAGGTCCACATGGCAGAGCGAGATGGGCCTTTTCGCCTGGAGGCGTTTTTCGATTTCCCGCTCGATGGCCAGGTTCCCGGGAAGGCCGGTGAGCGGACTCGCATCGAGGTTGCGCTCCTCAAGGATCTTGAGGCGTTGGGCCATGACGCCGAAGGCATGGGCCAGGCTTCCGATTTCATCATCACGGGCCAGGTGGAAATTGAAGTCGAACTTCCCCTCGGCAATCAGCGCGGTCGCCTTTTCGAGCCTCCGGAGCGGACGGGAGATGTTGTAGGTGACCAGCAGGACGAGCAGCACCCCCACCACGAGGCTGACCAGGCTGAGAACGACGGTCAGACGGGACGCCCGGAGGCTCTGTTCATTGATCCGGTTCATCCGCGCATCGATTTCCCCTTCCGCCTTTTTCTGTATGGCGCGGACGATCAGCGCCATCTCGTCGATCGCCTTGTTTCCCGGCCCTTCGGAAAGAATACGGGCTTCTTCGTTCCGCTTCGCCTGGACCAGTTGGACCTCCTGGGAGAAGAGTGCGTCGTACTGGCTGTGGCGGAGGGAGAGCCGGGCCATCGTCGGGCCGATGCCGGCAAACCGGCTCTTCTGCATCTCCCCGACGAGGCGGCTGAATTCCCGGCTCCGCGACCAGAATATCTCCTCGATCGTTGGATCCTGGAGAATCAGATAACGTTTCTCGGCGCTTTCCTGGGCGATCAGGCTGTCCAGCAGGCTCTTGCTCTGCTCGACGACGGTGAAATCCTCGTTAATGATCCGGTAGGCAAGGCCGTTGAGCTGCTGGAGACTGAAGATGGCGTAGGCGCTGGCAAGCACGGTCAGGAAGGCCATCGCGAGATAGATCAACAACAGCTTGCGGTAGATCGTCAGTTTCATCTTTAGATTCCATTCAGACACCGGAAATCCCCCCATTGGGAGTAGCCTTTTAGTAGCATACTCGACCTGTTTTTAGCAAAGGAGATTTGCAAATAATCCTTCCCCTTTTGGACACCGATCTGATAATGAGAACGCTCCATTCCCGCCGAGGGAAAACCCGCAATGAACCATGTTCGCCATCAATCGGATTCAGGGGGGAAATGAACGGGGAAAACGCATTTTGGACACGGCTGAAAGAGGGAACATTTGCCGGCCTGAAGAAGGGGTGGGACGGATTCGTCTGGATGATGAAGATCATCGTCCCGATCTCGCTCTGCACGGCGATCTTGGATTGGAGCGGCCTCCTTGGCCACCTTGACTTCCTTCTCAAGCCGCTGATGGGGTGGCTCAACCTCCCGCCGGCGGCCGCCCTGCCGCTCATCATCGGCATGCTGAGTTCCGTCTACGGCGGGATTGCCGCGATGATCGTCTTCCCGTTCAGCACGGCCCAGATGACGCTCATGGCCGTCTTCATCATGACGGCCCACGCGCTGATCCAGGAGGGGATCATCCAGGGGCAGTCGGGCATCCACCCGTTGAAAGTCACGCTGGTCCGCATCGGCGCCGCCGTCGTCACGGTCCTTCTGATGGCGCCCTGGGTCGGGAGCTCCACGGTCATGCCCACCGCGGCGGACGGCGTCCTGCCGGTCAGCCCGGCTTTTCTGGAGATGATCCGGCACTGGGCGTGGACGACCTTCCGCCTCACTGCGAAGATTTTTTTTATCATCATGGCCCTCCTTACGCTCCTGGAACTCCTGAAGGCCTTCGGCTGGATCCACCCCTTTGTCCGCGCCCTCGAGCCGTTCCTCCGGGTTATGGGCCTCGACCGGAAGGTCGGATTCCTCTGGATGACCGCGGTCATCTTCGGTCTCTCCTACGGCGGGGCGATCATCGTGGAGGAGGCCAAAAGCGGCCGCCTGAGCCCGGAGGATCTGGAACTCCTTCACCTTTCCATCGGGACGAACCACTCGATGGTCGAAGACCCGCCTCTCTTCCTGCCGCTGGGCATCCATCCCTTCTGGCTCTACGTCCCCCGTCTCGTCATGGCCATCTTCATCGTCCGGCTGGTGCGCCTCTGGCAGCGTTACGCCCGCCGCCCCCGGCAAACCGCCTGAATGTAAAGCCGCCCAAGGGGAAAAAGGTCTCATTGCCCCCGGAAAAAACTTTTGCTATAACGCTTTCCTACGGGGACACGGTTTTTTGCGTTGCGAAAAGCGACCCCAAGGACCTCTCCTCCGTCGGCAGAGAGAGGGCGGGTCAACCCCGTAATAACGAGAGGGGGACAGGTTCGATGATCTACAATGAGGAGTTCGAAACGCTGCCGCGCGAGGTGTTGGAGGTCTTGCAGCTCAAGAGGCTCAAACAGGCCGTCCAGCGGGTTTACCATACCGTCGGCTTTTACGGGAAGGCCTTCGACGAGGCCGGCGTCACGCCCGACGACATCAAAACCTTGGACGATCTCAAACGGTTTCCGTTCACCACGAAGCAGGATCTCCGGGAAAACTACCCCTTCGGGATGTTCGCCGTCCCGATGAGCAGCGTTGTGCGCCTCCACGCCTCCTCCGGGACGACCGGCCGCTCGACCGTCGTGGGCTACACGAAGCGCGACATCGACACCTGGTCGGAGCTGATGGCCCGCTGTTTCGTCGCTGCGGGTCTCACGAAAAATGATATCATCCACAACGCCTACGGCTACGGCCTCTTCACCGGGGGGCTCGGGGTCCATTACGGGGCTGAGAAACTCGGCGCGAGCGTAATCCCGATGTCCGGCGGCAACACAAAACGGCAGATCATGATCCTCCAGGACTTCGGCCCGACGGCGATCTGCTGCACCCCCTCCTACGCGCTGAACCTTGCGGAACAAGGCAAGGCGATGGGCGTCGACATGCGGTCCCTGAAGCTCCGGGTCGGGGTCTTCGGCGCCGAGCCCTGGAGCGAGAAGATGCGGCAGGAGATCGAAAACGCGATGGGAATCACGGCGCTCAACATCTTCGGCCTCTCCGAAATCATGGGTCCCGGGGTTGCGATGGAGTGCCTGGAGGGGCGGCATGGGATGCATATCTTCGAAGACCACTTCCTCGTCGAGACAATCAATCCCGAAACCGGCGAGGTTCTTCCGCCGGGTGAGGCGGGGGAGCTCGTCTTCACGACAATCACGAAGGAGGCCTTTCCGCTGATCCGCTACCGCACCCGGGACATCTCCCGCCTCATCACGGAACCCTGCCGGTGTGGCCGGACACTCATCCGGATGGACCGCGTCACGGGCCGCAGCGACGACATGCTGATCATCCGCGGGGTGAACGTCTTCCCCTCCCAGATCGAGGCAGTCCTGCTGGCGATACCGGGGGTGGAACCCCACTACCAGCTTATCGTGGACCGCGCCGGCAACCTCGACACTCTCGAAATTCAGGTGGAGGTCGGCGAACAGGTCTTCGCCAACGCCGACGAGGTGAAGGTCCTCCAGAACATGGAGCGGCAGATCGCCAAGGACATCAAAGATTATCTCGGGGTGTCGGCCAAGGTGAAACTGGTGGAACCCAAGACCCTCCAACGGTTCGAGGGGAAGGCGAGCCGCGTCCTGGACAAGCGTCGGATCTGATCTTGAATGACCTTGCCTCCGGAGCGACCGGGGGGATGGAAAGGGAAGGGGGTTTAAGCGATGAAGGTGGAACAGATTTCCATATTCCTGGAGAACAGACCGGGCGGGCTGGAGCAGGTGACGCGGATTCTGAAGGATGCCGGGATCAACATCCGGACCCTTTCGCTCGCGGACACCTCCGATTTCGGGATCCTCCGCATGATCGTCAACGACGTGGAAACGACCTCTCGCGTGCTAAAGGAAAACGGCTTCCGCGCCAGCCGGACGAACGTCGTGGCCGTCGAGGTCCCGGATCGTCCGGGCGGCCTCCACGGGATCCTCGCGGTCCTCTCCGGAAGCGGCGTCAACGTCGAATACATGTACGCCTTCGTCGAGCGGAGCGGCCAGAATGCCGTGATGATCTTCCGGTTCGACACCCCGGACAAGGCGATCGAGGTTCTCCGGCAAGGCGGTCTGACTGTTCTGCCGGGCGAAAAGCTCTACGCGCTATAATTATCCCTTGATGCAGCCCAAGGTGCGGAGTTTCGCCACCTTCCGGGAGAGGCCGGCGCGGTGGACCACCTCCACGACATCGTCCAGGTTCTTGTAGGCCTCGGGGATCTCCTCCTGAAGGGTGCCCCGGCCGGAGGCCATCACGATCACACCCCGTTCCGCCATCTCCCGCGGGATCGACCGCCCCCGGCAGGACTTCGTCGCCTGGGTGCGGCTCATCACCCGGCCCGCACCGTGACAAGTGCTCCCGAAGGTCTCCGTGAAGGCCCCCTTTGTCCCTGCAAGCACGTAAGACCCCGTCCCCATGTCCCCTGGAATCAGGACTGGCTGCCCCACCTTCCGGTAGGCCGGCGGCACATCGGGATGGCCCGGCGGAAAGGCCCGCGTCGCCCCCTTCCGGTGGACGCAGAGACGGATCTCCTTCCCGTCGACCGGAAGCGTTTCGATCTTCGCGATGTTGTGGCAGACGTCGTAGAGAAGCCGCATCCCAAGCTCCCGCGGCCCCATCCCCAGCGCCTTTTCGAAGGTCTCCCGCGTCCGGTGCATCAGCATCTGCCGGTTGGCCCAGGCGTAGTTCGCCGCACACGCCATCGCGGCGAGATAGTCCCGACCCCGGGTGGAATTGAGCCGGGCGCAGGCCAACTGGCGGTCGGGCAGGTCGATCCCGATCTCCCCCGCGTGCTTCACCATCTGCGCCAGATAATCGTCGCAAACCTGGTAGCCGAACCCCCGGGAGCCGCTGTGGATCAGCACGCAGATCTGCTCCGGCTCCAGACCGAAGGCCGCGGCGGCCTGTTCGTCGAAGATCTCTTCGACGACCTCGATCTCGAGAAAATGGTTTCCCGAACCGAGCGTCCCGAGCTGCTCCTTCCCCCGCAAGAGCGCTCGGTCGCTCACCTTTTCCGGATCGGCGCCCGCCATCGCCCCGCCGTCCTCCGTCGCCTCCAGGTCGGCCTCCGTGCCCCAGCCTTGACGGACGGCCCATGCCGCCCCCTCGATCAGGACCTGCCTCTCCTCCTTCGGCGAGAGTTTCAGCGGCCCCCGGGAACCGACGCCGGAGGGGACATTCTGAAAGAGCGCCGTGACGAGCGCCGGAATGCGCTCCCGGACGTCCGGGAGGCGAAGGCTCGTGGTCATGAGGCGGCAGCCGCAGTTGATGTCGTAACCGACGCCGCCGGGGGAGACGATACCTTCGTCCAGGTCAAAGGCCGCGACCCCTCCGATCGGAAAGCCGTAGCCCCAGTGCATGTCCGGCATGGCGAGCGAACCCTTCACGATCCCCGGCAGGTGGGCGACGTTGGCCACCTGCCTCGGCCCCTCGTCGGCCCCCATCCCCTTCATCAGTTTTTCACTGGTATAGAGTAGCCCGGGGACGCGCATCCCCCCCGTCGGCGGGATCTCCCAGCGCCACTCATCAATCTTCCTGAAACGACTTTCAGACATCAAACACCACCCTGGCCACCCAACCCCCCTCCGGCGTCTCCAGAACCGAACTCTGGTGGTAGGTGACCGCCTTGATCTCCTTGAGGATCCGGTGGCGGGCCGGATCGAACCCCTCACCTCGAAGAACGGCCCTGAGCCTTGTCGGGGTGATTTGCCGAATGAAGCAGCTCTTCATCAGAAATCCTTCGCCGTTCCAGGCGTAGAGGATCTCCCGGAGGAAATTGACCAGGAGGTCCGCCGGATTTTCACCCAAAACGTCGAACTCCCGCGACCTGCCCGCCCGGACCGACGATAGATCCGTCAGCAGGTCGAAGAGGGCGAAGGCGGCGCCTGCGTAAAGTTTCTCCAGGGTGGCGCCCGTTACCTCCACGCCCAGATCGGCCGTATGGTCGAAAATACGATAACCCATCCCTATTTCATCCGCCGGATCCGAATCTCGATCCCCTTTTCATCCTTCAGCAGGGGCTGAAGTTTCGACGTGTCCGTGTCTGTGGTGTGGTAGGGGTAGAGGATCTTGGGCTTTACCATCCGGGCGGCGTCGGCCGCCATCTCCGGCGTCATCGTGTAGGGGAGGTTCATCGGCAGAAAGGCGACGTCGATCCGCCCGAGCGTCTTCATCTCCGGGATGTTCTCCGTGTCCCCGGCCACATAGACCCGTTTGTCCCCGAAGGTCAGGATGTAGCCGTTGCCATCCCCCTTGGGGTGGAAGGGCATGCCGGGGGAACGCATGTGAGCAATGTTGTAGGCCGGCACCGCCTCGATCCGGATGCCGTCGACGATCGTCTCCTCCCCGTTTTTCAGGACGATCCCGCGCCCGCCCTTGGCGGCGCAAAGCGGAGTCAGGACCAGTTTCGTCTTCTCCGTGCTGATGAGCGCAATCGTCTTCGGATCGAAGTGATCCGAGTGGTCGTGCGCGACCAGGATCAGGTCGGCCTTCGGCAGCTTTCCGTAATCCCCGAACTGGCCGGACGGGTCGCTGTAGATCATCTTCCCGCCGATCTCGAACATCAGCGAGGCATGGCCGATGAAGGTGATCCGGAGATCCCCGGCCGAGGTCGGCAGGAGGTCCGTCTCGAACGTCCCGGCGGCCAGGGCCGGCGACGCCGACATCGCAGCGCAAATGGCAAGTCCTAAGAATGTCTTCATTTTATCCTCCTTCTTGCGGTATGGTTCGCTCTCTTCATTGCGAACGGTTTGACAAATTCTCCTGAAAAGTTGAAATCTGCAGGCAACGGCACGACAGCACGGACAGCCTGAGTATAACGGCCCACACGCCGTCCGTCAAGACGGATCAACGGATCATTTCCCAATCTTCCCGACGGGGAAAAACGGTGCCGGCGTTGCTTCGAAGGAGCGAAAAACAAAGGGAGATTCCATTTGTCGGCGCCTCCCTTTCATGATACACTGCGACCACTAACCACTCTCTACAAGGAGACAAGGAGGTCTTTATGCGAACGATCGTTGTCATGATGATGGTTCTCCTGCTGGCCATCCCGTGCCTTGCCGACAACGGCTTCAAGGAAGGGGCGAAGGAGGTCGGTCAGGGGATCAAAGAGGGGGCAAAGGAAACCGGCAAGGGGATCCAGGAAGGGATCAAGGAGGTCGGCAAGGCGTTCAAGGAAAAGGGGCAGGAGACCGGACAGGTGATCCGGGACGAGGCCAAAGAAACCGGCAAAGCGATCAAGGAAGGGGCGACGGAGGCCGGACGGGAGGCCACAAAGCAGGGCCGGACCGTCGGCGGGTGGTTCCGCGACGCCGGGAAAAAGACCGGAGACGCCTTCCGGCAGTTGGGCAGGAATATCCGGAAATTCATCACAGGGAATTAGGCGTTGTCTCTGCCCTTCCCGCAGCCGGACCGGCTGGAAGACCCCGGGGATGGAGCAGCTCGCCCGGACCGCCCGTCCTGTATTCCCCGTTGCAAAGACGGTCTCCTCACCGGTCTGGACGTTCATGGCGACCGCCCGGAGGGGGATCTTCAGCCGCTCGAGGGGGGGTCTGGCGGACCGTTTTGTTTTTGTTGCAACAACCTCCATCATTTCTCTTCCTTCCCCACCAGTCCCTTCGCATCTTTCTCTTCAAGTTCCAGGAGCGGCGGGGTATTCTTTATTCGTTTCTCGACTTCGCTAATATGCTCCGCTGGGGGGATATTTTCCGGCATGACGCCGCCAATCCGCTTGATCGCTTCACGGACTTCCTTCCCAACGACTTCGTGGGTGCGTATTGCTTGTTGCTGATCTTTCACAGGGGTGCGGGCTAATTTGTCGCGCGCCTGCGTCATGCGAAACTGGTTTGCCGCAAGTTCGGTGGTATCCATGCGGTCCATAATCTGATCTTTCTTTGGGATATTCTTGCGCTTTTTTATTGCTTCGTTACCAAGACCGCCGTAAAGTCCTTTGTAACCTGCGTCATGAAAAACCCCGAACATCTTATCCTGCACACCGGCAACGCGTGCAACACCGGATAGTGCCTTAAATTCTTCAGACGCCTGCTTGCGTATTTCAAGACGCTCCAGATCGGCAGCCAGGGCATCGGACATTTCCTGACGACGCGCCTGGATAGCGAAATATTTCTGCGCTGCGGCAATCTCCGGTTTACGTGGATCACCGTTCTGGGCAATAAGATAGCAGGCGAAGCGGGACAGATGGTAATCGTCTACCACCTGAACAGCTCCCTTGCCGCCCGCGATCGGTTTGCCGGCGCCGGCAAAGTGATGATCAGGATTGTTTCCTGATTGCTTGCATGATGTTATCGCTCTTTTCAGCGCATCTTCAAACCGTCGCCACTGACTGTACCCGAGGAGAGGTTGAAGTTCCCGGGCACTCCAGTATTCCGCCCCATATTCGTTAATCTTTTTCAAATCCTCAAAAGAGATACGTCCGCGCACCGGTAATGATTTATCCGTCATTCTGACAATCCCCCTGCTTAATATGCTGATTATAGAATTTTGTTTCAAGAATCATGGCGGGGAGGAAGAATTTTTCCAGCAATTCCTGATTCCATTGCTTTCTCAGGCTGGACGGTACGATATTGTAGACCGGCATATGAATATCCAAAAATGAATTATCGTTGACAACGATCTTTTTCCCGGGATATCTTGCCGAACGTAATACGCAAACACGCCGTATCCCAGGATCGGCAGACATGGAGAAAAACAAAATGAGAAGGTTGCACATCAAAACGTTGGCCATTTTTATTTTCCTTTCCGTTGCTTTCAATCTTCCCTGCGCCTCCGGCGCCGATTATGAAGGCGGCGTCAAGGTCACGCTGATCAAGAAAGCAACGACGGCATCAAACGGTCAAAAACTTGCATATCCCCGCGCCGGCAATGCCGAGGTTACAGCGCTGATCGTGGAAATACCGCCCGGCGGGAATACGGGTTGGCACAGCCATCCGGTCCCCGTTTATGCCTTTGTTCTCTCAGGGGCACTTACGGTAGAAGTTGATCCAGGTGATTCATACCAGATCAAGGAAGGCGATGCCCTTTTTGAGGTGGTGAATACGCCGCACCTTGGGAAAAATTTAGGGAAAGAACCCGTGAGGCTGGTGGTCTTTTATACAGGAATCGAGGGAACCCCAAATACTGTTAAGGTATCAAGATAACCTATCCCTTACGGCAGCCGCCCTTCCTGGCGGAGCTTATCGAGGATCTGCCGGATCTGGGGCAGGGCCTGGGTCGCGGCCTTCTCGCCCTCGAGGATCGCCTCATTGCGCTTTTCGAAGTCGCTCGAACCGATGTGGCTCACCTTGGGGCGGATGACCACATCGGCGTTTCGGAGTTGGGCCGTTGCGATTTTCGCGTACATGATATCGACCGACTGGAGAATCGTTTCCAGGATCCCCTGGGGAAGGGTTCCCGCCACGCCGGCGGAGATGTCCACGGCGATCACGACGTCGGCGCCGGCTCTCCGGGCGGCTTCCACCGCGACGGGGCTCACCACGCCGCCGTCCATGTAGGCCTTGTCCCCGATCCGGACCGGCTGGAAGACCCCGGGGATGGAGCAGCTCGCCCGGACCGCCCTTCCGGTATTCCCCGTTGCAAAGACGGTCTCCTCACCGGTCTGGACGTTCGTGGCGACCGCCCGGAAGGGAATCTTCAGCCGCTCGAGGGGGGTCTGGCGGACCGTTTTGTTGATGAAATTCTCGAGCTTTTCCCCGCGGATGAAGCCGTTATCGGGGAGGGTCCAATCGACTACGTCGTCTTTCAAAAGGGCCATGGCCATCGTCTGGAGCTGGAAGACGTCATAACCGTAGGCATAAAGGCTCCCAACAAAGCTCCCAGCACTCGTCCCGACGATCAGCTGGATCGGAATCTTCTGCGATTCGAGAATCTTGAGGACCCCGACATGGGCGAACCCCCTGGAGACGCCGGCCCCAAGAACGACGGCGACCTTAGCCGGTTTCGGCGGGGGCAGGGGCGGGGGGATCTCCTTCGGCAT
>Ga0209638_1000796_pt1 | contig 20714 bp, 19 predicted proteins | sample BarGraNGADG00211_FD_184490 | JGI IMG/M metagenome (GOLD analysis project Ga0209638, IMG submission 184490) | Arctic peat soil microbial communities from Barrow, Alaska - Barrow Graham LP Ref core NGADG0002-211 (SPAdes) (version 2) | ecosystem: Environmental > Terrestrial > Soil > Wetlands > Peat...
AAGACCCTCCTCGCCCGCACCCTCCCCACTATCATGCCGGCCATGTCGGTGGACGAGATGCTGGAGGTGACAAAGATCTACTCCGTCACCGGCCGCCTGCCACGCGAGACACCGCTTGTGCGGGAAAGGCCCTTCCGAGCCCCCCACCACACCATCTCGTACGCCGGCCTCGTGGGTGGCGGCAAGTGGCCCCACCCGGGGGAGATCTCCCTGGCCCACCGAGGGGTCCTATTCCTGGACGAGTTCCCGGAGTTCGGCCAGCCCACCCTGGAGCTGCTGCGCCAGCCGGTGGAGGACGGCGTCATCACCATCTCCCGCGCCCAGGGCAGCATCACCTTCCCCGCCAAGTTCATGCTCGTTGCGGCCATGAACCTTTGCCCCTGCGGCTACTACGGCGACACCACCAAGGAGTGCTCCTGCTCATCCACCCTGGTCAGCAAGTACCAGAAGCGGATCTCGGGGCCGATGATGGACCGCATAGACATCCACGTGGAGGTCCCCCGCGTCCCTTATGACAAGCTGGCGGGCGAGGGGCAGGGGGAGAGCTCGGAGGAAATCCGCAACAGGGTGGAGACCGCCCGAGGCCGGCAGCGGCGGCGCTTCCAGGGCACCGCTCTCACCTGCAACGCCGACATGGGTCCCGCCGACGTGCGCACCCACTGCCACGTGGAGGGCGCGGCGCAGGCGATCATCAAGGCCGCCGTCACCCAGATGCACCTCTCCGCCCGCGCCTATCACCGGATACTCAAGGTCGCCCGCACCATCGCCGATCTGGAGGGCGTCCCCCAGATCGGCGCCGCCCACGTCGCCGAGGCGGTACAGTACAGGCCGAGAAGCGGCACTTGATAGCTGAAGTAGAATAGGAACTGCCGGGCGATACGGACTTTGGCACGATGTTTGCTCAATATGATGCAGAATCGTGCGTTGCCCAACCCCTGGAATTCTTCGCTTGGCCTGATCGGATCCCTGTGCGAGTTGCGCAGCAGTGGTCGCTCCCGAAGGAGGTACCGCACCAATCCCGATGGCCGGTGCAGGCCGGCAACTCGAAGGTCCGTCGGGCGCACCCACCGTTTCTTTCGGCACCTGCAGCCGATTATCGAGGAGGAGAGGCAATTATGCGAAGGGCGATCTTCACCGGCGAAGACTCGCTTCTCCGATCAAGGACGCACCGTCACCCAGGATGCGGTGATCAAGCAGCTGCGCACTCCATTCCAGAGAATGCCGATGTTCAGCGATGCCCAGGTGAGCGACAACCAAGCCGGCCAAATCGCGGCCTACATGGCCTCTCTGGCCTCGCCCTCCGGGGTCTCGTTCACGTTGGGCTTCCAACAGCTGGCCAGCATGATCCCCTTCGTGGTAGGCAATCCACTGGAGAACGAGCATTCGGCGGCCAACGGCGACGCACTCCAGGCGACCACTTCAGGCATGATGGTCTGGCGCAAAGCCGACAACTGGACCGCCTTCACCGACGGCTCGCGCACCTGGATCAACGGTCCCCAGGGACTGCAGACGAGGTCCAACGACGATCGGTTCGACTGGGAGAAAGCCCAGTAGCGGCTCAGTTATCAGTGGGCCCCAGCCCGCATCCCTGACCCCGGCACTGGGGAACAGGCGAACTGTGAGAACACTCAGGCTCAGCTCGCCCTGCTCGACCGGGATCTCGAACTTCGTGATGGTCAACTCTGCCTACGTCAGTGGTTGCGGCCACGCCCGGGAGGAATCGATCGGCCGCAACCACTTCGTCTTCTTCCCCAATGCCGAGAACCAGGACATTTTCGAGCGGGTGCGCGACACGGGCGAACCCCACGAGGCGGTCGAGAAACCCTTTGAGTTCGTTGACCAGTCCGAGCGAGGCGTGACCTACTGGAACAGAAGGGTTGGGCCTTGGGCTATACATCACTCGCATGTTGGTGGAGGCCCACGGCGGGAAGATTTGGGTCGAGAGCGGGCCGGGCAAGGGGACCATCTTCACATTCACCTTGCCCATGGCCTCGGAAGGATGGGCCGGGGGTGCTACTGGGTAGCTACTACGATGGAGTTGAGTTGCACCGCGAGGAGAAGATCGTCTTCGCCCGCTTCCTGACGCCGCACCGCGTGATCTCCACCTGCGGCGTGGGCGGGGGACTGCGGGACGACCTGGAGTGCATCTACAACCATCAGGATTGCGAGCCCACCGGACATCATCACGGAGCCCATAATTTGGCGATCGGCGACTCGGCGACGTACCGTGAGATGGTGAGCGGAGCCCACGGCCTCATCGCCGGAAGGTGTGCCACCCTCGGCACCGCCGCGAACATGAACTGCCTTGCCATCGCCTCGGACCGCTTCCGCGACCTGGAGGTAATCGCAGCCTGCACGGGCGGAGTCGAGTCGAATGCGGGACGAGCGGGCGACCCTGCCTTCATCTACGAGTGGGAGGGCCGCTTCGAGCGCACCGTCGACGAAGCCACCGCACCGCTTCGCGGCACCATCAACACCATGCTATTCATCAGCCAAGAGCTCGCCCCGGGGGCGATGGTGCGGACGGTGATGACCGCGACCGAGGCCAAGACCGCGGTCCTCCAGGAGCTTTCGGTCGGCTCCCGCTACTCGGACGGACTGGCCACCGGCACGGGCACGGACGGAATCGCGATCGCCTCACGCCTCACCGGCAAGAAGCCCCTCACCTGGGTGGGGAAGCACTCCAAGCTGGGGGAACTGGTCGGCCGCACCGTGCACGACGCCATCAAGCGGTCGCTGGCGCTGCAGAACAGCCTGACCCCCCTTGGACAGTGCTCGGCTCTGGTGCACATCGAACGGTTCGGCGCCGGCAGACAATCGATGATCGAAGGCGTTGATTCCTTTCTCTCCGCGGAGGAGGGACAGCTCTTCCGCGACAACTTCGTTGCCATCGATCGTGACCCCATCACAGTCGCCGCCGTGGTTGCGTTGGTCCACCTGCGCGACAACCTCTCCTGGGGCATTGTGCCTGAGAGCTGCTGGCGGGAGATCCTATTCTCCTACGGTGCACAGCTCTCCATGGGGGTCTCGGGCAAAGTGGATCGGGGCCTCCAGTACCGTACGCAACTGGCATCGGAGGGTCACGGCACCGACAACCCTTCCTTCCTTCGCCTCATCTACCATGCGATGGCGGTTGGCTTTCGCGACAAGTGGACGTGACGCAAGCCGCCATAGGCATTATTGAACTATATACCCCTCTTGGGTATAATGCAGCGTGCGTCACACTGCCGGACCTCCTTTTCGATGGGTGTGTGAGCCGAGAGGGTGGGCGCCCAGTCCCTTCGCAATTCGCCCCCGGTTCAACCATGTCTACGGGAAGCGTCGCGGATAGGAAGCGGTTCGATTCCCTCGGGATGAGGCTTGAAGGTGGATGAGTGCAGACAATGATGAGTGCAGACAATAATGATTAACCCAACGAGAATCGTGATCGTCGGTGGGGTCGCCGCCGGCGCCAGCGCCGCCACGAAGGCGCGACGCACCAACGAAGGGGCGGAGATCGTCATTTTCGAGCGCGGTCCCTACGTTTCCTTCGCCAACTGTGGGCTGCCCTACTTCGTCGGGGGCGTAATCAAGAGCCTCGACGATCTGCTGCTGGTGACCCCACAGCTCTTCGCCGAGCGGTATCGCATCCAGGTCGAGCTTCAGCACGAGGTTACCAGGATCGATCGGGTCGAGCGCTTCGTCGAGGTTCGCGACCTCCAGTCGGGCAGTTCGCGCCGAGTAGCCTACGATCGCCTGGTTCTTGCACCAGGGGGCGTGCCGGTGCTGCCGCCCATCCCAGGAATCGATCAGCCGGGCATATTTCCGCTCACCACGGTACCCGAGGCCGAGGGGCTCCGCAACTGGATAATTGACACCAAGGCTCGGCAGGGGGTGGTTGTTGGCAGCGGATTCATAGGGTTGGAGGCGGTCGAGGCGTTGCTCAATCTCGGCCTCGAGGTGCATCTCGTGGAGAAGCTTCCGCAGCTCTTGCCTCAGATGGACCCGGAGATGGCCCTCCTGCTGGAGGCTCAACTACTCCAGAAGGGAGTCAAGCTGCACCTTGGATCCGGGGTGGTGGGCTTCTCCGGTAAGGAGCGGCTGGATGGAGTAGAGATTTCCACCGGCGAGACGTTGCCCGCCCAGGTAGCGGTGGTCGCCATCGGGGTTCGCCCGGAGTTGACCCTGGCCCGGGAGGCAGGGCTGGAGATTGGGTCCAGCGGCGGGGTGGTCGTCGACGACGGCATGCGGACCTGCGACCCCGCAATCTATGCGTGTGGTGATGTGGCAGAGGTGCTGAACCGGATCACTGGGAAGCGTGTCCGGTTGCCCTTGGCCGGGCCGGCCAACAAGGAGGGCAGGGTCGCCGGCGCGAATGCGGCCGGTGGCAACAGAAGATTTACGGGCGTCATCGGGACCAGCATCGTGAAGGTCTGCGATCTGACCGCGGCGAAGACCGGGCTGGGCGAGCGCGAGGCCAGGGATGCCGGCTTCGACCCCCTCGTGTCCTACACCCATCCTCTCGACCACGCCGGCTACTATCCGGGCGCCCAGGTGATGGCCATAAAGCTGGTGGCCGATCGAGCGAGCGGGAGGGTCCTCGGCGCTCAGATCGTCGGCCCCCAGGGGGTCGACAAGCGCATCGACGTGGTAGCCACGGCCATTCACGGCAACATGACCGTGGAGGACCTGGAAGGATTGGACCTCGCCTACGCGCCGCCCTACTCGTCTGCCAAGGATCCGGTAATCGCCGCCGGTTTCGTCGCCGCCAACGCGTGGCGCCAGGAGATAGAGATATCAACCCCATCGGATGTGGCTCGTGTCGTGGAAGAGGGCAAGCCCATCCGTCTGTTAGACGTCCGGACGGACGAGGAGTATGAAAAGGGCCACATCCCGGGAGCGCAGCACATACCGCTGGATAAGCTACGGGACTCACTGGCCAAGGTCCATCGCGATGGGCCCATCACCGTATACTGCGGTGTCGGGTACCGCTCATACCACGCCTGCAAGATCCTGGAGTATCACGGCCACCAGACCAGAAACCTGAGCGGCGGCTTCACCAGCTGGGCTCAGGCATTCCCCGACAGGGTGGAGCAGGGCAAGTCGTAGGGGAAGCAGTCCACCGGCATGCTACTTGCAAGTTACTGCTAGCTGGGCGCTCCAAACCCCGACTACTGCTCCCTGAGGAGACTGCTTTGGCCGATCGACCGGGGCCCATCCACAGCACTCCATCTTCCCATGATGGCGGGGGCGGGAGTGTCGAGCGGTTCGAGGCTATCGTCGTGGGCGGAGGTCCGACCGGCGCAATGGCGGCGCGGAAGCTCGCCAGGCTTGGCCGGCACGTCGTCCTTATTGAACGAGAGCCGCTGCCGCGCTACAAAGCATGCGGCGGCGGACTCAGCCCGAAGACCGTGGCCAGGTTGCCTTTCCCAATCGATGTCGTGCCCCACGTCCGGCTCACCCAGATCGAATTTCGTTTGAGGGGCAACGCGCCGGTCACCTGGCAGCTGCCCATGGAATTCCCCTTTTACACGGTCATGAGGGCCGACCTCGACTACCGGCTCGTCCAAGCGGCTTCGGCGGCAGGTGCCGACGTGCGAACCAGCGAGGCCGTTGAGAGCGTTGGCAGGGTGAACGGCGGCTTTGACATCGTCACCGATCGGGGCAGTTACCGAGCGCCCTACGTCATCGGGGCGGATGGCGCTTCGAGCACGGTGCGGCACGCAGTGGGAGTGGAGCCGAGGTGTGAGCGAGGCGTCGCGCTGGAGTGTGAAGTGGAGGTCGCGGACGACGCCTACGCCCGCCACGCAACCTCCGCCCTCTTCGACGTGGAGGCCGCACCGGACGGGTACGGATGGATATTCCCGAAGCCAACCCACCTCTCGGTCGGGCTGGGCAGCATGAAGCCAACCAGTCGCCCCCTTCGTCCCCTGCTCCAGCAGTTCATCCTGCGGCACCAACTGGCCTCCCCCGAGACGGTCAACTCGATTGTTGTGCACGCACACCCGCTCCCGCTGGCGACCAGCGGCGAGCGAGCCCGATGGGACAATGCCCTGCTGGCCGGCGATGCCGCGGGCGTGGCGGACGGCTTCGCCGGCGAGGGAATCTGCTACTCAATGGCCAGCGGCGAGTTGGCAGCCGAAGCCGTCTCCAGGGCGCTGGACGGCGACCAATCGGCCCTATCCGGCTACGAAGGGGCGCTGGATCAGCTGATACGGCAGGATCACCGGCAGGCCAACCTGATGGGCGGCTTGGTCCGCCGTTTCCCCGACGCTGCCTATCGCATCCTCACCTCGCTGGGGGAAGGGAAGACGGCTCTGATCCCTCTCATCCTGGGAGAGATAAGCTTCGGCGATGCTCTTCGACGCCTGCCCCGCCTGCTTGCACTGGATCGGTCGGGCGGCCGACAGAACGTTGGCGGCGACCGTTCTCAGTGGCGAGATTGAACCAGCACTTGATGGGGGTGAGCGCCTTGCCCTCTCGCCGGTCCGGCGGCACAGGGTCAGTCTTCGATCACTTTCGTTGGTGGGACGAGGGGGATGTCCTCACACAAATCACGCCAATCCGCTTCGCCTACATCAGGTCCACGGCCGGTGAATTGCAGGGCCGGAGGGTCCTCGATCTGGGCTGCGGCGGGGGGCTCATCTCCGAGCCGTTGTGCCGCGCGGGAGCCAGAGTAATCGGGATCGACATCTCCGGAAACGCTCTGCGTGCAGCCAGAGACCACGCCGCGGGAAACGGGCTGGCCATCAACTACCTGCTCTCTCCGGCCGAGCTGTTGCCGTTTGCCGGCGGCAGCTTCGACACCGTGGTGGCCTTCGACGTCCTGGAACACCTGTACGACCTGGCGAGGGCAATCTCGGAGATCTCGAGGGTGCTGAAACCCGGGGGCAGGCTGATCTACGACACCATGAACCGCACTCTGCCCTGCCGCATCGCGGTGATTTGGATAGGAGAGAGTCTCTGGCCGGGTGGGCCGCCAAAGGGTACCCACGATTGGAACAAGCTCATCAGGCCTGAGGAGCTGATGAGCTTGCTGAGGGCCAACGGCATCGCCAACGTGGAGACCAGGGGCTTCATGCCCGTGGGAGTCGACCTGCGCGGGAAGCTGTTGATGAGCTACGCACCCTGCAAGCAGTTCTCCTACGTGGGCTACGGCGTGAAGAGGGTCTGAAGCGTTGGGAGAGGAGGGGGCATGAATACTTTTTCGGTTTACCTGCAGACGAAGGGGCCGCTGATAGAGTCGGCTCTGGATCGCTACCTGCCCCCTTCAACCCGCGAACCAACAGCCTTACACCGATGCATGCGCTACAGCGCCACCGGTGGGAAGCGGCTACGGCCTCTCATCACCCTCGGGGTGGCAGAGATGCTCGGCTGCGACGCCGAGCGAGTGCTCCCCACCTGCGCGGCCATCGAGTTCATCCACACCCACTCCCTTATCCTGGACGACCTGCCCTGCATGGACAACGACGACTTCCGCCGGGGCAGGCCCACGAGCCACAGGCAGTTCGGCGAGAGCATAGCCCTGTTGGCCGCGGATGCGCTGCTGAATCTGGCAATCTGCCTCCTCGGCACCAATCATCGACTGGCAGGGATCCCGCCGGAAACGGCCCTGGATATCATCCGCGAGGTGGGAGAGACCGTGGGCACCGACGGAGTGATCGGCGGGCAGATGGCGGACCTCGCCTTCTTACCTTCCTCGGAAGTCACGGCCACCATTCTCGAGCGAATCCACGTCGACAAGACGGCCAGGCTCTTCCGCCTGAGCGCTCGGGCGGGGGCGTTGATCGCCCAGGCGAAACCCGCCCAACTCGAAGGGGTGGGGGCCTACGCGGAGCGCCTTGGCCTGGCCTTTCAGATCGTGGACGACCTCCTGGACCACGCCGACGGCAAGAGCGACGCAAGCAATCGGAGCGGTGTGGAGCCCAGCTATGCCAGAAGTTACAGCCCTTTGGTGGCGCGGGATCTCGCGGTCGAGGCCACCAGCCGGGCCCTGGACTCGCTGTCCCGCTTTGGCGAGGAGGCGCGCGTCCTTCGCGCCCTCGCTCGGTACAACCTTGAAAGGGCATCCTGAGGTCTGACTGAAGGGAGTCCGCCCCCGTGGCGATGCAGGCTCTAGGAAGAATCGGAAGCAGGCTGCGCCCCATCCTCGGGTTCTCTCGCGTGCTGCAGGCGACGCTGAGCGTGGCGCAACCCTTCGTGGCCGCCCTGATCGCTCTACACGGGTTTCCCTCCCCGGACCGGCTTATCCTCGGGCTCTCAGCGGCCTGGGCCGGGTTCATGGCCGTCTTCGCCCTGAACGACCTGATGGACCTGGAGGTGGACAGGGCCAGCCTCTCCCACAAGCGGGGTTACGAGAGCTACGACATAGACTCCGCCATGTCCAGGCACCCTCTGGCCCATCAACAGATCAGTCTGGCCGCGGGCAGAATCTGGATTGGAGCCCTCGCTACCTATGCGATCGCGGCCGCATATCTACTCAACCCTCCCGCGGTTCTGCTGTTTCTGGCGGCGGCCATCCTGGAGCTGACATACTGCAAACTCGCGCGCCGCACCCCACTCAAGTTCCTGGTCAGCGGGGCGATGGTCGGCGTCGGAGCGCTGGCTGGATGGGTGGCCATGACAGATGAGGTGAGGATCGCAGAGATGGCAGCCCTTTTTTGCTGGGTGTTCGCATGGGAGATCGGAGGTCGGAACATCGTGAACGACTTTGCGGACGTTGAGGAGGACTCCCGATTGGGCATCAAGACGGTCCCACTCGTCTACGGCCCTCGCGTCTCCGCGTGGCTTGCCCTCTGTTTCCTGGTCGCCACCACCGTGGTCGCCCTGGTTCTCCAGCCCCTCTCCCACCTGAGCATCGCATACCTGGTGGCTGCGACGACGGCCGGCCTCTACCTGCTCGTCTGGCCGGGGCTCACCCTGTTACGGAACCCCGTTCCCCAGTCCGCCATGGCCCTGTTCAACAGGGCCAGCCTCTACCCACCGGCTCTACTGCTGATACTTATCGCGAGCCTCACATTACCCCTGGGATAGGTAGCCAACCCGCCGGGATCGTGCGCCACATCCGTGAGCCTGGGCTCAAAGGGCGTCGGCGCGGGCCCCGTTACCTGACGAAGGTGCCGTTGCGAAGGTCCTGAAGAGCCTGCTCGATCTCTTCCCGAGTGTTCATGACGAACGGACCGTACCTCGCTATGGGCTCGTGCATCGGCTTGCCCGAAACGAGCAGGAATCGTAGCTGCTCGCCCGAGGAGCGGGCTTCTACCCGGTCTCCATCACCCAGCACCAACAGATGGGGTGACGGGATTGCCACACGGTCTTCGCGGCCGTCTACCTCGAACAGCCCCTCTCCCTGATGGACGTAGGCAAAGGCTGTATGCCCCTCCTGGCACGGAAGGGATACGGAAGCGCCCCGCGGGACCAGGACATCCAAATAGGTGGGGTCCGCCGCGATATCGGTCACTGCCCCGGCCACTCCCTCCACCATGCCCGCGATGACGCGAATCCGCACCCCATCCTCCTTGGCTACTTCCGATATCAGTCTGGAGGGGACCCCCTGGTATCGTGGCTGCGTCATCTTGAGCGTGGCGGGTAGGTTCACCCACAGCTGAAACCCTGCCATCCGACCATCCAGCGGACGGGGCATCTCCTCGTGCAGTATTCCCCGTCCGGAGGTCATCCACTGCACGTCGCCCGCGCCGATGGTCCCGGCGTTCCCGATGCTGTCCTTATGGGCCACCTCGCCGGCGAGCATGTAGGTCACCGTCTCGATCCCACGATGCGGGTGCATCGGGAAACCCGCAATGTAGTCCCGAGGGTCGTCCGACCCAAAATGGTCGAATAGCAGGAATGGATCAAGGTAGTCCAACGTCCTGGTAGCGATGCTTCTCTTCAGCCGTACTCCCGCACCCTCGATCACCATCTGGGGCGCAACGATGTCGACCACCTTCCTGGACTGTGAACCCATCTCTTCCTCCCTTGCCGCGGCTAGCCCGAACTGCCCATCCCGGAATGGACCGCCGGCATCCAACAAAACCGGGCACACCCTTCGGAAAGGCGAATACCAACCATGAACGCATTATAGGGTATAATCGTCGTGTGTAGTTGCTGGTTACCGCAGTCGACAAGCCGCCACCGATCAGGTCAGAGGTTCATCCGCTCGGGTCCCCACACTACCGCCCGATGGAGTCGTTCCATCGATCGAAGCCATCGGCTTCCCTCCTCAACTGGGCCCACGTGAGCTGGAAACACACCGGGCAGCTCCACCGCGCCCGATCGGGGCGGCGCGGATGGCATTGGGATGCTGCCCAACCGTTGCTTCCCATCCAATAGGAGAGAGTTATTGATCGATTTTCGTAAACTGGGGCTGAGCGATCCTGTGCTTCGCAGCATCAGAGAAATGGGCTTTGAAGCACCCACGTCGGTCCAGGAAAAAGCCATTCCCCACCTCATGCAGGGACGCGACATCGTCGTCCAAGCCCTTACCGGGACCGGCAAGACCGCCGCCTACTGCATCCCCATCGTCGAGCGCATAGACATCCGGCGCGCCGAGCCGCAGGCGATCATCCTCACGCCAACCCGCGAACTGGCGGCGCAAGTGGCCGGACAGCTGAGCGCCGTCGGCCGCGACCGTGGACTTCGACTGGTTCCCATCTACGGAGGACAGCCAATCGAGCGACAGATTCGTGCGTTGCGCCACGGCGTCCACGCCATCGTGGCGACACCTGGACGGCTGATGGATCACATGCGCCGAGGTACGATCGACCTGTCCGCGGTGTCGATGCTGGTGTTGGATGAGGCCGATGTCATGCTCGACATGGGTTTTCTGGAGGACGTCCAGTACGTAATGTCCCATCTTCCGACTACCAGGGTTACCGCGCTCTTTTCGGCGACCATGCCGGATCCCATCCTTCAACTCGCTCGTGGCTACATGCGCGATCCAGAGATCGTCCGGCTGAGCCGCACCCACGCGCTTACCGTTCCCGAGGTTAGCCAGGTCTTCTACCTGGTGCCGTTCCGGCGCAAGTTCGATGCGCTCTGCCTGGTGCTCGACTCGAAGCAGCCCGAACGGACCCTCGTATTCTGCGCCACAAAGCGGATGGTCGACGAGGTCGTCGAGGGGCTGCAGGGTCGAGGCTACCTCGCCGAGGGGCTGCACGGCGACATGAGTCAGCCCTTGAGGGAGAAGGTGCTCCGGGCATTTCGAGCCGGCCAGACGGAGGTGCTGGTAGCCACCGACGTGGCGGCGCGAGGTCTGGACATCCCGGACGTGAGCCCGGTCGTGAACTTCGACCTCCCGCCAGATCCCGAGTACTACGTCCATCGCATCGGCCGGACGGGACGCCTCGGTCGAAGCGGGGAGGCGATCACCTTCGTTAACCCTTCGGAACTACGTGAACTGAAGGTGATCGAGCGAACCACCGGTGCGCGCATTCGCCGCGAGGAAGTGCCTACGGTGGCTGATGTCGAGGAACGCGATGCGCAACTCTTGAAGGATCGCTTGACCCACATTCTGAAGCTCGGGCAGTGGGGACCGTATAGAACGGTTGTCGAGGAACTGCTTGAGGACCACGACCCGATCGAGGTGGCGGCCGCGGCGCTCCTTCTGGCGGCCAGCAGGCCGTCTCGGGCAAAACCACGGGCTCCCAAGCCGCCCCGAGCGAACTGACCAAAAGGTCAAGCCTGTTCGGGCATAAACGTGATTGAAAGCAGGGGGTGCGATAATCGCACCCCCTGCTTCTGTCCCCTCAGGCCTGACCCGTTGGCGGTGCCCACAGCGAAACGCGCAACAAACACGTTACCCACTGTGGCGCACTACCACGACAGGGTCAATCCCATCACGCCTAGCGCGGACGGGTGAATCGCCTCTGCTTCTGCCTGTCGGCTAGCTTCCGTTGGCGCCGCTTCAGTTTCCTGACGGCTTCCTTTTCCTTCATTCGCTTCTGCTCGCCCGGCCCGACGAAGAAACGGTGCTTCTTCAGGTCCTTCAAGATGCCCGAACGCACCATTCCTCGCTTGAAGCGAGAGAGAAGCTCCTCGATGGACTCCCCATCCCTCGCGACTATCTGCATTACCGGTTGCTTCTATAGTCGTTACGAGGCTCCTGCGCGAAGCAGTCGGAGCAGTACACGGGCTTGTCGCCCCGAGGCTGGAACGGAACTTCGGTGTCCTTGCCGCAGCGAGCACATACGGCCGGGTACATTTGTCGAGGCTCTCGTCCGTAACCGCCGCCACTGCCGAAGCCGCCACGACCGTCGCTGTTTCGCTCGGCCTTGCGGGCTGCCCGGCACTCAGGGCAACGCACGGGGTCATTCGTGAACCCCTTCTGGGCAAAGAATTCCTGCTCCTCGACTGTGAACGGAAATGACCGCGCGCAATCGCGGCAGCTAAGAGTCCTCTCGGTGTAAGGCATTTACTCTCCTTCAACTACTGGCCAGCTTGGACAGACGGTGCGGGGCATCCGAATGCCCGCCTATGATTGGGGTCGTCGAGCCGAGGTGAGCCTCCGTGAGGGGGGTGGAGCGCCCACAATGGATAGAACGAACCCTCAACCAGCAGACAGTATACACCCTCCCACGCGATTTTAGACAATGGCGCCCACATCCAACGACGCAGCTCTCGCTCGCCCGCAAGAAAGCTGTGTCCCTGGATGGTGCCCTCTTTGCCGCCCATGGAGTATCCTGGGGAAGCGTTCGGGCAGACAGTCAATGAACTAAATGATAACGGCCATACTTAGGAGGGGAAACGGATGGAGCTCAAGGGCAAGGCGGCCATTGTCACTGGGGGAACGGGTGGTCTAGGTAGATGTATTTGTCGTGCGTTGGCAGAGGCTGGGGCCAACGTCGCCCTGGTTTACCTCAAGTCCCAAGCAGAAGCCGAGGCCTACGCCTCTGAATTGAGTGCGCTGGGATCTCGCTCGATAGCCATCCAGGCAGATATCACCAGCGCGGACGGCATCGAGGCGATGATCCAAGAAACCTTGCGGCAGTTCGGGCAGGTCGATGCCCTGGTCAACGATGCTGCCTACAACAGGTTCATACCTTTCCAGGATCTGGATACCCTGGACGTCGACGTCTGGAACTACATTCTCAACTACAACGTAACCGCACCGTTCCTCGCCATGCGAGCCGTGGCGGAGGTGATGAAGCGAGGCGGCCAGGGAAGGATCGTCAACATCAGCTCCGTGGCGGGATTGAGCCCATCGGGAAGCAGTATCGCCTACGCGGTGTCGAAGGCTGCCCTCATCCATCTCACTCGTTGCATGTCCGTAGCCCTCGCGCCGGAAATCCTGGTCAACTGCGTCGCGCCCGGCTTCATGGAGGGCACTCGACTATCGGGCAACCTTCCGCCGGAGTTCCAGGAGACCTCGCGCCGGTCAGGCGTGCTGAAGCGAGCAGCCCACAAGGACGACGTCGCCGATGCAGTCCTTACCTTCATCAGGACCGATAGCATCACCGGCCAGACCCTGGTGGTGGACTCGGGCAAGGTCTTTCACTAGTCGCACGCGTTGGCGGCCGCCTGCTTCTCCGCGATGACTGGATTGCGCAGGGTACCCACTCCGCCAACCTCGATCTCCGCCGACGACGTCCACCCTCATCGCAGCCGGGGGGCGAGCCCTTCGATGCGTCAATTCTGATTCGCCTGGGCCGGTACAAATCGGGATGCCGCTGCATCAGCCGCTCACGACACTCTTAGCAATTGTTTAACACTCTTTTTACTCCCTGTTCATGTTTGTACTCCCGGAAAGAGTATCCTATGCGTTATGTATGGCGCGTAGCATTTCTCCGCTCTCCTTTCGGTGGGGGTGGTGTATGAGCAATTGCGGAAACGGCGGGGAGAGTGGCCTGGGGGCAGGGGATGGGTGTTCTGTAACATGGGACTCCCGTTGTTAGAGGAATAGGCCGTTATAGGCTGGTTTCAAGAGCTTTTGCCTGGTATATGAGCCCAGGCACCTGGCTATCGTACTGTTGAAGAGACAAACGATATTCAGGTGCCTGGGCTCGATGATGGGATAACCATTGCGGCCGAGGGTTTCCAACAGGCGATATGTTGACGAGAATCGTCAACGGAAGGCTCCGGGCAAAGCACCGCGACGGATCGAAGAGGCCACCGCTCAGGTCGTGAAGAGGCAATCACCCCGTCGATAACTCCAGGGGAGGCAGGCTTATGTCAGCGGTTCCTCTTGTCGAGGTGACAGAGAAGATCTCACGCGTGGAGGTCCGAAGCCATCGGCGCGGAGGCCTTCTGCACTACGTGAACAAGAGCGATAAGAAGTGGCAAATCCTATCCTGCATCTTGCTGGTACTGGTATCTGCCGTCTCGGCCGCTACGATTAGGGTCTACGGCATCACCTGGGACGAGGAGCACCACAAAGAGTACGGGGTGGTGCTGCTTAACTGGTACAGCTCCCTGGGCCACGACACGGAGGCACTCACCAAGTGGAGCCTGTACTACTACGGTGGCTTTGCGGATACCCTAGCGCAGTTCTTCGCTCAGCATGTCCCGTATGGGGTAGGGGTATACGAAGCCCGCCACGTCGTCAATCTGCTGTTCGGCCTGGCCGGCATTGCCGCTACCTACGGGCTGGGTCGCTGCATCGCGGGCCCCAGGGGGGGTTTCTTCTCTGCCCTGCTTCTGACACTCACGCCTGTCTACTATGGACATATGTTCAACAACCCGAAGGATATCCCCTTCGCGGCGCTGTTCACCCTTGGCCTCTTCTCAATGCTTCTCTCCTTCGACTCCCTGCCCTATGTGCCTAAGAAGCAACTCCTGTTCGCGGGCATCGCCATGGGGTTGGCCATGGGAGTTCGGGTCAACGGGATGGTGTTGCTCGCCTGTTTGGGGCTGCTGTGGGGAGGCTGGCTTCTCGGGCACTACTGGAGCAGGTCGCTGCCCGTCGGGCAGAGCCTTCCGATGGTGGCCATGGGCCTGGGAATTCGCTTCGTTGCGGTGACCGTGCTGGCATGGGGGGTGATGCTGGCCTGCTGGCCGTGGGCACTCGTCTCCCCGATCCTGCACCCCCTCGAGGCCCTCCAGAGGACTACCGACTACGACTGGCCCCTGACAGTGTTTTTCGACGGAAAGTTCGTCAAGGCCAGCGAACTCCCTCTCCGGTATCTACCGACCTGGTTCGCGATCTCAATGCCGGAGTTCTACTTTGTCGCTCTCGTCGTCGGCGGCGTTCTGGCCTTTGGCTTCCTACGGGGCTTCGCGCGCACCCCGAGCCACATCGACCGGCTGCTGAAGACTGGCCTGCTCGTGCTGATCTTCTCGATTCCCATCCTGGCAGCTATCGCCTTGCGAGCGACCATCTACGATGGGCTCAGGCAATTCCTGTTTATCGTGCCGTCCCTGGCGGTCCTGGCCGGTGTTTCCGTGGCAAAGCTGCTCGCATCGAAGGGAATGTTGGTCACGAAGGTAGTCGTGGTTAGCTGTGATGCTCTCAGTCGGGTTGACGATTTTCGACATGGTCGATCTGCACCCATACCAGTATGTGTACTTCAATCGCTTGATCGGGGGTGGGCTGGAAACGGCATCGACCAAGTATGAGACCGACTACTATGGGGCCTCATACAGAGAGGGCGTGCGCTGGGTCATCGACAACTATCACTCGGCGAGTGGAGAGAAGGTGCGAGTGGCGAACCCTTCCATGAACTTCCTGACCGCGTACTACCTGGAGGCGAGCCCGGAGTTGCGAGATAGGTTCCAGCCGGTTCAGGCTTGGGACAATCCCGATGTTTTCATCGCGACGACCCGATGGAACTTCAACAACGACAAGCAGGGAACGGTGCTGCACGTCGTGAGTCGCAAAGGCGTTCCACTTCTGTACGTTATCGAGCCGCGACCCGCGGGATAGTCCGATTCCGACCTCACTATCGCCTTGCCACCCAGCCCACAAAGGCTTAAGATCAATCCCCGATTGCGTATGTGCTATCCTTCCGCTGCTCACCCCGGCCGACCGGCCGGTAGCTATCTCCCGGCACTGGCGAGGCGGGTGAGCCGGACACTCCAACGCAGGAGGTTTTCCCATGGCAATCCTTGTGACCGGCGGCACCGGCTACATCGGTCGATGGCTGGCCAGAGATCTGATAGGCCGGGGCATCGAGACCGTCGCCCTGGACCGAGTACCCGCCGACCCCAACTCTTCACTGCCGCTCCCCGCCGAGGCCATCTACGTTGAGGGGGACGTCACGAACCGAGATGCGGTTGTCGCCGCGGCCAAGAGTCGTCCCTTCAGTGCCATTGTCCACCTGGCAGGCGTGGTGACCATGGGCTGCGAGAAGGACCCCGAGTTGGGAATGCGGGTGAACCTGGGCGGAACCCACAATATCCTGGAAGCCGCCCGTCTTGCCGGCATCCCCCGCGTCGTCTTCGCCAGCACAATCTCCGTCTACGGCCCCGACGTGCCGCAGCCGCTCACGGAGAACGTCGCAATCGAGCCGATGACCTGGTACGGACAGAGCAAGCTGATGGCCGAGCAGCTCGGCCTCTACTACCAGCGTCGCTACGGAATAGACTTCCGCGCCGCCCGGCTGGCCGCTATCGTCGGTCCCTTCCGGGTCGCCGCGGGCTCCGCCACCCTCTACACCACCCTCATCCTCGAGAACGCTGCCCTGGGCAAGCCATACATAATCGAGGTGGACGAGGAGGCGGCGACCCCCATCTGCTACGCCAGGGACGCCGCGCGGGCGCTGGCGACCCTCGCCACGGCCGATTCGGCCCCCCGGCGGATCTACAACGTCGGCACCTGCCGCGCCACCGCCGTCGGACTGCTGGAGCTGGCGAAGAGGAAGTACCCCGACGCAAAGATCGAGTTCCGCCCGGATCCAGAGATGGCCGCGGTTGGTCGGATCTCTTGGAACTGGGAGCTGAGCGTGGATGCGGCCGCCCACGATCTCGGCTGGCGACCCGCCTTCTCAATGGAGACGATGGCCGAGGACCTGATGGCAACCTCTCGCCGCGAGCTGCCACTGTAGTTGAACCTGACGTCACCCGGAGCCGAGCGAAGGAGCTGAGAACGGGGAGATGCCTCGCTGTCGCTCCACGTGACGAGCGTCATGACCCGCCGGTTATGAAACCAAGAGGAGGACCGAGACTACAGCAATGTCACAAACACTCCCGTCCGACACCCTCGTGAGGCGCACCGGCTACCACACCGAGGAGACCATCCTGGCGCTGGAAAAGCGCGCCCGGGCTATCCGCCGCGCTGTGATCAACATGGTCTACGGCGTGGGATCAGGCCACCCGGGTGGCTCCCTTTCCTGCACCGATATCCTGGCCGCCCTCTTCTTCCACCAGTTGAGGCTCGATACTGCCAACCCCAACTGGCCGGACCGCGACAGGTTCATCCTGTCCAAGGGCCACGCCGCCCCAGCCCTGTACGCCACCCTCGCCCAGCGCGGCTTCTTCCCCGAGTCCGAGCTCTCCACCTTCCGGCAGTTGGATTCCCGGCTCCAGGGCCACCCGGATCGGAACAAGACCCCCGGCGTCGAGATGACCGCCGGCGCACTGGGCCACGGCCCCTCCATCGGCTCCGGTCTGGCGCTGGCCGCCAGGCTCAACGGGCAGGACTGCCGGACCTTCGTCCTGCTGGGCGACGGCGAGATCCAGTCCGGCGTGGCCTGGGAGGGCGCCATGACAGCGGCCAAGTACAAGCTGGACAACCTCACCGCCATCCTGGACCTAAACGGCGTCCAGTTAGACGGAATGACCGCCGACATCATGCCGATGGAGCCGATGGCGGACAAGTGGCTCAGCTTCGGGTGGCACGTCAAGGAGATCGACGGACACAACATGCGCCAGATCCTGGAGGCGCTTGACGAGGTGAGGAAGATCCACTCCCAGCCGACGATCATCATCGCTCACACCATAAAGGGCAAGGGTGTTTCCTACATGGAGAACAAGAGCGCCTGGCACGGCCGCGCGCCGACGCCGCAGGAGTACGAGCAGGCCATGGCCGAACTGGCTGAGCCGGAGGTGAACCGTGGCTGAGATGGAATCGGTCCGAGTAGCATACGGCAAGGCGCTGGCCGAGTACGGCGCCGTTAACGAAAACGTCGTGGTGCTGGACGCGGACGTTTCCGCGTCCACCCAGTCCGGCTTCTTCGCCAAGGCGTTCCCCCACCGCTTCTTCAACGTCGGCATCGCCGAGGCGGGCATGGTGGACGTGGGGGTCGGGTTGGCGCTGGGCGGCAAGATCCCCTTCATCAACACCTTCGCCTTCCTGTTGGCCTTCCGTGCCGCGGAGCAGATCCGCACCTGCGCGGCCTACTCCAAGGTGCCGATTAAGCTGGCCGCCCACTACGCCGGCCTCTCCGACTCCTTCGACGGGCCGACCCACCAGTCAATCAGCGACGTGGCCACCATGCGCGGCCTGCCGGACATGGCCGTGGTGGTGGTGGCCGACGGACCAGAGGCACGGCTCGCGGTGCCCGCCGTCGCGGAGTATCCCGGACCGGTCTACCTCCGACTCAACCGGAACGAGGTTCCGGTGATCTTCGATCAGAACCACCCCTTCCAGATTGGTAAGGGGATCACGCTTCGCGAAGGCAGCGACGTGACCCTGGTGGCCACCGGCATGATGGTATACAGGACGCTGGAGGCCGCGGATGAGCTGAAGAAGCTGGGCATCGACGCCAGGGTGCTGGAGATCCACACCATCAAGCCGCTGGATGTGGAGTTGCTGCTGGCCGCGGCTCGGGAAACCGGCTGCATTGTGACGGCCGAAGAGCACTCTGTCGTAGGCGGGCTAGGCGGTGCGGTTGCCGAGGCGGTGAGCGAAGAAGCCCCGGTGCCGGTGGTGCGGGTGGGGATCCGCGACCGCTTCGCCGAGACCGGCCCCTACCTCGCGCTGCTGGACAGATACGGCATGGCAGTGGCCGACGTGGTTGCAGCGGCCAAGAAGTCCATGGGGCTCAAGCGCGAGCGGTAAGAACGCAGTCCGCAAGTGGAGCGGAAGCTTTATCCGGAAGAAGAACGTTCAAGGGCGGGTCAGGGACTACCCGCCCTTGACGATTGCCCCCTCTCTCGCCGCTTGGGTGCCACAACACCCCTTTTTAGCAGTACTTGATTCTGTCCGGTCCGCCCGAGACCGCATCGAGACGGGTGAAGCATGGCCGCCGGCGGAAGGATTGGAAAAGTCATGAAGATAGACAGAGACAAGTGTGTTGGCTGCGGCAATTGTATGCCTGTATGTACTATGGGTGTTATATCCGTCGTCGACCGGCGCTCCGAGGTCAACGAAGAGGAGTGTGTGGAGTGCAACACCTGCTATCGGGTGTTACGCAGTGAGGGCTACAATCCCACCCTGGTCCGCACCATGAGGTGGGTTCTCAAGCAGTTCCACTTGGCCTACGAACCCGCTCCAGATGTCTGCCCAACAGGGGCCCTCACCCCTCCCACACTGGTGTGGCCTCGAACCCTGCGCGCCGATTTCAGCGATCCCACCATCAAGCACTCCAGCACCGGCGGCGCGGGCCGCGGCACCGAGGAGATCAAGAGCAACGACGTCACCGGCCGAGTCAAGCGCGGCGAGGTGGGCATTGTGGCCGAGATGGGCCGGCCGGGCATCGGCGCACGCTTCCGCGATCTGGAAAAGGTGGCCATGGCGTTGGCCGCGGTCGGGGTATTGTTTGAGCCAAAGAACCCGGTTACCCACCTGATGACCGACGCGGGCACCGGGAAGCTCCGGGACGAAGTGTTGGACGAAAAGGTGATGTCGGCCATCATCGAGTGCAGGGCTGAGGAGTCCAAGTTGCCCCAGCTGCTGGAGGCGCTGCGCAGGGTGGCCGGAGAGGTAGACACGGTGATCAGCGCGGGCGTCGCCGCCCGCTGCAACCCGGACGGATCGGTGCCCTACGTTGATACAGTGAAGCGCTGTGGCTTCACCCTGTCCCTCAACTCGAAGACCAACCTTGGCCTCGGCCGCCCTCTGTTCGAGGACAACCGCTTCGAGGAGAGAAAGCCCCTGGCCAGCACATCACAGGACGGGAGCCACTAGGATGACGAATACGCTGCATCGACAGGGCACGCGCGAGAGCCTCGCGAAGGACTACATTATCTTCCTCCATCCCGCCCGCGGGATCAACCGCGAGGGCTGCGGCGAGAAGCTGACCGCTTTCGTGAGAATGGCCTTGGAAGAGGGAGCCGTCAACGTCGGCTCCAATGGAAAGAACCTCTACACCACCGACGCCGACAGCATGCTCGCTGCAATCGACGACGACTCCAATGCGGCGGCGACCTTCAGCAGCCGAGAGGCGTTGCACCGAATGGTGACAAGGGTGAAGGCCGCGGAGTTCGGCCTATCGGTAAACATCAGCGGGCTCGCCGACGAAGTGGATGAGATCCTACGCTCCGAGGGACTGGTCCGGCACAGCATCGAGCACTCCCTCGGGGTTGTGGGTCGTACGGAGAAGCTGCCCACCCGCCAGATCCTGGAATTGACCACCATGTGCGGCCACGGACTCGTCTCCCACAACCATGCGCGCAAGATGATAGACCTGGTCAAGCTTGGGAAGCTGACCCCTCGTAAGGCCGCGGAGTACCTGGCGCGGCCCTGCGTCTGTGGCGCGTTCAACGTGGACAGGGCAGAGGAACTGCTGATCAAGTCCGTGGAGATGGCCTGACCACCAGCCTGGGCAGGACGAGTGCTGAGTGCTGGGTGCTGTCGCGGGGAGTGCAGAGGGGGCCGGAGGGCGACACGGTTCAGTTAAGAGTCTGAACTCAGTCCTGCCCAA
>Ga0209638_1000797_pt1 | contig 20699 bp, 17 predicted proteins | sample BarGraNGADG00211_FD_184490 | JGI IMG/M metagenome (GOLD analysis project Ga0209638, IMG submission 184490) | Arctic peat soil microbial communities from Barrow, Alaska - Barrow Graham LP Ref core NGADG0002-211 (SPAdes) (version 2) | ecosystem: Environmental > Terrestrial > Soil > Wetlands > Peat...
ACCTGACCGAACGGCGCAAGTCACCCACCTGCGCGGATCGGATGGGAGGCCTCCGGCGGCGAGGTCCCCTCCGGCAGGCGGGCAATGCCGCCGGAGGAAGAATGCGAAGACTGGTCGTCGCCAGCGCGATACTGGCGACCCTCCTCACCTGGCCGCTCGCCCACGTCGCCGCGGCCCCCGCCACACAGGCGGCCACCGCCATACCGTCCACGTCGCTCACTGATTCGGAGCGCGCAACCGCTGCGCTGGAATACCTGCTGACCGCGCAGCGAGCGGACGGATCGCTGGACAAGTCGCTCGGCGAGACGGCCGACTTCGTCATCGGGGCCGCTGCCGCGGGCTACGATCCGGCCACGTTGCATGGCTGCTCGGGCAGCGCCACGAGCGCGTTGGACTACCTTGCCACAGCCTCGGACGCGGCCACGACCGACGCCGCGAAGACCGGCAAGGCCGTGCTGGCAGTCGTCGCGGCCGGCAGCGACCCCGCGGCGTTTCAGGGCCGCGATCTGATGGCGCGCCTTGTCGCGCTCTACAACTCCGCCTCGGGGGCTTACGGAGACGGCTCGACCTTCACCGAGGCCCTCGCCATCCTCGCTTTCCGGGCGGATGGCCGCGACGTGCCCACGGCTGCGGTTGCGGAGCTGAAGGCGCTCCAGGACGGCGACGGCAGTTGGAGCTACGGGACCGCGCCGGTTGCGGCCGGGCAAGGGGACACCAACTCGACCGCGATCGCGCTGATGGCTCTCGACGCAGCAGGCGACCACTCGGCCAACGCAACCGGGCTGGCCTATCTGCGAAGCCAGCAGCTCGCCGACGGCGGCTTCCCCTACCAGAATTCGAGCGTCTGGGGGCCGCCCACCAGCGATCCCGACTCCGACGCGATCGTGATCCAGGCTCTCGTCGCAGCCGGTCAGAAGCCCGAAGGGCCGAGCTGGCTGCAGGGCTCGAACTCGGTCTTGACGCACTTGCGGTCGAGTCAGGTGGCCGGCGGTGGCTTCGCCTACCCGGGCCAGTCTTCGAGCGCCTTCACCACCAGCCAGGTGCCCGCGGCCCTGATGCGTGTCCCATATGCCGTCGCCGTCCATCCGACATCGGGGCGGGCCCTTCCGGCGACGGCGTGCCCGCGGCCGACGGCGAGCCCCACCGCGCGGCCGACCGCAAAGCCGACGGTGAAGCCGCCGACCCGGACAAAGGCTCCGACCGCCGCGCCTTCGCCGAGCACCACGCCGAGCACCACGCCGAGCCCCACGCCGAGCCCGCAAGTCAGCGCGTCGTCGAGCGCGACGCCGTCCGAGTCGGCGGCGGAAACCGCCTCGGTCGCAACCGAGGTTCAGGGAGCGACCTCCGGTCCGAGTGGCGATGCGACCTCAGGCGACACGGCTCCCGGCTCCCCGCCTCCCTTGCCGCTCCCATATCTGCTGGCGGCCATCGTCGGCCTCGCGACAGTCGTGGGCGGCGGGTGGGTCGTCATGGCCAGGTCGAGGCGACGGTGATCGGCTCCCGCGCCCTCGGCCTCGGGGTCGTGGCGCTGATGCTGGCGGCGCTCGCTTCGTTCGCGCCGGTAAGCGCTATGGTCCCGACGTGCGCCGCGGCCGGGGCTCATCACGCGGCCCTGGTCGTGGACCATGGCGACGGCTCGGCCGTGACCCGTTGCGTGGCCTTCGATACGCGCCAGATCTCCGGGGAGCAGCTGCTGACGCTCTCCGGGATCGCCTGGTCAGGGCAGACGTTCGGTGGCTTTGGGGAGGCGGTGTGCGCGCTCGACGGTGAGCCGGCACGGTACGTGGATTGCCCGGGTAAGGAGAGCTACTGGGCGGTCTTCGTATCGAATGGCGGCGGCGCCTGGCAGCTCGCGGGCGTCGGCATCTCCAGCCTGGTCTTGGGGGACGGCGACGCTGAGGGTTTCCGATACGTCCCAGCCTCGGGCGTGGCGGCCGTCCCTTCCTCGCCGGCCGGCTTGTGCCCGGCTTCGACGCCGGCGTCGGCGTCGGCTTCGGCACCGACGTCGCGGGTGTCGGGCTCCACGTCGCCAGCGATCGGTCCGTCCGCGACCGGTTCGTCCGCGACGGGCGGGGAAACCGCCGGGCCGTCGGGCTCGCTCGCGGCATCGGCATCGGCATGGTCGGCGGCGGCTGCGACCGGGGCGGCGGCGGTCACGAGATCCGCGAGTTCCGGCCCGATCCCGGCGGCGCCCGGCGGCCCCGATACGGGTCTCCTCGCGGCCTCGGTGGCCGGCGGCGCGCTTGTCGGCCTCGCGTTCCTGCGGCTCGCTGCGCGCCGGCGCTCGCGCAAGTGAGTGCGGCCGGCGACCTCGACGGACCCGGACTGGCGCCCCGGGCATGGCTGGTTTGGTCGATCGCGGCCGTCTCCGTCGCGGTTCTGACCAACAACCCGGTCTATCGCGGGCTCGTCGCTCTCGTCGCCCTCAACGTCCTGCTGGCGTGGTTGCCGCCCGGGCGCAATCGGAAGCCGCTCGCGATCGCGCTGGCGGTTGCCGCGATCATGGCCGCGCTGATCAACGTGTTGGCCAGCCATACCGGCGCCGACGTGCTGCTGCGCTTCCCCGAGGGTCTGCCTCTCGTCGGAGGGCCGATCACGCTCGAGTCGCTGGCTTTCGGCGGCGCGATCGGGCTCGGACTCGTGGCGGCGCTGCTTGCCGTGGCGCCGCTCTCTCTCGTCCTGGAGCCGCACGATGTCGTCGACGCGATGCCGGCTTCGATGGAACGGACCGGGATTGCCGTGGCCACTTCGATGAACCTCGTCTCCGGGATAGGCCGGACCTTCGTCTCCGTCCGCGACGCTCAGCAGATGCGCGGCTGGCGTCCTCGCGGGCTTCGCTCCTGGAACGAGGTTCTGGTCCCCGTCGTGCTGACGGTGATCGAGGACTCCGTCCTGCTGGCAGAAGCGATGGAAGCCCGAGGCTTCGGCGCCGGCCGCCGGACGAGCTACTCGCGGCATGCCTGGACTCGTTGGGACGTGACGGTTGCGGGATCGGCCGTGGCGGCGGCCGCGCTGTTCGCCGTCATGCGACTCGCCGGCGTGGCGATGGATTGGTACCCGTACCCGACGCTTGCCCTTCCACCGATCCACCCGCTTCTCGTCGCCGGTAGCATCGCGCTGGTTCTGCCCGCGCTGAGGCGGCGCTGACATGACCGCCCCGCTGGCTCGCATCGACGGCGTCACGTACTGGTATCCGGGCGCCGTTACGCCGTCGCTGCGCGACGTCACGCTGGAGATGGAACCGGGAGTCACGCTACTCGCCGGAAGCTCAGGCGGCGGCAAGTCCACGCTTCTGCGGCTCCTCGACGGTCTGGTCCCGCAGTTCCATGGCGGTCGGATCTCCGGCCGGGCCGAGGTCGCCGGAATGGACCCATTCCGGACGGCGATCCCTCGCCTGGCCACGCACGTCGGTCTCGTCTTCCAGGACGTGGAGACGCAGTCGGTGTACGGCTCGGTCGAACGCGAGGTCGCATTCGGCTTGGAGAATCTGGGCGTGGCTCGCTCGTTGATGCACGACCGTGTCGACGAAGCGCTGAACGAGTTGGGCATCGAGGGACTGCGCCGCCGGCGGCTGGCGACGCTCTCCGGCGGGGAACGGCAGCTCGTGCAGCTGGCGGCGGTGCTCGTCCTTCGCCCCGAGCTGGTCGCGCTCGACGAGCCGACATCGCAGCTCGATCCCGGCGGGGCCGCCGCGGTGGTCGCGGCGTGTCTGAAGCTCGCCGGGTCGGGCAAGGCAGTGGTTGTGGCCGAGCATCGTCTCGAGACCCTGCTCCCCCGGGCCGATAGGCTGCTCATCGTCGAGAAGGGCGAGGCGACGGGACCCGCCGCCTCGCGGACCCTGGCCGCTCGACTGACGAGCCCGCCTCCGGTCGTTGAGCTCGGCGCAGCCCTGGGCTGGGATCCGATACCGCTCTCCGTCGGCGAGGCCCGGGGCCGGATGACGCTGAGGTCGGCGCTGGCCGGCACAGCGCTGGCATCGCCTCCGGCCCGAGCCGACGCGGAGCCCACCCTCGTGGCCCTCGCACTCGGCGCCGGCCCCGGGCGAGAGGCAATCCTCGAGGGCATCGACCTCGCCGTCGCCGCGGGTGAGGTGATCGCCCTGGTCGGCCCGAACGGGTCGGGCAAGACGACCCTGCTGCGAACGCTCGCGGGCCTGCTCGCTCCGCTTTCCGGGACGGTGCGGCGACCGCCGGGTCGGACGGCCTACCTGCCCCAGAACCCGGGCGCGCTGCTCCACTGGCCCACGGTCCGGGCCGAGGTGGACCTGACGCTGCGTCGCACCGGCAGCTCCGGCAGTTCCGACGGTCCCGACGGCCCCGACGGCCCCGACGGCGCGGATGCGATCCTCTCGTCATTCGGCCTGCTCGGGCTTGCCGATCGCTATCCCCGCGACCTCAGCGCCGGCGAGCGGCAGCGCGCCGCCCTGGCGGCGACCCTGGCCGGATCGCCGGCCCTCGCCCTCCTCGACGAGCCGACACGGGGCATGGATCTCGCCGCGCGCCGCGGTCTCGGCGCCGCGCTCCGTTCGCTCAGCCGGCGGGGATCGGCGGTCGTCATCGCCACCCACGACGTGGACCTCGCGGCGGAGGTCGCCGATCGCGTGATCCTGGTCCGCGACGGGCGGACGGTCGAGCTCGGTCCGCCGCAGCGAGCATGCGCCGCCGGCTCGGCGTTCGCGACGCAGATCGGTTCGCTCTTCCCGGACGGGCCGGTGACCGTAGCCGGGGCACTCGCCCAGGTCGTCCGATGAGACTGGCCACGGTCTCGCTGGCCGGGCTGGCGCTGTTCGTGTGGCCGTTCCTCGGGCTCGGCCTGCCGGCGGAGGTACCCGCACTGGCGATCACTCTCGGCGCCGTGGCAGCGCTGGCTCTGATGGAGTTGGGCGCTCGCCGCCTCGATTCGGGACGGCTGGCCCTCCTGGCTGCCCTGGCGGCGATCGACGCCGCGATGAGGCTCGCCCTGGTCACGGGCATCGGTGGCTTCAGCCCGATCTTCTTCCTGGTCCTCGTCGCGGGCTACGAGTTCGGCGCTTCGTATGGGTTCCTGGTCGGATGCTTCTCGCTGCTGGTTTCGGCCGTCGTCACCGGTGGGATCGGGCCGTGGCTGCCGTACGAGACCTTCGCCGTCGGTTGGATGGGCGCGTCTTCGGGATTGGTGGGTTCGGCCGTCGGGCGGATCCGGGCCCGCCGTTCGAGACCGGCGGACGATCGCCCACCGATCTCCTGGCTGCCCGACAGGCTCGATCTCGCGGCGCTGGTCGGCGTGGCGGTCGTCACCGGCTTCGCCTACGGGGCGCTGACCGATATCTGGGGTTGGGTCGCGTTCTACCGCGGGGTCGAGAACATCGGATGGGTGCCGGAGTTGTCGCTTGGCGAAACTCTCGCGCGCTTTGGCCGCTACTACCTCCTGACGTCGCTCGGCTGGGACGCTTTCCGAGCGGTGGGCGACTCGATCGCCGTGCTCGCCCTCGGGACGCCCGTACTCATGGCTCTAGGCCGCCTGCGCGCCCGGCTCGGTTTCGAGATCGTGCCCGGCTAAGCTCACGTCTCGAGCCAGATTGTGCCGCTCGGGCGCAGAGCAGCCGCCGTAAGCCGCCGCGCGAGGAGCCACCACAGCGCGAGCATCCCGTACAGCGAGGACGACCAGAGCAGCGTAACCACGCCCCCGAGCGGGCCGGAAGCCGCAGGCTCGATCGACCATTGCGCCGCCCAAAGCACGGAACTGCCGAACCAGATCGCCAGGAGCGCCCGATCGGTCCGCCCGAACCGGCCGACGCCCAAATCCGGCACTTCCACCGCGAGCAGCAGACCGACGGCGACCAGCGCGATCGCCTGATTCCAGAAGCTCTCCTTTGGTGCCCCGACGATGCCGGCCACGAGCGCCAGGCCGAGGCCGATCGCCGCGCCGCGGCGGTCGGCCAGCCGAGTGCGGGCACGCCACAGCGCAAGCAGCGTCACGAGCCCGAACGCCGCCGTGAGGGCCAGCATGACCGGCCTGGGATCGAAGGCGCCGCTCCACAAAGCGGCCGTCCGGTCGGAAGAGGAGACGAGCCTGGTCACGAAGCCGTTGATGGATTGGTTCGTGTAGAACGAGTCGGGGTCGAATAGCGAGGCGAGGCCGCTGCTGCCGGCAGCCGCCCGGGGGAGAGCCAGCGTCGCGAGGGCGAGCACTCCAAGGGCACCTGCTGCGATGCCGGCCGCGGCCCAGGTGCGCCGGCCGAGTGCGAGCGGCACGGCCACGGCGCCGGGGACCAGCTTCACTATCGCCGCAAGCCCAAGCAGGACGCCGCCCCAGAAGCGACGCGCCGCGGTCGTGCCATCGACCGCGAGGACGACCCCGAGTCCGAGAAGCGGAAAGAGGATCAGGTTGGCCTGGCCCATGACCACGCTTCCGTACACGGGCGGGTACAGGCCGGCGGCCAGCGCGACGACGAGGCGGCGCCGTGCCGAAGCCGTGGTCCAGCCGTGTGCCCAGCTCAGCCAGGCTGCCACCGTCAACCCGAACGCCGCCAGCGAGATCACGTTGAACGCCGCCAGCGCAAATCCGAAGGGAAGCGCCGCGAGTGGCACCATCGCCACCGCGAAAGGAAGCGGGTACGAATAGCCGCCACCCAGCATGAAGGTCAGATGCTCACTCTGGGCCAGGCTCTGCAGGGCGCTCATGTCGTACGGCGAGTGGCCTTGAATGATCAGCCGGCCGGCCAGCCAGTAGTCGTGGAAGTCATTCGACCCGAGCCCGAGCACGAGCGACCAATACGCCCAGCCGGCGAGTGGGACGGCGGTCGCGACGGCGGTGAGCAGAGCCAGATCGCGCCGGCGCAGCCTCAACGGTTCGAACCGAGCAGCGATCTCTCGGCCAGACCCAGAGGCAGACTCCCGCACGAAGCCAGCCGGTCGTGGAAGTCGCGCAGCACGGCGACCGGGGCGGTCGCGGCGGTCCCGGTGACCAGACCCCGCGACTCCAGGAATCGGTCCCTGATGCGCAGGATCTCGAGGTAGCCGGTCAGATACGCCGACGCCTGTGTGGGCCACCAGCAGTAGCGGCCGACCTCGGCTCGAGCGGTCGGCTCGGGCGTGGCGGTCCGCTCCACCAGGAATCGGACGGCTTCCTCGGGCGTCATCTCGCCGATGTGGAGGCTGGTATCGATCACCACGCGCGCCGCCCGGAAGAGCGTGGCCTTGAGGTGGTTGAGCTCCTGGATCGGCTCCGTGAAGAAGCCGTTCTCGCGCATCAGCCGCTCCGCGTACAGGCCCCAACCTTCGTTGAAGTAGGGCGTCCCGAAGACCTGGCGCAGCCGCCGCGAGCGGGTCTTGCGCATCACGAGGTGCCAGTGGTGGCCCGGGTACGACTCGTGCACGGTGGTCGTGGGGATGTGGCCGAAGTTGTTGGCCGCCAGGCGCTTCTGGATGTCCTGGGCCGATGCCCCGTCCGGCGCGAACGGCACGAAGAAGTGGCCGACGAGCGACGGTGCAAATGCCGGCGGCGCCATGTACGAGGCCACGCCGAGCAACGGTCGCTGGAACGGCGGCGATGCCAGGACTTCGCACGACTCGTCGTCGCGCAGGGTGACGAGTCCCGTCTCCGTGAGAAAGGCTCGCGCGCGCCGCGTCCAGGCCTCGTAGGTGGCGCGCATCTCTTCCTCTGTTGCGGGGTGGTCCTCATTGGATCTCTCCAGGACCGCGTTGGCGTCGTCCGTGCCCCAGGCGGCGCGGGACAGGTCGCGCATCTCCGTCGCGATGCGCACGAACTCGGCCTCGCCGCGTTCCCGCAGCGAGCGAGCGTCGTACGGGAGGGCCTCGCGTTCCCGGAGCAGCCGCGTATAGCGCTCCTCGCCGAGCTGCCACGTGCCGGTCGCCGTCGCGATGAGGCCGTCCACGTGCGCGGCCCAGATCTCCAGCTCGAGCGCGGCCTCGACCCCGGCGGCGGCCAGCATGTCGCGGTTCGGCCCCGCGGCCGCTTCCCCGGGGAGCAGGTCGCGGACGTACCTCGCGGCCCCGCGCGCGGCCTCGCGACCGCGCTCCAGGATGAGCGGATGCGCCAGCGTCGGGTCCAGGTTGGCGCGGCCCTCCGCCAGGACGCGCGGCACTTCCCGGAGCCGCGCAACGGCGGCGGCCACGAGCTCCGACTCGGGGCGCAGGCGGTGCATGAAGAGCGTGAAGACGCCGTTCGTGATCGGGCCGGAGTACGTGACGGGATCGCGGCGCCAGGCTGCCCAGTCGGCCAAGACGGTCCGGCCCGTGAGCATGGCCACCGCCAGGTCGCGATCGATGCGCTCGTCCTCGGTCAGCGTCTCGTCGGGCAGCGCGGAGAACCGCTCGCACCATGCGCTCGCCAGGGTCGTGCGCCGCTCGAAGCCCGCAGCCGACAGATCGTCGAGCCGATTGTCGAAATCGGTCAAGCCCAGCCCGCTGGCGCTAACGGGCGCTTCTTCGAACTCGCTCGCCAGAAAGGATTCGACTAGCTGCTCGAAATCGGCCATAGGATGCTCCTTGTCCAGCATGGCGACATCCTGCCATCATCGGCGACGGTGCGTCCGGCCGAACGGGGCCGCCGGCAGATGCCTGTGGCGGCGCCCGGGTGGTTCGGCGAAAGACCGAGACGGAGGGACAAGCGATGGCACTGCAAGAGCTCGTAGCCGGCCTGACCGAGGCCGGTACGGTGCGGCGGGTCTTCGGCGACCCGATCGAACGCGACGGAGCGCTCCTGATCCCGCCAGCAGGATCCCTCGTGGGGATCGCGCCCGTGCAGGCGTCGAGGCAGAAACTGCTGAACCCAAGGTAGCCTCCGAGGTTCTGATGCAGCAGCGCCGGCAGGACAGGGAGCGCAGCGATCGCCACGACCCAAGCAACGAGGATCGCGAACAGCGCACCGCGGATCGCGTATATGGGATGTCGCTCTTCCGAACCTGTGTCCGACGCCAGACATGGCTCGCGTTTGCCTTGCTTCGCCCTTCGGCGGGCGTCGGCGCGGTCCGCGTCTGCCCACTCGGTCTCGCGCCGAGGGTTCTGTCACCTAGGACTGTGCTGACTACTAACAGAAGGCAGCGCGCGCATGGCGCCGAACGAAGCACCTCGGGGCCGAATGCGAGGCCACTCTACGCTCAGAGCTGGTTCGACAGGAACGTTCCGCGCTCCGTGTAAGTCGCCACGGGCGAGCGCGAATGGACAGTAGTCCGTGGAGTCATAGATGGCGGGTGGTGCGACTTGGATCTCCGCGCCGTTCCCGTCGGACGCGGGGCCTGTCCGCCGGTGGCGGTTCGGGCGGGCCTTCAGCGGACTGAGGCGCGCCTTCAGCGGACTGAAATGTCCGGCAGCACGGACGCTCCCACGGCGGCGGCGCCGACGGTCGACTCCCGCACGACCAGTTCGGTCGTGAAGATGACCTGGCGGGGCGCCTCGTCGGGCTCCGCCATCTGGCGCACGAGGACGGTCACCGTCTCGTAGCCCATCTCTTCGATTGGTTGGCGGATGCTCGACAGCCGGGGATGGCTGACCCGAGCCGTTGGCGAGTCGTCGAAGCCGATGACGGCGACATCTTCGGGCACGCGCCGGCGGGACTGCGCGAGAACCCGGATAGCGGCGGCTGCCATGAGGTCGGATGCGGCGAAGACCGCGTCCACGTCGGGGTGGTTGAGGAGCAGCCGCTCCATTGCCATATGGGCCCGGTCGGGCAGGTAGTCCGCCACTTCCTCGAGCGTGGGGTCGAGAGGGATGCCTGCGCCCGATAGCGCGTCCCGGTAGCCCTCGAGCCGATCCACCGCGCCGAGCATGTCCAGATTACCCGCGATAGTGGCGATCTTGCGGCGTCCCAACGAAACCAGGTGGTTGACGGCCAGCGTCGCCCCCTGGCGATTGTCGGAATCCACGAAGGTGGCCTTGATTCCCCTGGGTGGGCGGCCGCACAGGACCATCGGGATCCTCTCTTTGAGCAGCCGGGCGGGGAGCTGCACGTCGCCGTGGAGGCTCGCCAGGATGACGCCATCCACATGCCTGTCGAGGAGGTAGGACTGGGCGAGCTCGAGGTCGCGCGTTGACTGCGGCGCCAGCATCACGAGAAGCAGCGACTTCTCGGCAAGCGCACCGTAGATTCCCTTGAGCAGGGGCGAGAAGAATGGGTCGCTGAACAGTTTCGTGGTCGGCTCGGTGATGACCACGCCCACGGAGTTGCTGGCGTACTTCGGAGTGGAGTGCGCCGAGGAAACGGGCGCGTAATCGAGTTCCTCGACCGCCTTCTCCACGGCTTGGCGTGCTTCGGGGCTGACGACCGAGCTTCCATTCAAGACACGCGATGCGGTTGTCCGGGAGACGCCCGCCGCCCGTGCCGCGTCGTCGAACGTGACGCCGAGCGCTTCTTCGTTATCGGGCGACTCTGGCACGCGTAGATCCTCCGGGCGAATCATGTAGGTCCTCTTGCAGGGAGGTTCCCCACGAGTAGTCGGAGACGGTGGAGATCGGGACGAATCAGAACCGCGACGAGCCGGTGCTCAACTCCGACGGCGAGCGCATGGCGACGCCCTCCCGGAGGGGATTCGGGAGGGCGTCTGGGAGCGGGGAGGATGTTCTTCGATGCGCGGGCGAAGCGAGCGTTGGCGCGAAGTTGTGGGACGCGGCGCGGAGGAAGAGAGAGGGCCGCGTCCCGTGGCCGCTATTACGACAGCGCACACTGACGGTGACCTGAAGGGTGTTTGCAACGAACCCGCCCTCTTCGTTCGGGCTGGACATACCTACCCGGTCGGCCCATGATCTCTGCGGTTCCGGCTGGGCTGGACGCGAGCTGCGGGCTCGGTGGGCGGGCGAGTCGTATGACTGGATCGGCGGGTAGGAACCCGACTGCCGGAGAGGTCCGGCAACATCGGGCTGCACCTGCGCCGGCAGGTGCGAGGGCCCAGGGGAGCAAGACGCCGGCCCGGGCGTGCAATGACCTCCTCGCCCGCTCCCTGTATCTTTGCAGGCAACCGTATTCGCCGCCCCAGATTCAAGGATTTCGTCGTGGCCCTTCCCAATCGCTCCCTGACGCCTGCTCCGCCGGACCCGATCCTGGGCCTCACGGAGACGTTCCGGGCTGATGCGCGCCCTCATAAAGTGAACCTCTCCGTGGGCGTCTACGTGGACGAGAGTGGCGTCACGCCGACGCTTCCGTCGGTGCTCGAGGCGGAGCGACGTCTCCTCGAAAAGAGCGGTTCCAAAGGCTACCTGGCCATTGACGGTCGCCCCGGGTACAAGAAAGTCGTTCGAGACCTGGTCTTCGGGGCCGACCATGAGATCGCGACGAGTGGTCGTTCTGCCACCGCACAGACGCCGGGTGGCACCGGTGCGCTGAGGGTGGCGGCCGATTTCCTGCTCCAGACCGGCTCCTCGAAGACAATCTGGCTGAGCGAGCCGACGTGGCCCAACCATCCGCAACTCTTCGGCCTGGCCGGGTTCGCGCTGCGGACGTATCCCTATCTGGACGACTCGGGCCGGCGAGTGGACGTGGGGCGGCTGCTATCCGCTCTCCGTTCGGCCTTGCCGGGCGACATCGTCCTGCTGCACGGCTCCTGCCACAACCCGAGCGGCGTGGACCCGGACGGGGACACGTGGGCCGCGATCGGCGAGATCGTGGTCGACCGAGAACTCCTACCGCTCGTTGACTTTGCATATCAGGGCTTTGGCTTCGGCCTCCGCGAAGACGCCGACTGGCTGGCCGGGCTGGCCCGCCCCGGCCTCGAATTCATCGTCTGCTCGAGCTTCTCCAAGAACTTCTCGCTCTACAACGAGCGGGTTGGTGCGGTGACGGTGGTGGCAGCCGATGCGGGCCGCGCGGCGTCGGCCTTGAGCCACGTCAAGATCGCAATTCGGGCCAACTATTCGAATCCGCCCGCGCACGGCGCCGACATCGTCGAGACGATTCTCTCCGACGCTCTTCTTCGAGCCCAATGGGAAGTGGAGCTGTCGGGGTTGCGAGAGCGGATCCTCGGCAACCGTGCGGCGCTGGTGGATGCGCTCACGGAAGCCGGAGTGCCGGGCGACTGGGAGCCGATCCGCCATCAGCGTGGAATGTTCGCGCTGCTCGGACTCTCCGCCGAGCAGGTGTCGCGCCTCCGCGACGACTTCGCCGTGTATGTGGTTGGCAAGGGGCGGGTCAACGTGGCCGGTCTGACGACCGCCAACTTGCCGCACGTCGTGGCCGCGGTCAGGGCGGTTATGGCGGGCTCAGCCTCCTGAAAGGGAACCAGATGCAGACCGGTAGCGTCTTTGGCTGGTAAACAATCAGCACGCCACAGGTAGGGGACTGCCATGGAACTCCGACCCACAAGGTCGATCCTATCGCTCGCCAGATGCGCGGGCGCCTTCGTCGCCGCCGCGGTGCTTGTTGCCGGCTGCGTCACGGGCGGCACTCAGGCCGGGCAAAGCGGCTCGCCCGCCTCCTCGTCCTCGCCTTCGCCCTCGGCAAGTTCCTCGGCCGGGCCGAGCGGCAAGTCCGAGCAAAGCGGCTTCTACCTGCGCGCCTGGCAGACCCAGGCTCTGCCGCCCCAGTTCAGCTTCTCCTGGCTGCCGCCCGTGACGATCTCCGACGGCCAGCTCATCGATGGGATAGTTGCGATCCCCGCGATCTACCCCGGTCCGCTCTGGGTCGGACCGTCTTCACGCTCGATCAGCGCGGCCGGGATCGCCTCGATCGTCGCCGAGGCTCGATCGTCGGGTCTTCTCGACGCCAAGCGCGACTTCATCGACCAGCAGCTCGTCGGTGGGATCACAGGCCACATTCAGCTGGTCATAGACGACGTCAGCTACGACCTCACCGGGCCGGTTTCGATGCCTGATGGCGCCTCGGCCGGTCCGGGAACCGCCGCGGCCTTCGTAACGTTTTGGCAGAAGCTGACGGGCGTGTGGACCTGGCTGGGCAGTACCCTGGGCCAGGAGACCCCGTACAGTCCCGATCACCTGGCGGTCCTTGCCACGCCCCCTGCGGAGGCGACTGCCGGCATTACGCCGAACGAGACGCAGTGGCCGCTTGCGACCCCGTTCGCCTCATTTGGCACTCCCTACGGCGCGGTCGCGAATCGCTGCGCGGTGGTCTCCGGTGCGGACTTGGCCAAGCTTCTGCCGGTCGTCAAGCTGTCGAACCAGCTGACGCGGTTCGTGGATAGCAAGGGCGTCAAGGACTCGCTCATGGTTCGGGTCCTCGTTCCGCGCGAACCCAGCCCCTGCGACTGACCGTTCGTCGATCGACGGCGTCGCTTCGCCGCGGCGCCCTCGATCGCCATGCCGCCCAGTGTCCCGCCGCGCTGGGGAGGGGCCGAAGGGCTATTGCGCACCGCGGCGCGCCTGTCGATGCTGATGGCATGAGACAGCTTCCACGATCGATCCGGGGCCTTCGTCCAACGACTTCCCTGGAGGTTCCGTTTGAAGGTGCCGAACTCCTGGAGCGGGCGCTGCTGAACAAGGACACGGCCTTCGACGAGGAGGAGCGGAGCGTATTCAACCTCAGGGGCCTGCTGCCTTCCCGCGTCGCGACCATCGAGGAGCAGGTCAGCCTGGAGCTCGAGCACATCCGGCGCAAGAGCGACGACCTGGAGCGTTTCATCGGCCTGGCAGCCCTCCAGGACCGGAACGAGACGCTCTTCTATCGCGTTCTTCTCGATAATCTCGAGGAATTCCTGCCGGTCGTCTATACGCCGACGGTGGGTCGCGCCTGTCAGACATTCAGCCACATCATGCGCAGGCCTCGCGGCTTGTGGATCACGCCCGCCGACCAGGATCGCATTCCCGACCTGCTCCGCAACGCTCGTCCGACCCCAGGCAGCCACGGCTCGGAGGTCGAGGACGTGCGGCTGATCGTCGCGACGGATAACGAGCGAATCCTCGGCCTGGGCGACCAGGGCGCGGGCGGCATGGGCATCCCCGTCGGCAAGCTGTCCCTGTACACAGCCGGAGCCGGCATCTATCCCGCGCACACCCTGCCCGTGTCGCTGGATGTCGGGACGGACAACGAAGATCTGCTCTCGGATCCTTTGTATCTGGGTCACCGCGCGCCGCGCCTCCGCGGCGGGGAGTACGACGACTTCCTGGAGTCGTTCGTGGCCGCCGTCCTGGACGTCTTCCCGAGGGCCGTGCTGCAGTGGGAGGATTTCAAACAGCACAACGCCATCAAGATCCTGGATCGCTATCGCCACCGGATCACCAGCTTCAACGACGACATACAGGGAACGGGCGCGGTCGTGCTGGCGGGCATCCTGGCCGCCCTCCGGGCCCTTGACCGGCCGCTCGCCGAGCAACGTCTCCTCTTCCTCGGGTCGGGTGCGGCCGGGATCGGCATCGCTCGCACGGTCCGAGCCGCGATGCTCGCCGAAGGCGTGGACGGTGCGACGATCAGGCGGGCAATCGCCATGGTGGATACGAGGGGGCTCGTGTTCGATGGCCGCGACCAGCTCGACGACGACAAACGCGAGTTCGCCCTCGGGCCGGCAGAGCTGACGGCCCACGGCTTTGTCGACTGCAAGTCGACGGATCGCTTCGACCTCCACGCGGTCGTGTCGAAAGTGCACCCGACGATTCTGATCGGTACGAGCGGCGCGGCCGGTGCGTTTACCGAGGCGGCCATCCGTGAGATGGCGGCTCATGTCGAGCGACCGGTGATCTTCCCGCTGTCGAACCCGACCGCCAGGACAGAGGCAGTCCCCGCCGACATCCTGGCATGGACGGGCGGCCGCGCGCTCGTGGCAACGGGCAGCCCATTCGAACCCGTGACTGAGGCCGGCTCAGTTCACTTGATCGGCCAGGCGAACAACATATTCATCTTCCCGGGGATGGGCCTCGGGGCGATAGTGGCCGAGGCTCGCGAGATCACCGACGAAATGTTCCTTCTCGCGGCCCGGACGCTCGCGAGCATCGTCTCGCCGGAGCGCCTTTCCGCGGGAGCCTTGTATCCGGCGGTATCCGATCTGCGGGAGGTCTCCCGCCAGATCGCGGCCAAGGTTGTCTGCCAGTGCCGCGATTGCGGCGTGGGACGCCTGTATCGCGACGAGGAGATTCTCGACGCCGTCGATTCTGCCATGTGGTTGCCGACCTACGTGCCATATCGCCGTCGGATGCCTCGTGCGCTGCCGACCTGAGGCCCGGCGGCGCCGTCGAGCTGCCCGCCGTGTACTTGGGGTATTACCTTGGGGTGGGTACCAGTACGTTAGAAAGTGCGTTAAGTTCACCCTAGTCGCCACCGAAACCTCTTCAGGACCGGCCCAGCAAAGGTCCTGGTTGGCCCAAATCCTCAGCGATGGTTTCGTCGGGCGACCGAACAGCGCCATGTTCCGCGTCCGCTTAAGGAGAAACTGATATGGCCGTCGGCGCGTTCAACCCGGGAGCGGGAAGCACCGGGTTCATCGCCACAAGGAAGCGCCCCGGTCACTTTGTCGCGCTCACCGAAGACGGCCGCATCGATGCCCAGTTGTCACAGAATGGCGTCAAGCTTGCCGACGCGCTCGAGAAGCGCGCAGCTATCGCCGTCAACAACGCGCAGCAGGGCGCCAACGACCTGTCCAGGCCGCTCGCTCCCGCCGGAGGCGTCAAGAGCGTCGATCCTTACGACGTCACGATCGTGATGCCGGCCGAGGACGGAGAACCGGTCGTCAGCGATGCCGACCGCGAGGCCTGGTCCAAGTTCCGCGTCGCCTACGACGTGACCCTGGAGGCAGCGCCGTTCAAGGTCTCCGGCATCCTGCTGCTGCTCCCTTCAACCGACCCCTTCGCCCTCACGGAGCGCGGCACTGAACTGTTCCTGCCCGTCTTCTCTCCGGTCGTCTCCGCAGCCGGCGTGCCCATCAGGGACGTGCCCCGCGACGCCGTTCTCATCAATCGCTCCCACCTCCGGAGAGTGAACGCGACGATGCGGCGCTAGCCGCAGAAGTCAGTCCCAACCCCGGCGCCGCAGAGGCTTCGGGTCGGCGAGAGATAGTTTTCACGTGCCAGGGCGGCGCGGCTCTGGGCCAGCCGCGCCGCCCACACGCGTCCGCAAAGTCGCTTCGGGCGTGACCCACGCCCACGAGGCCCGCGCCGGGCATTCCCGGGCGCCAGTGCGACAATGGTCTAAACGGTTCCCAGCTGAGCCGGTGCTCGTTCGCTTCGTCGGCCGACACCGCCCTAGTAGGCGCCAGAGCGCGTCTTCGCCTGGGACTGCATCGGTGGCGTGATCGCCCGGAGAGGTCGCGATGCTTGTCGGCGTGCCCCGCGAGATCAAGGACAACGAGTTCCGCGTCGGGCTGACACCCAGCGCCGTTCGAGAGCTGGTGTCGCACGGCCATCAGGTGATCGTCGAGTCCGGCGCCGGTTCGGTGCTCGATCTGGACGACAGTCGCTACCGGACCGCCGGGGCGGAGATCGTGCCCGATGCCGCGTCGCTCTATGGTCGAGCCGAGCTCGTGGTGAAGGTCAAGGAGCCGCAACCGTCCGAGCTGGCGATGCTGCGCGAGGGTCAGGTGCTGTTCACATACCTGCACCTCGCACCCGACGCCGCGCAGACGCAAGGACTGCTCAAGTCGGGCTGCGTCGCAATCGCCTACGAGACCGTGACCGACGAGCGGGGCGGCCTGCCGCTGCTCGCTCCGATGAGCGAGGTTGCGGGGCGGATGTCCATCCAGGCCGGCGCTCACGCGTTGGAGAAGGAAGCGGGTGGCTGCGGTGTCCTCCTCGGCGGCGTTCCAGGAGTGCCGCCGGCGAAGGTCGTCGTCCTCGGTGGCGGAGTGGTCGGCATGAACGCCTTGCGTATGGCGCTCGGTCTCGAGGCCGACGTGACCGTGCTCGACAGGTCGCTGCCGCGCCTCAAGGAGCTCGATCTGGCCTTTGCGCCGGCACTCAAGACGCGATACGCGACAACGGATGCGATCGAGGAGAGCATCCTCGCCGCGGACCTGGTTATCGGCGCCGTACTGCTTCCGGGCGGAACGGCCCCGCGGCTGGTCACGGCCGAGATGGTCAGGGGCATGCGCCGGGGCGCCGTCGTCGTGGACGTGTCGATCGACCAGGGCGGCTGCTTCGAAACATCGCGGCCGACGACCCACTCGAGCCCCACCTATGTCGTCGACGGCGTCGTCCACTACTGCGTCACGAACATGCCCGGGGCGGTACCCCGAACGTCGACCTTCGCCCTGAACAATGCCACGATGCCGTTCACGCTCGCCCTGGCGGACAAGGGCTGGCGGACAGCTCTCATCGATGACTGCCACCTGCGCGAGGGGCTGAACGTGTGCCGCGGCGAAGTCACCCACAGGGCGGTCGCCGAGGCGCGAAATCTCGCGTACGTCCCGCCCGAGCAGGCTCTGGGAATCTGACGAGCTGAGACTCAGGTCGTCGGAGGTCGTTCGATGCATTTCGATCTGTACTTGGAGTCCGGCCCTCAGCACCGCAAGACCTGGGTCTTCGTCCCGGGGCTGCCCGGCTGCACTGTGCGTGGGCCGACGACCGACGCGGCCCTCGAAGCCGTGCCGGCGGCGATCCTGGAACGGCTCGACTTCCTCAGGCTTCACGGCGAGAACGCGCCCGATCCCGAGTCCATCGAGCTCGTCATCGCGGATCACCGGCGCATGCTCGAGCACGAATGGGAGCATGTTCTGGAGTTGCGCGCGCGCTTGCGGCGCGGCGGCGAAGGACCCCTGTGGGCCGGCTAGCCCGCCTCAGGTCTAAAATCACGCTGAGCGTCGCCACCAACGCCCGTAGCCCGGGTTTCGAGAGAGGATTCCATGTCTCGATCGTTCGTCAACCGAGGTCTACGCCGCCGGCCGCTGCTCCAGCGCCTTGGCGTCGTGTCTCTCGCCGTCCTCGTCCTGGCATGCGGCAACTCCAACTCCACCGGAACGCCGGGTAGCTCGGGGACTCTCGGCGCCTCCGGACCATCGACGTCCGGACCATCGACGTCCGGACCCTCGGCGACCGGCACTCCCGCTTCCTCGGCGGGCCCCTGGCTCGACGCGTCAAAGACAGTTGACCAGCGCGTGTCGCTGCTGCTGTCTCAGATGACCCTGGACGAGAAGATCGGTCAGATGACCCAGATCGAGATCGGGGTTCTCCAGCACAATGCCGCGCCGGTCAGCTCGGCCTTCCTGGGCAGCGTCCTATCCGGCGGGGACGCCAACCCCGCCATCAACGATGCGCAGGATTGGTACGACATGGTGCGCGTCATGCAGTCCGAGGCCCTTACCACCAGGCTGGCCATCCCGATCCTCTACGGGGTGGACGCGGTTCACGGCGATGCGCATGTGGGCGGCGCGACCGTTTTCCCTCAAAACGTGGGCATGGGCGCGACGCACGATGCGGCTCTGGTCCAGCAGGAATGCACGGTCGCAGCGGCCGAAATGAACGCCACCGGTGTGCGCTGGGCGTTCGGGCCCGTGGTTGCCGTGCCGCAGGACATCCGGTGGGGCCGGACTTACGAGGGCTTCAGCGAGAACACGGACCTGGTGACGCAGCTCGGGACCGCCTGCCTCAAGGGCTTCCAGGGATCGAGCCTGAGCGACCCCAACACGGTCGTAGGCGATCCCAAGCACTACATCGGTGATGGCGGCACGGCCGCAGGCACGGGGCAGCAGTCCTCGCTCGACCGCGGCACGGACAACATGACCAACGCCCAGATCGAGTCGCTCTTCCTCCCGCCCTACACGGACGCGGTCAAGAATGGCGCCCGCATCGTCATGGTTTCCTTCTCCGGCACGCGGGAAGGCGGCAAGGTCACCGGCGACAAGCACTGGCTGACTGATGTCCTCAAGACCAGGCTGGGCTTCACGGGGTTCCTGATCTCGGACTGGGGCGCCATCGATCTCATCAACCCGAACGACTACACGGCCTCGGTGAAGCAAGCGATCAACGCCGGAATCGACATGGCCATGGTGCCGGATGACTGGGCCAAGTTCGAGTCCACGCTAAAGGGGCTCGTCCAAAGCGGCGACGTCGCGCAGACCCGCATCGACGACGCCGTCTCCCGAATCCTTCGAGTGAAGTTCGAGATGGGTCTCTTCGAGAACCCGATGCCACCCTCGGACAAGTGGGACCAGGTCGGCTCCGCGGCCAACCGCGCCGTCGCGGCCCAGGCCGTGGCGGAGTCGGCCGTGCTCCTCAAGACCAGCCCGAAGACGCTGCCGATCGCAAAGTCGGGTCAGACAGTTCTCGTTGCCGGCCAGGCCGCCAACGACATCGGCATGGCCTTGGGCGGCTGGTCGATCACCTGGCAAGGGAGCGCCGGTGCCACGACTACCGGCACGACGCTCGTGCAGGCGCTCAAGAGCAGGCTCGGCGACAGCGTCACATACCAGGCGGATGCCGGCTTCGATTCCAGCACCAAGGCCGACGTCGGGATCGTGGTCGTCTCCGAACCGCCCTACGCCGAATGGAAGGGCGACTCGACAACGCTCGAACTTCCCTCCGGTGACGTGGATCTCATCGCGAAGATGAAGCCGCTCGTGAAGAAGCTGGTGGTGGTGATCTACTCCGGCCGGCCCATGATGCTCGACGGCATCATCGCCCAGGCCGATGCCGTCGTGGCCGCCTGGCTGCCGGGGACCGAACTAGAGGGCCTCGCCGACGTGCTGCTCGGCGACAAGCCGTTCACCGGGACCACTCCCTTCACCTGGCCCAAGACCGCGAGCGACGCACCGCGCGTCGGCAAGACGGCCTGCCAGGGTGCCGTCTTCCCGTACGGGTATGGTCTCGACGCCACCGGCAAGCTGCTTGGGCCGGCGGCTTGCTGACCTGAGCCCATCCGGCACGTGTCGTGAGCACGGGCAGGTAGCCTCGAATCGCTGAAGCCGGCGCCGCAAGGTGCCGGCTTCATTCTCGGTCGGGCATCTCAGCAGGCAGGTCGGCGGACGCGAGGGCACGCAAACGCGCGGGCGGATCCCGTTCCGAAGGAGCGCGTCAGGCCCCGAGGACGACCCGGGCGATCTCAGGATCGATCGCTTCGGCCAGCAGAACCGCCAGCCTGTCGGCCGTCCGCTGGGCGAGTGGGCTGCCCCAGGTGTAGCGCTGGGCCAGCGCGCCCGGATCGAAATCGTCGACCCGTGACTGGCTGAACCGTGCGCGGTGGCGCTCGCAGGAGTTGCGGGTCAGATCGTCCTCGTTTTCGACGCCATGGCCCGTGATGTAGTACTGGCCAACTCGGGCGACGATTTCCACGGGGCCGGTGCCGTTGGCATAGAAGCCGAGCGCCGTCACGGCGTCGCGGCCGAGCCAGCCCGCGATGGCATCGACGAGGACTGCCGACGACTTGGCTTCGTGCCAGCCGTTTCCTCGGACGATCTGGGCAACTGCGCGGCCCAGGTTGGCGGCTTCCTCAGAAACGAGGACGCCCAAGAACTCGCGGTTGAGGGATCCAACCGCCTGGTTTGCCCTAACGGTCATTGTGTTCTGGCTCTGAGGCTGATCCACCGTTGCCACTCTAACTGCGTGCACTTGTGGCGATCACGCTACACGAGGCTCACGCCCCGTCAAGTACAGCCTTACGGCCGACGCCACCGGTACTTTAGGGTTGACGTCCGTGGTTCTCCGGTCTTGCGCATTCGTTGACCGAAGGCAACCGCCGTGCTTGCCGCTCTTTCGTGTCGGTAGGCCACCGCCGGCGTTGTTAGCGACACGCGACGCCCTGAAACCCTCCAAGGCATACGGATTATCACACTCGCGCGGCAGCAAGGCTCACTGATTCGACAACGGCTCGAGTCTCCGGCCCAGTGGCGCCAGCCA
>Ga0209638_1000798_pt1 | contig 20674 bp, 17 predicted proteins | sample BarGraNGADG00211_FD_184490 | JGI IMG/M metagenome (GOLD analysis project Ga0209638, IMG submission 184490) | Arctic peat soil microbial communities from Barrow, Alaska - Barrow Graham LP Ref core NGADG0002-211 (SPAdes) (version 2) | ecosystem: Environmental > Terrestrial > Soil > Wetlands > Peat...
AGAGGGAGGGATTCGAACCCTCGGTGCTCTCGCACACCGCTTTTCGAGAGCGGCACCATCAACCACTCGGACACCTCTCCGCGCGAGAGAATACCAGAGCAGCGCGGATGAACGGCGGGCCCGTGGTGGCCCCCGGTGGAGACGCTCGAGCCCGGTAGAGCCGACCCCGAGCCGTGCGGTGCGAGTCAGCCCAGAGCCGGACGAAGTAGCTCGGCGGATCTCAGCAACTCGACGGGGCCAGCCTTGGTGAAGAGCTCCTCGGCTTCTTCGCAGCGGATGCCGCTCACGACCTTCAGCCTGCGCGCGAGCCGGCCGTCCTGGGCCAGCTGCATGACACCACCCGCGGCGCCGTCCACATGGTTCGATACCGCAAACACGATGGCTTCGACGTCGCTGGCGAGGAGCGCGCCGACGCACATCGGGCACGGCTCTCGAGTGACGAAGATCGTGGCGTCGGCAAGGCGATCACAGCCAAGCTTCCGAGCGGCCTCTCGGATGGCGACGACCACGGCGTGGGCGGTCGGATCGTTCGATTCCTGCACCCGGTCGTGAGCGCGTGCAACCATGGCATCGTTCACGACGGCGACGGCGCCGATGGGAGCCTTGCCCTGATCGAGCGCGATCTGAGCCTCGGCCAGCGCTTCGCCCATGAACAGCTCGTAATTCATGGCACGATCATACAGGTCCGCAGGGCCGCGAGAGGCTTCGGCGACGCCGTCAGCGGCCGACCGCGCGGGCCAGGATGGACATGTCCTCGTTGCCGTGGCCGTCGGCAAGCAGCCCGTCCTCGAGTGCCGCGGTGAGCCCGGCCAGTGGCAGCTCCAGGTCCAGGCCCCGGGCCATGTCAAGGGCGATCCCGAGGTCCTTGCGATGAAGGGCCAGGCGGAAGCCGAGCGGGTAATCGTCCTGGATCATTCGGGCGCTCCGATTGGCCAGCGTCCAGCTCTGCGCCGCACCGGCCGAAAGGGCCGCGACGAGCTGCTCGGGATCCAGTCCCGCGCGCATGCCGAGCACGATCCCTTCCGCGACTCCCAGATAGGCGCCGCATATGACGACCTGGTTGACGGCCTTGGCGGCCTGGCCGCTGCCGAGCGGGCCGAGATGCGTGATCGTCCGACCGATCGTCTGCAGAACCGGCATCGCTCGTGCGACGTCCACGTCCTCGCCCCCGACGAACATCGTGAGCGTCGCCGATCTGGCGCCTTCGAGGCCGCCGGAGACCGGAGCGTCGACCATGGCGACGCCGCCGGCAGCCACACGAGCGCCGAATTCGCGCGTGGCCTGGGGCGATATCGTCGAGCAGTCGATGACCAGCAAGCCATCTCGAGCGGCCTGATGAACGCCGCTCGGGCCGAAGAGGACGGCATCTACATCGGGCGTGTCGGAGACGCAGACCACCACGACGTCCGACCTGGCGGCCACGGAACACGGCGAGTCGGCTTCCTGCGCGCCGAGGGCAACCAGCGGCCCCGCGCGTCCCGGCGTTCGATTCCAGACCGTCAGCGGCGCGCCTGCCCGAGCCAGGTTGGAGGCCATCAGGGCGCCCATGTCGCCGAGGCCGATGAAGCCGATTCGTTCCATTTCGCTCCTTCCCGGCAGATCGCCGGGGCAGCTGAAGAAGCTCCCGGCCGCTCCATCCTAGCTGTACCGTCGATCGCGCAGCCGGGCCGCCCAGGGAGCGATCCGCTGAGAGGGATAGAGGTCGGTGGCGTGACTTTGCGGATGAGGGCCCGTGCAGTCGTGCGTTCCGCCGCAGTGGCTGCGATCGCGGATCGCCGGGGGACCGGCAATGCGGCCGGCGGACTTGCTGGCGGTGATGGCGCGAGCGGGATGAGGCATCGGGCGGCACGGCCACGTTCCGCCGGTCTGGGTCCATGCTAGAATTCCGGCCGCTGAGGCCCCGGAGAGGTCGCATAGCCGGTCTAGTGCAGCGGTTTGCTAAACCGCCAGGTGGGGTAACCTGCCTCGAGGGTTCGAATCCCTCCCTCTCCGCCAGTCCTCCGCACGGAAACAGCCGCGTGCGCCCGTAGCTCAGTGGATAGAGCGCCAGGTTGCGGACCTGGAGGTCGTGGGTTCGAGTCCCGCCGGGCGCGCCAACCTTCGAACGTTCGATTCCCGCTCGCAACAAATCGATTTGACACCGCGCTCGCGGCCCGCTACTGTCGCGGACACCGTCATGGAACATATCTTCTTCTTTTACCGCAACCCGGCATGACCGTTCCCGGAGCGTAGGCCCGGGATCACGGGTCTTGCCGGGTGCAAGCAGAGGCATCGCCTCTGCTTTTTTGTTGCCCGACTGAAAAGACCCTCGCCGGCAGGCCCCCCAAGGAGGACCGCCACATGATCATCGTGATGACAGTCGGGGCAACCGAACAAGAAGCCAATGACGTTCGCGATCAGATCCGCGCACTCGATCTCACTCCGCACGACAATTACGGCACGGAACGGGTCGTCATAGCAGTCCTCGGCGACGTGGGCCCAATACGGGATCATTTGATGAGCAAGCTGTCCTCAATGCCAGGCATCGAGTCGGTGACGCCGATCAGTCGGCCCTTCAAGCTCGCCTCTCGGGAGACGCACCCCGAGGACACGATCATCGAACTGAAGGGCACGAAGATCGGCAACGGCTCGCTGACGATCATGGCTGGGCCTTGCTCGATCGAAGGTCCCGAAATGATGATCGAGACGGCGAAAGCGGTAGCCGCAGCCGGGGCCACGATCCTGCGCGGCGGGGCGTTCAAGCCCCGCACCAGCCCGTACAGCTTCCAGGGGCTGGGAGTCGAGGGCCTGCGATATCTCGCGGCGGCAAGCGCCGAAACCGGGTTGCCGACGATCACCGAAGTGATGGAGCCCGGCCAAGTCGAGGTTGTCGTCGAGCATTCGGACATCCTCCAGGTCGGCACCCGCAATATGCAGAACTACTCGCTCCTGACGGCCGTCGGCAAAGCCGGCAAGCCGGTGATGCTCAAGCGCGGCTACGGCGCCACGATCGAGGAGTGGCTCATGGCGGCCGAATACATCATCGCCGCGGGCCAGCCCAACGTGATCCTGTGCGAGCGGGGCATCCGGACCTTCGAGACCTACACCCGCAACACGCTCGACCTCACGGCCGTGCCGCTGCTCCACCACCTGACTCACCTGCCCGTGATCGTCGATCCGTCGCACGCCACCGGCAAGCGCTGGCTGGTGCGGCCGATGGCACTGGCGGCAGTCGCGGCGGGCGCCGACGGGATCATGGTCGAGGTCCATCCGAACCCCAACGAGGCGCTGTCCGACGGCGAGCAGTCGCTCACCTTCGACCAGTTCCGCGACATGGCCGGCGCGATCCGGCACATCCACGACGAGGTTCGGACGCTCATCAAGGATCCCTTCGTCACCGACGGGCCGGCCAAGGTCGGCGGCACCAGCAAGCACTGATCTCCATGACCGCGACGCTCCCCGGGGAGAAATCCCGCTCTGTCTCACGCGCCGCGCGCCTGCGCGGCGAGCCCAGACTGCCCGGCGACAAGTCGATCTCGCATCGCGCCTTGCTGCTCGCCGCCCTCGCCGAGGGCGAGTGCACGATCAGCGGGGCCGGCGACGGCCGCGACGTCAGGGCTACTGCCGCGATCGTGGCCGCCCTCGGGGTGCGCGTGAACCAGCTGAACGCCGACGGGCTCAATGTCGACTACAGGGTCACGTCGCCCGGGGCCGAAGGCCTCCACGAACCCGATCGAGTGCTCGATTGCCGCAACTCCGGGACGAGCCTGAGACTCTGCTCCGGAATGCTCGCCGGCCTGCCCTTCTTCTCGGTTCTGGATGGCGATGCTTCATTGCGGAGCCGTCCGGTGGCCCGTATCATCGAACCGCTGCGCTCTATGGGCGCGGCGTTGTTTGCGCGTCGTTCCGATTCCCTCCCTCCGCTGGTCGTTATCGGTAGTCGAAGGCTTCGCGGCATCGACTTCACGACCCGCGTACCGAGCGCCCAGGTCAAGTCGGCGATCTTGCTGGCGGGCCTTCGCGCGGAAGGGCGAACGACGGTGCGTGAGGCGGTGGCCACGCGGGACCACACGGAGCGGATGCTTCGCTCGCGCGGGATCGAGGTCCGGCGCGAGCCGGCGGCGAGTTCTGGAGGCGGACCTGTGGCCTGGACCCTCGAGGGTGGCGCGCGACTTCGATCGCTCGACGAGCGCGTTCCCGCCGACCCGTCCGCCGCGGCCTTCTGGCTGGTCGCCGGGGCGATCCATCCCGACGCCGAGCTGACGCTGCGTTCCGTGGGCGTCAACCCGACGCGCAGAGCCGCGATCGACTTGCTGCTGCGCATGGGGGCCGCGATCGACGAGTCTGCCGTGGGCGGCGCGGGCGGGGCCACGGCCGACGAAGACGCAGGCGAGCCGCTGGCCGACCTCACGGTGCGCTCAAGCGACTTGCGCGCCATAGACCTCGGAGCCGAGGACGTGGCCGCGGCCATCGACGAGATCCCGATCCTGTGCCTGGCCGCCACCCAGGCGCTGGGCAAGACCACGATTCGTGGCGCCGGGGAGCTTCGTAATAAGGAATCCGACCGCATCGCCGGCGTCGTTGCCGGGCTCACCGCGCTCGGGGCGCGCATCGGCGTGGAGGGGGACGACATCACCATCGATGGCCCGACTCCGCTCGTCGGAGCCGCCGCCGAGACACTCGACGATCACCGGCTGGCGATGACTTTCGCCGTCGCCGGCCTAATCGCTTCGGGCACGACGACGATCGACCTCGCCGAGAGCGCGGCCGTCTCGTACCCGAGCTTCTTTCTCGAGTTGGAAGGGCTGACAGCATGACCAACCGCGTGGTCCTGATCGGACACCCGGTCGCACACTCGTTCTCGGGCGCAATGCAGCAAGCTGCCCTGGATGGGCTCGGCATCGACGCGCGCTACGAGCTGTGGGACCGCCGACAGATCGACCTCGCCGACGCCATCGCGGAGCTTCGAGGCGAGGAGTTCCTGGGGGCGAACGTCACGATTCCCCACAAGGAGCATGTCGTCCCGCTCGTCGACCGGCTGACCGAAGACGCCCAGGCGACCGGCGCCGTCAACGTCATCTCTCGCGAGGGCAAGAAGCTCGTCGGCCACAACACCGACGTCCCGGGCTTCAAGGTCGCTCTCGATAAGCTCGTGGGCCGCCAGAAGATGCCGCGGCACGCCGTGGTGCTCGGCGCCGGCGGCGCCGCTCGGGCCGTGGTGTACGCCCTGATCACCGAAGGCTTCCAGCGCGTCGTGGTCTTCAACCGCCACCTCCACAGGGGCGAGGGTCTGGTCCGCCACTTCGGCCGCAGCGCCGCGCACATGGAACTCAAGGCCATGCCCTGGCACGAGTCGGTCCTCGAGGCCGAGCTGTCCAAGACGAAGGTTCTGGTCAATGCCACTTCCATCGGCATGGTCGCCGGCGAGACGCCGATCCCGGCCGAGCTCCTGCCGCCCGATCTGCTGGTGATGGATCTCGTCTACAACCCGCCCCAGTCCCAGCTGCTCAGGGATGCCGCGGCAGCCCATTGCGCCACGATGAACGGCGAGCTGATGCTTCTCCAGCAGGGCGCCCGATCGTTCGAGCTGTGGACCGGCCAGCACGCCCCGCTCGAGGTCATGCAAGCCGAGCTCGAGCGCGCCCGCGAGCAGGGTCTCCGCCAGCTTCCGATCGACATGGGGCCGGCAGGCGGCGAGAGCGCGCCGAATGGCGGAGCGGGCGCGGCCGGCCAGGCCGCCAGACCGTCGGCGTAGGAATCGTGACGTGGGCCGCCTCCGCTTCCTGACTGCCGGGGAGTCGCACGGCCCTGCCCTGGGGGCGACCGTGGAGGGCATCCCCGCCGGATTGCCCATTACGGCCGAGCAGATCGCTGTCGATCTGGCGCGCCGCCAGCGGGGCTACGGGCGCGGCGCGCGCAGCACCTCGATCGAACACGACCAGGCCGAGATTCTGTCCGGCGTCCGCCACGGCCTGACGCTTGGCTCGCCGATCCTGCTGTTGATCCGCAACCGCGACTGGGAGAACTGGACGCGCGTCATGCAGGTCGAGCCGCTCACCGATGAGCACGCCGCGGAACTGGCCGCGATGGCGGACGCAGGCGACAAGAAGGCAACGCCGATCACCCGCTTGCGCGCCGGCCATGCCGACCTGGCGGGGGCCGCCAAATACGGTTTCGCCGACGTCCGCAACGTCCTGGAGCGCGCTTCCGCCCGCGAGACGGCGGCTCGGGTGGCCGCTGGAGCCGTGGCGAGGGCGTTCCTGGCCGAACTCGGGATCCAGGTCTGGTCGTACACGGCGGAGGTGGGCGGCGTAGCGATCGATCCGGCCCGCTCCACGCGCAGCCGCGACGAAATGGAGGCCAGTCCGCTCCGCTGCTCCGACGCCGTGGCTGAGCAGCGGATGATCGCTCGCATCGACGAAGCCCGCTCCTCCGGTGACACGGTCGGCGGAGTCTTTGAGGTCGTGGCCACGGGCGTGCCGATGGGCCTGGGCAGCCACGTCCACTGGGACCGGCGCCTGGATGCCGCGCTGGCCGGCGCGATCATGAGCATTCCGATCGTCAAGGGCGTGGAGTTCGGGCTCGGCTTCGAGCAGACGCGCCTTTTCGGCTCGGCGGTCCAGGACGTCATTGAGGGCCGAGACGCCGGCGGAGCCTGGTTGCGGCGTACCAACAACGCCGGCGGCCTCGAAGGCGGCATGTCCGACGGCCAGCCGATCGTGATCCGCGGGGCGGTGAAGCCGATCTCGACGCTGCCTCGCCCTCTCGCGTCGGCCGACCTGGTGACCGGGCGACCCGTCGAGAAGGCCCACTACGAACGCAGCGACATCAGCGTGGTTCCGGCGACCGGGGTCGTGGCCGAAGCGATGGCGTGCCTGACGCTGGCCGACTTCGCGCTCGAGAAGTTCGGCGGCGACTCGCTGGCGGAGACGCTCGACAATGCCGGCCGCTACCGGAGCCGAATTGCGCGACCGGTGGAGCCGCCGGCACGGATGCAGACCGAATCGCCCGCGATGGACGAGAGCGAGTAGCCATGGACCTGGTCCTCGTTGGACTGCCCGGAAGCGGCAAGAGCGCGGTGGGACGCCGGCTCGCCCAGCGTTACGCTGCGTTCTTCATCGACCTCGACGAGCTCGTCGAGCGCCGGGCGGGCAAAGCCGTGCCGGTGATCTTCGCGGAAGAGGGCGAGGCCGGCTTCCGCAAGCGCGAGCGCGAAGCCGTCCTTTCGCTCGGCCCGGCCGATCCGAGCCCGCATTTGCGCCGCATCATCGCCACGGGCGGAGGTACCGTCATAGACCCCCGCAACCGCTGGCTCCTGTATCGCGATCGCTTCGCCGTCTGGCTCGACGGCGCTCCGGAGGTTCTGGCTCAGCGCCTTAGCAGGAGCGCCAACGTGCGGCCGCTCATCGCCGGCCACGACCCGGCGAAGGCGCTGCGGGAGCTGGTCGACGCGCGTCGCCGCTTCTACGCCCCGGCGCTCCAGATCGGCGGCACGTCCAACATATCGACGATCGTCGCGACGTTGGAACGTCGGCTGGCCGACGGGCCCGCGCGCGGAGTGACGGTCCTGCGGGCGGACACGCCGATCGGCAGCTTGGAGATCGGGTCTGGCATCGCCGCCTCGTCGGTGGCTTCGGCTCTGGTACGTCTCGGGGCGCGCCGGGCGATCTTGCTCGCGGAGCCCAAGACCTGGCAGGCGGCCGGGTCGGCGGTCGCCGACGCGCTCGCGGCCAGCGGTTGGCCCGTCGAACACATCCTCATGCCTCGCGGCGAGCACGCCAAGCGCTTGTCCGCGATAGAGGCAACGTGCCGCGAGCTTGCCCGTCTTCGCGTCGACCGCCGCGAGCCGCTGGTGGCCATCGGCGGCGGCGCGCTCACCGACGCGGCCGGTTTCGTGGCCGCCACCTACCTGCGGGGAGTGCCGATAATCCACGTCCCCACCACGCTGGTCGGCCAGATCGACGCCGCCATCGGGGGCAAGACAGCCGTCGACCTGCCCGAAGGCAAGAACCTCGTCGGCGCCTTTCACCAGCCGGCCGCGGTGATCGCCGACATCTCGTTCCTGGCGACGTTGCCGGTGCGACAGCGCCGAGCAGCGCTGGGTGAGGTCGTCAAGATGGCCGTCCTTGGCGACGAGCGCCTGCTCGAGCTCGTCGAACAGGACGGCGAAGCGATTGCCCGCGGAGACGCGGACCCGCGTGATTCTGGCACGCTCGCGGAGATGGTCGAGCGCTGCGCCTGGGCCAAGGTGGAGGTCGTGACCGCGGACGAGCGCGACAAGGGCCAGCGGATGACCCTCAACCTTGGACACACCATCGGCCACGGCATCGAAGCGGCGGCCGGCTACTCCGCCATTCTCCACGGCGAGGCGGTCGCCTACGGGCTCCGAGGCGTGATCGCGATGTCCGCGGCCGTGGGCGTCGTTTCGGCCGAGAGGGCCGACCGCATCAATACGCTGCTCGACCGGCTCCGTGTGGCGGTGGATCCGCCCGACGTCAGGCTGGAGGCGGTTCGGGAACACCTCGCCACAGACAAGAAGCACGCCCTGGGTCGGTTGAACTGGGTTCTTCCGACCGAGCTCGGCGTCGTGATCCGCTCGGACGTGCCGCCGGAGATCGTCGATGTCGGCCTTGCCGCGGCCCTGCGCATGGCTTCCATCCTGCGCGGATTCGAGATGAGCAAGCCATGATCCGCGTTCTCGTCCTCAACGGGCCGAACCTGAACCTGCTCGGCGCGCGCGAGCCCGAGATCTACGGCCACACCACGCTTGCCGAGATCGACGAAGGGCTGAGGCGCCGCGGGGCCGAGTTGGGCCTCGCCATCGAATGCCTGCAATCGAACCATGAGGGCGTCCTCATCGATCGACTGCAACGGCGCGACTTCGACTGGGTGATCGTCAACGCGGCCGGCCTGACCCACACCAGCGTATCGCTGCGGGACGCGCTGCTGGCCGTCGGGCGGCCGTTCGTGGAGGTCCACCTCTCCGATCCGAGCCGGCGCGAACCCTTCAGGCACGTCAACTACCTGCACGACATCGCCGACGCCACGATCGTCGGCCGCGGGGCCGCCGGATACGTGGAGGCGCTCGAGATCGTCGCGAGCCGTACGGCGGGGTTGGCAGCGGCTCCGAGGGCGGCCGACGGGGCAGACGAGGCCGGCACGGCCGACGGGGCAGACGAGGCCGGCACGGCCGACGCGGCTGCCGCGGCCGGGCCACACCCCGATCCGGGAGCCGGTTGAGTGGCGGATCGACGGGATGCCGACCTGCTGTCGCCGCGAGAGCTCGAGTCGCTCCGAGCCGAGATCGACGCTCTCGACATCGAGATCGTCCGCCTGCTGAACCGCCGCGCCACGCTGGGCCTTGCCGCCGGCCACGCCAAGACGCGCACAGGCCGACCCCTCACCGATTTGGAGAGGGAACGCGACGTTCTCGTCCGCATCTCCCGGGCGAACGAGGGGCCGCTTCCCCAGGCAGAGCTACTGGCGCTCTACCGCCAGTTGATCGAGACTATCAAGCATCTCGAAGAGATCGAGAATTCGAGGTCATCGACGGATTAGCGCTCCACCAGCGAGCGAAGGGGCGGCATGGAAGACCCACGACCAGTCAGGCGCAAGATGCGTACCTACACACTCACGGCGTTGCTGGCCGTCTTTGTCGGTGCCGCGGCGCTGGCGATCGTTAGCCGGGTGCTGCCCGGTCGGCTGTCGCGCTTGATGCGGGCGCCGATCGCGTCGGAGCCGACGCGCAAATCCGGCGAACACTCGGGCGACTGACCCGGTCGCAGCTCGGCAACCCAGAGCGGCGCGGCGGATCGGCCGTGTTCGGCGCCGCTTCGGAAGGCGGTGCGTCCTGCCGACACCTCGCCTGGAATGATCGAGACCAACTTTGCCCAAATCGACCTGAATCCCTTCAGGGCTTACCTGAAGCGCGGCTTCCGGCCGCTCCGCGGGCTGGCTGTCCGTGTGGCCACGAGGCTGGACCCGATCGTTCTGCTAGTCCTGCTCTGGACGGCGGGCTTCATCGCGTTCGGAACCACTCCGGTACGGCGACCCGACGGGCACGCGGCAATCTCCGATTTCTGGCTGATGCCGACGGGAATGGCGATCGGGCTCATGGGGCTGCTGCTGGCCTGGGACGACTGCCTCGACCGCCGTGACCAGATTCCGTGGCGACTGATGATGGTCGCCGGGTTGCTCATGCCATTCACCGACGGGCTGTGGCTCTTCGCCGACGCGGAGATCGGGCTCGTGCCCGTGGTCGTCGCGTCGGCCGCCGGACTCGTGCCGCTCATCATGCTGGCGGCGGCCGTCCTGCTGTTCCGCCGGTCGCGCAGCGCACAGCCTCGGGCACGCATCCTGGTGGTCGTCGACTTCGCCGCAGTGGCCCTGATGGCGACGCTGACGATCTGGTACTTCGTTCTGGAGCCGCAGGGGACGGCCGGTCGCGGCGACCTGGTCGCGTGGGCGGCGTGTGGCGGCTCCGCGGTCCTGGTCATCCTGATCCTGGCCCGGATCGCAATCCTTCCGGTGACTGGGCTCTCCGCCAACGCCGCAACCGCCCTCGTGCTCGGAGGCGCAGCGGCAATCGTCGGCGCCGTGGCAGTTGGTGGGCCCACGACCGTCGGTGCGGCCGGAGTCGGGCAGCTCTCGCTGGCGTTGCTGCGGACCGGTCTTCTCATCGGCGGCTAGCTGGAGCTGCGGTCCCGTGAGCGGAACGACAACATCGCCTACGCCCGGCCCTCGAGTCCGCTCTTCTATGCCTGCGTCATCATCGGGACCTCGCCGTTGCTGCTGCTGGTCGTAAACCTTGGAGCGCATTTCCTGATAGTGGTGGCGGGGTGCCTGGCGTTGAGCGGCATGGTCGTCGTCCGCCAGCTGGTCGCGGTCCGCGAGGCCGCCGACCTCGATCGGGCCCGCCGCAAGTCGGAGGCTCGATTCGGCTGGCTGGTGCGCAATTCGTCGGACCTGATCATGGCCGTGGATTCCAAGGGCACGATCGACTACGTGAGCCCCTCGGTCGAACGAATGGTGGCGGTCCGGAACGGCGGGCTGCTCGGGACGACGCTGTCGTGTCTCGCCCATCCCGACGACGTGGATGCGCTCGACCAGCTGGTGGCCCGCGCGGCCGCCGGGCACGGGCGGCGCTACAGCGGCGAGTGGCGGCTGCGCCAGGCCGACGGTTCGTGGTTGCCCGTAGAGACGGTCGCCTCCAGCGGCGAAGGCGACGTAGACACTCCAGGCGTCGTGCTGAACACCCGCGACCTGCAGGAACGAAAGGCGCTCGAGCAAAAGCTGACCTTCCAGGCCTTCCACGATCCGCTGACGCGGCTGGCCAATCGGACCCCCTTCCGCGAGCGAGTGGAGCACGCGCTCGACCGGCGCCGCGTCTCCGACGATGCCGTCCTGTTCATCGACCTGGACAACTTCAAGACGATCAACGACAGCCTCGGACACGCCGCGGGCGACCACGTCCTGGTCGAAACAGCCCACCGGATCAGGTCCATGCTGCGGCCTGAAGACACTGCCGCGCGGCTCGGCGGCGACGAGTTCGCGGTACTGCTCGAAGATGCCGACGTGACCAATGCGGCCCGCGTCGCCGAACGGATCAGGTCGTCGCTGGGCGTCCCGTTCTGGGTCCTGGGCCAGGAAGTGTTCATCAGCGCGAGCATCGGGATTGCGGTCCGGCAGGCCGGCGACGCCGCCGGGGACCTGCTGCGCAACGCCGACGTGGCGATGTACACCGCCAAGTCGAAGGGCAAGAGCCGCTTCGAGATCTTCGAGCCGGCGATGCACGACGCGGTCGTGGCCCGGCTGAGCCTCGAAGAGGAGCTACGGCGGGCCATCGAACGCGAGGAATTCGTCGTCTACTACCAGCCGATCGTGCGGCTCGAGAGCGGCGAAGTCATCGGCGCCGAAGCGCTGGTCCGCTGGCAGCACCCCAGCCGCGGCCTGATCGCGCCGCTCGAGTTCATCCCGCTGGCGGAGGAGACCGGCCTGATCGTTCCCCTGGGCGCGTGGGTGCTCCGGCAAGCCTGCCATCAGCTGGCCGAATGGCAGCGCCTCCGCGGCGGCGGGGAGCCGTTCACGATGAGCGTGAACCTCTCGTCGCGGCAGGTAGTGCGCGACACGATCGTGGAGGAAGTAGCCCGGGCGGTAGACGAATCGGGCATCCGGGCGAGCTGGCTGGTGCTCGAAGTCACGGAAACCGTTCTGATGGCGGATCCGGTGGGCGCGGCCACCGCCCTCGGCCACATGCGAGATCTGAGCGTTCGAGTCGCCCTGGATAACTTCGGGTCGGGTTACTCCTCGCTGAGCCATTTGCGCCGCTTCCCGATCGACATCGTCAAGATCGACAAGTCCTTCGTCGACGACGTCGCCGGCGAGGGTGTTCATTCGGCCATCGCTCGCGGCATCATCGACCTCGGGCGGGCGATGCAGATCCAGACCGTCGCCGAGGGAATCGAGCAGGACGAACAGGCCGAAACCCTCCGCCGGCTGGGCTGCGAGCTGGGCCAGGGCTTCTTCTTCGCCCGGCCGATGGGCGCCGAGACCTGGGCCGAAATGTTCAGGACCGATCTCGTAGCCGAAATGAGCCTCGTCGAAGACCTCGGGGGACTGAGCCACGCCGACGGTGGGCTCGGCCGGGAGATCGAGGGCAAGATCGACGGCAAAAGTGGCGGCCCTCGAGCCAGCAACACGACGGACGCAGCGGCGGCCTAGAAGGGATTCGGCCGCGGCGCGGTGCCCGGACGCGGAGGAGGCCGGGATAGGCGAACTCCCGTCGCGGCAACGCGCGCTCCGCGGGCGCGGCAAGGCTAGTGCCGTTTCGTGGCGGCGCGAAGCTCCGAGACGAGGCGAGCGAGCGACGACATGTCGCGGCCGTCCGGGCCCAGGGCATCGACCAGGGCCGAGGCCACGATGACGCCGTCGGCGCCGGCAGCCACGAGCATCCGGACGTGGGCGGGGCGACTCACACCGAAGCCAACCGCCACGGGAACCGGCGAATCGACCTTCGCCGCTCGCACGAGGGCGCGGACCGACGCCGGGAGGGCGGCGCGCGCGCCCGTCACGCCGACCAGAGAGACGCAATAGAGGAAGCCGCCGGATCGAGCGGCCACTTCGGCACGGCGAGCCGCAACGGTGGTCGGGGCGATGAGGTACACCACTGCGAGGCCCACGTCACGTGCGATCGACTCGAAGCGGACGCCCTCGTCCGGCGTCAGGTCGGCGACGATCACCCCGGCTGCACCCGCGCCGGCCAGGCGAGTCGCGACGGCTCGGCCGTCCCCTCCGCCCAGAATCTGGTTGGCGTAGCACATCGGGACGAGCGGCAGGTCGGGCCGCGCTCCAGCAATGGCCCGCAACAGGGCTACGCTCCGCTCCAATGTCGCCCCGGCCCGCAGCGCGGCCGACGTCGCCCGCTGGAGAGTGGCTCCGTCCGCCAGGGGATCAGAATAAGGCAATCCGACCTCGAGCAGATCCGCGCCCGCATCGGCCGCCGCGAGAGCTGCCACGAGCGACGTGTCGTGGTCGGGATAGCCCGCCACCACGTACGGGACCAGCGCCGCACGGCCCTCTGCGGCCGCGTGTTGGAAGGCCGCCGCGATTCGCCGAGCCCCCACGGTGTCGTTCGTTCCGGAGAGGGTAGGCGCGGCCGCGCTTGTGGGGTTTGGCGCGGCCGCACCATGAGGCGGGATCGACGCGCCGGTGTCCGGCGACCGCTCGGGTGAGTAACGCATCTCCGTCATCTGGCGGCCTCTTCGAGGCCGAGCGCCGCGAGGTCCTTGTCGCCGCGGCCCGAAAGTCCGAGCACGATCACGGCTTCGCGCGGTAGGGCCGCGGGCGGGCGGGATGCCGCGCTGCCGGCTTGGGACTCGCTACGGGACGCGGACTCGCCGCGGGACGTGGACTCGCCGCGGGACGTGGACTCGCCGCGGGACGTGGACTCGCCGCGGGACGACGCCGCGATTCCCGCCAGCACTCCCGGCAGGGCCGCGACCGCGTGGGCCGATTCCACCGCCGCCAGAATCCCCTCCGTCCGCGCCACCTGCCGGACCGCCGCCAGCGCCTCGACGTCGGTCGCGGACGAAACGATCAGCCGGCCCGCCTGCATGAGCGCCGCGAGCTGGGGCCCGATACCCGGATAGTCGAGCCCCGCCGATATCGAGACCGCCTCGATGACCTGGCCATCGGCGTCCTGCAGCATGTACGAGCGGGAACCGTGGAGGATTCCCGGCGAGCCGCCGAGCAGCGCCGCCGCGTGCCGCCCCGACGCAATCCCCTCCCCCGCCGCCTCGGCCACCGCGAGCCGAACGCCCGGCTCGCCGATGAACCTGTGCAGCAGCCCCAGAGCGTTCGAGCCGCCGCCGACGCAGGCGATCGCCATGTCCGGCAGTCGGCCTTCGACCTCGTAGAGCTGTGCCGCGGTCTCGTCGCCGATGACGCGCTGGAAGTCGCGCACGATCATCGGATACGGATGCGGGCCCATCGTCGAACCCAGGCAGTAGTGCGACGTCTCGACGTTCGTGACCCAATCGCGCAGCGCTTCGCTCACCGCGTCCTTGAGCGTCCCCGATCCGCCGTGGACCGGCCGGACTTCCGCCCCGAGGGCCTGCATCCGGAGCACGTTGGGGGCCTGGCGGGCGATGTCCTCGACGCCCATGTGGACGACGCACGGGATCTCGAGCAGCGCGCAGGCGGTCGCCGTCGCCACTCCGTGCATGCCTGCGCCGGTCTCGGCGATGACGCGGCTCTTCCCGAGCCGCCTGGTGAGCAGGACCTGTCCGAGGGCGTTGTTGAGCTTGTGGGCGCCGGTGTGGTTCAAGTCCTCGCGCTTGAGGTAGAGCCGGATCCGCTCGGGCAGGCGGTCGGCAAAGGTGCCGGGCCCGGCCGCGGCAGCCAGTTCTCGAGCCTCGGCCAGAACCTCGGCTCCGAGCCGATCGGCCCGGTAGATGGGCGTGGGCCGGCCCCCGTAGTTGAATTGCAGCTCGCGCAGCTCGGCCCAGAAGCGCGGGTCGTGGCGGGTCTCGGCCCAGGCGCGCTCCAGCTGATCGAGCGCCGCGATCAGGGTTTCCGGCACGTAGCGGCCGCCGAAATCACGATCCAGGCCCCACTTGCCATGCGCGTCCGGCTCGAGCAGCGACTCCGGGACAGGCGTGGGCCGCGCCTGGATGTGTGGGCGATCGAACCGAGCGGCGCGGGCCCGCTTGACGAAGAGGGCGACGCGGAAGGGGTCTTTGCGCGGCCGCGAAGCGGCGCTGCGGGGCGCGGGACGCTCCCCGGCGCCACGGGACGGAGCCACGACCAGCTCGACGCCGGAGGCCACGTCCACGCCCACCGCCGGCACCTCCACAAGGGCCTGCGCCACGTTCGACGCGTCGAGGCCGCCGGCGAGGATGACGGGCAACTCGCGGGCCACCATGGCGGCCACGCTTCGGTCTACCCGGCTACCGGTGCCGCCGGGGAACCGGCCACCGGCGCTATCGAGAATGAGCCTTTGGGCGCCGGCTGCGAGGTACGTCCTGCCTGCCTCGATAGCCTCGGCGGCGACTGAGCCGGCGTCCGCGGGTTCCGCCGGGGCGCCGGCCGAAGCGGCAGCTCTCCGTCGATTCGCCTCGGCCGGCAGGTGCAGCACTTTCCAAACCGGCCGGCTCGCCGAGTAGACCGCCGCCACGGGCTCGTCGCCGGAGAGCTGGATCGCGTCGGGGTCGCAGGCCGCGGTGGTGGCGGCTATCTGATCGGGAGCGGCGTCGGCGAAGACGGCCACTATCCGGGGCCGACTGCCTGCGGGGGAAGAGTCGCGGATCAAGGTCGCGAGCTGCGCGGCTTCGGGCAGCGAGAGGCAGCGGGGCGTTCCCGGCACGAAGTTGAGCCCGATGGCGTCGGCGCCGGCACGGACCGCCGCCAGCGCACCCGCGGAATCGGTCACGCCGCAGATCTTGGTGAGTGGCAGGCGAGATTCTGCCGCCACGTCGTGTGGCACCTCCCCCGCCGTCACGAACGCCCGGGCCGCGGCGGCCGGATCGGCCGATCGCATCAGCGTCTCCCCGACGAGGGCAGCGTCAATCCCGACCGCCCGCCAGCCGACGAGCGTCCGGGGCTCGCGCACGCCCGACTCGCCGACCACCAGCCGGTCGTTGGGAACGAGCGACCGCAGGCGGACGCAGTTCTCCGGGTCGACCTCGAGGCTCCGCAGGTTGCGGTTGTTCAGCCCGATGAGCCGGGCTTCCGTCGCCAGGGCCGCGCGCAGCTCGCGCTCGTCGTGAGCTTCGACGAGCGGCTCCAAGCCGAGCTTCTGGGCCAGCCTCACGAACCGCGCCAGCTTTCCCGGCGTCAGCACCGAGGCGAGGAGCAGGACCATGTCCGCCCCCGCCGCCCGCAGGACCGGGAGCTGCCGCTCGTCGACGACGAATTCCTTGGCCAGAATCGGCAGCGTCACGGCCGCCCGAACCAGCCGCAGGTCGGAGACCGAGCCGCCGAACCAGTGCGGCTCGCACAGGATCGAGATCGCGCTTGCGCCGCCGGCCTCGTAGGCGCGGGCGAGAGTCACCGGATCGGCCCCGTCCGCAATCGCGCCCGCCGACGGGGAGCGGCGCTTCACCTCGGCGATGAGGTGAGTGCCCGGTGCGGCCAGCCGCTCGGCAACGGGACGCGGGGCGCCGCCGGGCCGGGCCGAAACCGCCGCCGCGTCCGCGGCAAGGGCGCGATATGTCAGCGAGCCGAGCTCGGCCCGGACGTCCGCCAGACGCCGGGAAGCGATCTGCGCCACGACGCCGACACGCGGGCGTGAACCTCGGCCCGGCGAGGTCGAAGCTCCCGAAGTAGGGCGCGAGCTGCGCGCAGCCTCCGTCGTCATGCTCGCGCCGCCTCCAACGGCTGTTGGCCGGCCGCGCTGGCCGCGTCGCGTGCCGCTTTCGCCGCGCGGAGCCGAGCGAGGAGATTCGCCGCTCCACCGGAGTCGATCGTCGATGCCGCGAGTGCCACGCCTTCGCGCAGTTCGGCCACGCGATCTGCGACGAGAAGGCCCGCGGCCGCGTTCAGCAGCACCACGTCCCGCCGCGCCCCCGACTCGCCGACGAAGACCGCCTCCACGATCCGGGCGTTCTCGGCCGGAGTGCCGCCGGCGAGAGCCGAGAGCGGCGCCGCTCCGAGGCCGAGCGCCGAAGCCACTACGTCGTGGCGAGTCACCTTGGCCGGCGTCACGTCGTAGAGGACGCCCGTGCCGTCGAGCGGCAACTCGTCCACGCCGGCGCCATGGACGACGAGCGCCCGCTCGGCGCCGAGCATCTGGAGCACCGCAGCGATCCGCGGGGCCGCCGACGGATCGCCCACACCCACGACCTGGCGCCGCGCCCCGGCTGGATTGGTTAGCGGCCCGAGCAGGTTGAACGCGGTCCGGACGCCGATTTCGCGGCGCGTCGGACCGGCATTGCGCATGGCCGGGTGATACCCGAGCGCGAAGAGGAAGGCGAAGCCATCTCTTCGAAGCGCCGTCGCCGCCTCTTCCGGGCCAAGGTCGGTGCTGACGCCAAGGGCTTCGAGCACATCGGCGGATCCGCAGGCCGAAGTGACGGCGCGGTTGCCGTGCTTTGCGACCGGGACTCCGGCAGCCGCCACCACGATCGCGGCCGCCGTCGAGATGTTGAACGTGCCGCTGTGGTCGCCGCCGGTGCCGCAGGTATCGATGATCCCGGCGGGCGCGTCGACCCGCAGGACCCGTTCCCGCATCGCCGCCGCGAACCCCGCCAGCTCCCCGACGGTCTCGCCGCGCATGCGGAGCGCGACGAGCAAGGCGGCCAGCTGGGAGGCTGTGGCCTCGCCGTCCATCACCGCGCCCATGGCCCCGTGGGCCTCTTCCATCGAGAGCCGCTTGCCCTCGACAACGGCGGCCAGGGCCGCCCGCACCAACTCACTCATCGAACGACCTCCACGCGGCCCGTTACCGCCGCATCGGCTTGGTATGGCTCTTCGGCAATGCCCGCCAGGGCGAACGATCCGGCCGCATCGTCGAGCAGGCCCGCCTCACCTTCGCCGGCGAGGCGAAGGAAGTTGGCCAGCAGATGCGGCCCCATCGGCGTCAAGATCGACTCGGGATGAAACTGCACGCCCTCCATCGGGGCGCTTGTATGTCTGATGCCCATGACCACGTCGTCGCCCTCGGTTCGGGCGGTAACGACGAGCTCGGCCGGCAGGGTCCCCGGCACGACCGAAAGGGAGTGATAGCGCGCGGCCATGAACGGTTGCGGAAGCCCGGCCAGGAGCCCCTGCCCATCGTGGCGGATGCTCGACGCCTCGCCGTGAACGAGCGTCGGGGCGCGGCCGATCGTGGCGCCGAGCGCCTGAGCCATCGATTGCATGCCCAGGCAGACGCCGAGGAGCGGCATCCGGCGCTCGACCGCGAAGCGGATCGCCTCCATCGAGACGCCCGCCGAATCGGGGTTGCCGGGGCCGGGCGAGATCACGATCCCGCGCAGGTCGGCGGAGGGATCGTCTGCCAGAGCTTCCAGGCCGGCGCGGTCGATAGCGTCGTTGCGCAAGACGCGAACGTCTGCGCCGGTGGCCTCGAGCGCCTGGACGAGGTTGAAGGTGAATGAGTCGTAGTTGTCGATCATGAAGATCATCGGGACGCCTCCTGAGGCTCAGTGCCGGCGGCTGTCGGCGCGCCGGCGGCGCCCCGCGTTCCGGTGACACCGGCGCCGACTGCAACCGGCCCGCGATCGCTCGCCGCGGTTCGGGCCGAGGCACCCGCTGCGGCAGCCGCCGTGGCTTCCTCGACTGCCATCTCCAGGGCCCGCCGGATAGCCCCGGCCTTGTGCTCGGTCTCCTCGAATTCCTTCTCGGGGACCGAGCGGGCGACGATGCCCGCGCCGACCGTCACGTGGATCCGGTCGTCCTTGAGGACCGCGGACCTGATCGTGATCGCCGTATCGAGGTTGCCGTCGTAGCCGAGATAGCCGACGGCACCGCCGTACAACCCGCGCCGCTCCCCCTCCGCTTCGCCGATGAGTTGCATCGCCCGGACCTTCGGCGCGCCGGATAGCGTGCCGGCCGGGAAGATGCTGCGCAGCGCGTCGAGGGCGTCGAGGCCGGGCTTGAGGCGTGCCTCGACGTTGCTCACGAGATGCAGAACGTGGCTGTAGCGCTCGACCTCCATGTACTTGGTCACTGCCACGGTTCCGGGCCTGGCCACGCGGCCCAGGTCGTTGCGGCCCAGGTCGACGAGCATCACGTGCTCGGCTCGTTCCTTCGGATCACGCTCCAGCGCGTACGCCAGCGCCGCGTCCTCGGCCGGGGTCGCTCCCCGGGGCCGCGTTCCGGCGATCGGGTGAGTGGTCATGCAGTCACCCTCGACCCGCACCAGCAGTTCCGGGCTCGCCCCAACGACCGAGAACTCCGGCATCCGCACGAAGAAGAGGTACGGGCTCGGGTTTATGCGCCGCAGCGCGCGGTATAGCGCGACGGCGTCGAGCGGCTCCCCGCCGATGACGGGACGTTCGTAGGTCTGGCGGCGCGCGACGACGATCTGGATCGCCTCGCCGGCCGCGATCGCGTCCTTGGCCGATTGGACCGCCGCCTCGTACTGGCCGCGCTCCAGGCTGACCTCGACCTGGGCGAGGTCGAAGGGGCGGCCACCGTCGCCGGGGCCGGCACCGGCCGAACCTTGGGCGGCGTCAGCCGCGCCGTCGAACGTCTCGGTCGCCGTCCTCCGGCCCCGGCCGGTCAGGCCGGCAAGCTCGGACTCGGTCGGGCGTGCCGTCCGGTCGAGCGCCTCGAAGATGGCGCGCTCGGCGATCCGATAGCGGCCTTCGATGTCCGGCGCCTCGGTGTGGAGCGAAGCCACCGCCGAGAGCGTGTGGGTCAAGTGGTCGAAGACCAGGACGAGATCGGTCTCCTGGAAAGCGGCCATCGGGACGCCGATCGGGTCGCGCGCGGGCAGCGGCACCGTCGGCTCGAAGCAGGACACGGCGTCGTATGCCAGCGCCCCGACTGCGCCGCCGGGGAACCTGGGGATGCCCTCGCCCGGCAGGATCCGGCGCTTCGGGACAAACTGCCGCAGAGCTCCCAGCGGATCGGCCGCGGGCATCGTCTCGGTCGGCAGGTCGGGGCAGAATTCGGTCACGCCGACGGGTCGGCTCTGAACCGTGGCCAGCCCGTCGCGGACCGTCAGCAGCCGGCGAGGACCAACGCCCATGAACGAGTAGCGGCCGAGCCTCTCGCCGCCTTCGACTGACTCGAGCAAGAAGGCGGGGCCGCCGTCGTCGAAGCGCATGAACGCCCCGATCGGGGTCTCGAGGTCCGCGTTGCGGGTGGCAGTCAGCAGGACCGTGTCCGCGGAGCCCGCGAGCTTTCGGACCTCATGAAGACTTAGCGGATCTGTCGGTGCCATCGGTATCGCCTGAGCCTTTCGACTTTCGCGTTGCGCCGCGCCTGTTGCGCCACCGGTCCACAGACCGGCGGGGAATCAAAAACCTTTCGTCCACAGGGACGAAAGGTCGATCCTTCCGCGGTGCCACCCACATTCGGCGATGCCGCTCTCTGGCCGACGGATCAGGCTCTCGCGCTGCCGCGGACGGTTGTCCGCTGCCGGGCTACTCCTGCCGATCGGTGCTGCCCTTTATCGCTGGCGCTCTGCGCCGGAGCCTACTGGCGAGCCCTGGAAGCTCGCGGTTTGGTCCGGAGGCTCACGGGTCCATTC
>Ga0209638_1000799_pt1 | contig 20669 bp, 16 predicted proteins | sample BarGraNGADG00211_FD_184490 | JGI IMG/M metagenome (GOLD analysis project Ga0209638, IMG submission 184490) | Arctic peat soil microbial communities from Barrow, Alaska - Barrow Graham LP Ref core NGADG0002-211 (SPAdes) (version 2) | ecosystem: Environmental > Terrestrial > Soil > Wetlands > Peat...
CTGAGCATACTCCTATCCCATGGCGGGTTGAATGTAAGTTTAAGATCACAATCTTTCACACCTTTTGTTCCGCCCACCTTATACTTTACCTCCTCAAGCAACTCCTCTGCCATTGGGCAATTCGGCGCAGTCAGTGTCATAGTTATGTGTGCAATATGCTCATCATCGACATTGATATCATAGATTAATCCCAGATCATAAATATTCACTGGCATTTCCGGATCATAAATACCCTTTAGAATTTCTCCAATCCTGGTTTCAATTTCCAATTGTTCATTCGGATCCATAATGTAAATTTACTTATTTTTTGCATTAAAAGCCATCGCATAAAGCTTCATCTGACGTACCATTGAAAGCAATCCATTGGAACGGGTCGGAGAGAGGTTTTGCCTGAGTCCTATTTTATCTATAAAGTACAGATCGGTAGCTATTATTTCATCCGGAGACCGGTTTGTCATTACTTTTATCAGAAGAGCTACAATACCTCTAGTTATTATTGCATCACTATCGGCCGTAAATGATATCAGCTTGCCATCATAAACCGGATGGAGCCAAACCTTCGACTGACATCCCTCAATAAGAAAATCTTTTACTTTGTACTTCGGATCGATAACAGGCAAATCCTTCCCCAGATCGATCAGCAGGTTGTATTTATCCATCCAGTCGTCGAACAAAGAAAACTCCTCAATAATATTATCCTGTACTTCTTTAATTGTCATATTATTTATTTAGGCAAACATGCTTTTCACTTTTTCAATCCCATCAGCAAGAGTGTCAATTTCCTCTTTTGTATTATAGAAACAGAGGGAAGCCCGCACCGTTCCATCAATTCCAAAACGATCCATTACCGGTTGCGCACAGTGAGTTCCGGTTCTGACAGCTATTCCCATTTTATCCAGAATCATTCCTGTGTCATACTGGTGTATATCTTTAATATGAAACGAAATAGTAGAAATCTTCTTTTCGGAATTCCCGTATATTATTAATCCTTTTATCGTTGATAATCTTCCGGTGGCATAAATAAGAAGTTCTTTCTCCCTTGTTGCAATGTTCTCCCTGCCGATACTTGATACATAATCGAGTGCGCTGGCCAGTCCTATCGCGGCAGGATAGTTCATTGTGCCTGCTTCAAATTTAAAAGGGAGTTCGTTATATGTAGTTTTTTCAAAAGTAACTTTATCTACCATATCGCCACCGCCCTGAAATGGAGGCATTTCTGAGAGCCATTTCTCTTTGCCATATAACACACCAATTCCCGCCGGGCCGTAAATCTTATGCCCTGAGAAAACATAAAAATCACAGTCCATTTCTTTCAGATCAACAATTCCATGTTGAATTCCCTGGGCGCCATCGATAAGTACCGGAACATTTATTGAATGAGCGGCTGTGATAATCTCTTTTAGTGGAAGAACTGTTCCAAGTGCATTGGATGCCTGAGTGACAGATACCAGTCTGGTCCTGGATGACAGGAGTTTATAGTATTCATCAAGCATTACTTCGCCATTGTCATTTATAGGGATTACAAGTAATACAGCGCCTCTCCTCTCGCACATCATCTGCCAGGGCACGATGTTAGCATGGTGCTCCAGACGACTTAGGATTATCTCATCACCGGCCTTAATATATCGTTCACCGAAGGAGAATGCAATTCCATTTATTGAACCTGTAGTCCCTGATGTAAATACTACTTCTTCTCTTTTGTCCGCATTTATGAAAGACCTGACCTTTTCTCTTGCATTCTCGTAAGCCTCAGAAGACATGTCGCTTAAAAAGTGCACACCCCTGTGAATATTGCCATTGTACGACTTATATACCTCATCTACAGCATCAAGTACACAGTTTGGTTTCTGAGTGGTTGCCCCATTATCAAAATAAACAAGTGGTTTACCATAAACCTTCCGGCTGAGGATTGGAAAATCTGCTCTTATTTCATCTATTTCTTTCATAAGATTATCAGTTTATCCGCATTTTACCATACAACTTGCACATCTCGAAAGTTCTCCTTTCAGCCTTTGCATAACAAGGTTGTCCATCCTTTCACGAAGTGGTTCAATCTTAATATTTTGTATAACTTCATGAGCGAATCCGAACATAAGCATAAGCCTGGCCTCATGTTTATTTATCCCTCGCGACTGCAAATAAAACAGAGCATCATCGTTGAGCTGTCCGATAGTTGCACCATGACTACATTTTACATCATCAGCATAAATCTCGAGTTGCGGTTTAGTATCCATTTTTGCATCATCAGTAAGAAGGATGTTATTATTCCTCTGGTAAGCAAGAGTGCCCTGAGCATCCGGGCGGACGAAAATACGTCCATTAAAAGCTCCTGTCGACATATCATCAAGAACTCCTTTAAACAACTGGTTACTGGTGCAATGAGGAAAAGCATGATCGACATTAACAAAATTATCGATATGCTGCCATTTATCAGCAAGGAACAAACCATACGAATAGCTCTCTGCACCTTCACCTCCCAGGTGATGATAGGTACTGTTTCGTATAAGACCACCATGAAGGGTAATATTATTTGAAGAGGTGACACTGTTCTTCTCCTGATGAATAAATGTATTAGTTATTTTACACGCATTATTATGTTCATTCTGTACTCTTATTATATCGAAATGAGCATTTTCACCAACGAATACTTCAGTCACGGCATTTGTTAGAAATTTCTGCGGTGAAAGTGTGTGGTCGCAGATTATTATAGAGAAATTCGAATTTTTTTCGGCTATTATAAGATTTCTGTGCTGATTGAACATATCGTCGTCAGATTGAACCAGGTTTACAACCTGAACAGGTTTGGTCAGAGTCACCCCTTCGGGGATATAAATAAATACTCCATCCGAAGCCATTGCGGTATTAAGATGTATCAAACCATCGGTTTCACTCTTTGCATACTTTCCAAAATGTTGTTCAAACTTGTCAGGAAATTTTATTGCAGCTTCGTTGAGACTACCAATCCATACACCGCCTGGCAGTTGACGAAGTTTCTCGTTTAATGTAGGATAAAATCCATTCAATAAGACTACCCCATGAGTATCAAGATCAGTTACCTCGCAACGGAACTTCTCCGCTTTGATAAAATCGGAAGGGACAGGCATGAAATAGTTCTCGTAATCGTGGTTAAAAAAGATGTCGAGATTGGTGTATTTATAGGCTTCATTCTTTCTTGAAGGGATTCCCAATTCACTGAATTTTTCAAATGAGGAAGCCCGGAAAGTATTAATAAAGGGAGAGGATATACTGGAAATCTTATCAATATTATCTTTATAAAGTCCGAGATATTTTTCTGTTATTTCAGATTTTCCGTTCATGATACTACATTATTTTCAATCTCTTTTTTGATCCAGTCGTATCCTTTTTCTTCCAGTTCAAGGGCGAGTTCTTTTCCTGCAGTTTTTACAATCCTTCCATCATAAAGTACATGAACCACATCCGGTACTATATAATCGAGAAGCCTCTGATAATGAGTTATTACAATGAAAGAATTATCAGGACGCTTAAGTTTGTTTACGCCATTGGCGACAATACGCAAAGCATCTATATCGAGACCAGAATCTGTTTCATCAAGAATAGCAAGTTTTGGTTCCAGCATCGCCATTTGAAAAATCTCATTTTTCTTCTTTTCACCACCGGAAAATCCCTCATTTACAGACCTGTTGGCAAGTTTTGAATCGATCTCAACAAGCTCTTTCTTATCTCGCATCAATTTAAGAAAATCAGATGCTGACAGAGGATCAAGACCTTTATGCTTACGATGTTCATTAACAGCAGTTTTCATGAAGTTTACCATACTCACCCCTGGAATTTCAATGGGATACTGAAATCCCAGGAATATTCCTTCTTTTGCCCGGTCTTCTGGCGCCATTTCCAGAAGATTCTTTCCTAAATATGTAACTGTTCCTTCGGTTATCTCCACAAATTCCCGTCCGGCCAGAACTGCTGCAAGAGTGCTTTTTCCTGATCCGTTTGGGCCCATTATTGCATGGATCTCACCTGGTTTAACATTAAGACTAATTCCCTTTAAAATACTTTTACCTCCAATTGAGGCTTTTAAATTATTAATAATCAACATGATAATATAATCTTGTAAAAAATATTTATTCTAACCTACGCTGCCTTCAAGGCTTATCTGGAGAAGCTTCTGGGCCTCAACGGCAAATTCCATTGGCAGTTTATTAATTACCTCCCGGGCATATCCATTAACAATAAGTCCTATTGCATCTTCAGTTGAAATACCCCTCTGATTGCAATAAAAAATCTGATCCTCACCGATTTTGGAAGTTGTTGCTTCGTGCTCAACAATAGCGGTTGAATTATCTACCTCCAGGTAAGGAAAGGTATGAGCTCCGCATTTATCTCCAAGTAACAGGGAATCGCATTGCGAATAATTTCTCGCGTTTGATGCATTTTTTAAAACCTTAACAAGTCCCCTGTAGCTGTTCTGACCATGACCGGCAGAAATCCCTTTTGAGACTATTGTACTCTTTGTATTTTTACCTATATGAGTCATCTTAGTCCCGGTGTCAGCCTGTTGATAATTGTTTGTTACAGCAACCGAATAAAACTCACCTGTGGAATTATCTCCCCGTAAAATACATGAAGGATATTTCCAGGTTATTGCTGATCCGGTTTCTATCTGGGTCCAGGAAATCTTTGAACTTTCTCCTTTGCACATTCCCCTTTTAGTTACGAAATTGAAAACTCCGCCTCTTCCTTCTTTATCGCCGGGATACCAATTCTGAACTGTGGAGTATTTCACCTCGGCATTTTTTTCAGCGACTATTTCTACAATGGCTGCATGAAGCTGATTCTCGTCCCTTGATGGGGCAGTACATCCTTCAAGATAGCTTACATAGCTTTCTTCATCTGCTATTAAAAGTGTTCGCTCAAACTGACCGGTATTTGCCGAGTTGATCCTGAAATATGTTGAAAGTTCCATAGGACACCTTACCCCTTTAGGAATATAACAGAATGAACCATCGCTGAACACTGCTGAGTTAAGGGTTGCAAAAAAATTATCTGTATAAGGAACTACCGAACCCATATATCTTTTTACAAGGTCGGGATACTCTTTAACGGCATCACTGAATGAACAAAAGATTATTCCCATTTCAGCCAGCGTTTCCTTGAAAGTAGTTTTGACCGAGACACTGTCAATAACTGCATCAACAGCTACCCCTGCAAGATGCTTTTGCTCTTGTAAAGGGATCCCCAGTTTGTCAAATGTTCTTTTAAGTTCGGGATCAATATCGTCAATACTTCCAGGATTCTTCCTTTCTTTCGGAGCAGCATAGAAGATAATTTCCTGATAATTAATCGGAGCTATCTTAAGATTTGGCCATGTTGGCATTTTCATTGTCAGCCAATGGCGATACGATTTCAGTCTGAAGTCGAGTAACCACTGCGGTTCATTCTTCTTTGCAGAAATAATCCTGACCACTTCCTCACTCAGGCCTTTCGGGATCCTGTCCATTTCAATATCGGAATAGAATCCATATTTATATTCGCCTGTAGTTACATCACTTAATATTTTATCCTGATCTTTTTCCATATTATTAATTGTCGAGTCATTAACATGTTAACAAAAAAACCCACTTCCACTTATTCTCTCAGTTGTTTTTTTTCGTTTACCCCGGCCCCAAGGGGAGCGAAAAAAATCACAATTAAGCCCCCCTTGGGGGGTTGGGGGTAAAAAAACATCTATCAATAACTATTCCGTTAATTGTATTTAATCTAAATAAACATACAAAAATATAAAAAAATAGGATTAGAAGAAGAATTCCACGGTAAATCTGCACAGATTATGAGATGAAGAGACGAAGAGACTTCTCCAGTGTGTCGTGAGTTGTCAGCAGTATCAGACTAAGAGAGGAAGTTACGCAATGGTTATTTGCTTTCCTTATATTCCTTTAATATGGATTGAAAGATTTCTTTTACAGAAGAAATTTTAGTTGCTCTGAAAGCATTTGCCCCTGCAAACGCGTACCCATTTTCAAAGTTACCTTTTAGTGCATTAATAAGTGCAATAATTATACAGTAAGGGCTTTTTGAAATATCACAGGTCTTAATGCATTTGAAAGGACATTTCTTAGGTTGTTTTTTACCTTCTCTTACTTTAGTGATAAAGTTGCTCAGAATTGCACGTCCAGGCATACCGACCGGACTCTTAATTATTTCAATATCAGAACTTACAGCGTCAATATAAGCTTGTTTGAATGCAGCTGAGGCATCGCATTCGTCGGTAGTGACAAAACGGGTGCCCATTTGAACTCCTGAAGCTCCCAGATCGAGAATCTTGTGTATATCTTCACCGGTATAAATGCCCCCGGCAGCTATAAGCGGAATTTTTTGATCGTATTTATCTTCAAATATTTTCAATTCACTTACGATTTCCGGCACGAGCTTTTCAAGAGAATAATTATTATCGAATATCTGATCTTCTTTAAAGCCCAGATGGCCTCCTGCCTTTGGTCCCTCTACAATAACTGCATCGGGTAGATAATTATAGTTAGTTTTCCACTTTTCACATATAATTTTTGTTGCCCTTGCTGATGAGACAATCGGGATAAGTTTTGTAGTACTATCCTTCTTTAAAAAAGAGGGCAGGTCAAGAGGAAGCCCTGCTCCAGCGGTAATAAGATCAACCTTTTCTGAGATAGCTGTTTTAATCATATCCGTGAAATTAGTCATGGCAACCATGACATTGACACCGATTATACCAATAGTTTTTTCGCGTGTTTTGCGTATCTCTTCTTTAAGTCCGTATATACTTGCTTCAAGAAAATCAGAAGAAAAATCTTTGTACAAAAGTCCGAGTCCGGCACTTGATATAACTCCCACGCCACCTTCATTTGCAACTGCGGAAGCGAGTCCTGAAAGAGAAATTCCCACTCCCATCCCACCCTGAATAATTGGTACTGTTATTGCAAGATTCCCAATTCTAAGTGTCTTCATTTTGAATTTTTTTATTTTGCCAAAGGTAGGTTATTTAACCAATCTCACTAAGGAAAAGCGATATTTAACATTTATTAAGGTATGATGGCACAAAGGCACAAAGGCCCAAGGGCATAACAGTACACCGGGTAAAAGGGTTTTAATAAACTACTATTCCTGCCATTGAGCCGTTGTGCTTCATGGTGCTGTTGTAGTAAAAAAATCTTAACTTTAAACAACCAATTTTAAAATTAATTTATGAAAAGAGTTGTAATCGCTTCAGCATTATGTATTTATGCTTCCCTAAATCTTTCGGCGCAGGCTGAGAAGGAGATAAAAGCTGAAATAAAGCATGTTACAGTTTTCCCCGACAGGGCCCAGGTTGATCATGAAACAACTGTAACAATCATGCCGGGAAAAAGTGTTCTCAAACTATCAGGACTCTCTCCATATATTGATGTTCAGAGCATTCAGGTAAAAGGATATGGAGATTTTACAATCCTTTCTGTAAATCACCAGAATAACTACCTTCAGAATCTCGAAGACTCCCCTGAAGTTAAAAGCATCAGGAGTCAGATTGAAACGCTACAGCTAAAAGTCGAAGACGAGAATGCAGCCATCAGCATCCTTAAGGAAAAAGAGGCTTTTCTGACTGCGAACAGGGCCATCCTAGTTAAGGAAACAACATTCTCTCTTGAGCAATTCAAAAATGTCATGGATCTGTATACCAATAATATGGATCAGATAATGATGACCACCTTAAAGAAAGAAAGGCTTATCAAAGAATATACTAAACAGATTTCAGCGCTTCAGCAACAGGTAGCCCATAAGCTTGGCAGACAGCAACTTCCTTCTGGTGAAATTCTGGTTTCTGTTTCATCGGATAAACAGGTTTCCGGGAAGCTAACCTTCAGTTATGTAGTGGCAAATGCAGGATGGTATCCTTCTTATGATATCAGGGTAGATGATATAAAAAATCCTGTGGCAATATTTTATAAGGCAAATGTATTTCAGAATTCAGGAGTCGAATGGAAAGATGTTAAACTGAGTTTCTCAAATGCCACTCCATGGGTAGCAGGGGATATTCCTATTCTGAATCCATGGTTTGTTGATTTTTATTATCCTGTAGCAAGAATGCTGCAAGAGAAGGCTGCCGGGGTAAGCATAATCCGAAGTGAGGCTCCTGCAATGATGGAAATAGTATCCAGTGACAAGAAAATGGAGGAAAAGGCGATGGAAGCCGCCCCGGTATTGGTTCAAAAGCAGGTTGGAGAGACAACGATCACATTCGACATTGCTATTCCGTACACTATTCCTTCGGATGGAAAGCTTCAGACTGTAGAAATCCAGCGGCTTACTGCTCCTGCTGATTATAAGTATGTTACTCTGCCGAAGCTGTCACCACTGGCTTATCTCACCGCAAATATTACCGATTGGGCAAAATTAAGTCTTCAGAGTGGTGAAGCTACTTTGTATTTTGAAAATTCGTTCGTTGGAAAATCGACACTTAATGTAAACCAGTTAACCGATACCCTTACTCTCTCTCTGGGAACAGATAACAGTATATTGGTAAAAAGGGAGAAACGAAAAGATTTCACCAGCAGGAAAGTGATTGGATCAAACAGGACCGATACCTATTCATTTTTACTTACTATAAGAAATAATAAATCAAACCCCGTTAAAATTACTCTGAACGATCAGGTTCCGGTTTCATCAAATAGCAGTATTAGCATTGACACTATTGAATTGTCTGGTGGCAAGATGAACAAACAAACTGGTGAAATAAAGTGGGATCTTGATATAAAACCGCAGGAAACCAGGCAGATAGTATTAACATATTCTGTTAAATATCCGAAAGATAAAACTGTTATTCTTGATTGAATTAATAATTAACTGTCTATGAATTTTTTGGGAAATCTTATCTGGTTAATATTTGGAGGCTTAATCATTTCGATTGAGTACTTAATTGGAAGTATTGTGCTTATGATAACCATCGTAGGTATTCCTTTTGGAATACAGACACTGAAAATGGCTTCGCTTTCATTATGGCCATTCGGACGTGATACTCGTGTACAAACAAGAGCTTCCGGTTGTTTATATATTCTAATGAATATAATCTGGCTGATTTTCGGTGGTATTTGGATTGCAATCACTCACTCTATATTCGGAGCAATTCTATGTGTAACAATAATTGGTATTCCCTTTGGTTTACAGCACTTTAAACTTACTGCAATTGCTTTGTCGCCTTTTGGCAGGGACATTGTAAAAAAATGATCTCTATGATTTTCTATATTTATTAACATGAGTCGCTTGAAAATCAATTTATTTACCCCATCCCCAAGGGGAGTAAATTGATTTTCTTCGCTCCCCTTGGGGCCGGGGTAAACGAAGAAAATCAATGGGTGGACTTATGGGAAATTAATTACACAGAAATAATCACGGCAATGGACAAATCTGAAAATAAAAAATCTATTGAAGAAATTGGGAAATTTGGTCTGATCAGCCATCTTACCGAAAATGTAAAAACCGGGAATAAGACGACCATTAAAGGAATTGGTGATGATTCTGCTATTATTGATTCAGGAAAGAATCTGACGCTGGTTTCAACCGATCTTCTTCTGGAAGGCATTCATTTCAATCTGATTTATACACCTCTTAAACATCTTGGATACAAGGCTGTTATCAGGGCAATTTCTGATATATATGCTATGAATGGAACTCCGGGACAAGTTATGATTGCTCTCGGCATCAGTTCAAAATTCAATCTTGAACAGGTTGAGGACTTTTATGAAGGAATTTCACTCGCATGTAAAAAATACCATGTCGACCTAGTTGGAGGAGATATCACAAGTTCGCTTACCGGTATGACTATCGGAGTCACTTCTGTTGGTACAGTTGAAAAAAACAAACTTGTAAAAAGGGATGGCGCCAGAGCAAATGATCTGATTTGTGTTACCGGCGATTTCGGTGCTTCCTTTATGGGTCTTCAGCTTTTGGAAAGGGAAAGAAAGCTCTTTGTCAGAGAGAAAGTGACTCAGCCCGATCTTGCAGGATTTGAATATGTTATAGGGAAGCAGCTTAAACCTGAATTTCCGGTTTCGACTTTGACTGAACTCAGGAAAGAAGAAATCACACCCACTTCCATGATCGATGTAACAGACGGATTGGCTTCCGACCTGCTTCAGATCTGCAGATTATCAGATACCTGTTGCAGGATCTTCTACAGTAAGGTACCAATTGATTACGAAACTTCGAGGCTGGCAGAAGAATTCAATATTGATCCAATTACTCCTGCTTTAAACGGAGGTGAAGACTTTGAACTTCTTTTTACTATTCCTCTTGGACAGGCCGAAAAGATCAAGATGATAGAGTCTGTGAAAGTGATTGGTCACATTACCTCATCGGGTTCCGGCAATTACATTGTAGGGGATGACGGTTCAGAAGTTGAGATACCGGCACAGGGATGGAAAGCATAAAAGGATAAAGGTTTTACCTGGCCCTGATAATTCCTCTTTCAGATTTTCTGATAAATTCCAAAATATAATTTCTATCCTCTGAGGGTTTGAACTCATTTTCAATATATTCCAAAGCCTGTGAAATATTCATCCCTTTCTGATAAATAGCCCGGTATATTTCATGAATCTCATCAATCCTCTCCTTACCAAATCCTCTTCGGGTTAATCCGACTGAATTTAATCCGAGAAATGAGAGGGGGTCGCGGTCAGCTTTTATAAAGGGCGGAACATCTATCCGTACCTTTGCTCCGCCGCCTACCATTACATGAGCTCCTATATGACTGAATTGGTGAACCATTGTTCCTGCACTGAGAATAGCCCAATCGTCAATATCAACTTCACCGGCCAGCGCTGTGGAATTACCTATTATAACGTTGTTTTGTATTGCACAGTCGTGACCGACATGAGAATAAGCCATTAAGAGACAATTCTTTCCGATCACGGTCTTTCCAACGGCAGCGGTGCCCCGGTTTATTGTAACACACTCCCTCACAGTGGTGTTGTCACCAATTTCAGCAGTCGATTCCTCTCCACGGAACTTAAGATCCTGAGGAAATCCCGACACAACTGCAGACGGGAATATTCTGCAATTCTTCCCGATTCTGGCGCCATCCATAATAGTAGTATGGGGGCCAATCCATGTTCCTTCGCCTATAATAACATTGCCTGCGATATATGCAAATGGTTCAACAATAACATCTTTTCCGATTTTTGCTTCAGGATGTATAAAAGCTAAATTTGAGATCATTAAAATTATTATTTGTTTTTTACTACTTGTGCAGTCATTTCTCCTTCTAAAACAAGTATGTTTCCTACAAATGCCTGACCAAACATCGTGGCTATCCCTCGTCGCATTACATCAGCAAATTCCATTTTAAGTATGACAGTATCTCCCGGAACTACTTTGTGTTTAAACTTAAGCTTGTCGATTTTAAGAAAATAAGTTGAATACTTTTCTGGTTCTTCAACCGAACTGAGCACAAGCAATCCTCCGGTTTGAGCCAGGGCTTCAACCAGAAGTACTCCTGGCATTATGGGTTCATCAGGGAAATGACCCTGAAAGAATGATTCATTAAATGTAACATTCTTGATTCCTACAATTGAGGATTCATCAAGAGCAATAATTTTATCAACCATTAAAAAAGGGAATCTGTGAGGCAGTCTTTTTTTAATGTCTTCAATAGTAAAAACCGGAGGTTGCGTAGCGTCATAAACAGGAATATCACGTTTTGAGAGCGCTTTTTTCATCTCCTGCCGGATGATCTTAGCGAGCCTTGTATTGGCATAATGCCCCGGACGGGTAGCAACAATTTTACCTTTAATCGGGTGACCAACAAGGGCAATGTCACCCATAATATCAAGTAGTTTATGCCGGGCCGGTTCATTCGGGTATCGTAATTCGGTATTATTAAGTATACCTGCTTTATGTGTATTTATCCCGGGGCGGTTAAAAAGTTTAGCGATCCGGTCTATTTCAGACTGTTTAACTTCCTTTTCAAGGATTACAATCGCGTTATCCAGATCACCTCCTTTTATAAGTCCCTTATTATAGAGGGGCTCCAGTTCATGAAAAAACACAAATGTGCGGCTTTTGCAAATCTTCTCTTCAAAGTCATCAATTGAATCAAGGATAGAATACTGATTACCCAGAATTTTGGAGTTATAATCAATAAGAACATTCACGCTGAAATGATCGTCGGGATAAACAATAAGATCCACACCATGTTCTTCGTCTGAGAAGGTGATCTTCTGTTTTATAACGAAGTAATTTCTGTCTTCTTTCTGATCGATAATACCTGCTTCCTTAATTGCTTCAACAAACATCCAGGCTGAACCACCCATTATCGGGGCCTCGGGTCCGTTTAACTCTATGAGGGCATTATCGACCCTCAGTCCATGAAATGCGGCCAGAACATGTTCAATAGTTGCTACGGAAGCATTGTTTTGAACAAGAGTCGTTCCTCTGGAAGTATCTGTAACGTGTTCAGCAAGAGCATCAATTAATGGTTTTCCCGGAAGGTCCACTCTGCAGAATTTGTACCCATGATTTACCGGAGCCGGTTTAAATGTAATTGTTACACTATTCCCTGTATGCAGCCCATATCCGGTAAGGCTTATCTCTTTTGCGAGAGTCCTTTGTTTTTCACTCATCAGTGTTAATTATTAAATTAAAATCAGGGTACAAAAAAAATAAAAATATTTCGAACAATCCAGAAAATTGTCCCTTAACTGAATTTATTAGAACCGATTCATTCACGAATGCAAAACAAAACTACTTCTTTTTCAGAGACTCTATCTCTTTTTCCAGTGAATCAATCTTTACTTTCATTTCCGGCAATTTTTTAAAAATAACTGAAGATCTGAGAAACTGTTTCAGAGCTATTGCCGGGGAACCTATGATAACCGTGTTTTCCTCTTTAACATCGCCAAGAATTCCACCCTGTGCTCCTATTTTTGTACCATTTGCAATTTTTATATGTCCGGAAAGGCCAACCTGTCCTCCAAACATACAATTCCTTCCGACTTTTGTTGATCCTGCTATTCCTGTCTGAGCAGCCATTACTGAATTCTCTCCCACTTCCACATTATGGCCTATCTGGATAAGATTATCGAGTTTAACACCTCTCCGGATTATTGTCGAGCCCATAGTAGCGCGGTCAATTGTAACATTAGCGCCTATCTCAACATGATCCTCCAGAACAACATTTCCTAACTGGGGGATTTTCATGAATTCACTGTCGGACTGTGGAGCAAATCCGAATCCATCACTACCGATCACCGTCCCGGCATGTATGATACAACCTTCACCTACAAGACATTCGTGATAGATCTTCACCCCCGGGTTTAAAATACAATTATTCCCAATTATAGTATTGTCTCCGATATAAACATGAGGATAGATTGAACATCCATCACCAATAATACAATTCTCACCTATGTAAGCATATGGCCCTATGAAAACGTCGGATCCGATTTTTGCACTTGTTTCAATAATTGCGGTGGCATGTATTCCTTTCTTTCGTGGCCGGGATTGATCCACCAGCCGGAGAAGAGTTGCAAATGCCTCATAAGCATTTTCCACCCTGATGAGTGTGGCACTAACCATGGCAGAAGGCACAAAACTTTTATTAACAAGTACGATAGATGATTTTGTCTCATATAGATAATGCTCGTATTTAGGATTGGCAAGAAACGACAAAGCGCCACTTTGCCCCTCTTCTATTTTAGCTATTGTATTGACTTTAATATCGGGATTGCCTTCTATCTCACCTTTCAAAAAACCGGCAATTGTTTCTGCAGTAAATTCCATAACAGTAAAATTTTAATTATCGACATTCTTTTGGATAACACAGGAAGTATTTGGTTATTCTTTCCGAGAGGAACCGGTGGTCAAACATATCTGAAACATTTGATATGTCAGCAGTTTTCCCACTTTTAAGCAGTATTTTAACCACAGGTGCATCAGGTGTATAAGTCAGGTTTGAAATGCTATCTGTAAAAACATAATACTCTTCCAAACCAGGAATCAGATTCAGTATATTCTTTGCCTTGTCGCTAAGGTCGCGTACTCTTTTCACAGGGAAAGGGTCATTCTGCAGTTCGACAGCGAAAAGATCCCTCCGTAACAATCTGCCGGACAAATCTGAAAGTACCTTATCGGAATGGTCAGCCCAGTATTTGACACAGACCATTATATCCGAATCATCGAGTCTTGTAAAATTTGAGGCAATCAGTCCCGGAGTAAATTTTCCATCATCTGTTAAATCGGAATGAGTGATATTATTGTATAGAAAAAACCTGAGTGCAGGGGTTGTATATAAGTCATTCCCGTCATTGGCAATTTCTTTTGCTCTTTTTAGAATTTTCACCAGGAGACTTTCGGCAGAAAGAACCGTTTTATGCATATAAACCTGCCAGTACATGAGCCGGCGGGCAATAAGAAATTTTTCAAGTGAATAGATCCCCTTTTCATCTACAACCAGACTATCGTCGACAACATTAAGCATTCTTATTATCCTGTCTGATCCAACCGATCCTTCAATGACGCCGGTAAAAAAACTATCCCTTCGCAGATAATCAAGTCTGTCCATATCCATTTGACCGGAAATCAGCTCATGCAAAAATTTCCTGTAGTAATTGTCTGTGAAGATTTCAATGGTAAGATCGAGTTTACCGTTGTATTTTTCATTCAGTTTTCTCATCAGCAGAAGAGAAATATCTTCATGTGTAATGCCGCTGATTATTGAATTTTCAAGTGCATGCGAAAAAGGACCATGCCCTGCATCATGCAGAAGTATCGCTATAAGAGTGGCTTCTTCTTCAACAGGTGAGATCATTACTCCCTTGATTCTGAGGGTAGCGATAGCCATATTCATCAGATGCAATGCACCAAGTCCGTGCTGAAATCTGCTGTGGTTTGCGCCAGGATACACAAAACTTGTCAGGCCCAACTGTTTTATATTCCGTAATCTCTGGAACCAGGGATGCTCTATAAGGTCAAAAACAAAATCGCCCGGAATGCTTATAAACCCATAAACAGGGTCATTAATTATTTTTCTCTTATTTGTCAGATAGACCACCTGGAAATTTTTATCTACAAAAATAGGAATTAGTTTTATAATGCAATAATCCGGAGACTGTAACTGCATGTTTGATGCTTATTACCTTTGGCCCGTGAGATTAGTCCAGAGAGGAAGGCATGTGAGTATTATGAAAATTGAGTTTCAGCCCCCCATTTCGAAGGATGGGGGACTTTCAAATGGATTTTCTTTACTGAAATCAGGCATGTAATTAAGATTACTATCCATATCCTGAACCCATCCATTTCTGAAACCCAGAGCTTCCATTGTCTCAACTACAGCCTCATATTCTGCTTTGTAGAGAGGGCGGTTAAGTATCTGATGTTGTTTCACCTGCGCTGTAGGATGGTATTGAGACATGAGTGAAAGATGAACACCAGGTGACAACTCTTCAGCAATTGAAAATAAAACTTTTTTACTCTCTTCAGCATGACCCGGTAAGACAAGATGTCTGATCAGCAGCCCGTTTTCTGCCCTGTTATTTTCATCAATTACAAGGGTTGATCCCTTCTGATAATACATCTCTTTAATAGCTTTAAGCGCTATTCCCGGATAATCGGAAGCATCTGAATACCCTGATGCAATTTCTTTAGTAACATATTTATAATCCGGAAGGTACACATCAATTAATCCCGACAGGCTTTGGATAGTTTCCAGTTTATCATAACTATTTGTATTATATACTGTTATTGGTTTGTAGCCTCGCGAATTCAAACCTTTAATTATTGCTTTTACCTGTGGTACTACATGAGAAGGAGATACAAAACCAATTGCAGATATGCCTCCTGAAAGTATGCTGACTATCTTATCAAGAACCGCCTCCAGATCTGTTCCGGCATTTCCAGTAACTGATCCACACTGACTTATTTCATGATTCTGACAATAGAGACAATGAAGATTGCATCCGGCAAAGAATATATTACAAATACCATCCGATCCGCTTATGACGGGCTCCTCGCCTTTGTGGATACAGATCGTAGCAATATTCAAACCGGCATCCGTTCCGCAGTAGCCTGATCCGCCTTCGAACCTGTTTATTCCACACTCCCTCGGACATAAGGTACAATTCTCAAGAATTAACCTGTCATTATTGTCATATATATCTGCCTGTTTCACAGTGTTCACTGAAATATATTAATCTATGTCCTGTTAGTTTTAAGTGATTTGCAAAGATCTAAATGTTTCCTGATTTTCAAGCTACGTATTTGAACCACAAGCATAATACTTCAATATTAATACTGAATATTTTGGTGATTTAATATAAATATGTACCTTTGTCAGCGAATTGAGGAGAATTTGACCTAGGGGACCAGAGTCCCCTATTTTATTCTCGGTTTTTGAAAAATGATAGAAAAACAGAAAATACAGGGATTAGTTGAGGAGTTTATAAAGGGAACCGGACTCTTTCTTGTTACTGTTAAAATAAATAATGGCAACAGGATTATTGTACTTGCCGATAAAAATGAAGGTATAACAATTGATGAATGTGCAGCAATACACAGACATATTGAGAATGGACTCGACCGCGAAACAGAGGATTTTGAATTACAGGTATCCTCTCCTGGCCTGGACATGCCTTTTGTAGTTATTGAACAATACATCAAAAATGCGGGTAAAAAAGCCGAAGTTGTGGACAATGAGGGATCAAAATATATCGGGAAACTTAAAAATGTTACCACAGGAGGATTTGAGCTTGAGACTGAAATAAAAACAAAAGGAAGACCTATAGAACTGAAGGATATTTCGTTCAATTTTGAACAAATAAAATCGACAAGAATTATTTTGACAATTAAATAATAATAAGAGGTTTACACCAGATGGAAAATGTTAATTTAATCGACACTTTTTCGGAATTCAAGGAGCTGAAAAATATTGACCGCCCTACAATGATGAGCGTTCTTGAAGATGTGTTCCGAAGCATGCTCGCAAAAAAATATGGTTCAGCTGATAATTTCGACATAATTGTCAATATTGACAAAGGCGACTTTGAAATATGGAGGAATAGGGTTGTTGTTGAAGACAAAGAGCTCACTGATCCCATAATTCAGATTCCTCTTTCAAAGGCTAAAGAGATAGATGGAGATTATGAGGTAGGCGAAGAAGTTTCTGACGAAGTTAAATTTCTTGACTTTGGAAGAAGAGCTATATTATCATTAAGGCAAAACCTGACAGCGCGTATTCTCGATCTGGAAAAAAATAATATTTATATCAAGTATAAAGACCGGATAGGTGAGATAGTCACTGGAGAAGTATACCAGGTTTGGAAAAGAGAAATCCTTGTGCTTGATGATGATGGAAATGAACTTATCCTGCCAAAAAGCGAACAGATCCCTTCCGATCATTTTCGTAAGGGAGATTCTATCAGGGCTGTTGTGATAAAAGTTGAAATGAGAAACAATACACCTTTTATCATCCTGAGCCGTACCTCACCGGTATTTCTGGAAAGGCTGTTTGAACTTGAAGTTCCGGAAATTTTTGATGGTCTGATTACAATCAAAAATATAGTAAGGGTACCCGGTGAACGTGCAAAAGTAGCAGTCGAATCTTATGACGAGAGAATTGATCCGGTTGGTGCATGTGTCGGAATGAAAGGTTCCAGAATTCATGGTATTGTAAGGGAATTGCGAAACGAAAACATAGATGTTATAAACTATACTTCCAATAATCAGCTTTTTATACAGAGGGCGCTCAGCCCTGCAAAGATTACCTCAATCAAACTTGTTGAAGAGACAAAGAGGGCAGAAATATATCTGAAACCCAATGAAGTTTCACTCGCAATTGGTAAAGGGGGTCTGAATATTAAGCTGGCAAGTCAGCTCACAGGATATGAAATCGACGTTTACAGGGAACCAGGTGGAGAAGATGAGGAAGATGTTAATCTTGATGAATTTGAAGATGAAATTGAAGATTGGATAATCGAAGAACTCAAGGCTATTGGTTGCGATACAGCAAGAAGTGTTCTGAATCTTTCAATAAGTGACCTTGTAAAGAGAACTGATCTTGAAGAAGAGACAGTAAAAGAGGTTGTTAACATTCTAAGAGCCGAATTTGAATAAAAATAAATATAAACTTTTAACGATCAGAGGTTTTTGAAGTTTTAATAAAGGCAAGGCATATTTATGACAGAGGATATCAAGGTTACAAGATTAAGCAAAGCAGCCCGCGAATTCAATGTGGGTATATCCACTATTGTCGAATACCTGCACAAAAAAGGGTTTGATCTTGATCCCAACCCAAATACTAAACTTCCGTTTGAAGCTTATATTTTGCTGGTAAAAGAGTACAGTACAGATATCAGCGTAAAAAAGGAGTCTGAAAAACTTATCCTTAAAGATCTTCATAGAAAGAAGGAATCAGTCTCTATCAATGATTTTTCAGAGAAGACTGAGGTTGAAGAATCTGAGAGAGAAGATAATGTACTTGTCACAGATTCTTCAGGAGTAAAGTCAACTGTAGATATTAAAACTGAAATCAGAAAACCCGAAGTTAAGCTTGTTGGTAAAATTGATCTGGAAAAGACATTAAAACCAAAGGTTGTAAAAGTTATTCCTCACAAAGAAGAGAATATACATAAACCTGCCCAGGAGCCAGTTGAACCTGCAAAGGCTGAAAAGAAAAAACCAGTCATTGAAACAGCAACACCTGAGATTACCACTCCTGTTGAAGAAAAAAAATCTAAATCAAATATTGACCTTCATATTGTCGGGAAGATTGATCTCGATACAATTGCTAAAGACACAAAACCGGTAAAAAAAGAGGAACATAAAAAGAAACCAAAAATTGCTGCGGACGAGCAAAACAAAGAAAAGGAGATCATCCCTGAGACTGAGACGAAACCAGTCGCTAAGCCGGAACCTGAAATTATAGAAGAGCCGATTGCTGAACCGGTAATTGATGAACTCAGGATTAAAGAAATTACTAAAGATGTTGTTATACCCGGACCAGAAGAAGATATTGTTTCTCTTTATAAGACTGATTTCAAAAAACTGGTTGGGCCAAGGGTTGTCGGAAAAATTGATCTTCCAGTTGAAGAGAAAAAGAAAACTACTCCTTTTCAACCTGTCAGAGTTAGCGGAGAATCCGATTTCAGAAGGAAAAAGAGAAGAAAGAGGATACTGAAAGAAAAAGAAGGAGTACCCGTTGTTAAACCGGTAACAACAGATAAAAAAGAAAAACCCACTAATAAAAAGGTAGTAAAAAGAAGACCTGTCAGGGCTGTAGTGAATGAAGAAGAAGTTCAGAAGCAGATAAAAGAGACACTTGCAAGACTAACCACAAAAGGTAAATCCAAGGGTTCAAGATACCGCAGAGAAAAAAGGGAAGCTGTAAGTCAGAAACACCAGGAAGTTGTTGATCAGCAGGAACTCGATAAAAATATTCTTAAAGTTACTGAATTCGTGTCGGTTAATGAACTTGCTTCGATGATGAATACTCCCGTCACTGATATCATTTCGACATGCATGAATCTTGGCCTGTTTGTTTCAATAAACCAGCGACTTGATGCAGAAACTATGGCACTTCTTGCAGATGAATTCGGATACAAGGTAGAATTTGTGAGTGCAGAATTACAGGAGGCCGTTCGTGAAGAAGAGGATGATGAGGCAGATCTTAAACCAAGACCACCCATAGTTACCGTTATGGGGCATGTTGATCATGGTAAAACAAAGTTACTCGACTATATCAGGAATACTAACGTGATTGCTGGTGAAGCCGGAGGTATTACTCAACATATCGGCGCTTATGGTGTCATCCTGGAGGATGGACGGCAGATAACATTTCTTGATACTCCTGGTCATGAGGCATTTACAGCTATGCGTGCGCGGGGTGCTCAAATAACCGATATAGCAATTATCGTGGTTGCAGCTGACGATGGTGTTATGCCACAGACAAAAGAAGCTATTAATCATGCCTCAGCCGCCGGGGTCCCGATAATTTTTGCTATCAACAAAATTGATAAGCCAACTGCAAATCCTGATAAGATAAAAGAGGCTCTGGCAACTATGAATTACCTGGTTGAAGATTGGGGAGGAAAGTATCAATCCCAGGAAATTTCTGCAAAAAGCGGACTTAATATTGATATACTTCTTGATAAAATACTTCTTGAAGCAGAGATGCTTGAACTAAAAGCTAATCCCGACAAACCGGCTCTCGGAACAGTTATTGAATCTTCTCTCGACAAGGGCAGAGGATTTACTGCGACTGTTCTGGTTAAAGCCGGAACTCTCCGAATCGGAGATGTTATGCTGGCAGGCAGCTGCTTTGGACATATCAAAGCTATGTACAACGAAAGAGGAAATAAGGTTGAAGTAGTCGGACCGGCCACTCCTACACTTGTTCTGGGATTGAATGGAGCACCCCAGGCGGGCGATAAGTTTAACGTGATGGAGAGCGATCGTGAGGCAAAAGATATTGCAACAAAGAGGGCTCAGCTCCAGAGAGAACAGGGTCTCCGTACTCAGAAACATATTACACTCGATGAAATAGGCCGGAGAATTGCTATCGGTAATTTCCAGGAACTTAACATAATAGTGAAAGGTGATGTCGACGGTTCAGTAGAAGCTTTGAGCGACTCACTTATTAAACTCTCAACACCTGAGATCCAGCTTAATATTATTCATAAGGCAGTCGGGCAGAT
>Ga0209638_1000800_pt1 | contig 20664 bp, 18 predicted proteins | sample BarGraNGADG00211_FD_184490 | JGI IMG/M metagenome (GOLD analysis project Ga0209638, IMG submission 184490) | Arctic peat soil microbial communities from Barrow, Alaska - Barrow Graham LP Ref core NGADG0002-211 (SPAdes) (version 2) | ecosystem: Environmental > Terrestrial > Soil > Wetlands > Peat...
GGCGCGCGACTGGTCTACGGCATCTGCGAAGACGTCACCGAGCGCAACGCGGCGCGCGTCGAGCTGGCGCATCTCGCTGATCACGACGCGCTCACCGGGCTGCCGAACCGTCGCGTGCTCGACGTCGTGCTCGAGCACGCGTTCGCACGCGGGCTGCGCGGCGTGCCCGGCTCGCTCCTGTTCATCGACGTCGACGACTTCAAGGAGGTCAACGACCTTCAGGGTCACCAGGCAGGGGACGCCGTGCTCGTGTCCATCGCCCGTCTGCTGGAACGTGGCGTGCGCGCCCCCGGCGACGTGGTCGTGCGCGTCGGCGGCGACGAGTTCGCGATCCTTCTGGAGGCGATCGACCTCCCCGAGGCGACGGTGATCGCCGAGCGGCTGGTCGTCGCAGTCCGCGACGGTTTCGCCGGGCTGGGGCTGAGTATCGGCGTCGGCTCAGTGCGGGGCGGCGCCGACACGGTCGAGGTGATCCGCCGCGCGGACGAGTGCATGTACGCGGCCAAGGCCGCGGGAGGCGGCCGAGTGATCGTCGCCGAGGTGGGGCCAAGCTGATCGAAGGCTGGCCGACCCGGCGGTTGCATGAGGCGTTTCACGGTCGCTACGCGTGAAGGGGGAGACATGAGGGCTGTCGTCGTGTACGAGTCGCTGTGGGGGAACACGGCGGCCATCGCCCGTGCGATCGCCGAGGGGATCGGCGATGGTGCGGTGGCGCTGAGCACGGGCGAGGCGACCGCCGAGCGCGTGTCGGGAGCCGACCTCGTCGTGGCCGGGGCGCCGCTGCTCGGGTTCTCGCTGCCGACCGAGCAGATGCGCGAGAGCATCCGCTCCCAGCCGCAGGGAAAGCCGGCGGACCTGTCGAGCCCGTCCCTACGGTCGTGGCTCGAGGTGCTGCCGGTCGCCTCCGGGCGCGGAGCCGCCTTCGAGACGCGCATCTGGTGGTCGCCGGGAAGTGCCGTCAAGACGATCCTCGCGGGGTTGGAGAAGGCGGGGTACGGCACCGGCGGCACGGCAGAGCGCTTCATCGTGACGGGCAGGTACGGACCGCTGAAGGCCGGTGAGGTCGAGCGGGCGCGGGCCTGGGGCGAGATGCTGGCTCGCGCCTGACCGGTCCGCAGCTGCCGCGCGAGGCGCGTGGGCGCACCCGTGCGCGGTACGCTATCCTTCGTGAACCGAAGACCGAGTACGTGTCCCTTTCGCGGAAGGACTGCAGACATGCGCATCGTCGTGCTGGGCGGCGGGCCGGGCGGCTACGCCGCGGCGTTCGAGGCGGCGCGCCTCGGCGCCACCGTGACGCTGATCGAGAAGGAGAACCTCGGCGGTACCTGCCTGAACTGGGGCTGCGTGCCGACCAAGACGATCCTGCGGTCCGCCCGCATCGCATGGGACGCCCGCAACGCCGCCGATTTCGGGATCATCCTGCCTACGGCCGACGTGGACGAGGAGCGGCTCCTGGAACGCAAGGACGCCATCGTAACCGGGCTGCGCGGCCAGATCGAGGCCACCGCGGCGCGGCTGAAAGTCGACGTCGTCTACGGGGTCGGTCGCCTCGTCGACGCCAAGACCGTGCGCGTCACGGGCGAGGAGGGCGAGACCGACTATCACGCCGATGCGCTGATCCTCGCGACCGGCTCCGAGGTCTTCCGCCTCCCAAGCATCGACCACTCGCTCGAGCGGGTGTGGACCAGCGACGAGGCCACCTCGATCATCGCGACCCCCGACTCGATCCTCATCGTTGGCGGGGGCGTCATCGGTCTCGAGTTCGCCTGCGCGTACGCGGCGTTCGGCGCCGAGGTCCATGTCGTCGAGCTCATGCCCGACGTGCTTCCCGGCAACGACAAGCGCGTCCAGCGCGCCGCCCAGGAGGCCCTCGAGAAGATGGGTGTGATCTTCCACCTCGGCGCGGCCGCGGAGTCGATCGGGCAGTTCGGCGACAAGATGGAGACCGTCCTGCCGGACGGCTCGATCATCGAGACCGACTACGTGCTCTCCGCGGTGGGGCGCAAGCCCTTCTCCGAGGGGGTCGGCATCGCCGAGGCAGGCATCGAGATGGACCGCGCGGCGGTCAAGGTCGACGAGTACTTCCGTACGAACGTCCCCGGCGTCTACGCGATCGGCGACCTCATCGGCGGCATGATGCTCGCGCACGTCGCCGACGAGGAGGGCCTTGCGGCCGCGCGCAACGCGATCCGCGAGTACGAGTTCGCCGCCGCCGAGGGGCTGCTGGCCAAGATGACCCACGTCCCGCATCGCGAGAGCGTCGACTACTCCTGCATCCCCGCGTGCGTCTACACGTTCCCTGAGATCGGCGTGCTCGGCTCTTCGCGCGACAGCGCGAAGGCCGCGGGCCTCGACGTCGTCCAGGCCGTGGCGAAGTTCGCGGCCAACGGCAAGGCGCTCGGCGAGGGCGAGTCGGAGGGCTTCGTCCAGGTCGTGGCGGAGAAGAACACCGGACGCATCGTGGGCTGCCAGATCGTCGGCCCGCACGCGGTGGAGATCATCCACGAGGTCGCGCTCGCGAAGCGCCACGGACTCACGGTGCGCGAGATCGCCGAGACGGTCCACGCACATCCGACCGTCAGCGAGGTCGTGCGCTTCGCCTGCGCCGACGCCGCGTCGAAGTGCGGCGTGTAGCCGGCCGTGACCTACGAACACGGGAAGAACGCCAAGCGCATGCCGGCCTGGATGCGCCGCCCGCTCAACAGCCCGGGTCGCTCGACCGAGGTGTCGGCGATGCTGGACGAGCTCGACCTCAACACCGTCTGCCGCAGTGCGAAGTGCCCGAACCGCGGCGAGTGCTACGCGTCGGGGACGGCGACCTTCATGGTACTCGGGACACGGTGCACGCGGAACTGCCGCTTCTGCGCGGTCGACACCGCGCGGCCACTCCCGCCCGACGCCGGCGAGCCGGAACGGCTCGCTGAGGCTGCGGAGCGCATGGGTCTTCGCCACGTGGTCGTGACGATGGTGACCCGCGACGACCTGACCGACGGGGGAGCGGGGCATGTGGTGGCCACGATCGAGGCGCTGCGAAAGCGGCTGCCCGGGGTCCGGGTCGAGGTGCTCGTCTCCGATCTCGCCGGGGACACCCGCGCGATCGACGCGGTCGCGCTCGCGCGACCTGACGTCTTCAACCACAACGTCGAGACGGTGCCGCGCCTCTACCCTGACGTGCGACCACAGGCTGACTACGACCGGTCGTTGGCAGTGCTCGCGCGCGTGGGCCAGGCGGCGCCCGGCGTGCCGACGAAGTCAGGTCTGATGGTCGGCCTGGGCGAAGCGCCGGAGGAGGTCGAGGCGGTGCTGGCCGACCTGCGGGCCGTCGGCGTCGACATCGTGACGATCGGACAGTATCTGCGGCCGAGCGTCACGCACCTGCCCGTGACCGAGTTCGTCACGCCGGAGGTGTTCGAGCGGTATGCCGCCACAGCGCGGTCGCTCGGGTTCGCCGGAGTCGCGAGCGCCCCGTTCGTGCGCTCGAGCTACCACGCCGGCGAGATGGCCGAGTCGGCCGAGGAGCGCCGCACCTGGGCGCGCGTCACTCCTCTTCGGCGGTGCTGATCAGGACGACCGGCTCGGCGACGGTGTCGCGGCCCGCCTGCCTCGCGGAGGCGAGCGAGCGGTCCGCGGCGGCCAGCATGTCGTCGAGCGCACGCGGCTGCGAGTCGGGCGGATCGAACACGGTCGCGATGCCTGCGCTCGCCGTCAAGGTGAGGTACGCGTCGCCCTCCGCCGGCACCCGCAGCGCGCGGATGTTGGTCAGCAGGCGGTCGGCCAGGACCAGGGCGCCGTCGGGTTCCAGCTCGGGCGCCAGCACGATGAACTCGTCGTTGCCGAGCCGCGTCACGAGGTCGGCGGAGCGCACGGTCGCGGTGATCGCTTTCGCGAGCGCCACGAGCACGCGGTCGCCCACCCCGTGGCCCCACACGTCGTTGATCTCGCGGAACTGGTCGACGTCGACGAGCACGAACGACATCGCGCCGCCGTAGCGTGCCGACCATGAAGCCCACTGCCCCGTCTGGGCCGCCAGCGCACGGCGGTTGCCCAGCCCCGTGAGCGCGTCGCGGGTCGCGTAGTGAGTGGCGGCGCGGTTGTTGTGCCGGGTGCGGCGCAGCACGGTCGACATGAAGGCCTCGGGGGTACCGGCGCCGAAGGCGTCGTCGAGTGCGGCGGCCACGGCGTTGATGTGCGCGTCCCACACCTCGTGGCGGGCGTGCGCCATGCCCGGCTCGCTCAGCTCGATCAGCTCGGAGAAGACCGGGTCGAGCGAGAGGAACTCGATGCGTGCCGCGGCCTGCAGCGCCTCCTCCGCCTCGAGGGTGTTGGAGGCGTTCGCCGCGACGAGCGCGAGGGCCGATGCGATCGCTTCGAGGTCCTCCGCCGCGCCCTCGGGCCGTGACCAGGCGTCGGGAAGCCGTCCGGCGTCCCACTCCTCGAGAAGGTCGCGCCACCAGCCGGCGTGGACCGCCTTGCCGGCGGCCAGCCAGCCGAGCAGCGCCGCGACGCCCGCATCGGCGCACTTCTCCTGCATGTCCAGATAGGCCGACTGAGCCGATCCGTCGATACGCACGCATGACTCGAGGATCTCTCGCATGTGTATGGTTCCCCCTCCACGGAAGCCGTGCGGCTTCCGACGGCGGCCATTGGCCCTACTACCGTGCCACTCTATCGTTCATTATCGGGTAAGTGGCGTAACGATGAGAGAGCGGGTACGAGACCGCACCGAACAGGATCGGCGAAAGAGGCGGTGGGTCATGGACGACATCGACGAGCTGGACATGCACGAGGCGCAGTTGCGCATGAAGCTCTACGACGAGTATCGCGACGCGGTGAAGGTCTTCACCTTCTACGTCGAGACCGAGCTGCGCGCGTACCTGGCCAACGAGGTCGAGTGTGTGCCTGAGAACGGACCGGGCGGCCTGTTCTTCAAGGTCACGCTCACCGACGTGTGGATCTACGAGGCGGAGCGGCTCAACCGCTTCGTTCCCGACGTCGTCGTCTACTCCGTGAACGACGTGCACGTGCAGCGGTTGCGGGACGACGAGGCGTGACGCCTCCGCGCGATGACGCCGATCTGACCGAGGCAGCATCCCGGGCCGCGGCGCTTCGGCGCGAGATCGATCATCACGCGTACCGCTACTACGCGCTGGACGCGCCCGAGATCTCGGACGCCGCCTACGACGCGCTCGTGAGGGAGCTGGAGGGGATCGAGGCGGCGTGGCCGCAGCTCATCACTCCTGACTCGCCCACGCAGCGAGTGGGCGCGCCTCCCTCGGAGTCGTTCGCGCCGGTGCGGCATGCCACCCGCATGTACTCGCTCGACAACGCCATGTCGCTCGAGGAGCTCGACGCATGGTTCGACCGGCTCGGGCCCGACGTGCTCGAGCGCGGCTGTGCGTTCGTGGCCGAGCTCAAGATCGACGGCAGCGCTCTCGCCCTCACCTACGAGGAAGGCCGGCTCAAGCGCGCGGCGACCCGCGGCGATGGCGTCACCGGCGAGGAGATCACGCCCAACATCCGGACCGTGAAGTCGGTGCCCCTTCGCCTGCGAGACGAGGCGCGCCCCGCGGCCGCCCAGGAGACGCTGTTCAGCGACGGGACGCCGGACGCATGGCCGACGGTCGAGGTGCGAGGCGAGGTCTTCATGCCGAAGTCCTCCTTCGAGCGCCTCAACGCCGAGCAGGAGGAGGCCGGTCTCGCGCCGTTCGCCAACCCGCGCAATGCCGCCGCGGGCTCGGTCCGGCAGAAGGACCCGGCGATCACGGCGGCGCGCGACCTCTCCACGTTCATGTACCAGGTCGGCGACCCGCGGGCGCTCGGGCTCAAGTCGCAGTCCGCCGCGTTGGCCTGGATGCGGAGCGCGGGATTCCGCGTGAACCCCGACATCGAGGTCTGCGACACCCGCGAGCGCGTCAGGGCCTTCTGCGTGCGCGCGATCGAGCGCCGGCACGGCCTACCCTACGAGATCGACGGCGTCGTGGTGAAGGTGGACTCGTTCGCGATGCAGGACGAGCTCGGATTCACCGCCAAGGCGCCACGCTGGGCCATCGCGTTCAAGTTCCCGCCCGAGGAGAAGACGACGGTACTGCGCGAGATCCGGGTGCAGGTCGGACGCACCGGTGCGCTCACCCCGCTGGCGGAGTTCGACCCCGTGCTCGTGGCGGGCTCGACGATCGCGCGCGCCACGCTCCACAACGCCGACGAGGTCGCCCGCAAGGACGTGCGCGTCGGCGACACGATCATCGTCCGCAAGGCGGGAGACGTCATACCCGAGGTCGTCGGGCCCGTCGTCGGGCTGCGTCCCCAGGGCGCGGTCGAATGGGAGATGCCGGTGTGCTGCCCGTCCTGCGGCAGCCCGGTGTGGCGTCCGCCCGGCGAGGTCGTCACGCGGTGCACGAACGTCGCCTGTCCGGCGCAGCGCTGGGAACGCCTGGGACACTGGGCGGGCCGCGGGGCGCTCGACATCGAGGGTCTGGGCTATGAGATCGTCGGACGCCTCGTGGAGGCGGGCCTCGTGCGCGATGTGTCGGACTTCTACGCGCTCGACTTCGAGACCTTGGCCGTGCTCGATCTGGGGCGCTTCAAGAAGGACGGCACGTCGGTGGTGCTCGGACCGATCGTCGCGGCCAAGATCGCGGCGAACATCGACGCGAGCCGCGACCGGCCACTGGCCCGCGTCCTGTACGGCCTCGGGATCCGGCATGTCGGGTCGACCGTATCGGAGCAGCTCGCGCGCGCATTCCGCTCGCTGGAGGCACTACAGAAGGCGAGCGAGGATGAGATCGCGTCGGCGGATGGCGTCGGCCCGGTCATCGCCGCAAGCGTGGCCGCGTTCCTGCGCAACCCTGACAATCTCGCGGTGCTCGAGCGCCTGCGCGAGCGCGGCGTTCGCCTGAGTGACGAGGGCCGGGTGGCGGAGGCCCGGCCGGCGACACTGGCCGGGCTCACGTTCGTGCTCACGGGCGGGCTCGAGGCGTTCACCCGCGACAGCGCCACCGAGGCGCTCAAGGGACTCGGTGCCAAGGTCTCGGGCTCCGTGAGCGCCAAGACGTCGTTCGTGATCGCGGGCTCCGATGCCGGGAGCAAGCTTGCGAAGGCCCTCGAACTCGGGGTCCCCGTCCTCGACGAGGCCGCGCTCAAGCACATCATCGAGACGGGCGAGCCGCCGGGGGGGACGATCGGGTGACCGAGGCGCAGCGATCCGAGGAGAGTCCCGAGCAGATAGCGCCGCCCCTCACCGGGGCCGTGATCGCACCCGGGTGGGCGCTCGCCTACGTGGTCGGCGTCCTGGTGCTGAACGTGGCGCTCGTCTTGGCCTCCCGCTCGGAGGGTGTCGTCCGGCCGCTCCTCGAGGTGGCGAAGACGCTGGCCCCTGCGGGCGCCGCCCATACGCTGGCCCTCGCGACGCTGACGGCCTTGGTCAGCATTGCCAGCTACGCGCTGATGCTGATCCCGGCGATCGTCATGGCGGTCACAGCCCGCCGTCGCGGTCTCCCGTTCTGGGCGGCGGTCGGGCTGCGACGCTTCGAGGTCGGCAGGACCCTCGGGCTCGCGGCGGTGCTGGTGGTCGGAGCGTTCCTGACGACGGCGGCCTATGTCGTGCTCGCCAGAGGTCTGGGTGTCACGGTCGTGGGCAACGCGACCGACCTGGCCGCCGGCTTCCGGACGGGGCCGGTGGAGATCGTGATCGCGTTCCTGCTGGTCGGGATCGTCGCTCCCTTCGTCGAGGAGATCACCTTCCGGGGCATCGTGTTCCCGAGTCTGAAGGCCTCGTGGGGCACGGCACCCGCGCTCCTGGTGTCGGGCGCCGCCTTCGGAGTCGTTCACCTGCAGCCGACGATCGCCGTCCCCTTGGCGCTCATCGGGATCGGGCTGGCGGCCATCTTCCTGCGCACGAGGTCGTTGTGGTCCGCGATCATCGCGCACTGCGCCTACAACACGGTGTCGCTGACGCTCGCGTTCCTGCTGATCCGCTGACGTGCCGGTCCGGAAGCTACACTGGCTCAATGAGCTCCCGTCCCACTCCTCTCCGACTCGATCCGGCCGCCTGTGACGGCTGCGGGCGCTGCGTGCCGCGCTGCAAGCCGCGGGCGCTGAAGGTCGGCCCGGGCTACATCCTGGTCGACTGGTCCTCCTGCGACGGCTGCGGGAAGTGCGTCGACGCGTGCGACCGGGGAGCCATCGCTCTCAAGTCGGCCATCGGGAGCGCGCCGGTCACAGCAGCGACCACCGCCAAGTCGGTGACGGGCGTGAGACCCGCGTTCCCAGCGAAGGCCGCCGGTCCGGCGAAAGCCGCCGCCAGCGCCGAGCGTGGCCCTCGCGGCGCCGCACCGGACTGGTCACTTCCGGAGGCCGTGCTGACCGTTCTCTTCGCCTTCGCGCTCTATCTGGCCATGCAGGTCGTCCCTCGCGAGCTGACCCACGCGCCGGTCTGGGCGGGCGTCGCGCTGCTCGCGTACTACGCGGCGATCGCGGGTCTGCTCGTGCTCCTCGCCCGCAGGCGTGGCGCCTCGATGCTCCCGGCGTTCCGCCTGGACGTCGCCCCTGAATGGTCTTCACTGGGCCTGGCGGCGGCCGTCGCGGTCGGCTGCTGGCTGGTGTCGGTCGGCTACTCCGCTGCCGTGCGTCTCACCGGGTTGAGACCGCCCGCGGCCGACGGTCCGAACGTGGTGACGCTGTTCGGCGCCGGCGCGACAGGGGTGGCGCTGACGCTGCTGGTGCTTGCGGTGATCGGACCGGTGCTCGAGGAGATGCTCCTCCGCGGTACGGTGCTGGGAGCGCTCCGGTCGCGGTTCGGAGCCTGGCCCGCCATCACGATGTCCGCTGTCGCCTACGCGCTCCTGCACGCGAGCGTGTGGTCGCTGGTGCCCTTCACCGTGCTGGGCGTGGCCCTCGGCTGGCTGGCGGTGCGCAGCCGCAGCCTGTGGCCCGCGGTCGCCGCGCACGTGCTCTACAACGCGGTCTTCGTCGGCGCGGCGCTCTACAAAGCGCTCGCCCGCTGACTCCGAGACGGGCTCAGACCGTGTCGGAGAACCTCACCTTGTGGACGGAAGCGTAGAACCACGTCCCCAGCAGTGCGCCGGCGATGGCCGACAGGCTCGCGAGGCCGACGAACAGCAGTTCCCAGCTCACCAGCCCGCTCACGTCGGTGCCGCTCACGGCGTTGATCAGGAACGTGGGCGTCAGCCACATGAGGAAGATCGGCAGCGAGGTCTCGGCGACGGCGATCCACAACCCCCGGGGGAGGTGCAGCACGCCCGTCCCCAGCAAACACACGACGCCCGGGACGATCAGGTTCCAGCCGATGACGTCGTTGCCGAGGAGTCCGGTGAGCACCCCGGTCTGGGACACCGCGGTCGTGAGGACGACAAGCGCGGTCGTCCAGCCGAGCCACGAGCGCTCGTCGGGATCGCCGAACAGTGAGCCGCCCGACCCGCTGAACACCAAGCAGGCGGCGAGAGCGGTGGCGAGCTCGGAGAAGAGCGGCAGCACGGCGATCGCGATCGCATAGGCATCCGGCGCCGCCGCCGAGGACGTGAACACGCCCCAGAGCGTGAGCGCGGTGTACCACACGGCCGTGGCGCCGATGGGGATCCACAACCAGCGGGGTGCCCCGCGCAGGCGCAGCAGGCCGGTCAGCACGAACACGATGCCCGCGCCGATCACCGTGCCGACGATGGCGAAGGGCCCCGACAGCAGCGGGTCGGACGAGGCCCCCGGCGAGATGATCTCGACCCAGAACGGCCATGACGCGGCGTTGAAGACGTAGACGCTCCAGTAGACCGCGACGCCGGTGATGAACCATCCGATGAAGTACCTGCAACGGATGGGCAGCACGAACTCGACGATACGGTCCACTCGCGCCTCCCGGTACGTGCCATTCCCCCTGCGTGCTCATGGGATTATGGACACAGGGGGGGCCCGTGCGCCAGAAGCGCGAACGTCGTTCCCGTCGCCGCGGCAACGCCGGAGGCCCACCTCGGGTATCATCGTCGGGTCCTACGGCATGCCGGATCGACACAGAAGGGACCGTCGATGGCGATCTCTGAACAGCAGGTGCGCCACGTGGCGATGCTCGCCCGGCTCGGGCTCACCGACGAGCAGGTCGCGTCGCTCGGGAACGAGCTCAACGACATCCTGGCGCGAGTCGATGAGATCGCGGCGCTCGATCTGAGCGACGTCGAGCCGACCGCCCACTCCATCCCCGTCACCAATGTGACGCGTTCCGACGTCGTGCGGCCGTGCCTGAGTCGCGAGGACGCCCTGCTCAACGCGCCGGCGCAGCAGGACGGCGCGTTCCTCATACCGAAGTTCGGCGCATAGGGAGGATGACGATGACGTTCGACCTTTCCTCGCTCACTGTGTCCGGCATCCGCAAGGGCCTGACTGCGCACGACTTCAGCGCGATGGAACTCGCCGAGTCCGCGTACGCGCGGATCGACGCTGTCGAGACCGACGTCCATGCCTTCAACTCACTCTCCCGTGACCTGGCCTTCGAGGCTGCGCGCGCGGTGGACGCCGTCGTCGCAGCGGGCGGAGAGCTCCCGCCGCTCGCAGGCGTGCCGGTGGCGTTCAAGGACAACATGAACCTCGTGGGTACGACGACGACCTGTTCGTCGAAGATCCTCGAGGGCTACCGCAGCGTCTACGACTGCACCGCCGTGCGCCGGATGCTCGATGCCGGCGCCGTGCCCATCGGCAAGTGCAACATGGACGAGTTCGCCTTCGGCTCTTCGACGGAGAACTCGGCCTTCGGCCCGACGCACAACCCCTGGGACTTGGAGCGGGTACCGGGCGGGTCTTCGGGCGGCTCGGCCGCGGCCGTCGCGGCCGGCGAGGCGGTCCTCTCGTTGGGCTCCGACACCGGCGGCTCGATCCGCCAGCCGGGCGCGCTGACGGGCACCGTCGCGATGAAGCCGACCTATGGGCTCGTGAGTCGCTACGGCTGCGTGGCCTTCGCCTCCTCGCTCGACCAGATCGGGCCGTTCTCCAAGACGGTCGAGGAGTGCGCGCAGACGATGAACGTGATCTGCGGCAAGGACCCAATGGATGCGACGAGCCTCGAGCGTCCCGCCGAGGACTTCACCCTCGGCATGCGTGATGGGGTGAAGGGCCTGCGGGTCGGGATCATGCAGGACCTTGTGGACATCGAGGGATGCGACCCCCGCGTGCGTCAGTCGACGCTTGATACCGCCGAGTTGCTCGCGGGCCTCGGAGCCGAGGTCGGCGCGACGAAGGTGCCCTCGACGCAGTACGGCTTGCCCGCCTACTACATCCTCGGTCCGGCCGAGGCGTCCTCGAACCTGGCGCGCTTCGACGGCATCCGCTACGGGCATCGCGCTGCCGACGCCGACGACGTGCTCGATCTCTATCTGCGCAGCCGCGCAGAGGGCTTCGGGCCCGAGGCGATCCGCCGCATCATGATCGGGACCTTCGCGCTGTCGGCGGGCTACTACGACGCCTACTACGGCCAGGCGCAGAAGGTGCGTACGCTGATCGCCAACGACTTCGAGCGGGCGTTCGCCGAGTTCGACGTGCTCCTGACGCCGACGTCGCCGACCACCGCGTTCAAGATCGGGGAGAAGGCCGCCAACCCGGTGTCGATGTACCTCTCGGACGTCTACACGATCCCGGTGAACTTGGCCGGCATCTGCGCCGTGAGCGTGCCGTGCGGCACCGTCGAGGGGCTGCCCGTCGGCCTGCAGATCATAGGGACACACTTCGCCGAGGCCACGATCCTGCGCGCTGCCTACGCGGTCGAGCAGGCGTGCGGGTTCGACTCTGCGCCGCCGCTGGTGCGCGGGCTCGCGGACCGGAGGGGGACGACCGTCTCCTAGGCGGTCAGTCCTCGACGCCGGAGAACGGAACGTCGCCGAGCCCCGCTTCGGCGAGCATCCCGCGGAGCTCGTCGAAGAAGACGCCACGCCCCGGGATCCGGGCGGCTTGCTGTCCCGACGCGTCCTCGAGCTCGCCTCCGGCGTAGCCCCCGCAGGTGGTCTCGACGCCGCAGCTCGGTGAGCCTTCGACCCCGATGACCCCCTCGATGGTGCAGCCGTCGTCCGTGAGCGCGCGCAGCGTGTCGACCGTCGTCCGCAGGATCTTCCGGCAGTGGCGACGGTACGCCGGCGTGTCGTACTGCTCGACCGTCATCCCCCAGCGCTTCATCCCGAGGAAGCTCGCTTCCGGGCAGGGGAGCTGCACGATGCCGACGCCTCCTTCGATGAGCGGCGCGACGACCTCGGCTCGCGCTCCCGGGTAACAGGCGAGGCCGAGGACCTTCGAGTTCGAGTTCAGGTGGCAGTGTGCGAGGGCGATGATCCTGCGCGAGCGCTCCGGCATCTTGAGGACTCTCCCTTCGGTGCGGTTCTCTAACTATCAACAGCAATGATACTTCTGATAACCTGCGCTAGGTACCGCAACACACGGCAGGGAACACCGGGGTAAGGAGAACGCTCGATGAACAAGCGTCTGTGGCTCGTGCTCGTACCGATCGGCATCGCACTGAACGTCGTTGGTGGCATGCTCAACACGACCCTCAAGCTGCCGCTGTTCCTCGACACGATAGGCACAATGCTGGTCGCCGTCACCTGCGGCCCCTGGCTTGGCGCGCTCGCCGGAGGCCTCTCCAACGTCATCGTGAGCATCGCCAGCCCCGCGGACATGGCGTTCGCCCTCGTCAACATCCTCGTGGGTCTCGTCGTCGGCTACGTCGCCATCTGGCGCGGCTACCGTGACTGGATCAGCCCCCTGATCGCCGGCCTTCTCACCGCCGTGGTCGCGTCGATCGTCGGCCCGTGGATCGCCGTCTACGTCTACGGCGGGCTGACCGGTGGCGTCCTCGACATCGCGGTCGCGGGCCTCATGAAGGGTGGCGCCGACGTCTTCTCGGCCGCCTTCATCTCGAGGGTCCTGCCGAACCTCGCGGACAAGCTGCTCAGCGCGTACCTCGTCTTCTTCGTGATGATGGCGCTGCCGAAGTCCTTCCGCGGCATCGCCGACAAGGAGGCGTCCGTCGCGCCTCCCGTCGCCTAGTCATCGAAGCATCCGCGTGACCGACGAGGTCACAGGAGACGTCGAACGGGGCCGGGCGCCGAGCGCGCCCGGCCCCGAGCGCGCGCCCGAACCAAGGGTCGGGATGCGGCTGCTGGCGGTGCTCGCCGGGGTCCTCGTCAGCGTGGCGCTGCAGCCCGTCGCGTGGCTCGCCGCTCTGTTCGTCGTGCTTGTGGCCGTCGCGGTGGTGGCCCGCGTCGATGTGCGGACCCTGGCACGGAGAGCGGTCCCCGTCTTGCCGATCATCGCATCGATGATCCTGATACACGGCTGGGCCAACCCCGCGAACGTCCACTGGATCGGGTGGTTCGGCGTCGAGGGACTGACCTATGGGACCGCCACCGCCCTCCGGCTGCTGTGCTTCCTGACCGTGGCGAACATCTTCCTGCTCGCGACGCCGACGCCGGAGCTCGTGCGCTGGACGCGCGAGCGCAACCGCGACCTCGGCCTCATGGTCTCGATGGCGTTCACGGTGACGCCGATCCTGAGCGAGCAGATGACCGTCACGCTCGAGGCGCAGCAGGTGCGCGGGATGCCGATCGGCCCCGGGCTCGCCACCAAGGTCCGCGCCTACATGCAGGTGCTCATCCCGGTCGTCGTCAAGGCGCTGACACGTGCGGAGCAGATGTCGCTCCTCCTGCTCGCGCGCGGCTACGAGCGGCCGACCCCACAGGGGGGCGAGACGCTGCCGGACGAGGGCGGAGCGGCGGTCGAGGCGCGGGGGTTCGGCTTCGCATACCGCGGCGCCCAAACGTGGAGCCTGATGGACGTGGACCTGACGGCGCCGGCCGGAGAGATGACCGCGGTCGTCGGAGGGAGCGGGTCCGGTAAGTCGACGCTGCTCGCCTGTCTCGCGGGCGACCCGCCCGAGACGCCCTCCGGCTTCGTGCGCGGTCGCGTCCTCGTGGGAGGGCAGCAGCACTCACCGGACCGGTCGTTCGCGGCGATCACGCTGCAGAACCCCGGCGTCCACCTCTTCGAGACACCGATCGCCGAGGTCGGGTTCTCCTTCGAATGCAGGGGAATGCGGCGCGACGAGGCGGCCGCGGCCGCCCGGGAGGCGCTCGCCGCCGCCGGGGTGGGGGAGATGGCGGACCGGCCGTTGCGCACGCTGTCGGGCGGCGAGCGCCAGCGCGTCGCTCTCGCCGCGGCACTGGCGACCGCCCCGGCGGCGCTCCTGCTCGACGAGCCGCTCGAGCAATTGGACGCGTCGGGCGCCGCAGGCATGGTCGCGCGGCTGCGCGAGTTCGCCGGCACCGGCCGCGCGGTCGTCGTCGCCACCCGGTCCCGCGAACTCGAGTCGGTGTGCGACACGCGCTTCGGGCTCTCGGGAGGCAGGGTCGTGGACGCCGCATCCGCGCTTCCTGAGGTGCGGCTCGGGCAGAGGCTCGACGTCAGGCCGGGAGCCGTCGTTCTCGCCCTGGACTCCGTGCGCTTCCGGTACCCGCAGGGTGGGGGAGTGGAGGACCTTTCGATGACCGTCCGCGAGGGTGAGACCGTGGCGCTGCTGGGCCGCAACGGCGCCGGCAAGTCCACGGCGCTGCGCCTGTGCGTCGGCCTTCTGGCGCCTCAGGGCGGCACGGTGCTGCTCGGGGGGCAGGAGCCGTCGGCACTCGGTCCTCAGGAGGTGTCACGCCGCGCGGCGCTGTTGTTCCAAGACCCGGACGACCAGATCTTCAACCCGCGCGTGGACGACGAGATCGGCTGGGCGTTGAAGGTCCGCGGGGTCCCGCCTGACGAGCGTTGCGCGCGCGTGGCGGCGGTCATGGCGGAGCTCGGGCTCGCGCGGCACGCGTCGACCCATCCGCACGAACTCTCGCGATCGACGCGTCAGCTCGTGGCGCTCGCCTCGGCGCTGGTGACGGACCCGGCGGTCCTGTTCCTGGACGAGCCCACCACGGCGCTGGATGGTCCGACGGTCGCCCTCGCCCTCGCGGCAGTCGAGCGGCGCCGCATCGCGGGAGCCGCGGTCGTCGTCGTCACGCACGATCCGCGCGTCGCGACGGGCTGGGCGGACCGCACCGTACACATCGAAGACGGTCGCGTGCTCGCTCTCTGATGGAGGTAGGCCGCATGCCGAAGGCCATCCGTCGGGCGGCCTTCGGCACGATCCGGTGAGCGGGGTAGCGTGCTACCCCGCGTTCCGCAGCTTCGCGATCATGTCCGCGAATGCGGGCATCTCGGGAATCTTCGCCAAGTCCGCGAGGTTCGGCCGGTGCATCTGCGGGTGCGCGTGTCCGTGCATCCCCCGCAGGTGGGGGAGGTGCGGCGTGCGCTCGGAGATGCGCCGCGCGCCGAGGTAGACGGCGACGGCCAGCAGCCCGAGCCCCCCGAAGAGCAGTCCGCCGATGATCAGGCCGGCGCGCGTGTCGATGATGACGCGCGAGTCGTCGGAGAACTCCGCATTACGGGCGGCCATGAAGCCGACCCAGCTGCGAGCGACGGCGGCATCGCCGGTCACGAGGATGCCCGCGCCGCTGCTCTCGAGCTCCACGTGCCTGGCGACGATGACCTGCGCCGCGCTCTGCGAGAGGGCCGCGTCGGCGTCCACGATCAACGCGACCGCGCCGCCCTGCCGGAGTGCGACGCTGTCGGCGCTCAAGGCGGCGACCAGCGAGCCGCTGATCTCCGCGTCGCCGGCCACCGAGGCGCTCGCGATCGCGCTGCCGCGAGCACTGAACTCATCGCAACTCACGCGTGCGAACGCGGTCATCGACGCCTCCATGATGTCCACATCCACGAAGTCGTCGTCCAGCATGGCGTCGTCCTCGGCCGTGAAGCCGCCCGGTTGCTCGTCCGATTCGCCCGTGCCGTGCGCATAGTCCTCGTCAGACATCTCGCTCATCTCCTCGTGTCGAAACGTCACAGCGCGCGAGCGCGGTCGTGACGTCGTCTGGACGATATCGCTTCCGTGCATATGTACCCGCACTCCGCGGAGGCACGCACCCGCAGCCGCGGGTCTCCACGCGAACACCCGGGATTTGCGGGCATATCTGACGGGGCAGGCGAATTGCTCTACGCTAGCAGGCGTATACAGAACCGGCCGGAGAGTATCCAAAGGGAGTCACACTTCAATGACCAAGCAGATCGTGGTCGTCGCGCTCGGCGGGAACGCGCTCCTCAAGCGCACCGACCCGATGACCGCCGAGGCCCAGCGCGCCAACGTCAAGATCGCGGCGCGGGCCCTCGCCCCGCTCGCTGAGGAGTACGACCTCGTGCTCGCGCACGGCAACGGCCCGCAGGTGGGCCTGCTCGCACTGCAGGCCGCGGCCTACACGGCCGTGGAGCCGTACCCGCTCGACGTCCTGGGCGCCGGGACGCAGGGGATGATCGCCTACATGGTGGAGCAGGAGCTGGGCAACGTGCTCCCCTTCGAGAAGCCGCTCGCCACGGTGCTGACCATGACCGAGGTGGACGCCAACGACCCTGCCTTCCAGAACCCCACGAAGTTCGTCGGTCCGTGCTACGAGAGGGCCGAAGCCGACCGTCTCGCCGCCGAGAAGGGCTGGGTGGTCAAGCGCGACGGTGAGATGTGGAGGCGTGTGGTCGCGTCGCCCGAACCCAAGCGGATCTTCGAGCTGCGACCGATCAAGTGGCTCATCGAACACGGAACCGTGGTGATCTGCGCAGGTGGCGGCGGGATTCCGACGGTCTATCTGCCCGACGGGACCCGGACTCTGGTCGGCATCGAGGCCGTCATCGACAAGGACCTCGCCGCGGAGCTGCTCGCCCGGGAGATCGGCGCCGACCTGCTGATCATGGCTACCGACGCCGAGGGCGTATACGCCGACTGGGGAACGCCGGCGCAGCGCCTGCTGACGACCGTGACCCCTTCCGAACTGGCGGCGCACGAGTTCGCGGCGGGCTCCATGGGCCCGAAGGTGGAGGCGGCGATCAGGTTCGTGAACGCGACCGGGAAGCGCGCCGCGATCGGACGGCTCGAGGACATCACGGAGATCGCCGCCGGTCGCGCCGGTACCAGCGTGGTGCCCGACCCCGCCTAGCGGAGGTCTCCGCCGGCCGTTCGGCTACAATCCGCAGAAGCGCACACGCGCGGCGTCGGGCACACCCGGCGCCGCTTCGCTCGGATGAGTCGAAAGGACCGGACGTGGGAAAGGACCGCCTCGCTGAGGTGCTCGTCGAGTGGGAGGCCGTGATCGGCCTCGAGATCCACACCGAGCTCACCTCGCTCAACACGAAGATGTTCTGCGGCTGCCCCGTCGCGTTCGGCGGCGAGGTCAACACCCGCGTCTGCCCGGTGTGCCTCGGGCTGCCCGGCGCGCTGCCGGTGCCCAACGAGAAGGCCATCGAGTCCACCATCCTGGCCGGCCTCGCGCTGCATTGTGGGATCGCCCGTCAGGCGCAGTTCCATCGCAAGAACTACTTCTATCCCGACATGCCGAAGGACTACCAGATCTCGCAGTACGACGTGCCGTTCTGCCTCGGCGGGCATATGGACGTCGAGCTCGACGGGTCGGCGGCCGAGCAGCGTGTCGTGCGTGAGGATGTGCTCACCGACGACGGCGAGGCCGGATACACGACGCGTATCGGGATCACCCGGATCCACCTCGAAGAGGACACCGGCAAGATGATCCACGTGGGCGGGAGCGAGGGCCGCATCGCCGGCGCCACGCACTCGCTGGTGGACTTCAACCGCGCCGGCACCGCGCTCATGGAGCTGGTGAGCGAGCCGGATATCCGCACCCCGGAGGAAGCGCGCAGATTCGCGCAGAAGCTGCGGCTCGTGTTCCTGTCGCTGGGGGTGAGCGACTGCAACATGGAGGAAGGCTCCATGCGCGTGGACGCGAACATCTCCGTGCGTCCGCGCGGACAGGAGGAGCTCGGCGTCAAGGCAGAGGTCAAGAACATGAACTCGTTCAAGGCACTGCACGACGCGTTGGCGTTCGAGATCGTCCGCCAGGTCGAGCTGCTCGAGGCCGGCGGCACGGTCGTGCAGGAGACGCGGCACTGGGATGTCGGCGCCAAGCGCACCTCGTCGCTGCGCTCCAAGGAAGAGGCGCACGACTACCGCTACTTCCCCGAGCCCGACATGGTGCCGTTCACCTTCGATGACGCCTACGTCGAGCGGATGCGCGCGCGTCTGCCCGAGTTGCCGGATGCACGCAAGGCGCGCATCGCGGAGCGCTACGGTCTTCCTGCGCACGATGCACGGATCCTGGGCGAGGACCGTGACCTCGAGGCCTACTACGCCGAGGCTGTGGAGGACGCGGGGATGGAGTTCGCAAGACCGCTCGCCAACTGGGTGCTCGGGGAGCTCTCGGCCCAGCTCAACGCCGAGGGGATCCCCGCCTGGGGCTCGAACGTCACGCCCCGCAAGCTGGCGCGGATCGTCCAGCTCGTCGCCGACGGCACGATCTCGGGCAAGCAGGCCAAGGAGGTCTTCGTCGAGATCATGGTGACCGACGAGAGGCCGTTGCAGGTCATCGACCGGCTCGGCATGAAGCAGGTCTCCGACGTCTCGGAAGTCGAGGCGATCGTCGACCGCGTGCTGGCCGCGAATCCCGGTCAGGTCGAGCAGTACCGAAGCGGCAAGGCCGGCCTCATCGGGTACTTCGTGGGCGCTGTCATGCGCGAGACCCAGGGGCAGGCGAACCCCGCCGTCGTGAACGAGGTGCTCGCCCGCAAGCTCGGCTCGTAGCGCCTCCGCTCCGCCGGCGCCTGCGACACACTCTATATACGAGCGTCTCAACCTTCGACCTCGCAACGAGGTCCACCCCGGCTGAGGGTGTGTCCACGGCCTTCCGGGGCGCGCCGGGCCGTCGTGCCCCGCGGAACGGGTGCGTTTCCACCACCCATCGGGGGCTGCGGGCGGCATCGACCACGCGTCCGCGCCGTTCGCGTCCTGCAGAGAACCGTTCGTCGCCAAGTCCACACAGTTTCCACACGCGGGATGTTACGCTCCTCGTCACATTTCAACCGTACAGGGGTGTGAGGGCTGGGTGTCTGCCGGGGTCTCCGTAATAGCAGGCGTCGTCGCGTTCGTCGCGTCGGCCTTCTCGGCGCGCTATCTGGGCCGGATGCTGACGCGGCGAGGCACGTGGGCGTTGGTCGCGGGGGGCGTCGTGATCCTGGCGATCGCCACCGCGCTGGTCTGGTGGGGGCTCTCGATCGGGAGCGACGTCTGGTGGTGGATCGCACTGGGACTGGGGTTCGGTGGCCTGACCGGACTGCGCTACGGACATGGCACTCTGATCGACGCGCTCATGCGTCGCTCCGACGCACAGGACACGGAGCACAGATGATCTCGACCTGGCCGCGCCGCTCGTCGCACAGCCATTCAATGCCAGATGTCCGGTAGGCGATAATCGTTACGCAGGGCCACGCGACCGCGTGGGAGTACGTCGGCAGGGGCTGTGGTCGGCCGGGGAACTGCCCCGTTCGGGGCGCGTGCTCCGACACGGGGGGACGGACCGCAGTGGACCGCAGCATGGCCCGGGCAACTTTGTCGCGCGCGCACGTCGCGCGTGATGATCGTGGTTTCACCATCCTCGAGTCGCTGACCGCGGCGACGATCCTTCTGATCGTGGCCGTGAGCGTCGCGGTCGTTCTCATCACGACCAGCGGGTGGTACGCCCAAGCGCGCGCCCGCACCGAGGCGAACTCGGTGGCCAACCAGGTCATATCGCTCATCCTGGCCCGCAACTACGGCGATATCGGGTACAGCGAGGAAGCGACCGCGGCAACACCTCCGTCGCTGCTTGCGATCCACAGGAGCATGCTCTGGCCGTCCTCGATAGGCACCTTCACGATCGACACGGTGATCGACGGATCGAAGGTCGCCTCGGCGACCGGGCTCCCGATCAAGGAGATCACCGTCACCGCGTCACCGCTCGTTGCGGTGCCAGGGGCGCCCGTCTCCGTCTCGATCACGCGATTCGCGAGCGACTCGAACGGGACCCGGGGCAGCGACGCTGCCACGGTCACCGTCCAGGTCCAGATCAAGGCGAAGGTCGCAGGCAGGACGGCCTTGGAGAAGGTCGCGCAGAGCGGCGTTCGCGTCCAGCTCCTCTACGCCTCGCACAGCCCTGACACGGAGAGCGGGTTCTGGGCGGTCACCGACCCCAACGGCATCGCCACATTCGACAGTGTCCCCGAGGTGAAGGACCCGGCCAATCCCGGCTACTTCCTGACCTCGGACCCGCGGTTCGGGACCGACATCCGGCCGCTGTGCTTCCCGCAGAGGGTCTATCCCACGCGCATCGGCTCGGCGGCCGTGAAGTACTCCCTGGAGGTCGTGCGCCACAGCACGTCGGCAGTGCTGAGCGTCGGTGGCTTCCAGACCCAGGGGTTCTACGGCGCCACCTTCGTGTTCGGCCGCTACAACTGGCTTGTCGAGAAGCCCTATCGGCCGGTCATCGGCGCGAACGGCACGAGGTTGCGGATCTATGCGGTCCCGATCCTGAACACTCCCGAGTTGGATGGCCGGACAGCCGGCACGAGGTCGGTCTATCCCGCGACGACGATGCTCGGACCGTACTCCGCGGAGGTCAACGACTACGGCATCGCCCGCATCGAGGTGCCGTGGACGATCGACCCGGGGTCCGGCCAGTCATGGCTCGTGTGGTGCAGGACTCAGGACCGTGTCACGAAGCA